>Ga0160459_100019_pt1 | contig 370950 bp, 327 predicted proteins | sample HID1973K_E6MG_FD_108208 | JGI IMG/M metagenome (GOLD analysis project Ga0160459, IMG submission 108208) | Enriched mosquito-associated microbial communities from UW Madison campus, WI, USA - HID1973K_E6 MG | ecosystem: Host-associated > Arthropoda: Insects > Digestive system > Unclassified ...
CTACCTTTTTCTTGATAAAAAGGTAGCCAAAAATCAAGGCCTGGATCTGACGTCGGATAAATTCGTTAAAACTTTTTTACGGCAGCACAAGCCCGATGAAGAATCGGGAGGACGTGCTGCCTTATTAGTAATAACATTAATGTTTGCACAAAAGCTTTAACGTTTTCTCCTTCCATCAGCTCCTATGCCGGATAGCAGAGTGCTGAAACTACATATCCAGCAGTTTCTGCTTACCATCTTCAGCCTGAGCATTGGTGAATGGAAATTAATTCTTACGGGGATCTTCTTGAGGAATAATGCGGCTTTTTTGGTAAAAGGTCTATCTTTGTGGCTTTCTCCATGTACATGAATAAAAATCAGCAAATAGCCATTATTGGCTTAGGATATGTAGGCTTGCCATTGGCAATTGAATTTGCTAAAAAATATTCAGTCATCGGATTCGATACCAATGAAAATCGGATAGCAGAATTAAAAAGTGGTTCTGACGGAACAAAAGAGGCTAATTTAGCCGATCTTCAGTCCGTTTTAGATACCTCCAGTAGTGTTGGCTTGAAGTTGAGCGCCCACCTGGCGGATATCAATTTGTGTAATACTTACATCGTTACAGTGCCTACACCAATCGACCATCTTAAAAGGCCGGATTTGGAACCTTTGCTTACCGCATCCAGAATGATTGGCATAGTTTTAAAGAAAGGTGATGTCGTAATCTACGAATCGACTGTTTACCCTGGGTGCACCGAAGGAGATTGTGTACCGGTTTTAGAAAAAATATCCGGATTAAAGTTTAACGAGGATTTTTTCTGCGGTTACTCACCTGAGCGGATTAATCCGGGCGATAAAATTAATACCCTAACAAAAATTAAGAAAGTGACTTCGGGTTCTACTCCTGAAATAGCCCTGCAGATTAATGATTTATACTCGAGTATTATTACTGCAGGAACACATCTGGCACCGAGTATAAAAGTGGCCGAGGCTTCAAAATCAATTGAAAATGCCCAACGGGATGTTAACATATCTTTTGTGAATGAGCTTGCCTTAATTTTCGATAAGATGGGGATAGATACTTCAGATGTTTTAGCCGCGGCTTCTACCAAGTGGAATTTCTTAAATTATAAACCCGGCTTAGTTGGCGGGCATTGCATCGGCGTAGATCCATATTATTTAGCACATAAATCTGAAGCTTTAGGTTATAAGCCTGAAGTTATTCTATCGGGCCGGCGGGTTAATGATAATATGGGCATGTTTGTAGCCAATAAAGTCATTAAAATGATGGTTGCAAATGATAAAACCATCAAAAACTCCAAAGTTCTTATTTTGGGTTTTGCATTTAAAGAAAACTGCCCGGATGTTAGAAATACCCGTGTTATTGATATTTACAAAGAACTAAGGTCATTTTCTATTGAAGTTGATGTTTTTGACCCATGGGCAGATCCGGCAATTGTAAAGCAGGAATACAATGTTTCCTTGTTAAAAGATGAGCCATCAGCAAATTATGATGCCGTGATTCTGGCCGTTGCCCATCAGAAATTTCTCGACCTGGATTTTTCCACGATTAAATCCAGCGGAGCAATAATTTTCGATACTAAATCATTTATTAACCGTGATTTTGTGGATGCCAGATTATAGCGTTATCACGGTTTAATTGCCAAAGACATTTGGCGCTGATTTGTCCTTTCCTATTATTTCCCACAAAATTATTAAGTAAGTTTGCCTAAATTTTAAAGTAAAGGAGACAAAATGAAGGTTGCTTTAATTACCGGTGTTACCGGGCAGGACGGCGCTTATTTAGCAGAATTCTTATTGAAGAAAGGTTATTTCGTTCATGGATTAAAAAGACGATCGTCTTCTTTTAATACCGATCGGATAGATCACCTTTACCAGGACCAACATGAAAATAATGTTCATTTTAAACTTCATTACGGTGATTTAACCGATTCGACAAATTTGATCAGAATCGTACAGGAAACGCAGCCAGATGAAATTTACAACCTTGCTGCAATGAGCCATGTTCAGGTAAGTTTTGAAATGCCAGAATATACCGCAAATGCCGATGGGATAGGTACTCTAAGACTTTTGGAAGCGGTTCGTATTTTAGGACTCACTCAAAAAACGAAAATTTACCAGGCCTCTACCTCCGAATTATATGGATTGGTTCAGGCGGTTCCACAAAGTGAAACCACCCCATTTTATCCCCGCTCGCCCTATGCGGCAGCAAAAATGTATGCCTACTGGATTACCGTTAATTACCGCGAAGCTTACAATATGTTTGCATGTAATGGTATACTCTTCAACCATGAAAGCCCGTTAAGGGGCGAAACTTTTGTGACCAGGAAAATTACCCGGGCTGCTTCAAAAATTTGCCTTGGGTTGCAAAGTTGCCTGTATCTGGGCAATCTTTCTGCACAAAGAGACTGGGGGCATGCAAAGGACTACATTGAGGCCATGTGGTTAATTTTGCAGCAGGAAAAACCTGAAGATTTTGTTATCGCGACGGGTATTACAACAACCGTGCGTGATTTTATCAGGATGAGCTTTGCCGAACTTGGTGTTGAAATTGAGTTTTCGGGAAGGGAACAAAATGAAAAAGGTGTAATCATTGATGTGGATGAGGAAAAGGCGTTAAGTCTTGGTCTGAACCTCGAAGTACTTAAACCAGGATTAACGGTTGTGCGGGTAGATCCTAAATATTTCAGGCCAACTGAAGTGGATTTGCTTCTGGGTGACCCAACTAAATCAAAAACGCAGTTAGGCTGGCAACCAAAATATGATTTACCAGCATTAGTTGCCGATATGATGCAATCTGATTTAGAATTAATGAAAAAAGATGAATATTTAAGAAAAAGTGGTTTTAAGACACTTAACTATATCGAATAGTCGCTGAAAATATTTTTAGTTTGATGTATTTGTGTAAATCATTAATTTAATATTAATAAATGTTTAATTTTTTTAGTAAAAAATGATTTTATTTTTGAATTATTTTGAAAAATTGAATCCATTGAACTATTTTTATATAAAAATATTTTAGCAAGTCGAAATTAAGGATAGCATCTCAACCTATTAAAAATAAATTACAAGAACAAATTGGATGATTTATCTGTTCAAGATGTTTATAAAATTATTTATATAGTTTACAATTAAATATCGTCCCCGATAAATCCTATAATCATATGTTGAGTTTTTTTACAAAAAAAAAGAAAGTTACAGATATCTCCTGGTTAGGTGTAGATATGCACTCCCACATCTTGCCTGGCATTGATGATGGTTCTCCTGATGTTCAGACTTCATTACGCTATGTTAAAGCATTTGAAGAACTGGGCTTCGACCAGATTATCTGTACACCTCATATTTACAAGGAACTTTATCCAAATGATAAGGAAACCATTGGCTCTGCAAAAGATTTATTGCTTGCAGAAATGCAAAAAAATGGTGTTTCATTAAAGGTTGATGCGGGTGCTGAATATATGATTAATCAGGATTTCGACATCTCTGCCCCGCTGTGTTCCTTAAGCGATAAGCATTTATTAATTGAAATGTCTTATCTGACGGAGAGTCCAAACATCAGCCAAACCATTTTCGATTTGGAAATAAAGGGCTTCCAGCCTGTTCTTGCCCATCCGGAGCGCTATACTTTCTATTTTAAAGATAAAAGCAGGCTTAAAAGGTTTAAGGAAAAAGGATGCCTACTTCAACTCAACTTACTTTCTGTACTAGGCTATTATGGTAAAGATGTTAAACATCTTGCAGAGGCATTACTCGCAGAAAAATTATACGATTTGGCTGGTACCGATCTTCATCACGATAAACACCTGAGTACCCTAAGCGAAGCGGTTCAATCGGGAAAGCTGCATGATATACTTGGACATTACGATTTTAAAAACAAAGAACTGTTCAGCCAGAGCTTAAATATCGCCATTTAAAATCTTTAAATATTTTTTTCTGTTAATTAGGTTTAATTTCGATTGCCCGTATATGCCCTTTCATATCAAATGAAATTATTTTGTACTTTTACGAACAATAATTTAGAGCATATAATGAAATGAAATTTTTGATATGATAATTTTGTATTTCACATCGAATAATTCATAACCTACCTAAACATGAATTTTAAAAATTTACTCACGGCATTGCTGTTTTTTTGTGCCATAATCTTTTCTCAACAAGCATTTTCCCAAACTAATTATGCAGATGTAAAAGTAGATGAGCTATCTGATGCAAAAATCAGAGAACTGATGCAGCGGGCAGAATCTATTGGCTATACAGATGCACAGCTGGAACAACTTGCTGCTGCGCAAGGCATGCCTGCCAGCGAAATTGAGAAATTAAGAACCCGAGTAGAGAAAATACGAAAAGCTGATGGTGTAAACAGCGCAACCAACGGCACTGATGGCAGTTCTAAAACTGCCTCAGATATGAATAGAAGCCGAACTTCTACCCAGAAAACGTTAATGGATAGTTTGAAAAAGGTATCTAATCAGGATGGCAACTCCTTGTTGCACCAAGAGCGGCAAAAACTTAAAGAATCTTTCGGCGCAGGGAGTACCAAAATTTTTGGTTCTGATTTGTTCTTTAATGTAAATCAGACTTTCGAGCCAAATTTAAGAATGGCTACCCCTAAAAATTATGTGATTGGCCCCGATGATGAATTGTTAATTGATATCACCGGCGACAATGAAGCTAATTATAAGCTTAAGGTTAGTCCTGATGGTACAATCCGCATTCAATATGCCGGCTTAGTGTCCGTAGGCGGCTTAACAATTGAACAGGCTATTTCCAAAATCAGAACCCAGTTGGCCGGCACTTATCCCGGGATTAGAAGCGGGAGAACCAGTGTTGCGGTTAATTTAGGTAACATCCGTAGCATCCAGGTTACCGTAACCGGTGAAGCTGTAAAATCAGGAACCTATACGGTTTCATCTTTATCACCGGTTTTCAATGTACTTTATCAATCTGGCGGACCAAATATTAATGGTTCCTTTCGAAACATTCAGGTCATCCGGAACAATAAAGTTATTTCAAAAATTGATGTTTACGATTTGCTCATCAACGGTATCCAAAGAGGCAATGTCAGGCTTCAGGATCAGGATGTAATTAATGTACCGGTTTACGATACGAGGGTAGAAATGTCGGGTGAGGTAAAAAGACCAGCATCTTACGAAATGCTACCTAATGAAACTCTTGCCGATGCAATACGTTTTGCAGGTGGTTTTTCTAATAAAGCATATACCGCACAGATTAAAGTGCTGCAGAATACCAGCAGAGAGCGAAAGATTATTGACGTATCGGAATCCGAATTTGGGACATATAAACCAAAAAACGGCGACAATTACCTTGTTGAAACAATTTTAGACAGGTTTGAAAATCGTGTTGAAATTAATGGAGCAGTTTTTCGTCCGGGACAGTACGAGCTTGAAAACGGTTTAACTTTAAAATCATTAATTAAAAAAGCAGATGGTGTTAAAGAAGATGCATTTTTGAATCGTGCTTATATTTCGAGGCTAAATGCAGATAACAGCCAGAGCTTACTTTCATTTGATGTAACAAAACTCTTAGATGGCTCAGTTCCGGATATCAAATTACAAAGGGAGGATAAGGTAACCATTAATTCGATTTTTGATTTGCGTGAGGAATACAAGGTTACCATTCAGGGAGAAGTAAGAGACCCGGGAACTTTTGCCTACGCAGATAATATGAACCTGGAATCTTTAATTCAAATGTCGGGCGGCTTTAAAGAGGGTGCCACACCAAACCGGATTGAAATTTCCAGGAGAATTAAAAATAGTGATGCAACTTCGGCATCCGCACAAACGGCAGAAGTTTTTACTGTAAACGTTGATCCTGACTTAAAAATACAGGATCAGGGATTCACCCTGAAGCCTTTTGATATCGTTTCTATCCGAAGTTCGGAAAGTTACCACGTTCAACGCCAGATAAAATTAGAAGGCGAAGTTTTATATCCCGGCGTTTATACCATCACAAAAAAGGATGAACGGGTTTCGGATGTGATTAAACGTGCCGGCGGATTAAGCCCGCTTGCTTACGTGGAAGGTGCATCTTTAAGGAGGAAAGGTGGCCTTGATTCCCGGAATGCGGATGCGATTGAAATGCAAAGGGAAGAAAGAGAGAAGTTGTTAAATCTGCAGCGATTAAAACAATCGGGTGCCAGAGATACAACAAGCCTGGATAAGGATTTACAAATCCTGAGAAGTGATTTAGTTGGCATTGATTTGAAGAAGATTATGGATAAGCCATTATCGAGGTACGATTTAATTGTTGAGGATGGCGATGTAATCCGTGTACCTAAGGAATTGCAGACTGTAAGGGTAACCGGCGAAGTTTTGAAGCCAAACAGCATCGTTTACACCAAAGGCAAAAGTTTTCAGGGTTACATAAGTGGCTCGGGCGGTTTTAGTTATAATGCCTATAAAAAGGGTGCTTTTGTTGTTTATTCGAACGGTTCAGTCGCCGCAAACCGAAAATTCCTGTTCTTTAATAATTTTCCGCAGGTAAAGCCAGGCTCAGAAATTTTCGTGCCTAAACGTGCAGAACGCGAGAAAATTGGCATTGCAGGCCTGGTGGGTATTTCTACAGCAGTTGCTTCAATTGCTGCAATTATTGTTTCTTTATTACGATAAATACGATGTCTGAAAATAATAGCCGGGAAATTACCGTAAGAGAATTGGTGCTTAAAGTACACGACTGGTATAAATATCTGTTATCTAAATGGCTATTGCTAATTATCGCCTGTATTTTAGGCGTTGCTTTGGGTTATTTTTATTCCGGGTACAAGAAACCAACTTATGTTGCAGTAAGCACTTTTGCTTTAGAAGATTCTAACGGGGGCGGGGCGTTAGGCCAGTATGCCGGCCTTGCTTCAATGATTGGTGTTGATATTGGCGGGGGAGGAAATAGTGGTATTTTTCAGGGTGATAACTTGATTGAGCTTTATAAGTCGCGAAAGATGATTCAGGAAGCACTCCTTACTGAAAACCTTTTTGATGGAAAAAAGCAATTACTGATTGATAGATTTGTTGACTTCAATAATTTAAGGTCTAAATGGTCTGCACACCCTGTTTTAAAAAACTTAAACTTTAAGCCTACAAACGACCCAAAACTTTTACGGGCTCAGGATAGTGTACTGGGTGAAGTGGTGAAAGAAATTGGAAAGAGCAACCTGGTTGTTAGTAAGCCAGATAAAAAGCTCAGTATAATTAAAGTTCAGGTTAGCTCAAAAGATGAGCTGTTTTCTAAAGCATTTAACGATCAGATAGTTAAAAATGTTAACGAGTTTTATGTAAATACTAAAACCAAGAAATCGACACAAAACGTTTCCATTTTACAGCACCAGACTGACTCCGTTAAAAGAGAACTAAATGGGGCTTTATCCGGGGTTGCGGCACTAACGGATGTTAACCCTAATCCGAATCCAGCCAGGCAGATTTTGCGGGTTCCATCACAAAGGAGGCAAGTTGATGCCCAGGCGAATACTGCAATTTTAACTGAACTGGTTAAGAACTTAGAAATGTCGAAAGTTTCCCAGCGTAAGGAAATGCCCCTGATTCAAATGATAGATGCTCCGATTTTACCGCTACAGAAAGTTGTTACCACGAAAATGAAAGGGATGGTGATTGGTGGTTTTGTTTTTGTCTTTTTAATGGCTGGATTTTTAATTACCAGAAGAGGTTTTAAGTCTATCATTAGCTAAAGCCTATGTCGGTTTTAAAGAGGAATATCGCTTTCAACACCTTATTGTCGATTTCCCAAATCCTTTTTCCGTTGGTTACTTTTCCATACGCCTCAAGGGTACTTGGACCAGAAGCTATGGGCGCTGTAAGTTTCGCTGATAATTTTACCACTTACTTTTTAATTTTTTCTGCCTTGGGTATTCCATTATATGGCATAAGAGAGGTAGCGAAGGCGAAAAACAACCCCGATGCTTTGGGGAAAGTATTTTCAGAATTAATTTTTATTCATTTTATTACTTCGGTTGTTTCGGTAATCATCTTATTTTTAATAAGCTACTTCACAAATAAGCTAAGAACAAATTTTGAACTTTATCAAATTGGTATGGCTGTTCTTCTGGGGAACGTATTCATTGCCGAATGGTTTTTTCAAGGGATAGAAAAATTTAAATATATCGCCCTCCGAACTGTTTCTATCAGACTGGTAACCGTTGCGCTATTGTTTTTATTAGTGCATACTGTTGAAGATAGAAACACTTATTATGCACTAAATCTTCTCGCAACAATTTTAGCTGCGGCTACAAATATGTACGCCATCAATAAAATAACTAAAATCTCATTTAAAAAACTTTCCTTAGTAAAACACCTCAAACCTTTGTTTATTATTTTTTCAAATAGTGTTGTAACCACAATTTATCTGGTTTTCGATACTATTATTTTAGGTTTTCTAACCAGGGATTTGAACGTTGGGTACTATTCTGCTTCGATGAGAATAAGTAAGTTATCATTAGCCATAATCGGGGTATTGTCTGCAGTTTTGTTGCCGCGGTTAACAATTGCGTTTCAAAATAACGATTTGACAGCGGCCAAATCATTACTTTCCAAATCGATGAACTTTGTAATCTTTTTAAGCGTACCAATTGCATTAGGAACCTATTGTTTATCAGAGGAGATTATTTTGCTTTTTGCGGGGAACAGTTATTTGCCGGCGGTTAGTTCCTTACAAATTCTGTGTTTCATTGTAATTTTTGTAGGTATCGCCCAAATTTTCAGCCACCAGATATTGCTTCCCCTGCACCAGGAAAAAAAAATATTATATGCTTCCATTTTTGGTGTTGTGGTTAGTTTAAGCTTAAATTTTCTGTTAATTCCGGTTCTAAAGGAAGATGGCGCTGCGATTAGTTCGCTTGCCACAGAGTTTTGTGTTACTATTGCTTTGTTTTTCTATGCTTTCAGGCTGTTAAAGTTTAAATTTCCGATTTTGGAAGTCGTTAAATCGACCCTAACCTGCACAGCATTTTTTATTATAAAGTACTTAATTTTGAAGCTTACTTTAATTCCGGTTCTGGTTATTTTATATACCGTGCTACTATCGGCAATCTTTTATCTCGTTGCACAGTTGTTTATCTGGAAGAACAGAAATGTATTGGACATCCTGTCTGGTTTTGGCCCCTTAAAATTTCTTCAAAGAATATGATGGAAAAGAAAGCCTGCATTATAATTCCTCTGTACCGGTTAAATATTAGCGAGTTTGAAATGATTTCAATGCAGCAATGTTTTCGGATATTAGGCGCCCATCCAATCTACTTTATAATTCCTAAGCGTTTGGAGCAATCTATCCAGCAAAATGAGTTTATAATTGCTGGAAAAGCCAGATATAAAGTTTTTGATGATGCGTTTTTTGATGATATCATGGCTTATAACCGATTGCTTAAATTTCCTGGTTTGTATAAATCTTTATGGGCCTACGATTATATGCTAATTTACCAGCTCGATGCTTTTGTATTTAAAGATGAACTTAATTACTGGTGCAACCGGGGAAACGATAGTATTGGTGCGCCCTTGTTTGAGGGACTTATTTCGGCGACGCCAGACAGCCCTATAATCGGGCAAGGTAATGGCGGGTTCTGTTTGCGGAATATCCGTAATTGCTATAAAATTGTAACGCAGTTTAAAAAACTAAAGTTTACCCGCACCTTTGAAGATTCCAACCGCCCGTTTTACATCAACTTTTACCGTTACATTAAGCACCAGCTTATTTATATTTATTCGGCTTACCCTTTCCAACCCATTATTAATGAAGATTTATTTTGGGCTGAAGTAATTCCTGAGAACTTCCCTGATTTTAAAGTCCCCGGCCCCCATGAAGCTTTAAAGTTTAGTTTCGAAGTTAATCCGGAGGTGTTATTTGAAATGAACCAGCGGGAACTGCCCTTTGGCTGTCATGCCTGGTGGAAATATAACCTTGAATTCTGGGTTCCTCACCTAAATAAGTTTGGGTATAATATTAAGGCTAACTAAGTTTATAAAATTTTGCACATTTGTAATCTATGGGAATAAAAATGCGCTTGCTGCAATCTAATGATGATGAGTATTTTCTTGATTGTATTGACGAGCTCTATCGTACAATCGAAGAAGATTCTACCGGTTTTACTGCGCAACGTATTCTTGTTAAATTTTCTCGGTTTAAAACATTTTTAGTTCAAAAACTCATTCTTTTCCCAGGCCTTTTTAAGTACCGGATAAAGCTTAGAGATAGGAAGGTTATAAATTTCGCCTCAATGATTAGCGGCGATTTCAGGTTGCTTATTCCTTCTGCTTTTTCATCAACAAACAATTTTATATATATGTATGATGTTTGGCCGAGGTTTCATTCGTGGATATTTCCTTTGCTCGATTTTTTTAGGGTGAAGTACGTATTTTTTTCATCAAAACAGGTGTTGGAAATATTTAATGCAAAATACGGACATATAAAATGTAAAGCCATGTGGATTCCGGAAGCACTAATTGCAGGCGATTATATTTATAAAAATCTTGCAGACCGCAACATTGATGTGCTGGAGTTTGGCAGGATGTATGATGAATATCACGAATTAATTAAGGGTTCGCTGGCGCTGCATAAAAAAAATCATGTTTACAGAACACCAGATAAATATTTTCTCTTTGCGGATAAGCCTGCATTTACAGCTGCGCTGGCATCTTCTAAAATAGTAATCTGTGTTCCATCGAACATTACCAATCCAGATCGTTCTGAATTTATCTCATCAATGACCTTAAGGTATCTTCAGGCCATGGCTTCCAAATGTTTGGTAGTCGGATCATTGCCATCGGATATGGAAGAGATATTTGGCTACAACCCGGTTGTGGAAATTGATATGGACAATGCGTCTGATCAGATTATAGCAATTTTAAATAATTACGAAAGCTATCTGCCCTTGATTGAAAAAAACTATGAAGCGGTTTTGGCTAATCATCAATGGAAAAACAGGTGGACGATAATGAAGGCAAAAATTGAGGAGGTTTTATGATGAAACCTTTGGTAAGCATTATCATTCCGACTTATAACTATGCTTTGCTTATTCCCGAAACGCTTGAAAGCGTTTTAAATCAAAGTTATGATAACTGGGAATGCATAATTATAGATGATGGTTCGACAGACGACACCTCGGAGGTTGTTGAGGATTTCATCAGCCGCCATTCGGGTTATCCGTTTAAATACGTTAAAAAAATTAACGAAGGTACGTCGGTGGCTAAAAATACAGGCATAAACATTGCTGCCGGGAAATACATACAATTTTTAGATGCGGATGATTTAATCAGCCCTGATAAGCTGAAAATTCAGGTTTCAATTCTTGAAGCAGCTGATGCTGATTTGGTTTTCTCAAAATCATTGTTTTTCATTGATGGTGATTCTGGGCGGATGTTGATGGATAAATATCCGGCAGGTTTTCTGGCAGAAGAAACACTCGTTGATTTTGCGCTTTTTAAGCGTATTGTAAAAAATAATATTGTTACCATCGGAAGCCCGCTGGTAAAAAGAGCTACCATTCTCCGTGCCGGGCTTTTTGATGCCCATTTAAAAAACAATGAAGACTGGTTATTTTGGTTTAGGGTTGGATTAATCTGTCGAAAATTCATCTACGATAACGAAAGCAAATCCTATTCGAGCATCAGGGTTCATCCGGCCAGTGCAATGAACAACCATTCTAAAATGTTTGAAGGCGAGGTTATTGTGAGGAGGGCGTTAGAATCAGCGCTGAAAAACTCAAAAATGACTAAGGAGCTGGCTCAGTTAAGGAAGTTAAACTCAGATTTACTTGCCTTGCACCAGGTTCGTTCTCTGCACGTGGCTACCGGCATGAAATATATTTTAAGTAGTTTTGCTAAAAATCCGGTTGGCGAATTCAATTTACTTTCAAAAGCACTATTTAAACTGGGTGTAAGGATTTATAAAAGTGCAATATCTTAATGGAAAAAAAACCTTATGTTTTAATACTTATAATCGGTGCGCTTTTAATCATTGATGCCTTGCTGATAAGCCGATATGCATCATGGGGTTGTACTATAGAAGAATTAATTCCTTTTGGTATTTTTCTTGTTCTTGCCGAATCTTTATCTGTTATCTCGGTGGTTCGGTTTAAGCAGTTTATTAATCCATTTACCATATACAGTTTTTTTATTTACATCGCCGGTTTTTCATTCCTGGTCATTTCCGACAGGCAGGTAGGATATGATTTAAATTTCATCCTGATAATTACCCTGAGCATTGCTTCATTTATTATCGGGGGGAGTGTAGCCATGAAAACCTTTGCATTTAGTTTCGAAAGCATTATTCCGCCTTTCAGTCAAAGGATTAGTCTGTTCTTCCTGCTATTCCTCTTCGTTGCTGGTATTGGCGTTTTTATACTGGAGGTTGGCCAGCTCGGTTACCTGCCGGTTTTCAATTTAGCCAATGCTGCCGTTTACGAAGATATTAATGAAAACGAAGTGACGCCATTACATAATTTCATTGTATTGAATTCTGTGCTGCCGGCAATGTTTTTCATCACCTATAAAAAGGGCACCATACGTTTCTGGCAATTTCTATTGCTTACCTGTGTGTGTGGATTTATCATTTTAAATTTTTTCAGCAGGCAAATTATTGTTTTGTTTTTCTTTTCCTTATTAATGGCCTACAGCTACTATAAAACCATTCCATTTCTGAAGCTTTTTTCGATAGGAACGGTTTGTGTAGTCCTTTTTATTGTTTTAGGGCAACTTAGAAGCAGTTCTGATGAAAATGCAAATTCAATCTCAGTAAACGATTTCCTGAGGGATTATGGCGATATAACAAAGCCAACCAATATCCTCGAAACCTATCTTTCGTTATATGGCGGCGTAAATTTTTCGGCTGGCGACGCAATCGTTCATGATGCGCTTCGTGATGGTTATGTAAGTTATGGTGCCTATACTGCCAGACCTGTAATGACTCTTTTGCCTGTAGATAAAAATGCTTTATACCCGCTTCTTTATAGTTCTTACACCAAAATCGGTACTTACATGATTGATCCCTACCTGGATTTCAGATGGTTTGGCGTTATTGGATTAAACTTTCTCTATGGCTTATTTTCCATGAATTCCTTTAAAAATTACCTGGCCAAGAACGGAGAATATTATATAGTGGAGTGGTCGCTTTTTATCTTCTGTATTTTTATGTGTGCTTTTACCAATTTCTTTCACATGTTTTTCGTGGCTTTTTTCTTCATCATTAACCGCCTGGCAATAAAGTAATATGGAAGCGCTGCCTATGGTTACAATTTTGATGGCAACATATCATGGCGATAAATATCTGGTTGCCCAACTGGAGAGTATATTGGCCCAGACATATCAAAACTGGGAATTGATAATCAGAGATGACAATTCTAAAGATGCTACGCAACAAATTATAACCGATTATTTAAGTACAGACAAGCGCATAAAGCAGATCAAATCTGGTGATTTACATGGTACAGCCTGTCGTAATTTTTCACAGCTGTTTGACTGGGCATATCAGGAAAAAAAACAGTACATCCTTTTTGCAGATCAGGATGATGTATGGCTGCCAAATAAGATTGAGCAGAGTTTACACCATATTGAAGAAGAGGAAAAAAAATATGGTGAAAAAACGCCACTGGTCAAGTATAGCAAGTTCAAGTTTATTGACGGTGAAGGTAATCCTATTCATACATTATTAAAACTTCCGGCTAATTTAAGTTTAAAGGTTTTACTTACCGAGAACTATGCCTGGGGCTGCACTATGATTTTAAACCGTGCGGCCATTGATTTGATTAAACACATTCCGCCAGAATCTGTAAATCATGATTATTACATTGCCTTGGTTGTTAGTGCTTTTGGTCGTGTTTCTTTAATCGACAAGGCGTTGGTTTTGTACCGCCAACATCAGGATAATGTTAGTGGAAATGTAGACAAAATGAGCTTTTCGAGCCGCTTTAAGCGTTATTTCAAAGATTCAGCAGTTATGATTAAGCCGCTAACTGAAAATTATGCATTGGTCAAATCATTTTATGAGCGCTATTCTAATCAGTTACCTCAAACCCAGCGGCTTTTAATAGCCGGCTTTTTAGCTGCGTACCAGGCTGGTTTTTTCGAATTGCTAAAAACACTTCTTAAATTTGGGATATTTAAAATTGGTTTAGGAAAGAACCTGGTTTATATTTATACGTTATTTCTTTACCGCAAAGCAGTTGTTGATGATGCTTATAATTCTTCCAAAAAATGAAGATTCATTATGATAACCTGATATACAGCCTGCAACGTGCCGGTGGAATTTCAACTTATTGGTCGGAGTTAACTTCCAGAATGCTCCGAGATGAAGAAGATATCTCTTTTACCGAATCTGTTAATCACAACCTGGCAAGAAAAGCGTTATCTATTCCTGCATCTGCTATTTTTCAGAATAAAAATAAGCAAACCCTGATTAGCCGTTTCCAGCGTATTGCCTTGCCATTTCATGATGATTTTATTTTCCATTCCAGCTATAACCGGATTACCAGCAATCCAAAAGCAAGGCAAGTGGTAACGATTCACGATTTCGTGCACGAAAAATTTTACAGCGGCGTTAGGCGTTATCTTCACCTGCACCAAAAGAATAAATCGATAAACGGCGCCGCTAAAATAATTACGGTTTCGGAAAACACGAAACGCGATTTGCTGGACTATCATCCCCAAATACCCCCGGAAAATATAGCAGTTATTTATAATGGTGTTTCGGAAGATTTTTATCCTTTAGCAGAAAAGTCTCCGGTTACGAAACCTTACCTGCTGTTTGTGGGTTCCCGAGCTTATTATAAAAACTTCAGCTTCACTATCGATCTGGTTAAAGAACAAAAAGAATTTGACTTGTTTATAGTTGGTTCTGCACTAAATAAAAAGGAGGAGCAAACCTTAAACAATAAGTTAGGTGGCCGGTGGAAGCTCTTTTCGGGGGTAGATAATGCGGCGCTCAATAACATATATAATCACGCTTTTGCGTTGATTTACCCATCAGCTTATGAAGGGTTTGGCATTCCCTTATTGGAAGCGATGAAAGCTGGTTTACCCTTCATTGCGTTAAATACATCATCAATCCCTGAAGTTGCCGGTGCTGCCGGCATATTGATTGATGGTTTGGATGTTGAGCACTTTTCGAAGGCACTTGAAACCATAAATACCCAGGGCCAGGAAATTGTAGCAAAAGGTTTTCTACAGGCTGCAAAGTTTTCGTGGGAAAAGAGTTATGCCGAAACAAAAGCTGTTTATCAAAGTTTAGGTTTATGAAAATATCAATTATAACTGTTGTTTTTAATAATGAGGCTACGATTTCAACAGCAATAGAATCCGTGCTGAATCAAACTTATAAAAATGTTGAGTACATTATTATTGATGGACAATCGACGGATGCTACCATGAAAATCGTAAATAAGTACGCCTCATCTATTGATAAAATTATATCAGAACCTGATAAAGGCATATACGATGCCATGAACAAAGGCATTTTATTAGCAACCGGAGACGTAATTGGCATTTTAAATTCTGATGATGTTTATGCAGATAATTATGTATTAAGGGATGTAATGCTCGAATTTAATGATCCGAAAATCGATATGGTTTATGGCGACCTGGTTTATGTAAAAAACACTGATTTAAACCTGGTGGTTAGAAAATGGAAATCAGAACATTACTACCCTCACTTTTTTGAAGATGGCCATGTTCCACCGCACCCGTCGCTGTTTTTACGGAAAAAAGTCTATGATGTTGTCGGACTTTTTAATCAAGGCATGAGGCTGGCGGCAGACTATGAATTTATGCTTCGTCTTTTTAAATTACATAACTACAAGAGTAAATACATTAATAAATTGTTGGTTAAGATGCGATTGGGCGGCGCAACAAATGGAAGCATGAAAAATATTATCGATGGTAATAAAGAAATTCTTAGCGCCTGGAAAACCAATAATTTAAAAGTTCCGTTGTTGCTTATGCCTAAAAGAATATTGAAACGATTAACCCAATTTATAAAATGACCGTTCTTTTAACTGGTGCTACGGGCTTTTTAGGGTTGGCTATTCGCCAACAATTTGCTCATGATGCCTTAATTACGATTGGAAGAAGTAATTGTGAGGTCATTGCTGATCTCAGTCAGCATATTCCGGTGTTGCCAGGTGCAGATTTAGTAATTCATGCTGCCGGTAAGGCGCATTCTGTGCCGAAAACCGAAGCGCAGGAAAAGGAATTTTTCGATGTTAACGTTAAAGGAACCGAAAATTTGCTTGTGGCCCTGGAGCGTTCTCCTTTCCTGCCTAAAGCATTTGTATTCATCAGCTCGATTGCTGTTTATGGTGCCGAAGAAGGAATACTTATAGATGAAAATTCAGCACTCGCCGCCACCGACGCTTACGGTAAAAGTAAAATAGAAGCCGAAAAGCTTGTTTTAAACTGGTGTAAACTCCATAATGTTTCTTGTACAATCTTACGGTTGCCGCTACTGGCAGGCTTAAATCCACCAGGAAACCTGGGTGCAATGATTAGGGGCATCCAAAAAGGGTATTATGTGAACATAGCAGGGGGAAAGGCAAAAAAAAGTATGGTGATGCGGGAAGATGTTGCCGCTGTAATCCTCAAAGCATCTCAAACTGGTGGCATTTACAACCTAACCGATGGTTATCATCCCTCTTTTGCGGAACTTTCTGAAGTAATTTCAAAGCAATTAAATAAATCCAAACCTTTAAACATTCCGCTTTGGTTTGCTAAACTTATTGCTTTTGGCGGAAATTTAATTGGCTCTAAAGCTCCGGTTAACAGCAAAAAACTGGTTAAGATTATTAAAGATCTTACCTTTGCGGATGATAAAGCAAGGCGGGTGTTGGGCTGGAAACCTAAATCAGTTCTTGAGCACTTTAAACTATGAATTATACCGTTTCCGTAATTTTCCTTTTAATGCTCTTTTTTGTCATGCTGGTTTATATGAAAACCGCAGCGCAATTTAACATTATTGATAAGCCAAACCAGCGAAGTTCGCATACAGATCCTATCATCAGAGGCGGTGGAATTATTTTTCCAATAGCTGTTTTACTACAATTTCTGGTTTTTGGGTATCAAAATTTCTGGTTTGTTGCCGGCTTGCTCTTAATAAGTTTTATAAGTTTTATTGATGATGTTAAGCCGGTAAGTAACCGGCTCAGGCTTTTTTTTCACCTGATCGCCGTTGCGTTACTCTTTTATCAATTACAGCTCTTTCAATTGCATTGGTATTTTATTGCGCTGGCTTTCTTCTTTGTAATTGGTACCATAAATGCTGTGAATTTTATGGATGGAATCAACGGCATAACCGGAGGTTACGGGCTAATAACACTCCTTTCACTTTTATACATCAACTTTACAGAAAACTTTACTGATTCGAGTCTGATTCTGGCCGTAATCATTGCGGTTGCTGTATTCAATTTTTTCAACTTTCGTAAAAAAGCTAAATGTTTTGCCGGGGATGTTGGAAGTGTCAGTATTGCCTTTATACTGGTTTTCCTTCTTCTTCAACTGTTGTTGAAAACGCAAAATATGGTCTACATCCTGTTGCTTTTAGTTTATGGACTTGATGTTGTTAGTACAATATTGTTCCGCTTGATTAGAAGAGAGAATATTTTTGAGGCTCACCGCACACATTTTTATCAATTTCTGGTCAATGAGAAAAAAATGCCTCATTTAGCGGTCGCTACTATATATTGTTTTTTACAAACGGGCATTAACTTTTGTTTAATTCTCTTTCCATTCAGCGATTTAGCCTATCTTAGTATCATTTTATTGATATTAGGCATGTTTATTGTTATATTGCGCTTTGTTTTCGAAGGTTACCAAAGATTAATGAAGAATGCTGATATCGATTAACAATTAATAAATTACTTTGTTTAGCAAGATCAATATCGTACCCCGCTGGCTTATTTTTATCATTGATTTGGTAATCTGCCTGTTTTCTTTGGGAATTGCCTACTTCATCAAGTATAATTTTGATCTTACCGGTGTTGAATTTTCCGGTTTTGGAAGAAACGTTTTAATTACGACCATCATCAATATTGGTGTATTCATAAATGTTAAATCCTACTCGGGCATTATACGTTACACCAGTGCCCAAGATACTTTTCGCATCTTATTCGCCGTTTTAATCAGCAATTTTATTCTTTTCGGCGCCAATTTGCTCATGAGTGCGTTTTTAGCTGAACCACTTATTTCTAACATTATCATTGTTGTAAATGGGCTGGTAAGTTTTGTCTTGTTAATTACCTACCGGATTCTGGCTAAGTATTTTTTCATTTACATCAAAAACCTTCATCTTGATAAATTGAGGGTAATTATTTATGGTGCCGGTGAAGCTGGTGTGGCCACCAAGCGAACCTTTGATCATGATAACCGGGTTAATAAAAACATAGTTGCCTTTGTTGATGATGATGAACGAAAAGTTGGAAAAACAATTGACGGCATCCGTATTCTGGGTGCTAAAAATTTAGAGAAACTTATTGCAGAACATGAGGTTGACGAAGTTATTTTTGCAGCCTATAGTATTCCTGTTGACCGGAAAAACGAAATTGTTGATGCCTGTTTAGAACATGATGTGACGGTGTTAAATATCCCGCCATCAAATGTATGGATTGATGGGAAATTACAAACTTCCCAAATACAAAATATTAACATTGAAGACCTTTTGAATCGAAAAAGCATCGAAATTGATGTAGAAGGCATTAAGAACCAGCTGCGCAATAAAAGGGTTTTAATTACCGGTGCTGCGGGCTCAATTGGCAGTGAAATTGTAAGGCAGATGCTCAAATTCGAGCCAAGCCTGATTATTCTGAACGATCAATCTGAAACTGCTTTACATGAACTTTATTTAGAGCTAGAAGAATATAACCACAATTACAATTACCATGCTTTTGTGGGCGATGTTAGGGACATTAAGCGAATGGAACATCTTTTCAAAACATATAAGCCACAATATGTTTACCATGCTGCGGCTTATAAACATGTGCCGCTGATGGAAGATAATCCAAGCGAGGCCATTAAAACGAATGTTTCAGGAACCAAAATCATGGCTGATTTATCGATAAAGTACGGTGTTCGGAAATTTGTAATGATCTCTACAGATAAAGCGGTTAACCCAACAAATATTATGGGTGCTTCCAAGCGGATTGCGGAAATTTACGTACAATCCTTAAACAATACCTTAAGCAATCACAACCATATTTTCAGTAATGGCCTGAGTTATATAAACGAGCTTGAGGTAAAACCAATTACAAAATTCATAACTACCCGATTTGGGAATGTTTTGGGTTCAAGCGGTTCTGTTATACCAAGGTTTAAACAGCAAATTGAAAAAGGCGGACCTGTAACCGTTACTCATCCGGAAATTACGCGTTACTTTATGACCATTCCGGAGGCTTGCAGGTTGGTGCTTGAAGCGGGAAATATGGGCTCGGGCGGCGAAATTTTTATTTTTGATATGGGTAAATCCGTCAAAATCGTTGAGTTGGCGAAGAAAATGATCCGATTGGCCGGCTTGATTCCTAATCAAGATATTAAAATACAATACACAGGTTTAAGACCCGGCGAAAAGTTATTCGAAGAACTCTTAAACGACAATGAAAATACCATGCCGACCCACCACCATAAAATTATGATTGGAAAGGTACGGGAATATGTATTTAATGATGTTGAAAAACACATCTACAAATTAATTGATTGTGCCAGACTAAATGAAAACCGCCAAGTAGTGGTTATGATGAAGGAACTGGTGCAAGAATATAAAAGCAATAACTCTATTTATGAAGAACTTGACCATGCCGATGAAACAAACTAAACGCATTTTAAAATTTGTTTTCTCCCTGGCCAGCCTGGTTTTTTTGTCTTTGCAATCTGTCAAAGCGCAAACCCCCAATCAAAATATACCATACTCTTTTCAGTTCTACCAGAAGCTAAATAAATCGGTATATGACGTGAATTCCCGTTTTCATAGCTCTATTAAAGGTTACTACGGCGATGATAGCACCCTGACTAATCAATTTAAAAGCCTGATGCAGCTGGGTGTAGATACCCTAAATAAAAGAAGCTGGGTTAGAAGAAAACTAACGGATGAGCACTTAATTAATTTCACTGGTGACGACTTTGTGGTGTACGCGGATTTCTTACCTGATTTTCAAATCGGACGTGAATTTGATCAAAGCAAAACGACCTGGAAAAATACCAGGGGTTTCCAGATAGGAGGAAATATTGGTGAGCAATTTTCATTCTATGCGAATGCCTATGAGAATCAGGGCGTTTTTGCGAACTACCTGACAGATTTTATAAACACGAATCAGGTTATACCAAGTGAAATGACGGGTAAACTTGGCAATGCGACCAAAGATTGGTCGTACGCTACAGCCTTGTTATCCTTTACACCAAACAAACATTTAAATCTTGCATTAGGTTACGATAAAAATTTTATCGGAGACGGCTACCGATCGATGTTACTTTCTGATGTTGCCGCTAATTATTCCTTTTTAAGGATGCGGGCGACGCTTGGAAATGTTCAATATCAAACAATTTTTGCTTACATGCTGGATCCGGGCGCTGAAAAATTAACTACCGACCGACGTTTAGGCGACAGGGGCAAATGGATGGCCGCACATTATTTAGACTGGAATATTACAAAACGTTTTTCAGCAGGTTTTTTCCAGGCAGTAACCTGGGCTGATGCTGAAGTTGAAGGTAAGCGGGGTTTTGATTTTAATTATATTCATCCCTTCATATTCCTGCGTTCGGTAGAAGGGGCTAATACATCCTCGCCAGACAAGATGCGTTTAGGTTTTAACTTAAAATACGAAGTATTGGATAAAACAACCCTTTACGGTCAGTTTATGTTCGATGAGTTTACGGCGAAGGAAGTTTTTTCGAACAGGGGCTATTGGGCTAATAAATGGGCCATGCAAATTGGTTTCAGGGGCTCAGATTTATTCAAGGTTCAAAACTTAAACTACCTTGCCGAATTTAATACCGCAAAACCATACACCTATGCGCACTTCGACAGGGTTTCCAATTATGGGGCGATGAACCAGCCATTGGCTCATCCCTTTGGAGCGAATTTCAGGGAGTTTGTTGGGTTGTTAAATTATAGTTACAAAAGATTTGATTTGCAGGGACAGATGATTTATGCAAACTATGGCCTGGATCCATCAGGAATGAATTATGGTAAAAATATTTTTCTGAGTTATGAAACAAGGGTTCAGGATTATGGTAATTACATTGGCCAGGGCATTAAGACAAATTTATTTTTTACCGAAGCAAAAGTTTCTTACCTGATTAATCCTAAGTATAATCTTCGTGCAGAGTTGGGAGGTGTTTACAGGAAAGAATCCTCCGCTGTTGCAGTTCAAAACACTGCGTTAATAACTTTTGGTTTAAGAAGCACTTTCAGGAATCTTTATCAGGATTTTTAGTAATTTATTAGATATTAGCGCTTAAATAAGTTAATCAATCCTAATCAAATATGATAACCGCAGAAAAAGTTTACTATTATTTCAGGCAGAAGTTTATCCGAAAATTTCTATATAGATTCGGCATTGGTAGTCCGGTGGGCAAAAATGTTTGGGAAGAACAGTTTAAGAACGGAGCCTGGGATTATCTATATTCCGAAACAGAAGCCTTGCATTACCGGAGCATCGTTAAGTTCTATAACCAATATGGTGGTGGCTCGGTACTTGATGCGGGTTGCGGACAAGGGGTTTTATTTCATTACCTGAAGTCTGCTATTAAAAGCCCTGATGATTATCTTGGTTTTGATATTTCAGAAAACGCTGTCGAACAGGCGAGAAAAGCCTTTCCTCCATATCGTTTTCAGCAAATGGATTTCAATGCTTCCACTCCAACTGAAAAATTTGATTTCGTTATATTCAACGAGTGTGTTTACTATTTTAAAAAACCTGTTGAGCAGCTTGGTGCCTACCTGGAGCAAACACTTAAACCTGGCGGTTATGTAATTATTTCCATGTTCTATTATGCCGAGCATGCACAACTCTGGAAAAGATTTGCTGAAAAATATAATTTTCTGGATTGGGAGGAAGTAACCAACGAAAATGGTCAAAAATGGAGAATATGCATCTTTAAAGCCTAGCTTAATAAATTTATAGCCAAATAAAATAATTTTCGACTGTGCAGAAAAAATAACTAATCGGTTAGTTATATAAAAATTTATACCTTTGCGCACATTTTAACGTTAATCATCAAACATCAACCTTTTCTATGAGAAAACTCTACATATTTTTAGTCATTCTGGCTTTTGGTAAAAGTTCTTTTGGGCAAACCTTACCTGTTGGCATTCTTGAAAATGTTGAAGATGCTTATAGAAGACAGCAACTATTAGGTAAGGATTCATTAAACAGTTCTTATATGATCCGACCAATGTTCATGTCGGATAAGAATAATTTACAGCTGGATTCGGCTTTTTCGGTCAACAGTTTCAGAAAATTATTGTATTCAAACCCTAAGTTTAAAACTGAAATTTACGCTTTGCCGGTTGTATGGCAACAACAGTTTAATTCGCACCACCCTTACGGGATGAATGACGGTTCGATGGTGCAAGCTAAAGGTTATGAGACACAAATTTCAGCGGGGATTTATGCCAAGATCGGGCCGTTGAGTATTCAGTTCAGACCTGAATATGTCTATGCAGAGAATAAAACATTTCAGCGGTTAGCCGATGCTCCAAACGGGGTTTACTGGAATACACCTGTAACGTCATCCCTGCTTAACAGAGTAGATCTTCCTGACAGAATGGGCGATTCACCCTATAGTAAATTCAGTTTAGGGCAGAGTAGTGTCAGGTTAACTTTTGGTCCGGTATCTGCAGGCTTTTCCAATGAAAATTTATGGTGGGGGCCTGGCGTAAGGAATTCTTTATTAATGAGTAATAATGCTTCGGGCTTCAGACATTTGACATTGAATACAGTAAAGCCTATTAAAACTTATATCGGTTCTTTCGAAGCACAAATTATTGGTGGGCGTTTAGAGCAATCAGGAGTTAATCTTAAGGGCGACCTAACTGTTCCACTTGCTATTAGAAATGAACTTGTCCAGAAGCCCTATGACTGGCGCTACATATCAGGAATGGTTTTAACTTACCAACCAAAATGGGTTCCTGGATTGTATCTCGGATTTGATAGAACTTTTATCGTCAATCGTTCCAAAATGGGCAATAGTTTTGGAGACTATTTTCCAATATTCTCAAAGGTAGAGAAAGTTGGCTACGTGACCGCTGACGGGACTTATAGTGAGGACGCGGCAGAACGAGATCAGTATATCTCATTTTTCACAAGATATTTGTTACCTGAGAGCAAGGCAGAAATCTATTTTCAATATGGAAGAAATGATCACTCTTATGATACCAGGGATGCCGTTGTCGAACCTGAGCACACCCGGGCTTATGTAGTTGGTTTTAGAAAGCTCATTTCCTTAAGAAAAACTGATGAGTTTATCCAAGTGGGTGCAGAATTAACGCAGTTGCAAAGAACAACCACAGCTGAAACCAGAGATTATCCAACTTGGTATGTGCATGGTTATGTTCTGGATGGCTATACCAATAAGGGTCAGGTGTTAGGTGCTGGCATCGGTCCCGGCAGTAATATGCAATCTCTAAATGTTAGCTGGGTTAAGGGACTTAAAAGAATAGGTTTTCAATTTGAAAGAGTTGTAAATAATAACGATTTGTTTTATGATTTTGCCTATGCCTCTGCCGACCGCAGACAATACATAAACAGGCACTGGGTTGATTTGGCCTTTGGGGGAAATTTTGCATGGAATTTTAAACAGTTTGTTTTAAATGCCCAATTAACCTATATCAGATCACTTAACTATCAATATAAATGGCAGGATAGCAATCCACCAGGTGATTACTGGAATTGGAACAAACAGGATGTAAATAATTTGCATGCAAAAGTGGGAATTATGTATGCATTTTAAAAATTAGATATACCTTCCAATATTATTCTACATAAGACTGGTTTCATTTCTTTAAATTGCAATTAAATTATTAAGTTTGCAAACGTATTAAAATGCCCAAACTATTTAACTAGATGCTTACTCTGTAAGAAAATAGATGTATTAAAGCATCAAAACTTGAACAGTTAGCGATTTTAATGTTGTTATATACCTATGAATAAATACATTTTTCTAAAAAACAAACCTCTATTTTATTTGCTCTTTTTTCTTACCACATTATCCTCATGTGTTAGTAATAAAAACATTGCTTACTTTCAAGATATTCAAACGATTAATCAAGCCAAACTTGAAAAGGCAAGTGAATTTGTTGAGCCAATAATTCAACCAGATGACATCTTAAGTATAAACATTTTTACATTAAACCCTCAGAGTGGTGCAATAGTCAACCAAGCGGCGGCTTCGCCACTTTTGGGTGGTAATGCAAGTACCTCTGTAGCTGCTCAGCAAGTTTCAGGATTTTTAGTTGATAAAAATGGGGAAATAGAACTAGCTCTCATTGGTAAAATTAAAGTCGCTGGGTTGACCACTTACGAGGCGAGAGAATTGGTTCGGACTAAGGTTGCTTCAGTTTATACTAATCCAAATGTACAATTAAGATTTGCTAATTTTAAAGTTAGTGTTCTTGGAGAGGTCAATGCGCCAAGTGCCTATACCTTGCCAAATGAGAAAGTATCTATTCTAGATGCACTGAGTTTAGCTGGTGATTTAACAATTTATGGCAAAAGAGAAAACGTATTGATAGTTAGAGATAATAATGGTAAAAAGGAATTTGCGAGGCTAAATTTAAATTCGTCAGATATATTTAATAGTCCATTTTATTATCTAAAGCAAAACGATGTTGTCTATGTTGAGCCAAATAAAAGAAAAGTTTCTGCCTCTAACTCTGCCCAGATACAAACAATTGGCGTAATCGCTTCTGTGATTTCGGTTATAGTTTTAGCAATCTCAAGTTTTAAATAAAGTAGTGTATTTTACATCATGTCTGAAAAGGATAATAAGTTTCATTTAGAGGAAGAAGAAAGTATAGATATCAAAAGAATTTTGAGTAAATTGTTGGGAAGATGGAAATTGATTCTTCTACTTACTGCAATTTCTTTAGTAATATCATATATCTATACCAAATATACCGCCCCGGTTTTTCAAATTAACGCTAAAGTTTTAGTTAATGATGATAGTCGCGGTGGAGGCTTAGCCAAGCAGTCTAGTGCTCTGATGGACTTGGGGGGGATTATGAATGCCAAAAATTCTGTAGATAATGAGATTGAAATATTAAAAACTCGTTTTTTAATGGAGCAGGTTGTAAGAGACATGCAACTCAATATTACATATTCAAAAAGGGTAAACTTCGTAAATAGAGAGTTATATAAAGCGCCATTCAAAATAAAGTTTTTAAAAGGTGTTGATTCTATAAAAGCAACCAAAATAAATGTCAATAAAGCTGTTGATAATAAGGTTGCGATATCTAGTAAAGGTTTCGAGAAGGTAGTAAATTGGAATGAACCATTTACTATTTCAGGAGTAGGAACCCTTAGCATTTCGCAAGAGCCTGGAGCCTTCTTAGCTGGTAGTTCATACTTTGCTACAGTCACATCAATCGACGAAAAGGTTGCTTCATTGATGGAAAGACTTTCTGTTGGAGTTTCAAATAAACAAGCAAGCGTAATCGATTTGGGGTTATCATATTTTATTCCAAAGAAAGGTGAGGATATCTTGAGTAGATTAATTGAAAAGTATACTCAAGGTAATTTGAATGATAAAAATGCGGTTGCTGATAGTACTGCAAAATTTATCAAAGAACGGATATCGGTTATTTCTGGGGAGCTAGGAGATTATGAGAATAAAGAGCAAACTTATAAACAGCAAAATAGACTTGCGGATATGAGTGAGCAAGGTAAATTATTGGTTCAAAATACTGGCGAATTTACTACGCAATTGGCTAATGCAGAAACCCAGGTATCTATATTAAATGACCTTGAAAATTATTTGAAGGATGAAGCGAAAAACAAGCGAGTTTTTCCAACATCATTACTTCCTCAAGATATGGTTTTTTCTGGATTGATGAGCCAATATAACTCACTTTTAATTGAAAGAGATAAACAATTATTAAGTGTTACTGAGGAAAGCCCCTTTATCAAAAACATAGATAGTCAAATCTCTGGATTACGTCGAGGTTTATTAAGTAATATTCAAAGCACAAAAAATACTTATGTGCTTACAAGAAATAAGTTGCGAAGTCAACTAAGTCAAGCAGAAAGTCAAATTAAGAATGTACCGGAAGTTGAAAAAAATTATTTAAAATTAGCCCGCAATAAAGATATCAAGCAGGAATTGTATATCTTTTTAATGCAAAAAGCCGAAGAAACAGCAATTTCTAAAACATCGAATATTTCTGTTGCCAAAACTATTGACCCCCCTAAATCACAAGTTAATCCCATTAGTCCAAAAAATAATGTAATTTACGCCATCGGGTTCCTGGTTGGCTTGATTGTACCGGCGTCAATTTTTATTTTAATAGACCTCTTTAACACAACGATTTCTACAAAAGAGGATATTACAACCCACACCAATGTACCAGTAATAGGTGAGATAAGTCATAACACTAGTGTCGATAACTTGATTGTTGCCAATCAAGGCAGGTCTGCTATCTCTGAGCAATTCCGAGCCTTGAGAACCAATCTATCGTTTTACTTAAAAGAAGTGGATGAGAAGGTAATTTTACTAACTTCTAGCATGTCAGGTGAAGGAAAATCTTTTACATCCATAAACCTAGCTAATATTCTTGCCCTCTCTGGTAAAAAAGTTATACTAATGGAGCTTGATCTTAGAAAACCGGGGCTATCAGCAAAATTGAATATCGACAACCATCTAGGATTTACCAATTATACAATAAACAAGGAATTAACAGAAAATGATATTATTAAACCCCTTTCGGTAAATAAAAATATGTTTATCGTTTCATCTGGGCCAATTCCACCTAATCCTGCTGAAACATTAATGAGTGATCGAACCTCTTTATTAATAGATACACTCAAAAAACAATTTGATTATATTATCATTGATGCTCCACCTATTGGTATCATTGCAGATGCCCAATTGCTTGCCAGTTACGCAGATGTTACCCTTTATCTAGTTAGGCAAAAATATACTAAGAAGGAGCAATTGAATATTGTAAATGATTTACATTTTGCTAAGAAAATGAAAAATATTGGCATTGTTGTAAATGATATTTCAGCAAAAGATTATGGCTATGGTTACGGCTATGGCAATTATGGAGAAGAAGAAAAGACAGGTTTTTTCAATAAATTAAAGAATAGATTTAAATAAGTTATTTAACATGAAAGTCGCATTAATTACAGGTATCACAGGACAAGATGGTGCATATTTAGCAGAACTTTTGCTTGACAAGGGCTACATGGTCCATGGTATAAAAAGGAGAAGTTCGTTATTTAATACCGATCGAATTGATCATTTGTACCAGGATCTGCATGAAGAGAAAGTAAGATTTAAATTGCACTATGGAGACTTAACTGATTCTACCAATTTAATTAGAATTGTTCAAGAAGTACAACCTGATGAAATTTATAATCTGGGTGCCATGAGTCATGTTAAGGTGAGTTTTGATTCGCCTGAGTATGTTGCAAATGTTGACGGAATTGGCACCTTAAGAATATTAGAAGCGGTAAGAATTTTAGGCCTAGCAAAAAAAACCAGGGTGTATCAGGCATCGACATCTGAACTATATGGCGGTATGCCCGAAAATAAAAATGATAAAGGTTTTTATGATGAAAATTCTCCTTTTTATCCCAGATCACCTTATGGCGCAGCAAAAATTTATGGTTTCTGGATTACAAAAAACTATCGTGAAGCCTACGGTATGTTTGCCTGTAATGGCATTTTGTTCAATCACGAAAGCCCTTTGAGGGGGGAAACATTCGTAACCCGGAAAATCACCCGTGCTGTGGCTAAAATCGCCCAGGGCTTGCAAAATAAGTTATATCTCGGTAATTTGAATGCAGAACGCGATTGGGGACATGCGAAAGATTATGTTGAAGCAATGTGGCGTATTTTACAGCAAGATGTGCCTGAAGATTTTGTTATTGCAACAGGTGTTACTACCATGGTGCGTGAGTTTGTTCGTATGGCTTTCGCTGAGGTGGGTATCACATTAAATTTTAAAGGAGAAGGGGTTGATGAAAAGGGTTACGTCGTTAGTTGTGCTCATCCCGATTTTCAACTCGAAATCGGGCAAGAAGTTGTTGGTGTCGATCCTGCCTATTTCCGCCCTACTGAAGTAGATTTGTTAATCGGTGACCCTACTAAATCAAAAACGAAGTTAGGATGGGAACCAAAATACGATTTAGCCGCTTTAGTTAAAGAAATGGTTGCAACTGATGTAGAGCACTTCCGAAAAGAAACATTGCTCAAATCCCATGGATATAAAATTAAAAATCAATTTGATTAAATTCGTCTGGTCAACGGTGCTGAATTATAGTAGGAGAACGTGGGTGCTTTGCACTTAATACTTTATCTTCTTTAATATTCTTCGTTGATAGGAAACACAAATTATTAATGAACTATACGCTAAAAGTTGCTGATATTAGAAAAGAAACTGAAGATACAGTTACTTTGTGTTTTAAGCAGCCTGGCCTTAAAAAAGTAAAATATTTGGCTGGACAGTATCTGACATTAATTTTTAGAATTAATGGTAGGCGCTATATTCGACCATACTCGTTTTCTTCTTGTCCGAAGGTCGATTCTTTATTGGAGATAACAGTAAAAAGAGTGGCTAATGGTATTGTTTCTAATCATATAAATGATGTTGTTAGAATCGGAGATTCCATTGAGGCAATGCCGCCTATGGGTGATTTTGTTTTTGAAGAAGAAAGTAATTATACAGATGTGTTTTTTTGGGGTGTAGGTAGCGGCATTACTCCGCTTATATCCATTATTAAATATATTCTTACAGAAAAGGAAACTGTAAAGATTCATTTGAATTATGGGAACAAAAACCATGAGACAACTATTTTTAGAGATCAAATCCAACAATTATCCATAAAATATCCTGATCATTTAGTGGTGAGAAACTTTCATACAAAACTATTTGTCGATGAAAGCCATCCACATTTGATACAGGGAAGAATTGATCAGAGTAAGGCTTTACAGATACTTGACGATAAGCTAGATCCTAATCGATGTGCTCATTACATCTGCGGTCCCGCAGGTTTAAAAGAATCTGTTAGAATGGCAATTCAACACAAGTATGGCTTTTTGGCAAATATATTTTCGGAGGATTTCGAATTGATTAAAGATCCGAAAGATTTTGAAGATGTGCACACGCAAGACATATTGCTGGAATTTGATGGAACTCAATACAAATTGGAGGTTTCGAAAGGTAAAAGCGTTTTAGAAACCGCATTGAATGCCGATATTGAGTTGCCTTATTCTTGCCAAACTGGTAACTGTAGTACTTGTAAGGGCAAACTAATTGCCGGTAAAGTTAAAATGATTGGACTAAGTAAAGAACGTGATGATCTTGCGGCAGATGAATTTTTATTATGTTGCACACATCCATTAACAGAAAATGTACAAATAAGTATATAACATAAAAAATATGAAGGTTGTAATACTCGCAGGTGGTTTAGGTACCCGATTAATGGAAGAGACAGAAGCTCGTCCGAAGCCAATGGTAGAGATCGGCGGCAAGCCGATTTTGTGGCACATCATGAAAATTTATGAAGCTTATGGCTACAATGATTTTGTGTTGTGTTTGGGTTATAAAGCACAGTCTATCAAAGAGTATTTTTTAAATTACTACCTCTACAACTCTGATGTGTCCATAGATGTAAGTAAAAATAAAGTTGATGTACATTTCTCCAATTCTGAATCATTTAAAGTAACCTTAGTAGATACCGGTTTAAAAACAAATACTGCAGGGCGGATTAAGAAAATTCAGAAATACGTTGACGGTGAAACTTTTATGTTAACGTATGGAGATGGTGTAGCAGATATTGACATTAACGCATTGGTTACCTTTCATAATAACCACGATAAACTGGCAACATTGACCAGTATCCAAACTCCAGGACGTTTTGGTAATATTGAAATGGATCAAAATGGGATAGTACAACATTTCGTAGAAAAGCCGCAAGGCGACGGAATGTGGATTAATGGTGGTTTTTTTGTTTTAAATCCCGGGATTTTTAAGTATTTGGAGGGAGATATGGAGGATGTTCAGTGGGAAAACATACCTTTAAAGGAAATTGCAAATGATGGTCAACTCGCAGCATTTAAGCATTCAGGCTTTTGGAAGCCAATGGATGCGCTGAGAGATCGCATTGAGTTGGAGCAACTTTGGAATAATGGAGAGGCTAAATGGAAAATCTGGTAACATGAGTTTTCAAAATATATATCAAGGCAGAAAGGTACTTATAACTGGTCATACTGGTTTCAAAGGCTCTTGGCTAGCAATATGGCTTAAAGAATTGGGGGCGGAAGTATATGGTTATTCGCTTGACGCTCAATCAGAAATGGATAATTTCGTTATCTGTAAACTTGAAAGTCATATCAATCATTATGTAGGTGATGTGAGAGACGGTAAAAAGTTGAAAGACTATTTTCAACAAGTTAAACCCGATTTCGCTTTTCATCTCGCTGCGCAACCTCTCGTTTTATTATCTTATCAAGATCCAGTTGGCACATTCGATACCAATTTAATGGGAACCGTTAATTTTTGGGAAGCTGTAAGGGCTACCCCATCCGTAAAGGCAGCCGTCAATGTCACCACCGACAAATGTTATGACAACAAAGAATGGGTATGGGGCTATCGCGAGAATGATCCCATGGGTGGTAAAGACCCCTATAGTGCATCTAAAGGGTGTTCGGAGTTGATTACCAGTTCCTATCTTGAATCTTTCTTCAAAGCTGATGGTACCGCCAATATTGCATCTGCACGTGCGGGAAATGTGATAGGTGGGGGCGACTGGGCACTGGATCGCATCATCCCTGATTATTTTAGAGCATTCAAAGGTGGTGAGAAATTAGAAATTCGTAATCCTTATGCTACACGACCTTGGCAACACGTACTGGAACCATTAAGCGGTTATTTAAATCTAGCCGCTCAACTTTATCTTAACGGGAAAGCTTTTAGTGGCGGATGGAATTTTGGACCGGAGGATATGACAAATTATTCCGTTAAGGAACTTATTGACGAGATTTTACTTCTTGACAACCGTGGCGGTTATACAATTCCTGAAGGAATATCAAAATTACATGAGGCCGTATTACTTAAATTAGACATATCTAAAGCTGCAAATTTTCTGAAATGGAAACCTGCGCTGAGTTTTAGGGAAACTGTTGAATTTACCTTGAATGGCTACCTCGATGACTTGAGTTCAAATAATGATATTTTATCTTCAAGACTCAAACAAATTGGAGATTACTCTAAAATTGCTTTAAGTAATTCAATAAATTGGGCATTATCATGAAGATAGAAAATACTTCATTCCAGAATCTATATGTAATGGACTATGGATCATTTGTGGATAATAGAGGAGAGTTTGTTAAAACTATTCATGAGGAGAGTTTTCTGGAAAAGGGACTTGACTGTGATTTCAAGGAGAGCTTTTATTCTGTGTCGAAAAGAAATGTTATTCGAGGTATGCATTATCAATTGCCTCCATCTGATCATGACAAGTTGGTTTATGTATTAACAGGTGCAATCATTGATGTCGTTTTGGATATTCGTAATGATTCACCAACTTTTGGTAAGTTTTTTAGTATCGAGCTTTCTGCTGAAAACAGAAAGGGTATCTATATCGGCAAGGGTTTTGCGCATGGATTTTTATCCCTGTATGATAACACAACCGTAGAATATCACACTACTACTCCACAAGATAGAGCATGCGAGGCAGGCATCAAATTTGATTCATTTGGATATGATTGGCAGACAACATCGCCAATAATATCTCAGAGAGATCAAGATTTTCAACTTTTTAAAGATTTAACAAGCCCTTTTTAATATGAAAGCATTAATTATAGGTGCATCTGGCTTAGTTGGCTCGCATTGTTTTTCAATTTTTAAAAATGCCAATTGGGAAGTTCTTGGTACCCATTTAAACTACGCTACCAGCCACACTATTCGTTTTGATTTTTTAAAGGATGACTTAGAACTACTGTTTTCTAAAACCAGCTTTTACCCTGATATTATTATTCATTGCGCAGCACTGACAAATGTCGACTATTGTGAAAATAATGTTGAAGAAAGTTATGAGAAAACGGTGTTGCCAACAAAGAAAATAGTTGATTTTTGCGTGAAGTCTCACCTCAAGTTAGTATATATATCAACAGACTACGTATTTGATGGAGCGCTAGGGCCATATCGGGAAGATGCAATTGTAAATCCTATAAATGTATATGGAAAGCATAAACTTGAGTGTGAACGGATGGTTGAAGAGCTTACTGATCATCTTATTTTAAGAATTACAAATGTATATGGTAGAGAAGAACGATCTAAAAACTTCATAGCCAGATTAATTGAGGATCTTAAAAATGGTATAGAAAAAGAACTTAATTTGCCTTTTGATCAATTTGCTACGCCGATATCAGCAAAAGACATTGCAAAGATGGCATTAAATTTAGTTTTAGATAACAAAAGTGGTACATACCACTTAGGAGCTACAGACTACTACAATAGATATCAATTAGCAAATAAGGTTTTATCACACTTCCCGGAAAATAAAGCATTAAAAATAAACCCTGTTAAAACATTAAATTCTAATCAGACCGCATTAAGACCTTTAAATGGAGGGCTTTTAAACACAAAATTTATAAATGAATATCCAGGGTTTACCTTTGAAAATGTAGATTCCTTTATATTAAAAGCATTAAAAAATGAATTATAAAAATTTTAATGGTGATTTGCAAGAAAAACTTGCATCCATTGCTGCTAGTAACGCTAAAAGAGAGATTATCCCTGGTAAAGATTATATTGCAGTTACCGGGAAGGTAATGGATGAAGATGATTTATTATTAGGCGTGGATTCGATGCTAGATGGCTGGTTAACTGCTGGAAGGTTTGCAACGGAATTTGAATATGAATTTGCAAAATATTTTAACGCTACAAAAGCATTGTTAGTGAATTCTGGTTCTTCGGCCAACTTAGTTGCTTTCTATACCTTAACCAGTCCTAAGTTAGGGGATAGAGCTATTAAACCAGGTGATGAGGTAATCACAGTTGCAGCAGGATTCCCTACCACGGTTAATCCTATTGTGCAAGCGGGAGCTATTCCAGTTTTCATTGACGTAGACATTGCAACACACAATGTAAAGGCAGATATGATAGAAGCCGCTGTGTCTCCAAAAACAAAAGCCATAATGATTGCGCACTCTTTAGGAAATCCATTTGATTTGGATGAAGTGATGCGTGTAGCAAAAAAATATAACCTTTGGGTTATTGAAGATGATTGCGATTCGTTAGGAGCCACTTATAAAGGTAAAAAAACCGGAACGTTCGGTGATTTGTCAACATTCTCTTTCTATCCAGCCCATCACATTACTATGGGAGAAGGTGGTGCCGTAGTTGTGAATAACCCAGAGCTCGCCAAAATTGCTGAAAGCTTTAGAGATTGGGGCAGGGATTGTTATTGTTTACCAGGAAAAGATGATACCTGTGGTTGCCGTTTCGGACAGCAGTTAGGCACGCTACCTTACGGATACGACCATAAATATACTTATTCTCATGTTGGGTTTAATTTGAAGGTGACTGATATGCAGGCTGCTTTAGGTGTTTCTCAATTGAAAAAAGTCGATTATTTTATTCAAAGAAGAAAAGAAAACTATGCTGCATTATACTCACGTATGAAAGAATTTGAAGAGGTATTTATTTTGCCTGAGCCTACCCCTGATTCTGAACCATCCTGGTTTGGTTTTTTAATGACATTGAGGGAGGGTGATTCCAACGATCGCCATATGCTTGTTCAGCACTTAGAAGAAAATAAAATCGGAACAAGACTACTTTTCGCAGGTAATTTATTAAGACAACCTGCCTATGCAAACGTGGAGCATCGAGTTGTTGGAGATTTAACCAATACAGACATCATTATGAATCAATCTTTTTGGTTAGGCGTTTGGCCTGGCTTAAATGAGAGCCATTATGATTACATAGCTGATGTAATTAGGAATTATATAAATTCATAACTGTTAAAGGTAAACGTGATGCTAGAAGATGTGACTTTTGCGATACCAACGTATAATAGGAATGAGTATTTGGAAAGGTTGTTAGATTCAATTCCTAACAATCTAGGAGCCAAGTTTGCAATAAGCGACAACGGGTCTTTCGTTATTGAAAAAACTTTATTAAAACACTCAGGAAATATTGAAATCATTTCGTCGAAAAACGTTATTGAGATGTATGAAAATTGGAATATGGCGATAAGCATGGTTCAAACTAAATGGTTTTTGATACCTTCTGATGATGACTTATATTATTCAGAAACAATTAAATCACTTCATAATGCGATAAAAGTTTACCCTGATGCTGATATATTATTTTTTGGGCATAATGTCATCAACGAAGATGACAAAATTTTATCAACTTGGGTCCCTCCTAAAGAAGGAATATTTAATGCTCCAGAAGGTTTCGAATTTTTTAAATATGGGGTTGACGCAAGATTTCCATGCATCATTTTTAGAACTGAATTCGTTAAAAAATTAGGAGGAATTGATTCTACTTATTTATTCACCGCCGGAGATAGTTTGCTGATACAGAAATGCTTAATTCACGGCAAATCAGTATTTATAAAAGAAGTTGTTGGTGCATATAGAACTTGGGCGAAAAATTTCACAAATCAACTTATTGCTTCTAAAAGGTGGCTCGACAAAATTGATAGATGGCAAGATGAAATTGCAATTGAGCTTGAAAATGCCGGTATTTCAATTGCTGAAAATCTTAAGGATGAGGTTTATGCCCAGAATTTACTAAGTGCTTTTGAAGTAATGAGAAATAACCATAAAAATCTTTTCGATAGGATAAGTTTTCTTTCAGAAAATAGATTTCCCTGGGGAGCAAAATATACCACTAAATTTAGAGTCTTAAAAAGATTAATGTTCGGATGAAAAGTAGCCTGTTCAAAGCAATTGCAGGTTCTACATCTTTTAAATTACTATCTGCAATTACTTCATTTATAACTGTTCCACTGTTGTTAAAAGCATTAGGTACAAATCAATATGCCATTTGGGTAACAAGCACAGCATTAGTTAGCTGGTTAAATTTATTTGATTTTGGTTCTGGTTATAGCTTAAAGAATAAGGTTACAGAGGCAATAGCTCTAGATGATTTTCGAAAAATAAATATATTGATTGCTGGAACAATACAATTTTATTTTTTAATGTCTGGAATAGCACTTTGTTTATTTATTGGTGCTTTGTTTCTGCTCCCGGTTTTCAAAGACAATGTGGTTCTTGCTGTCATGATTTACCTGCCGATAATTTTTTCATTTCCTTTTACATTAAGCCATTTCATAATTCAAGGGAGAAAAAAATTCAATTCTTTTAACTTGATTCTTACAGGTCAGTCAATCTTATGGCTAATTGTCGTTTTACTATACAGATATAATCTTATTACACCAAATATTTACTTTCTAGGTTTGTTTTATGGTTTACTATTTTTATTCACTAATTTAGTTATTTTGGTTGTTTCTCTAAATGGTATGAATTTCAAATGGAAGACAGTCATGGAGATTAAGCATTTTGTAGATGCAAAAGATTCTTTGAAAGTTGGATATAGATTCTTTCTTTTGCAAATATCATCATTATTCCTTTTTTCTTTAGGTAATGTTCTTACATATAATCATTTGAATTTAAAGAATGTAGCTGAATTTGACACCGTTAATAAAATTTATTTGATGGGTATGACATTATTTAATGTCGTTATATCGGTTTTCTGGGCTGAAATATCTCATGCTAAAGCTTTAAAGGATACTAAAAAACTTTGGAAATTGTTTAAGCAGCTAATATTAATTGCATTAGGATTCAGCTTGGGTACAGCCATATTTAGTTTTTTAATTCCCATGCTTGTGAGTGCTTGGACAAAGAAGATTATTTTAGTTGAAGTTTCTCAACTAATTCCTTTCGCATTGCTAATTTCAATTCAAGCAATCGCTTATGCAGGCGCAGTCGTGTTGAACGCATTTGAAGATTTACAGGGACAAATTGTTCTTTCTGTTCTAGCGTCTTGTTTAATTGTTCCATTAAGCAATTACTTTTTTAAGATAGATTTTGGAATTGGTACAGTTCCATTAGCAAGTTCGATCCTTCTTATCCCTTCAGTAATTTTTGTATTAGTAAAATCTAATATTTTAATTAGTAAATTAGAAACGAATGATTGATGCATTATCAAGTAGGGTTAAAAAGTTTCTTAGTAAAAGAAGAATTGAGCAAATTATGCCTTTCATTACCAAAGGCAACTCATATCTTTTGGAACAATTTCGAATGAATATTAATTTTCCAAAGGAAGGCAAAAAATACGTAACTATTGGTGATGATTCGATGTTAGATTGTCAAATTACATTTGAATCCCAGGAAGGAGAAGTTATTGTTGGTGATAGATGCTTTGTCGGAGGAAGCCATTTAATTTCTCGGTCAAAAATCGAGATTGGAGATGACGTTTTTATTGCGTGGGGTGGTTTTTTGTATGATCATGATTCCCATTCTTTAGATTATAAAGAAAGAGAAAAAGATATACAAATGCAATTGACTGATTTGAGAGCAGGGAGAAACTTTATCAAAAGCAAGAATTGGGGTGTTGTTAGTACGAAGCCGATAAAAATATGTTCACATGCATGGATTGGTATGAATTGTACCATTTTAAAAGGGGTTACTGTTGGCGAGGGAGCTATAGTTGCTGCAGGGAGTGTGGTAACTAAAGATGTTCCAGACTGGACAGTTGTAGGAGGTAACCCTGCCAAAATACTAAAGGAATTACCTTTAAGTTTAAGAAAAAAATGAAAATTTTAATAATAGGTTCAGAAGGGTTCATCGGTTCTCATCTCAATAAATTTCTCGCAGTAGAAAACGAGATTTATTGTACAGATGTTTTAAAAATAAACAGGGAAAGATATTTTCACCTAGCTGCGAGAAATACAGACTTTGATTCGATATTCAAAAAACATAAGTTTAATTTATGTATTAATGCTAGCGGAAATGGAAGTGTTCCAATTTCTATAAATGAGCCTGTATTTGATTTTGAATTAAATGTTACAAATACTATCAAAATACTGGATGCAATAAGGATACACAATTCAGAATGTAAATTCATAAACATGTCTTCTGCAGCTGTATATGGTAATCCAATAAGTTTACCAATTCAGGAATCAGTTGAATTACGGCCGCTTTCACCTTATGGTTGGCATAAACTTTATGCAGAACATATTTGCAAAGAATATTTTTACTTGTATAGCATAAAAACTATCAACCTTCGGCTGTTTTCGGTATATGGTGAGTATTTAAAAAAACAGCTTTTTTGGGATTTATATCAAAAATGTTTGCGAACGAATGACGTTGAACTTTTCGGTTCTGGTGCTGAGACGCGAGATTTTATTTACATTGAAGATCTTCTCTTTGCTATTGACTGCATTATCAAAAAAGGTTTATTTAACGGAGAGGCAGTAAATATTGCTTCTGGTATTGAGACCCAAATTAAAACCGCTGCCGAAATCTTTGCAAATGAAGTTAATCCAGAGATTAAGCTAAAGTTTAATATGATAGTTAAACCGGGTGACCCTTTAAACTGGCGGGCAGATATTTCTTTGTTAAAAAGTTTTGGTTTCGAGAATAAGATAGGTGTTCAACAAGGGCTTAAAAATGTAGTATCATGGTTAAAAGAAAGCATATAACCCTAATATATCAATATAATGATAATTGGATTGGGGGAACTTATTATATACTTAATATAATTCGAGCATTGAAATATTTAGATGATGTGGAAAGGCCATTCTTAACCGTTGTTTATGAAAATTTGGGGAGTTTGGGGGACATAGAAAAGATCAACTATCCATACATTAACTTCGTTTATTCCAAACTTTCATTCAATCTTTTTGAAAAAACAGTAAATAAGATCGCACGAGAAATTATCAAAAAGCCATTAATAACGAAGAGAATTAAAATAGATCATATAGAAAACTTATACCCAGTAAGTGATTCAATATGGACAAAAAATGCTAATAATTTTTTTTATTGGATTCCAGATTTTCAAGAACATTATCTCTCACATTTCTTTTCTAAGAGAGAATTAAGAACTAGGATAAACATGCAGATATGGTTGAAGAATATAGCTGCTCCAGTTGTTTTTAGTAGTTTAAATGCTCTTAATGATTTTAATAGATTCTATCCTGGAAATTTCAATCACAAAGAGGTTTTAAAATTTGTGAGTATCCTTGGCAGTGAATATAAGTACTTAGATATCGAAAAAATCAGAGAAAAGTTTTCTATAGGTGAACCCTATTTCATTATCCCAAACCAATTTTGGAAGCACAAAAATCACAATATCGTTTTAGAAGCGGCAAAAATCTTAAAAAAAGATGGTGTCCAATTTAAACTGATTTTTACTGGAAAAGAATATGATCATAGAAACCCTGACTATGTGAATAATTTGAAGAGCTACATACGAGAAAATTCACTAGGTGAATACGTTAAATTTTTAGGATTTATTGATAGAAATGAGCAATTGCTGCTGATGAAAAACTCTATTTCAATCGTTCAGCCCTCGTTATTTGAAGGATGGAGTACTGTGGTTGAAGATACTAAAGCCTTAAATCATTTTATAATTTTATCAGACATCCCATTACATAAAGAACAAATATCCGAAAATTGCATCTTTTTCAACCCAAATAGTCCTCAGGAGTTGGCTACAGCCATGATTAGATGTACTGAACATCTAGAAATAGTACCTAAAGATTATCGGGACGATATCAAAAAGTTTTCAAATAAGTTTATTTCCATCTTCAATAATTAACTATGTGTTTATTTTCTGTTATTATCGTAACTTATAATGCATCATCTAGTCTCGAAAACACCCTTCTTAGTCTAATCAATCAAAAATTTAAAAATTTTGAAATAATACTTGTTGACGGTCTTTCAAAAGACGACACAATGGTTTTGGTCGAAAAATATAAATATATTTTTAGTAAAATCATTAGTGAACCGGATAATGGTATTTATGATGCGATGAATAAAGGAATTAGAGCAGCAAATGGGCAATATTTATTTTTTCTTGGTGCTGATGATATCCTTGCGAGCCATGATACTTTAGAAAAAGTAAGTTGTCTTTTAGAGGGCAATAATTTAGATTTATTGGCTGGGTCCGTCAAATATAATACAGGTAGAAATTTTGAATCAAAATTTGGTTTAAAGATTTTGCTAAATAATACTATACATCATCAAGGAGCCTTTTATAACTATAATCTTTTCAAAACATTTGCATACGACACGGACTTTAAACTTATTGCAGATTATGAGTTAAATTTGAGACTTTATAAAAACCGCAGACAATTAAGATACAAATTCACAAGCGAGGTTATAAGTATTTGCGCTGAAGGCGGCGCAAGCAGGAGCTTACTTAATACTGCACGAATTGAGACAAATAAAGTTAGATTGAAGGTTTTAGGAAAATACTCATTATTACTTAATTGGATATATAATTTGAAGTTTAGATTAACTTATGTTATTTGATATAACACAATACAACCAGTATATACTGTTTTGTTCTCTGGTTTTTTTTCTGTTGGTTGGTATATATTTATTTAAGAGAAATTATATTTCAATAATCGATCCCTTAACCATGCATATCATTTGGATAGCTGGACACTTGGCGTTCCTTACTGGGTATATGTTCAAAAATGGTATTTCATTATTGCCGTTGTTTTTCTTCAGCAATATGGTTCTTTACGTATTCGTTTATAAATTTTGTCTCAAGAAAGCTTCTGTAAAACTCTTTTCTAAAGAGAGGGGCAAGGCATTGCAATCAAAAACGAAAAAGATTAAATATATATTTCTAATATTACTAGTGTTGAATATAGTTTCCAAAATAAACTTTTTCAAATTTATTTTGGCTAACCAAAATGTTTCTAGTTGGTTTTTATATCGATTTACGGATATGCAGGGCAGAGACCCATTATTGCGAATTTTGGCAACCTCATCTGCTATTTTTTTGTTATTTTATGTTTTTATTCTATTCGCAGTTCTAAAAAAGTGGAAAGCATTTGTTATTATAGCTTATGGAACAATAATTCTTTTAGAGGTTGTTGCGGGGGGAAGGTCTATCTTAATTGGTGTGATTTTTAGTATCGGTTTAGGGGTTTTTTATTTTTCTGACTACTTTAATATCAGTGATATTAAAAAATTTACCCGAAAAAGTATATTCTTTGTTTTGATAGCTGTACTGACCGCAATTATTGTAACCTCATTTTATAGTGATGAATACAGTCTATCCGATGGGTTATCAATTGTGACAAACAGATTTTTAGCACCTGGAGATGGGCTTGAGTATTATATGAATTATGATGGATTGCATAAAATAAAATCAGGTTTTGGGGAGTATATTTATTCTATTTTTGGTATATATATAAAAAGGTTTACCGGTGAAGAATATAAGAATGTAGGTCTCCAGTTATCTGAATTGGTTTTAGGTGATCTCGAATTTACTCAAGGTTCTAATTATACCTTTTTGTTACAGGTAATGGTTTTGGGATACGGATCTTTCATCTTTTACGTTCCATTTATTGCTTTCTGTACCGCGAAATTACGGGCTATAAATTTTAAGTCACTTTCTCTATTACCACTTTCTTTTTTTCTATCTGCTACATCATTTTTGCTTCCAGAAGATATAGAATATTGGTTTCTAACAATAATATCTGGATTTCTTTTGTTTTACATCGTGATTTATCCAATCAATAGATTTAAATTAAAATTTAACTTATGATGAGAAACTTGAAAGTATCTATATGTTTGGCATCTTACAACGGTGAGTTATTTATAAAACGACAAGTAGAGACAATTTTACCTCAATTGTATCCCTCTGATGAAATTATTATTTCCGATGATTCATCAAATGATTCTACACTTGATATAATTCAGTCTTTTAATGATAAACGAATTAAGTTATTCGCCAACAATAACTTTAGAAGCCCAATGCAAAACTTTCAACACGCAATAATGCAAGCACAAGGTGATATAATATTTCTTTGCGACCAGGATGACATTTGGTTTGCTAATAAGATTGAGCGGCACTTGGAATTGCACAAGGATTATGATTTGGTAATATCGGATGCTATTGTAACTGACTCAAGCCTGAAGCCAATCTTTAGTTCATTCTTTAAGGCTAGAGATTCAAGAAAGGGTATTATTCATAATTTGCTTAAAAATAGATATATTGGTTGCTGTATGTCATTTGATAAGAAAATTGTTAGCGCTGCGCTTCCGTTCCCAAAGAATTTGCATATGCACGATTGGTGGATTGGGTTAGTAGCAGAGTTAGTTGGACAGGTTTATTTTTTGAATGAGCCTTTAATGTATTACATAAGACATAATAATAATGCCTCGGGAACTCTTACTGAGACGCTTCCCTTTATTACTCAACTTAAAAATCGACTTAATCTCATTAAAAATTTGGTTGAATTTAAAATAAATAGGCGTAATAATGAAGGGTAGGAAAATTGCATTGCTAATACCCACATATAATGCCGGTAGTATGTGGGCGGAAGTTTTACATTCGATAGCTACGCAGGCATGTATTCTAGACCGTAAAATTGTTATTGATTCTGCTTCTACCGACCAAACTGTAGACTTAGCTAAGCAACACGGATTCGAGGTCATCAATTTAGACAAAAAAGATTTTGACCACGGTTATGCCAGACAATTGTTAGCCGAGTCAGCGCTTGATTGTGAAATTCTAATTTATTTAACCCAAGACTGCATATTAAAAGATTCTTTTTCTTTATCAAACTTGATTAAGGCATTTGATGAGCCCAAAACAGGACTTGCTTATGGTCGCCAGTTACCGCACAAGGGCGCTAAAATACTTGAGAGTCATGCCAGGTTATTTAATTACCCAGCGCAATCAATCGTAAAAAGAATTTCGGATAAAGAGAAATTGGGAATAAAGACTGCATCATGCTCGAATTCATTTGCCGCATATCGATTAACAGCACTTCAGCAGGTTGGTGGATTTCCAAGTAATACGATTTTGGGTGAAGATGTTATCGTTGCCGGGCGCATGCTAATTAAAGGGTGGAGTATTTCATACGTTGGGAATGCAGAGAGTTATCATTCACATGATTATACTGCAGTTGAAGAATTTAAACGCTATTTTGATATTGGTGTTTTTCATAAAACGGATCACTGGCTCATAGATGAGTTTGGAACCGCTGGAGGTGAAGGATTTAAATATCTAAAGTCAGAGTTGGCCTATGTATTAAAAAAGGATCCGTTTGTTCTCCCTAAAATGGTTGGCACAATTGCAGCTAAATTCCTAGGGTATAAGTTAGGTATGATGCATAAGAAACTATCGCATAATCTAAAGAAGAAAATATCTATGCACCATAAATATTGGGACAAGGTTAAGTAAAATAAATATTCCTTAATAAATAAGCCTCATTTAGCATTGTATTTATCAGTTAATTTGTAGTAATCTAGAAATTTTTCAATCGTTTAACCGTTAACATCAAGGTAATTTTAGCGAAATCAGGAATATAAACACTTTAGGCATAAATTTTGTTTGGCTATATGTGATATATTTGTAATAACTTTGCCACAGTGTAATCTTATTATAAGTTTATAGAATACATAATGGATATCGGTGGATTAATGCATGATAGCCATTTTTTGAAAATAAAATGCCTATGTCACATCGCTACTCTAAACATCTTCCTCTAATTGTTTATCTCAACGATTTAATTATTTTAAATCTATCGATAATTTTGATGAGTTTCTATCATTTGGGAGCTTCATTTTGGGCAAATAAAGAATCCCTACTTCTTTTACTCATTTCGAACATTAGCTGGGCAGTTTTATCATTCTTTAGAAAAAACTATGTCGTACACAGACCCCTGGTGTTATCTAACAATATTAATAATTTTACTTTAACGCTTGTTTATCATATTGCGCTGGTGTTCTGTGCATTATATATCTGCGAAATTTTCGATGTTTCAAGGTTTGTCCTTTTGTCTCACATCGCAATATTTTTTGTTCTTATAGTGATTCAGCGGTCAGCAATGTTCTTTTTTCTGGACTATATCAGAAAAAAAGGATACAATCACCGACGGGTTTTAATTATCGGGAAGAAAAATATAGCAATCAGGCTAAAGCAGTCTTTCAAACGTCATCCTGAATATGGATATGATATTGTGGGGTACATTTCTGATGAGAGCTTAAAAAATTTTACGGCTGAGCAATTGAATACGGCAATTAAAAACAGGAAAGTTGATGAGCTTTATGTTTGTAACCTGGATATGTCAGCAGATACCAATGGAATAATGGATTTCTTTTTGCAAAATAAAACTATTATCAAGGTTGTATCGGACATGCAGTTTGATGTGCAAAAGGCTGAATATTTGGATTACAATGAATTACCTGTTTTTAGATTATTGCCTCACGCTGTTCAAAGCTTGAAAATAAGACTTTTAAAACGTGGTTTTGATTTAGGATTTGCCAGTTCAGTGATGTTTTGTGGAATGCCTGTTTTTGTATTGATCGTTGCGATTACTAAATTTTCGTCAAAGGGTCCAATTTTTTATAAGCAACAGAGAATCGGCAGAAATGGCAAGCCTTTTTACATTTATAAATTCAGGAGCATGTATGTTGATGCCGAAAAAATGGGTCCTCAGCTTTCTAAAGACAATGACCCGAGAATAACTAAATGGGGTAGAGTTATGCGTAAGACCAGGCTGGATGAGTTGCCTCAATTTTATAATGTATTTAGAGGTGATATGTCAGTTGTTGGACCCAGACCAGAGAGACAGCATTTTATTGAGCAGATAATTGAGCGTGCTCCTCAATATACCAATCTACTTGCTATCAAGCCGGGAATAACATCAATTGGACAGGTTAAATATGGTTACGCAGAAAACGTTGAGCAAATGGTTGAGCGTATGTCGCATGACCTTGTATACCTTGGTAAATTGAAATTAACTACTGATGTATCTGTAATTTTTGATACCGTAAAAGTTATGGTTGCAGGGAAAGGAAAATAAATTTCTAAATTTTATCATCGAAAATATAAAGGGATATGCAGTTTGCTTATCCCTTTTTTCTTGCCCAATAAATCCTACCCTTCTACAGGTCCAGGCTGACAACTAAATTATTTGGCTTTTCTTAGCCTACCATTGTATTGGTGGTGCGTTTTACACCAACTTTTTTAACGGCTTCTATTATTGAAGTTTTATCATAACCACATTCTGCCCAAAGTTCTGCCTGCTCGCCATGTTCTATAAACTGGTCTGGTATTCCTAAGCGGATTACATTGGCATTGTAGCCGTTGTCTGCCATGAATTCTAAAATTGCAGAACCAACACCGCCCTGAAGCGTTCCATCTTCAACAGTAATGATGTGTTTATATTTTGAGAAAACTTCATGCAGCATTTCTTCGTCTAAAGGTTTGATGAAGCGCAAATCGTAATGTGCCGGGTAAAGGCCTTCACTGTTAAGTTCTGCTCTTGCTTCTACTGCAAAATTGCCGACATGGCCAATGGTTAACAAGGCAACTTCTTCACCATCACAAATCTTTCTGCCTTTTCCAATTTCGAGGGCTTTGAATGGTCTTTTCCAATCAGGCATCACACCGTTTCCACGGGGGTAACGAATTACGAAAGGTCCGGCATTTTCCTGTTGTGCGGTAAACATTAAATTTCTCAATTCCTCTTCATTCATAGGCGAAGATACCACCAGGTTTGGAATACAACGCATAAAAGCAATATCATAAGCACCATGATGCGTTGCGCCATCGGCACCAGCTAAGCCAGCCCTGTCCAGACAGAACACGACATTTAGTTTTTGTATAGCGACATCATGAATAACCTGATCGTAAGCCCTTTGCATAAAGCTTGAGTAGATGTTGCAGAAGGGAACTAATCCTTGTGCTGCCAATCCTGCTGAAAAAGTAACTGCATGTTGCTCTGCAATACCCACGTCGAAAGCACGGGTTGGCATTGCTTTCATCATAATGTTTAATGAAGAGCCTGAAGGCATGGCAGGTGTAATGCCTACAATTTTATCGTTTGCTTCTGCAAGCTCCACCATGGTATGGCCGAAAACATCCTGGTATTTTGGTGGTTGTGGTTTATCAGGAATACTTTTTTTGATTTCGCCGGTTATCTTATCAAATAAACCAGGGGCATGCCATTTCGTTTGATCTTTTTCTGCCAATGCAAAACCTTTACCTTTTACCGTAACGCAGTGCAACAGTTTAGGGCCCGGAATATCTTTTAAATCTTTTATTATGGCTGCCAGTCTTTTAACATCATGGCCATCAACCGGGCCAAAATATCTAAAGTTCAGGGATTCAAACAGGTTGCTTTGCTTAAGCAGCGTACCTTTTATGCTTTTCTCGATTTTCTTGACATACTTATGTGCATTGGGGCCTAATTTAGAAAGGCCGGCTAATACATGAGAAATGTCATCGCGAAAGCGATTGTATGATTTGGAAGTCGTAATATTTGTTAGGTATTCTTTTAGCGCACCGACATTTGGGTCGATGGACATACAGTTATCATTCAGAATAACCAGTACGTTACTATTTTCGATACCGGCATGGTTCAAGCCTTCGAAGGCTAATCCGGCCGTCATGGCGCCATCGCCAATTACAGCTACATGTTGCCTGTCTGTTTCACCTTTAATCTGCGAAGCCACAGCCATTCCGAGTGCAGCAGAAATCGATGTTGAAGAGTGACCTACCCCAAAGGTATCATATTCGCTTTCGCTGATTTTAGGGAAACCGCTGATGCCTTTATAAATACGGTTTGTATGAAAAAGTTCGCGACGGCCTGTTAGTATTTTATGTCCGTATGCCTGATGGCCTACATCCCAAACCAGCTTATCATAAGGTGTGTTGAGTGCATAATGTAAAGCAACGGTTAATTCAACAACGCCCAGGCTAGCACCAAAGTGGCCGCCATTCACGCTCACGATATCAATTATGTATTGACGTAATTCCTGGCTTATTTGTTCTAAGTCAGCTTCACTATATTGCTTTAAATCAGCAGGATAGTTAATTTTAGATAATAGGGGGCCAGCTTTTACTTGCATTCGGTATTTTGGGTAAAAAACAAGATACAAAGAAAGGTATTTTTGTTCTAATATTTAAGAAAAAAATTTCGTTGCGTGCTAGCGAAAACCAGTTGCCGGAAATGGGGAATGCATTAAGTAAAAAGCCTGAACAATACGTGTAATAAATTAGCGGCAATAAATAGTATCTAATATTTCATTATGTTTGTTTTTAGCCATGCAAGAAGAAAATTTTGAGATTAAACTTCCCGTTTTCGAAGGTCCATTTGATTTGTTGCTGTTCTTTATTGAGCGTGACGAATTAAACATTCAGGACATTGAAATTGCTAAAATCACTAATGATTTCCTTGCTTACATTCACCAGCTCCTGGCGCTTAACGTAGAGGTTGCGAGTGAGTTTATTTTAGTTGCCGCTACGCTGATGCGTATTAAGTCGAAAATGCTTTTACCGCGGATAGAAGTAGATGAATCGGGTAATGCGCTAAATCCTGAACAAGATTTAATTGCCCGGTTAATTGCTTATAAACAATTTAAATCGGCGGCTGAAGAACTTAAAGTTTTTGAGGAAAGCAGAATGCAACAGGAAAGGCGGGGTAATATCGAATATGATTTAACATTAGCTGCAGAATCTTCTACCCACCAGGACGAGTTATTATCGCTGGATTTATATAAGTTATTGATGGTTTACAGTAAAACCATGCAGAAATATGATTTGCGAAGCCAGGAAGTTAAGCATACTGTTGTTCAGTATCCTTACACTATTGAGCAGCAAAAGCATTTCATTGCTAATCTTTTGGCGATTAATAAGGAGATTGATTTTGCCATAGTCTTACGGAATTCGGAAAATAAGGTTCATTTTGTGTATAATTTTCTTGCCATTTTGGAAATGCTACAGCAACAAATCGCCGAGATAACCATCGGGAGCGGCTTTAATAACTTTAATGTAAAAGCAATCAATTAATAAGGCCTAATTAATATCTAATTTCTTACTTTTGGCAAAAAATAACAAACCCTATATAAGGATGAAACGCGACAGCCAAATTTTTGAACTTATTGATAAGGAACTAAATCGCCAGGAGCATGGTTTAGAGCTTATTGCATCAGAAAACTTTGTAAGCAAGCAGGTTATGGAAGCCGCTGGCTCTGTATTAACCAATAAATATGCAGAAGGCTTGCCCGGTAAGCGCTATTATGGCGGTTGCCAAGTTGTGGATGTTGTTGAGCAAATTGCTATCGATAGGGCAAAAGAATTATTTGGTGCGGCCTGGGTTAACGTTCAGCCCCATTCCGGAGCACAGGCAAATGCTGCGGTAATGCTCGCGGTTATACAGCCGGGTGATAAAATTTTAGGTTTTGATTTGTCGCATGGCGGTCACCTCACGCATGGTTCTCCGGTAAATTTCTCGGGTAAATTATATCAGCCATTTTTTTACGGTGTTGACAGGGAAACGGGGTTAATTGATTATAAAAAATTAGAAGAGGTAGCGCTTGCGGAGAAACCGAAACTAATTATTTGCGGTGCTTCCGCTTATTCTAGAGAATGGGATTATGCTTTTATCCGCTCGGTAGCTGATAAGGTTGGCGCATTGGTGCTGGCAGATATTTCACACCCTGCCGGCTTAATTGCTAAAGGCTTACTGGCTAATCCACTTCCACATTGCCATATTGTAACAACTACTACACATAAAACCTTACGTGGTCCGCGTGGAGGTATGATAATGATGGGTCAGGACTTTGAAAATCCATGGGGATTGAAAACGCCAAAAGGTGAACCACGCATGATGAGTAACTTGCTTGATATGGCCGTTTTTCCTGGTACCCAGGGTGGGCCGCTGGAACACATAATTGCAGCTAAAGCCATTGCTTTTGGCGAAGCATTGAGTGATGAATATGGCGTTTACATTAAGCAGGTTGCAGCCAATGCTCAGGCTATGGCCAAGGCATTTGTAGCTAAAGGTTATGGCATTATTTCAGGCGGAACAGATAACCATTTAATGTTAATCGACCTTCGCAATAAAAACATTACAGGTAAAGTTGCCGAAAATGCTTTGGAGAAAGCTGAAATTACGGTAAATAAAAATATGGTTCCTTTCGATGATAAATCACCTTTTGTAACATCGGGTATCCGCGTTGGAACAGCAGCGGTTACGACACGTGGTTTAAAAGAAGCTGAAATGGAAAAGATTGTTGATTTGATTGATCAGGTTTTAACAAACCCGGAAGATGAAGCAAATTTAAATGCCGTTAAAGTTGAAGTTGAAAGCTTAGTGAGTGCTTTTCCTCTTTACAAATAATATAAATTTGATTAAACTGCAAAGGCAACTATAACTTATAGTTGCCTTTGCAGTTTACAGGTATCTTTGTGAGGCATAAAATCATCATCATAATAGAAGCATTGGCCTCTTTTTTATGCTTTATTAAAGCTGTTATATTGGAAATAGATTGTATTTTTGCTGAAATTTTTAATTAGTTACTTTGGAAAAGAATTCTAAAATATATGTTGCGGGACACCGTGGCATGGTTGGCTCGGCTATTTATCGCAAATTACAAAAAGAAGGTTATACAAATCTGGTAACCAGGACTTCAGATGAGCTTGATCTTCGCAATCAGCAAGCTGTAAACGATTTTTTTGCTGCTGAAAAACCTGATTATGTTTTTCTTGCTGCGGCGAAAGTTGGTGGCATTGTGGCTAATAATACGTATCGTGCTGATTTCCTTTTTGAAAATTTAGCCATACAAAATAATGTTATTCATAATGCTTATTTAACCGGAGTTAAAAAGTTAATGTTCTTGGGTTCCAGCTGTATCTATCCAAAAATGGCGCCACAACCCTTAAAGGAAGATTACCTTTTAACAGGCACCCTTGAAGAAACAAATGAACCTTATGCGATAGCGAAAATTGCAGGAATAAAAATGTGCGATGCTTATCGTGATCAATATGGCTGTAATTTTATATCCGTTATGCCGACAAACTTGTATGGATACAACGATAACTACCATCCTCAGAATTCGCACGTATTACCAGCATTAATTCGTAAAGTACATGAGGCAAAAATGAATAATGAAAAGCAGGTTACTGTTTGGGGTTCTGGTGCTCCAATGCGTGAGTTTCTTTTTGCCGATGATTTGGCGGATGCCTGTTATTTCTTAATGGAAAATTACAATGAACCAAATCTGATTAACATTGGTGTTGGCCACGATTTAACCATCAAAGATTTAGCACTTTTAATTAAAGATGTTTTAGGTTTTGAAGGCGAACTGGTTTTTGATGCCAGTAAACCAGATGGTACGCCACGTAAATTGATGGATGTTAGTAAATTACATAATTTAGGGTGGAAACATAAAGTAGAACTGCCTGAAGGAATTGCACTGGCTTATGATGATTTTATGAGCCGCTACTAATATAGAACAAGCAATTAACAACAATATGGAGCCTTACATTAATTTGTGAGGCTTTTTTTTAGGTTGATTTTGGAAAGATTACCCTTGATGGTATGTGGTTAAAAAATCATTAAAAAAGTAAAGGGCCGATATTCTTTTGAAGAAATATCGACCCTTACCATCTAAATTAACGCTCTCGATTATATAAACGCCGTCAATTATAAAATGTTTTACTAAAAATTAAAAAATATTAAAAACGCTCATAACAACCTATTACTGAGGGAAAGATTCTTGTTTTATTATTCAAATCTTTCCTTAAATACTCCGTAAAATACACGTAGCTGCTTAAATCTAAACCTTTGCCTATTGCAGGACTTCCGCTTGATGGTATAAAGGTTTCATTGTTTTGCATGGAGAATAAAGGATCGGCATTTATAATGTTGCCGCTGGAATAGCTTGTTGATGTTGTTTTAATAAGGTTACCAGCCAAATTGATTTGCGAAACAGCTGTCGATTTCTTTTGTATATCAAGTTCATTCAGCAGGCTACCCCAGATTATGTTGTTCATTAAATCGAGCTCGAGTTTGTTGTAAGCTTTAGCAGCTAAGTAATCAGAAAAAGTTAGTGCAGCGTTTTTGCGTGGAAAATCTGGATTTAAGCCGGCAAAAGTATTTTGTTTCAAGTTGTATTTTCCGCCACCTGCAGCATAAATCAAATAGTTTCCACAGTTATAAAATAGATTATTAAAAGCGATCAGTTCAGAATGGTATCCGATGTAAGCTGCCACCTGCATATTTTTTATAACTGTATTGCTCAGCATTAACTTTGGATTAGAACCTGGCGAAAGCGAATCGCAAGTTATCCCGACTGAAGCATTTTTGATTATTGAATTTCTGATGTTGCCACTTCCGGATTGTTTAATGTAAATACCTTTCCATTGCCCCGGTTCATTAAGGTAGGTGGTTTCTAATCTGTCGCTGCAAAACTCAATAGGTTCAGTAAATGTTCCGCCGGCCATTAAATTGCCTTCAACATTCATAAATGCATCTTTGTGGAAATAAATTTTTGCACCAGGCTGGATAGAAAGCGTTGCACCGTTTTTTATGGTTACAGCTCCATTTATAATGTAGGGAAGGGTTTTCGTCCAGGTGGTATTTGAATTGATATTTCCGTTATTTACGAAAACGGCGTTCTGTCCGTAAGCTAACAGTTGAACAACGTTACGATTTCCATTTGATGTTATCACTATGGAATCCTGAACCAGAAATGTTGTGTTTTTTGCGTTTGGGTTAATGCTTACTTTAACGAAAATATTCAACGAATCCTGGCCGTTTAAAATCAGGTTATTCCGGTTCAAAGTGTTTTCACCGTTTATATTTAAGGTAAAAGGAGAGGTATTTCCGCCCGAGAGCCTAATTTCTGAAATGTTTAAAGCTTCATGGTTTTTATTGAACAGTTTGATTTTTTTTATTGTTGAACCAAGGGAAGTAAATATGGTATCGAAAAGAACACTGTCATTTGATAGCGAGAGTTTAGCGTTTCCATCAGCAGTTAGGCGTTCATTTTTGCGGCAAGCTGATATGATAAGCGCAAAAAGTATCAGGTTAATTAGTTTACGCATAAATCAAATATTATTCGGCGAATGCTAAGGCAGCAATACTAACTTTTGATGCGCCGGCCGCAAGCAAAGCATTGGCACAGGCTTCGAGGGTTGCACCGGTTGTAATTACATCATCAATCAGCAGGATGTGTTTATCCGTTACGCCTTCAAAATTTTGAATCTTGAAAACCTCCTTCATATTTTCATAGCGGTTATACCGGCTCTTTCTGGTCTGGCTTTCTGTAGAAATTGTTCGTATCAATATATTTTCGCGAAAAGGTATGTTTAATTTTTCGGCAAGACCTTCCGCAATAAAAGTACTTTGGTTATAGCCTCTTAACCGGAGTTTTTTGTGATGTAGCGGAACTGGAATAACTAAATCGATGGCCTGGTAAAGCGGGCTGCTCTTTAGTCGTTCGCCAAGCAAATTCCCGAGTAAGATACCGACTTCTGTTTTGTTATTGTATTTAAGGTTATGAATAAGGTTCTGAACTTTGGCTCCTTTCCTGAAGTATAACATTGCCATTGCTGCATTCAACGGTAACCGGCCCCATAGTTGTTTTGCAACCCGATTTTCGTGATGAATGTGGTAATCAGTAAAGGGCAAATCGAATAAGCATTTAGTACAAATCAAATGTTCGTTCTGAACTATAGGTCTTCCGCAGGCGTTGCAAAGGTTTGGAAATAGCAATGCAATCAAATCGGAGCCCCAACTACTGATTATCGATTTATTTACTTTGAGGCTTTCCATGATGAAGTGTCCATATTATGCTAAACATTAGCAAATTAAATATAACGTCTTTATCAGGGTTTTCAAAATTAAAAGATTAAGCCTTTGCTTCCTCTTTCACGGCGAGTTGCCCGCAAGCGGCATCGATATCCTTACCACGGCTGCGGCGAATATTGGTGTTTATGCCCTGGCTTTTCAGGTAATTTGAAAATGCGTCGATTTTATCACCTTCTGCATTCGTAAAATCGGCAAATGAGATTGGGTTGTATTCGATCAGGTTTACCTTGCATGGAATATGCTTGCAGAATTTTGCTAAATCCATTGCATCAGAAAGTTCATCATTAAAATGATTGAAAACAATGTACTCGTAGGTAACAGGATTTTTAGTTTTGGCGAAATAATATTTCAACGCATCGGCCAAAGCTTTTAAGGAGTTTGCTTCATTAATAGGCATGATTTCATTGCGTTTTTTATCATCAGCGGCATGAAGGGAAAGTGCCAGATTAAACTTTGCACCGTCATCACCAAGCTTTTTAATCATTTTGGCGATTCCCGCTGTTGAAACCGTGATGCGTTTGTAGCTCATATTTAAGCCATCGGGAGCAGTTATACGCTCAATCGATTTCATCACGTTCGCGTAATTTAAAAGTGGTTCGCCCATACCCATATACACGATATTGGTTAACGGGTTATTGTAATTCTGTTTGGCTTGCTTATCAATCAGAACAACCTGGTCGTAAATTTCATCGGCGTTTAGGTTTCGTTTACGATCCATATAACCGGTAGCGCAAAATTTGCAGGTTAAGCTGCAGCCCACCTGCGAGCTTACGCAAGCTGTCATACGATCTTCTAAAGGGATTAGTACACCTTCTACAATGTTTCCATCGGCAAGCCGGAACGTGTTTTTGATGGTATGGTCGTTACTGAATTGAGAATTGTTAACCTGAACAGCATTAATGGTAAACCCATTATCCAGGGCTTTACGCAAATCTTTTGAAAGATTGCTCATCTCATCAAAATTAGTTGCTGATTTTTCCCAAAGCCACTGATAAATTTGCTTTGCCCTAAAAGCAGGTTGCTGCATAGCGGTTAAGTGTTGCTGCAATAGAGGCAAATCTAATGAGCGGATATCGGTTTTTTTTGCTGTTACCATTTGCTGCAAAGGTACTTAAAAAGCCTTTAAGCTGAAAGGCTAAAATATAAAGCAATAGTTTGAAAGTCAGAATTTTACAATATGTTGGCTTAGCGGCCTCTTTGTCTGGTGTTTGATTTTCCTGTGGCTTTACCTTTTGCAGACCTCGTATTTCTATTTGAAGAAGTACCTTTTTGTACCGGCTTGCCAGTTGAATTGCTCATCTGCTTTCTGTTTCCTGATTTTTGAGCAGGTTTTGAAGGCTTGAATGATTTTTTAGGTTGTTCCTGTTTTAACTCAGGAATCTCTTCCCAGGAATTGGTTTTCTTTTTTGTGTTTTTTGGTTTGGCGGCAGCCTCCGATGATGAATTTTCAACACTCTTCATTATGCTGGTCATTTCATCGTCTGTCAATTCCCTGAATTCGCCTGTCGGAATACCTTTCAGGTTAATATTCATAATCCTGGTGCGCTCCAGTTTAGTAACCTCATAACCAAAATGCTCGCACATTCTGCGGATTTGCCTGTTTAAGCCCTGAATTAAAATGATATTGAACACGAACGGAGCAATTTGTCGAACCTTGCATTTTCGGGTATTTACACCTAAAATGGGTACACCGTTGCTCATTTGAAAAATGAAATCTTCAGTAAGCGGTTTGTTTACCGTAACCACATATTCTTTTTCGTGTTTGTTGCCCGCCCTGAGAATTTTATTTACAATGTCACCGTTATTGGTGAGGAAGATTAATCCTGAAGAGTCTTTATCTAAACGGCCGATTGGAAAGATTCGTTCGCTATGATTTACATAATCTACAATGTTATCCTTAACGTTTGATTCTGTTGTGCTTGTAATTCCGACAGGTTTATTAAATGCTAGCAGGATGAAGTTGGATTCCTCTTTCGGTTCAATGTTATGGCCGTTCACCATTACCCTATCGCCCGCTAAAACCTGGTCGCCGATTTTAGCTCTTTTTCCATTGATAAAAACAGTTCCCTTTTCGATAAATCTATCTGCCTCGCGGCGAGAACACAATCCGCTTTCGCTGATGAATTTATTTAAACGGGTTGCAGCGTTGACATTCATCCTGCAATTTTACGGAAATAAATTGTTTAATTAACTACAGATTCAGTTAGCGGTATTGAGGAGCAACTTAAATGATAAAATGTTTTGCCACGGAAAATCAGCTTCACACGAAGATGTTGTTATTTTTTTTCGTGCTTTTTGAGCTTCCGTGGCAATTGAATCAATAAAAGTTAAAAATCAGAAGCTCTGGTCATCCGCACTTGGGCCGTAACTTCCTGGGATTGGGATGTTTAAAAGCCTTAAATAAACACCTAATTGTGCTCTGTGGTGGGTGGTTTGGCTAAAAGCAATTCGCATCATCTCATATTTTGTTAAATCGCCTAAAATTTGGTCGCCGTTGCGCAATATCCACTGCTTATCAAAATCTTCTTCTCTGGCGTTTTCTAATTCAGCCTTTCCGCTTTCATAACTTTCGGTTAATAGTTTTAGCAAATCGTCGTTACTTTCAACCTTTTTTTCTTCGTATGGTGCTGTTGCAAAGTCTAATCCATCAGTGGTAAAAGCCAAATTTACCCAGGCAGGTAATTCTGCAATGTGACTTGCAAGCGATTTCATTTTCATGCTTTTTTCATGGGGAGCCCAGTCAAATTTATCAACGGGTACCAATGCCAAAAACTTTTTAGTCGTGTTAAATTCCGACTCAAATTCTTTCAATAATGCTTTAATAATATCCATATTTTTTTGTTTTGATTTTTCCAACGTATTCAATTCCATTAATAGTAAGTCTGCTAAGCTCATTGTTTTTCGGTTTTGTTGTACAAAGGAAATAGTGGCGAGTGACAACCCTATGGCAGTGTGAAAAATAATTTATCTTTTTTTTAAAATCAGGCTTCGGGAATTGATAGGTTAATTACGCCCCGCCATTTGCTTTACTCCGTTGTTAACCGAAAAGGTTAACACTACATGCTCGCTCCTGTCGCGTTTATTTAACTCAATTCAGTTCTTCTTTGTAAAACCTGTTATGCAGGTTGCCAAAACTTAATATTGTAGATGCTAATAATTAACCGGCAATATGCTCATGTAATCGCTGAGTGGCATGTGTTCTGTTTTAAGGAATGGCTTATCAAGGGTTTTTAAACAGATAATTCTGGTTAAATTAAAATCCCGATATTGATTTCTGAAATGGCACCAGGCAATTAAATGCCAGCTGAAAGCATAAAATATCAAGCCAATCGGTTCTACCTCGCGTTTGCTCGATTCATTTTTAGCGTTTTTATATTCAAGCTCAACCATGCATTTATCAGAAATTGCCTGCTGTATGAGCGACAGGTATTCGTAGTTAAAGCTTAAACGCTCTGGAATTTGCAATTTAATGTGCTGATTCATGGTTTCGAGTTTCTCTTTCTGACTCGTTTTTAAAACTGCTTTCACTTTGGTAAGTGCCGCAGCGTAATGCGAACGAATGGAATTATCGGCGAAGCCATTTACCAAACTTTCTACTAAAAGTAAGGCATTCGCTTCATCCATATTGAACGAAACTGGCGGCAGAAAATAACCCTGAACCAGGAAATAACCTTTCGGTTGTTCGAAACCAACCGGAATTCCCTGTTCCTGCAAAGCCTTAATATCGCGGTAAACCGTACGAACACTAATGTTAAACCGTTCAGAAATTTTATCAGCAGTAATGTATTTCCTGGACTGAAGTAAAGTTAAAATCCCAAAAAGGCGGTCGATACGGTTCATAATGTTTGGCTTGGTTAAAATTAAAGAATTTGCCAGAGATAAGTAGAATGAACACAGTTAATTCTTAAATAAGTTCATCGTTGCTGGTGGTGCAATCTTTTAAAATCTGCTGCTGAAACAAAACTTCCCTGGTATGTTATTTGTATTTATTTGTTAAACATGTCTTTTTTCTAAAAAATTCGTTTTAAATAAAGTGAAAATCTACAATTAATGGCGGTTGAAATTCAGAAACGTTTCTTCAGGGCAGTAAAAAGTAAGGTAATTATCGGGTTTTTATTTGCCTGTTTTGCTTTGCTGTTGGCATGGGGCATTAGCAAGTTCGCGTTTACGCGGATGTTGAATACCGTTGAAGAAATATCGGCGCCGAACGACAGATTACGAATTGTTAACGATTTATCGCATAAAATTGCAAGGCTAGACCAATTGCAGCGTGATGAAGCCTTTAATAAACTTGGCAATTCGAGCTTTTTAAAAGAATCGAGAAAACTAAGGTCGAGTTTAGATACGCTTCGCAAGCTTTACAGCGGCGATTCCTTACAGCTTGCCAGGATAAAATCAATCAAAAACCTGCTTGTACAACGCGATAAACAATTTGTTTCTTATCTGCAGGTTCGCGAAACTTTGGTTAATACCAAATCGTTTTCCAACGAAGTTCAAAAGCTAAATGAGTTGGTTGCCACGCGTGCCCGCCAAACCGATAGTGCTGTTTTAACTACGGAAACTACTACATCGACCACAACCGTTGCGCCTGAGGAAGAAGAGAAATCAAGAGGCTTTTTGAGTAAACTTTTCGGCAAAAAGAAAGCTGATGTTTACAAAATAATCAACGAGGAATTTAAGGTTAAACGTGATACCTTAAATGCGAAGGCCGAAGATAGTATAATGAAAAGCATGACCGGCTCACTAAAAAATATTGAGCTTGAACAGCGGCAGAAAAGCCAGAAGTTTTTAAAACGTGAAGCCGATTTATCGAATGCAAGTAATGCTTTAACCAACCAGATTTTACAAATTTTACGCGAAGTTGAAGGTCAGGCGGTTGCCCAGGTCGATCTTAATGGAATACAAGCCAAGGAAGTTGTAAATGATGGAATTACACAGATCACCACAATTATCATCGCCTTCTTTTTGCTTACCGTAATTCTTCTTTACCTGATTTTAACGGATATTACAAAGAGTAACCGTTATCGTAAAGAATTAGAGCAAGCTAAAGACGAGGCCGAATATCACGGCAAGGCAAAGCAGCGCTTTTTATCTAACATGAGCCATGAAATCAGAACACCGCTACAATCTATTTTAGGTTACGCAGAATTGATTGCTCAACAAGATAACCCAAAGAAAAAAGATATTGATGCGATTTATCAATCATCTATTCACCTACTTCAAATCGTGAATGAAGTGCTTGATTATAACAGAATAATTTCTGGCGAGTTCAGTTTTAACAATCAGGTTTTTGATGTGCGGAAAATTTTAGATGAAGTAACTTCGGTTGTACGGCCACTGGCAGAGCAAAAGGCTTTACATCTCGTTACCGATTTGGATTTGGGTGAAGTTGAATTTGTGAAAGGCGATGCGTTTCGGTTGAAACAAATCCTTTTCAATATTTTAGGTAACGCCGTAAAGTTTACGCTAAAAGGCGAGATTAATCTCCGTATTTCCTGCAAAAAACAGCTGGATAACCTTCATTTTCACTTTACGATAAAAGATACTGGAATTGGTTTCGAGGAAAAAGATGTAACCAGGATTTTTAACGAATTTGAGCAGATTGAATCTCCTGACAGGTATGTACTAAATCAAACCGGAACAGGTTTAGGCCTGCCTATTGTTAAATCGCTCATCGAGGCTCAAGGTGGTAGAATCCATGTGAAAAGTAAGGTTGGTATCGGTACTACTTTCAACATTTATTTAACTTATCAGGAAACTAAGGAACGTATAAACGATGCGCTGGATTTGGAAAATTATGCCATTGTGAATCCGGGAATGGTGTGGGTTATTGATGATGATAAACTAATCCTGGATTTGTGTGGTTTGATCTTCGAGAAAAACAAAATTCCGTTTAAAAGCTTTAGTCAGGTCAGTGATATTTTGCATCAAGATGCTGATGCAAATTTGAAGTATGTGCTCATTGATATGCGTTTACCCGAAATGACAGGATTGGAATTATGTCATATTTTAAAGAAAAAACTTCCTGCTGCTGTGAAGTTTTACGCCATTACCGCTCAGGTATTGCCCGAAGAACGTGAAATGGTTCTAAGTGAAGGTTTTGATGGTTTAATTATGAAACCTTTCAGGGCCATTGATTTACTTTCTATTTTCGATAAAACCGAAATACTGGCAGAACAGCCTGAATTTGATTTTTCTACTATTGAAAAAATGACCTTTGGCGACCAGCAAATGCTCGAAAAAATACTAGCCAGGTTTAAGCAGGATTGCATTGATGATGCCCGAGCATTGAAAACCCATCTTAATGGGTCTGAGCAGGATAAAAGCAGATTAATCGTTCATCGTTTAGCTGGCAGAACTGCGCAAATGGGCTCCAGAACCTTAGCCCAGGCTTTTAGGACTTTAGAAATTGAAATTGCTGAAAAAGGGTTGCATGCTGAAATTAAGGCAGAAGTTCTAAATCAGTTGAAAAAATTGGAGGCTTTGATTAAGGTAATTGAAGAAATGGAAATGGTTGGGGAAAAGTAGTTTATCCTTTTGCTTATCGTCATGCTGAATTTCTTTCAGCGTCTTATCGCCAAAAAAATGAATTCGGGGTGACGGCCATTTATATAAAGCGCCAAATTTATGAATTTGAGAAACTCAACTCGCTACTCAATCCCATACTTCTCCATTTTTGCATAAAGGGTTTTCCTGTCGATATTTAACATTTTTGCCGCCTTAGATTTATTGTGTTTAGCCTTAATTAGCGTTTCGGCAATCAAAGTTTTTTCAGTTTGTTCGTTTACAGCTTTTAAATCTGAAGAACTTCCCGGTAAGGTTTGCTGGTTTACCGAAATCATCATTTCGTCGGGCAAAGCATTTACCTGGGCAACATCGCCCGGCGTTAATAAAACCATACGTTTTATTACGTTACTTAATTCACGTAAGTTTCCCGGCCAGTCGTAGTTTAACAATAAAGATTTTGCTTCGGATGAAATGCTTTTCACATTTCTGTCTAAATCCCGATTTGAAATTCCAATAAAATGATTAATGAACAATTCTAAATCGCCACCTCTATCTCTTAAGGCAGGCAACTGAATTTTAAATTCGTTCAGGCGATGGTATAAATCTTCTCTAAATTCTCCACCCGATATACTATTTAGTAAATCATCGTTTGTCGCCGCAACAATTCTTACATCCACAGCAACCTGTTTTGTGCTTCCTAAGGGTTGAATTACTCTTTCCTGTAGTGCACGTAGTAGTTTTATCTGTACTTCGTAACTTAAATTTCCAATTTCATCCAAAAATAGGGTCCCACCGTTGGCCACCTCAAACTGCCCTTTTTTATCATTCAAAGCACCTGTAAAAGCGCCTTTTACATGGCCAAACAATTCACTGGCAGCTAAATCTTTTGATAAGGCTCCGCAATCAATTGCTACGAATGGCTTTCCGGCACGTTTGCTTTGCTGATGCAGGGTTCTTGCCGCAAATTCTTTTCCCGTTCCGCTTTCGCCCTGAATAATTACTGACATGTCTGTCGGCGCTACCAAGGCAATGTGTTCATAAAGCCTATCGGCAGTCGCACTTTTGCCTTTTATAAAATCAGTATCTGTTGCTTCAATTTTAACTTCTTTAGCATCCTTTTTTGTTAAAGAATTTTTGATGACCATTAAAAGCTCGTCGGGATTTACAGGTTTCGTAATGTAATCGAAAGCACCCATCTGCATGGATTTAACGGCTGTTCGAACATCGTTGAAGCTGGTCATGATGATGATCGGAGTCGAAAGGCCAAGGTTTCTTGAATGTGTAATTACTTCGAAACCAATGCCATCGGGGAGGCGGTAATCAATTAAAAATAAATCGAATTCCTGATTTTCGATTAATTTGAAAGATTGTTTTATATGGGTTACGAGCGTAACTTCGTGGTTATTCTTCGTTAAAAAACCTTCAAGTAATTGGGCAAATGTTGTATCGTCTTCTAAAATCAGGATTCTCGCCATACAACAAAAATAAGAAAAGCCAGACAAAGTCTGGCCTTTCTTGTACTAGGTAGATGTAATATTTGGGATTTATTGAACCGGCTTACCATCTTTATCAATTTTAACAGAACCTGTTTCCGCTTCTTTTTTAACATTGATTAGGTAATATTCTTTTGTGCCTTCTTTAACAGACCACGCTTCAGTTGCTGTCCAGCCCTTGTAAGCATCAGATTTTAGTGCCGTTGTTACTGGCTCAGGTAATTCTTCCAACTTAACCGGCGTTTTTACTGCACTATCTTGAACTGCAACAATTGCAGCTTTTTTCATTGTATTAACTTCACTCGCTTGTACTGCTGACAATCCTGCAAATGCTAAGAACGCAGCTGATAAAATTAACTTTTTCATGGTATTATATTTTGATTATGTTTGAAACTACAGAAGTAATTTCGTGGTTCTGGTTTAATTTGCGCAGCCCAGGGGCTACGCTTTTGTTGATTATGCCTTTTAAAAAAAGCAAATATTATTGAACTGGTTTACCGTCTTTATCGATTTTCACCGAACCGGTTTCCGCTTCTTTTTTAACGTTGATTAAATAATATTCTTTTGTACCTTCTTTAACCGACCATGCTTCTGTGGCTGTCCAGCCTTTGTAAGCGTCAGATTTTAGAGCGGTTGTTACTGGCTCAGGTAATTCTTCCAGCTTAACCGGAGTTTTTACTGCGCTATCTTGAACTGCAACAATTGCAGTATTTTTGATTGAGTTTACTTCACTTGCCTGTACTGCTGAGAATCCTGCGAACGCTAAAAATGTAGCTGATAAAATGAACTTTTTCATAGTATGATTTTTAAAATTTAATATTTGTAACAATACTTGCTAATGTTTCATAATGGTGCCAAAGGCGAAAACATTGCATAAGCACCTCATTTACAAATAATTAGCTGTGCGCCAATAAATTGTTGTTGTGGAATTTCTCCACACTTTGGGGGGAATAAGTACAAATTTTCAGTCTGTTTTGCTGTTCTAAAATTTCTTTTATGATTTGGAAAGCAATTGCAGAAGCTATTTTTAAAGTTTCGCCCCGCTAATGTTTCTGCCGACGAAAAGCGGCATCCACGAATATCGGGTTTAATACATTTCTGCTTGTGCAATTAGCAACAACCTGTCGCTAAAAAATCTATCTGTTTAAGCTATAACGTGTGATAATTTAATTTCTGTAATGCCATTTTTGATGTTGAGGGAGGACGCAACCCTAAAGAACTGCTGCAGCCTTGGATTGTAACAACAATGCTTAGTGCCTTGCCATGATGATAAATTTTTACTTTTTTTTTAGCAAAAGAATATTTTTTTCTATACTTGCAGCCCGATTAAAAGCCTCCTTAGCTCAGCTGGTAGAGCAACTGACTTGTAATCAGTAGGTCATTGGTTCGATTCCGATAGGAGGCTCTTTTTACTTTCCGGTTGTTGATTTATCATATTAGATTTTGTCCGAAATCTAAGCCATTTCCCAAAGCATTTTATTTCCCAGCTGTATTAGAAATCGTGATTTTTAGATCAAAAATCTTAAATTCGCTACATGTTAAAATACATTTCAGCCGATTGGATTTTTCCTGTAAATACGCCACCAATAAAAAACGGGGTAATTGCTGTTAATCCCGATGGCGAAATAAAGGAAATCTTAACCGCTGCTTTTGCCCAAAAGCTTAGTGTAAAAATAGAGAAACACAAAGGCGTAATCGTTCCGGGTTTTATTAATACCCATTGTCATTTAGAACTTTCGCACATGGCAGGCCAAATTCCAGAACATGTGGGCCTGGTCGAATTTGTACAAAGCATAATTAAAAGCCGGCAAGCAGAATCAGAGCAAATTAATGCTGCAATGCAAAAAGCAGATGCAGAAATGTTTAAAAATGGTATTGTTGCTGTGGGCGATATTTCAAACGAAATTATATCGAAAGAAGTTAAGCAAAGCAGTAAAATTTATTACCACACATTTGTCGAAGCCATGGGTTTTAATCCCGAAAGGGCACCGGCAATAATGGATTATGCAACAGGTATAAAAAATGAGTTTTCGCCGTTAGCTGCTTCGGTTGTTCCGCATGCGCCATATTCAGTTTCTCCCGCACTTTTTGGTTTATTGGAAAAAGCTTCAAAAACCGAGAAAGCATTTATCAGCATTCATAATCAGGAAACGACCCATGAGAATGCTTTCTTTGAAAGTAAAACAGGCGGCTTTTTAAAGCTTTATGAATTTCTTGGGCTTGACATTGCTTTTTTTGAACCTTCACAAAAAACTTCTTTACAAACCTGGTTGCCTTACATCAAAAAACAAAAAGCACTTCTGGTTCACAATACAGTTTCAAATAAAGCCGATGTACAATTTGCGCAACAAAGCAACCCAGATTTATTTTGGTGCCTTTGTCCGCAGGCTAATTTATACATTGAAAACACGTTGCCCGATGTAGATTTACTCCTTTCCGAAAATGTTAAAATTACTTTAGGAACCGATAGTTTAGCCAGTAACCATCAATTAAATATTTTATCGGAAATGAAAACCTTGCAGCAGCATAAAAATGTAGCCTTTGAGAAGCTACTGCTTTGGGCAACGCTTAATGGTGCCGAATTTTTAAATCTCGAGGGTAAGCTCGGCTCAATTGAAGTTGGTAAAACACCAGGTTTGAATCTGATTCAGTTATCGGAAGATTTTTTAATTGAAAGTGATAAAGTGATTAAATTAGCCTGATGCATGAATCCAATCTGCAAACTTTTTAATATACAATATCCCATCATCCAGGCCGGAATGGTTTGGTGTAGCGGCTGGAAACTAGCTTCAGCGGTTTCAAATGCTGGCGGTTTGGGCATCATTGGTGCGGGCTCCATGTATCCTGATGTGCTACGCGAGCACATTAAAAAATGTAAACTTGCCACAGCAAAACCTTTCGGCGTTAACATTCCTTTATTATATCCGAATATTCAGGAGATTATTGATGTTGTAATGGATGAAGGTGTTAAAATTGTTTTCACTTCAGCAGGCAATCCGGCTACCTGGACAGGCATTTTAAAGGAAAAAGGAATTGTGGTCGTCCACGTTATTGCAAATACCAGGTTTGCACTAAAGGCTCAGGAAGCTGGCGTAGATGCCATTGTTGCCGAGGGTTTTGAAGCTGGCGGACATAACGGCCGCGAAGAAACCACAACCATGTGCTTAATTCCGATGATTAAAGCAGTGGTAAATATTCCGGTTATTGCTGCCGGAGGGATTGCCAGCGGAAAATCGATGTTGGCGGCTTTTGCACTTGGTGCCGATGGGGTTCAAATCGGTTCCGCATTTGCCATTGCTGAAGAATCATCCGCTCATCCGGCATTTAAAAATAAAATTGTAGGTGCGTTGGAAGGTGATACTAAACTTGCCATGAAGAAACTTGTTCCTGTAAGGTTATTAAAAAATGAATTTGCCGACGCCATTGCCCAGGCCGAAGCAAATGGCGCTGACAGCAACGAGCTCCTGCAGTTATTGGGGCGGGCCAGGGCAAAACTCGGCATGTTTCAGGGCGATATGGAAAACGGTGAGCTGGAAATCGGGCAGGTTTCAGCTATGCTGCAAGAAATTAAACCAGCCAAACAGATTTTAGAAGAAATTTGGGAAGCATACCGTGAAGGATTAAAAAGATTTAAGGATTTGCATGAGGAGCAGGTTTAATAACTATGCTTTATTACCTTTGCAGCAATTAAAACATTTCAACTTTGAGCATTAATGAAACACTTTAATATTACTATCACCGGAAAAGTTCAGGGCGTTGGTTTTAGAGAAACCACAAAAATTGTGGCTAACCAAATGATGGTTAACGGTTTTGTTAGAAATGAAAAAGATGGCTCGGTATTTATTGAGGCCGAAGGAGAAGCTATTTTTCTTGAGGAATTTGTAAACTGGTGCAACGAGGGGCCAGATAGATCCCGTGTTGAAAATGTTTCCGTAACTGAGGGTGAAGTGAAAAACTATCGTAATTTTGAAGTTTTACGTAAGTAGAAGATTTACAATTTTATCCAAATTCAACATTAACGAAGATTTACAATTTTAGCAGGCAAAAGGCGTTCTAAAATCCAAAATCTAAAATCTAAAATCAATTGTCTGTATATAAAAAGTTTCTTGGGCAAACAATGGTTTATGGTATTAGTACCGTTTTTTCCAGGTTGTTCAATTTTATCCTTACACCAATCTATACTTCGGTTTACAAGAAAGGTGTTTACGGAATCTTCACTAATATGTACGCAAATGCCTCGCTAATTAATGCAGTTTTGGCTTTTGGTATGGAAAGTACGTATTTCAGATACCTGAATAAGTTTGAGGATAAAAAGCAGGAAGTATACAACAATTCTTTTTTGTGTATCGCTTTTGTATCCACAGTTTTCTTGATTACCGGATTAATTTTCTCAAATCCCATTGCATCGTATTTAGCCTCAAAAGCATCAGAAATAGCTGATTATAAGCAGTATGTTAGTTTTTTTCTGTGGATATTATTTATAGACGCCATATGTGTGATTCCATTTGCAAAGTTGCGGGCCGATGGACGGCCATTTAAGTACAGCGTTGTAAAATTTTTAAATATCGGCTGTTTTGTCGGCTTTAACCTCCTTTTCATTTTTGTTTTTCCTGCAATAATAAAACACAACTGGCTTGGATCGACATGGTTAGAATCCTGGTATCGCCATCAATGGATAGGTTACGTTTTTGTTTCAAATCTTATAGCAAGTCTTGCAACGCTCATCGCTTTGCTTCCAGAATTTTTAAAACTACAGTTGAAGTTTGATAAGGCGCTGTTCTCAAACATGTACGCTTACAGCTGGCCGATTCTTGTTGCCAACTTATCTTTTATTGTAAATGAAAATTTAGATAAAATTGTTCTGAAAGATTTACTGCCTGCAAATATTGCTAACGAAGAGGTTGGAATTTATGGCGCAGTTTGTAAAATCGCTATCTTCCTGAGTATTTTTATTACTGCATTTCGATTAGGGGCAGAGCCATTTTTCTTTAGCCACGCAAAGAACGCAAACGCGAAACAAACTTATGCAACCATACTGCAGTATTTTGTCATTGCACTCTCCATTCTCTTTGTAGCCTTAATTGCTAATATCGAAATTTTGAAATTCTTTATCAGGAAAGAAGAATACTGGGTGGGATTACCAGCTGTTCCATATCTTTTAATGGGCTATGTTTTTTTAGGGATATATATGAACCTGTCAATATGGTATCGGCTTTCAGACCAAACCCGGTTTGGTTTATACATCTCGGTAATTGGCGCAGTTATTACTATTGTTCTTAACCTAGTTTTAATTCCAAGGTTTAGTTATATGGGTTCGGCCTGGGTTTCTATGGCCGCTTATGCTACAATGACCATTATCTCTTACATTCTCGGACAAAAATATTATCCTATTCCCTATAATTTAAAAAAGATTTTAGCGTACATCATCGTTTCAACACTAATCGTTTTCTCTTCATTTTTTATCTTTAACAGGAATATTTATATCGGCAATGCCATGTTAATTGCCTTTATTGCCGGCATCGCCTACTTTGAGAAGAAAGATTTGATGAAACTTTTAAAACGTTAGCATCTTTAAGCTTATTCATTCATGATATGGAAATAAAAATCATAAACAAATCTGAGCACCCCTTGCCGCAATATGAAACCGCACATGCTGCGGGGATGGATTTAAGGGCATCGCTTAGTGAAGAAATTACACTTAAGCCTCTGCAACGCCAGCTCATCCCAACAGGGTTATTTATCGAATTACCTGTAGGTTACGAGGCGCAAATAAGACCAAGAAGCGGTTTGGCATACAAACATGGAATAAGCATTGTAAATTCGCCTGGAACTATTGATGCCGATTATCGCGGGGAGCTAAAAGTTTTATTGGTAAATTTATCAGATACCGATTTCAAAATCGTTAACGGTGATAGAATTGCCCAAATGGTTGTGGCTAAACACGAAACCGTGGTTTGGCAAGCTGTTGAATCGCTGGCTGAAACCGCCAGGGGTGAAGGTGGTTACGGCCATACCGGCAAAGTTTAGGTGTTAAGGAAGTGGAGTAGATTAATCGCTGATGGCGGTAAATTGTTGGTATTCTAATTAAATTAAACCTTATTGAATCATTTAAATTTGATATGATTAAAGGATACATTTTTCTTTTTGCTCTTGTTATTAGCCTTAAAACTAATGCACAAGTAAACCCGCCCTATGCTTCAAACCGTGATAGCAATATGGTTAAGCAATTGTTTTTTGCTGGTTTGAAAGAAAAAATGGCTGATAATTATCCTGGCGCAACAATGAATTTTAGCCGGGTTGTAAGCGTTGATCCTACAAATCATGCGGCGTATTTCGAATTGGCAAATGCAAATCTTCGTCAGGATAAACTGGCCGAGGCCGAACTTAATATAAAGCAAGCGGTTAAATTAAATCCTGAAAATAAATGGTATTTAAGGTTACAAGGTGAGGTTTACAAGCGTAGCAATAAAATGCCCGAACTTATTGCCGTTTTCAATCAATTAATTCGAATCGACCCTGATAATGATGGTTATTATTTTGATAAAGCTAATGCTGAGTTTATAGCTAATCAGCCAGAGGAAGCAAAAAAAACCTATGATATTATTGAGAAAAAATTTGGTGAATCGAGAGATTTAATCAATGCAAAACGACGTTTTCAACAAGATGGAAACACCAGCGACAGTGATATTTTAAAACTACTTCAGGGAAATCAAGCCGATATAAAAAACTATTTATATGCTGCTGGTTTGTTGCTGCAAAAAAATAATGATACAGAAGCTTTAAAAATTTTACAAAAAGCGCAAAGTTTAGCACCTGATAATTTTGAGGTAAATTTAGGCCTTGCGGATATTCATCGTAAACAGAAAAATGATGAGGCCGCATTTGCAGCATTGAAGTTGGCTTTTGAAAGCCCGGAAATGCCAGTTATTGAAAAGGAGAAGATTATCGCAGCGCTGTTTCCAAAACTAAATCAGCCTGTGGTGGCAAAAAATGTTACCGATTTAAGCAGACTGATTGTCGAAAAAAATCCTGCTGATGCAAAGGCGCTGGCGCTTTATGGAGATGTTTTGTACCAACAAAATAAGTTAAAGGAGGCTTTGGTTCAATACCAGTCTGCGCTAAAACTCAATGAACAGGTTTACGCGGTTTGGGAGCAGGTTATAAATATTCAAACTTTATTAGGCCATTATCCTGAAGCAATAAAAATAGGCGATGAAGCATTAACTATTTACCCAAATCAAGCAGGTTTATACTATTATATGGCTTATGCTTTGTATAAGACCGGTAAATATGAAACTGCGCTTGCGAATTTAAAAAACGCCCTTCAGTTAGATGTTGATAATAAAAGCCTGCAAGCCCAGGTTTATGCTTTGCAGGGAGATATTTATATTAACCAGAATAATTTTTCTTTAGCTAAAACCGCATTCGAAAAGGCAATTTCTACTGAACCCGATAATTACTTAATCATGAATAACTATGCTTACTATCTGGCATTAAAAAATGACGATTTGGTTAAGGCGGCTAAGTATGCTGAAACAGCAGCTCAAGCAATGCCCGAAAATTCGTCGGTGGCGGATACTTATGCATTCATCTTATTTAAGCAACAAAAGTACGATTTGGCAAAAACCTGGATTGAAAAGGCCTTGCAAAACAATAGCAGTAAGAATGGTGTTTATCTGGAGCGTTATGGCGATATACTTTTCATGAAAGGTGAGAAAGATGCTGCCTTAACGCAATGGCAAAGAGCAAAAGAGGCTGGAAACGGCTCTGATGTATTAAATAAAAAAATAAATGAGAAAAAATATTTTAAATAGCCTTTTAATCATGGGCGGTATTTGTTTAGCAACGGCCTGTAAATCCAAAAAAGAAGTTGTGGTTGCCCCGCCTACAAAGGCTGAAACCAAAGTGGATAACACAAAGGCTGAAGCGCTAACTTTATTGAATAGCAAGCAATTAAAGTTTAATACACTTTCTTTAAAAGCAAAAGCAACGCTTGATATTAATGGTAATTCGAACGATGTTACTATGAACTTTCGTATGAAAGATAAAGAAACCATTTGGGTTAGCGTTACCGCTTTAGGTGGTTTGGCAGAAGTTGCCAGAGCCCTGATAACGCCGGATAGCATTAAAATTCAGAATAAACTGAAAAGTGAGTACCTTAAAAAACCTTTTAGTTATATTTATAACTTCACCAACAAACAAGTTAACTTTAATACCCTCCAGGCCGTTTTAACAGGTAATGCCATGGGCGAATTTCTTACAGATAAATCAACTGTGAAACAGGAAAACGGTGTTTGGGTAGTTTCTGGTGCTGCCGAAAGCTTAGATTATAAATTGCTTTTCAATACGCTTTTTAAAGTCGCCGAAACAAATTTAAACGATGCCAAAAGCGGCCAGGCTTTAAAAGTTACTTATTCTGACTATCAAAAGTTAAATGATTCCTTATTTCCAGGCGCTTTAAAAATTAACACACTTTCTGGTGCTAAAAAAATTAATATAGACTTGGAATATGTGAAAATAGATGGCAATGTTCCTGTTGATTTTCCGTTTACTGTACCAAAGAGATATACTTTAATAACCAAGTAGGCCTGTTTTACCCAAAAACAAGTTCAATAAGATTTTTAATCAAGGATGAAGTTTCTGTGAAGAAGCTTCTCCCATAAGCATTTGATGCCTTTAGTATATCAATTTTAATATATTTTACTGCAAAATTTTTATACTTTTGGCTTAATGAAGCTACACAAACTTGTATTTATTCTGTTTTTTAGTGTGTTTGCCATCGCGGCTTCGGCTCAAACGGCAAATGAACTCAGAAGAAAAAAAGAGGCAATAGAACGCGATATTGAGCAACTTCAAAAAAGCCTGACTAAAACCGCAAACGGTAAAAAACTTACTTTACAACAAATTAATGTAATTAATACCCAAATCAGGCTACGTCAAGATAAAATCGGTGCCATCAACTCCGAAATAAAAAACCTTGACAACCAAATCTCTCAGAACACAAATACCGTACATACGTTGCAAGGTCAGTTAGGCGATCTTAAAAAAGAGTATGCAGGGATGATTCGTTTTGCACAACGAAACCGAAACTCGTATGATAAAATGATGTTCATTTTCGCTGCAAAAGATTTTAACCAGGCTTACAAAAGGATAAAATATTTGCAACAGTTTAGTCAGTACCGTAAAAAACAAGCTGGTTATATTGAAAATACACAACAAGATTTGAATGGAAAAATCAAAGTTCTGGATAGAACATTGAGAGAAAAGAGTGATTTATTAAAAGAGCAGGAGCGTGAGCGGGAACGTTTAGGTAAAGATAAAAGCCAGCAATCGGCAGTTTTAAATAACTTAAGTAAGCAAGAGCGAAGTTTTAAGCAAGATATTGCTTCAAAGCAGAGACAGCGGGCTCAATATGATAGAATGATTAGGGCAGCGATACAACGTGCCATTGAGGAAGCGAGGAGAGAAGAAGCCAGGAAAAGAGCGGCGGAAGAAGCCAGGTTAGCTGCGGAAGCAAGGGCGGCGGCAGCTAAAGCCAAAGCTGAAAACAAACCGGTGCCAGTGGCGCCTCCGGCTGCTAAAACGAAAACTAATAGTGAAGCGTTAACAGCTACGCCAGAATCTGCAAGGTTATCAGAAGGATTTGAAAATAATCGTGGTCGTTTACCTTGGCCTGTTGCTACAGGTCAAATTACTGAACGCTTTGGTATGCACAAGGTAGATCAGGCAACGTATACGAACGATGGAATAGATATTACAACATCTGAAGGGGCAACAGTTAGAGCCGTGTTTAGCGGTACAGTTAAGTTGGTGCAGAATTATTTAGGTAAAAATCTCGTGCTGATTAGTCATGGTGAATACTTTACTGTATATCAAAACCTGAAGTCGGTAAACGTAAGTGTAGGTAGTAAAGTTGATACTAAAGATGCAATAGGAACGGTAGCAAATACAGAAGGTTCAGCTGTTCTTAACTTTCAAATCAGAAGGGTTTCAACACCATTAAACCCCGAAGCTTGGATAAGTAAATAACTTTAGGCAATTAAATGTTTATATTTGTATAAAATAGATTAGTGATGTATCAAGGCACGTTATTAGAGTTTTTAAACATGGGTGGATCGGAGATCGTACTCATTTTAGTAGTTGTACTTTTGTTATTCGGAGGTAAAAAATTACCTGAATTAGCGAGAGGACTAGGAAAGGGAATCAGAGAGTTTAAAGACGCATCTGACGGTGTGAAGCGTGAAATTCATAGAAATATTAACGCTATGGATTTAGACAAAGAGGAAGCAGAACAAACAGTTGTCAATAATACCAATGAGCGTCATCATCCTACTGAAACCAACGCAACGGAAACAGCAGCACATGCCGGCGCAGATGTTCCTTATCCCTCAAGCACTCCCATCGATGAGAAAATAGTAACTGACAGTCAAAAAGTTTAAACAAAAAAGTTATGTTAAATACAACAATAGCAGCAATGCTTGGCACACCGGAAATTATCATTATTGCAGTAGTGGTATTGTTATTATTCGGTGGTAAAAAAATTCCTGAACTTATGCGTGGTTTAGGTAAAGGTGTAAAAGAATTTAAAGACGGTAAAGATGGTGTTGATGGAGAACAGGTAGATCCGTCAAACCGCGATAAAACCGTTTAATAACCATAGTTTTTAGTTTTGAAGAAATACAGTTCTCTAAAAGGGATACAAGCGCTCATTTCGCAAAAGCAATTAACTCTACCCGATTTATTAGCTTATTATTTTAAGCAAATTAAAGAAAACGAACACCTCAATGCATTCAACGAGGTGTTTTTTTATTCGGCAGAAGTTCAGGCGAAAGCAGTTCAGCAAAAGATAGAAGCAGGTACTGCCGGTAAACTTGCCGGTATGATTATCGGGATTAAGGATAACATTTGTTACAAAGATCATATCGTAACGGCATCCTCAAAAATGCTCGATGGTTTTGTATCGCCCTATTCATCAACAGTTGTACAGCGTTTATTGCAAGAAGATGCCGTTATAATTGGCCGGCTAAACTGCGATGAATTTGCAATGGGTGGCTCTAATGAAACCTCTTATTTCGGGGCTGTAAAAAATGCCGTCAATCCAGAGTTGGTTCCCGGAGGTTCTTCAGGTGGTTCGGCTGTAGCGGTTCAGGCAGATATGTGCTTAGCTGCTCTTGGTACCGATACAGGCGGTTCGGTGCGGCAACCTGCAGCATTCTGCGGGCAAATAGGTTTGAAACCCACTTATGGCAGAATATCTAGATATGGTGTCATTGCTTATGCTTCATCATTCGATCAGGTTGGCCCCATAACCTCATCAATTGAAGATGCCGCATTACTTTTAGAAGTTTTAGCCGGCGCTGACGAGCATGATTCGACTGTTTCTTCTTTGGCTGTTCCAGATTATTCAGAACATTTGGCTGATTTTAAACCGAAAAAAATTGCTGTATTAAAGGAAACCATAGAGAGCGAAGCACTTGATTCGGAAATTAAATCAGCAATGCTAAAATCTATAGAAGATTTGAAATCTCAAGGGCACACCGTTGATTACGTTTCCTTTGATTTGCTTGATTATTTGGTGCCTGCATATTACATCTTAACAACTGCGGAGGCGTCATCAAATCTGTCACGCTATGATGGTGTACATTATGGCCACCGCAATTTAGAAGCAAAATCGCTAACAGCGCTTTATAAATTATCCCGTGCCGAAGGTTTTGGAGAAGAAGTAAAGAGAAGAATTCTTTTAGGGACTTTTGTTTTAAGTGCCGGCTATTACGATGCTTACTATCAAAAAGCGCAGCAAGTAAGGAGATTAATCAGAGAAAAACTAGCTGTTTTATTTGAGGATTACGACTTGATTTTATCGCCTGTTGCACCAACTCCACCATTCAAAATTGGCGATAATATGCAAGATCCATTGGTGATGTATATGGCCGATATTTTTACAGTTTTACCATCATTAAGTGGTAATCCGGCTATCGCTTTACCAATAGGCAATAATGAAGCTGGTTTGCCGTTAAGTATTCAGTTTATAGCCAAACATTTTGAGGAAGAACAATTGTTAGCTTTTTCTCAGGCATTTTTATCACATTAACCGTTTTACAACTACAAAGCATCCTAGTTTTTGCTTCGTTATTGTTTGTCTGCACAGATTGGGATTATTGAAATACAATTCCTTGCAACAGATAACGGTTTTAATAACAATGGCCCATGATTAAAAAATTACTTTTTACTACTATTTGTGCTCTAACCGGATTTGTTTCCTTTTGCGCTGCACAGCAAATTTTAAAAGCCGACAGCCTTTACAAGAAATCAAATAATATTTTCGTAAATAACGATACCGTAACGGTACCGCTGGCCATAGAAAATCCGTTGTTGTTGAGCCAAAACTATATATACAAACTTCGCTTAGATTCCATTACCAAAGCCATTCCTTTACCACATAATGAGTACGTTCAGCAGTATATTGATATTTATGAAAAACGTAAAGATATGTTTGGCAAAATGCTTGGCTTATCAAATTACTACTTTCCGATTTTTGAAAAAGCTTTAAAAGATTATAATATACCACAGGAGATAAAATACCTGACAATTGTAGAATCTCAAATGAACCCACATGCGGTTTCGAAGGTTGGCGCAACAGGTATCTGGCAGTTTATGTTTGGTACAGGGAAAGCCTATGGATTGAAGATGGATAACTTTGTAGATGAGCGTAAAGATCCTGTTCAGGCGAGTTATGCCGCTGCAGCTTATTTCCGCGATGCTTTTGAAGAACTAGGCGATTGGTTACTTGCAATCGCGGCTTACAATTGTGGAAAAGGAAATGTAACCAGAGCGATTGATAAGGCGGGTTCAAGGGATTTCTGGGTAATCAGACAATATTTACCGAAAGAAACCAGAAATTATGTGCCTGCATTTATTGCAGCGGTTTATGTAATGAATTATTCCTCCAGGCATCAGATTACTGAGCAGGCTTGCAATTTATTCTTAAAAACCGATACCATGCAAGTGAATCATTTTGTGTCGCTAGTTGCGCTGGCAAAAGTTTTAGATATCGACGATGAATCACTTTTTGCATTAAATCCATCCTATAAGAAAAAAATAGTAAACGGCACATCAGAGTTGCCAAAAAGACTGGTTTTACCGAAAATTAAAGGTGCCGATTTAGCCGCCATGTACGATGTACTTAACAACGAAGAACTTGATAATAAAATGCAGGTAATTCAGGCAAATACTGATGATGTGCGGGAGCTGAGAAAGATAAAACCTGCAACAATTAATTCTTCAGCTGTTGTTTATCATAAAGTTTCTTCCGGACAGAATTTAAATTCCGTAGCCGATAAGTTTGGTGTTGAGGTACAGGACTTAAAAGTCTGGAACAATTTGAAAAGCAAAACTATCATTCCTGGTCAGAAGCTGAAAATTTACACCAGTAAACGAACAATTCTAAAAGCACCGGCATCCTATTTAAGTTATAAAGTTAAGCATGGCGATACACTTTCAGAAATTGCTGAAAAGTTTGATGGCGCTACGGTTCAAAATATCAAAAGAGATAACAGACTTGCACGGGCCGGTTTAAAAGCTGGTATGGTACTTAAAATAAGCAAAGGCTAATTTTTAGAATGTATTCGATTTAAATCCCATTTCTGTTTATGAGATGGGATTTTTTGTTTAATATCTTTTATTAAGTGTTTTGTTCGCCACTTCATTCATTTTCGTATTTATTTCAACCCTCATAAAAAGAATTGTACCTTTGCACCGTCACTAGTTAGTTACAATTAATGAGTAATACGAATAGAAAGCAAGATGCGCTTGATTACCACTCGCAAGGGCGGCCCGGAAAGATACAGGTAGTACCAACAAAACCAACAACTTCACAACGCGATTTAACCCTGGCGTATTCGCCTGGTGTTGCGGAGCCTTGTTTAAAAATAGCCGAAAACAAAGAGGATGTTTATAAATATACAGCAAAAGGAAACCTTGTTGCGGTAATAAGCAACGGAACTGCTGTTTTAGGTTTAGGAGATATTGGTCCGGAAGCAGGGAAACCCGTTATGGAAGGTAAAGGCTTGTTGTTTAAGATTTTTGCGGATATCGATGTTTTCGATTTGGAATTAGATACAAAAAATGTAGATGATTTTGTAAAAATTGTTAAGGCTTTAGAGCCAACGTTTGGTGGTGTTAACTTAGAAGATATAAAAGCGCCTGAATGTTTCGAAATAGAAAGGCGCTTAAAGCAGGAGATGAATATTCCTGTTATGCACGATGACCAGCATGGAACGGCAATTATTTCTGGTGCAGCGCTATTAAATGCCTGCGAAATACAGAAGAAAAAAATAGATAAAATTAAAGTTGTAGTAAGCGGCGCAGGCGCTGCTGCTGTATCATGCTCCAAAATGTATCTTTCTTTAGGTGTTAAACGCGAAAATCTGGTAATGTTCGATATTAACGGATTAATCGACAATCACCGAACGGATTTAGATGAAATGCGGATGAGCTTTGCAACCTTTAGAACCGATATTAAAACCATTGGCGATGCCATGAAAGGTGCCGATGTGTTTATTGGTTTATCTGCAGGTAATGTTATACAACCGGAAATGCTGGTTGGCATGGCGAAAAACCCCATTGTATTTGCAATGGCAAACCCCAACCCGGAAATTGCTTACGAACTGGCAATAAAAACCCGCAAGGATTTAATTATGGCAACCGGCCGTTCTGATTATCCAAATCAGGTTAATAACGTTTTAGGTTTCCCATATATTTTCCGTGGTGCGCTGGATGTTCGTGCAACAACCATTAACGAGGCTATGAAAATTGCCGCCGTTAAAGCGATTGCAGAACTTGCTAAAAAATCTGTTCCCGAAGCAGTTAACCTGGCATATAATGCCCGCAACTTAAAGTTCGGTAGAGATTACATCATCCCAAAACCTGTCGATTTCCGGTTAATTACCGAAGTTTCCATTGCAGTTGCAAAGGCAGCTATAGAAAGTGGTGTTGCCCGCAAAGAAATTACCGATTGGGATGCCTATAGTGAAGAACTGAGAAAACGCTTAGGTTTGGACGATGCCATTATGCGTTCGATTACCAACAAGGCTAAATCAGACCCTAAACGGGTGGTTTTTGCCGAAGCGGATAACTATAAGATTTTAAAAGCAGCGCAAATTGTTCGTGATGAAAAGATCGCTATACCCATTCTCTTAGGTAATAAAGAAAAAATTCAGGCCATAATCGATTCACACGCCCTGGAATTGGAAGGGGTTCAAATCATCGACCAGATGCAGGAGCCGGAAAAAACCAAAAAATATGCCAATGCCTTGTATAAAAAGCGCCAGCGTAAAGGTATATCAGAACGCGATGCAGTTAAACTATTAAGAGACCGAAACTATTTTGGTGCTTCTATGGTGGAGTTTGGCGAGGCAGATGCAATGATTTCGGGTTTAACGAAAGATTATGGTACCACTATAAAACCTGCTTTACATGTTATTGGCGCTGACCCAGAGGTTAAACGCGTTGCCGGTATGTATATGATGATGACCAAAAAAGGACCGGTTTTTTTCGGTGATACAACAGTGAATGTAGATCCTACCGCAGAGGAACTAGTTGATATTACCTTATTAGTCGAGAAATCTGTAAAACAGTTCAACATCAAACCACGGGTGGCAATTCTATCATACTCCAACTTTGGTTCGAATGATGGTGTTGTGCCAGAAAAAGTTAGAAAAGCTGTAAACATACTTCATAAACAGCACCCCGAAATTGTGGTTGATGGAGAAATGCAGGGTAACTTCGCCATCAACAATGAATTGTTAAAAGACAATTTCCCATTCAGTACTTTAGTAAACGCACCAGCAAATACCTTAATTTTTCCTAACTTGGAATCGGGTAACATTGCGTATAAATTGCTGCAGGAATTAGGTGGCGCTGAAGCAGTAGGACCGATTTTATTAGGCTTGAATAAGCCGGTTCACATTGTACAGTTGGGTAGTTCTGTTCGCGAAATTGTAAATATGGTTACCATTGCTGTTGTAGATGTTCAGGCAAAACAGGATTTAGCATCATCACAGCGAAAGGGTTTGTTTGGAAAAGCTCCAGCAAAAAAATAAATAGATTGCAGATTGGAAAAAATCTGAAATCGTAAATCTAAAAACGCATATCAAATGTACGCTTACATCGATGGTAAATTAACTTTCAAAAATCCGGCTTATGTTGTGGTTGAAGCCGGAGGCATAGGCTACCATATAAACATCTCGTTAAATACTTACAGTAGTTTAGCCGATGCTGAAAGATGTAAATTGTATACCTGGCTGCATGTAAAGGAAGATGCGCACACGCTTTACGGTTTTGCCGATGAGGGTGAACGTCGTTTATTCCTGCACTTAATTTCAGTATCAGGAATAGGCCCAAATACAGGAAGAATGATTTTATCATCGATTACACCTGTTGAAATTCAAACCGCAATTGTGAAGGCCGATTATGCTTTAATACAACGAATTAAAGGGCTTGGTGCTAAAACAGCACAGCGATTGGTTTTAGAATTACAAGACAAACTAAAAAAGGAAGGCGTAGATTCATTAATTTCTATGCCTCAACACAATACCGTTAAAGATGAAGCGTTATCAGCATTAGTTATGCTCGGTTTCGCCAAACAAACTGCCGAAAAAACTATCGATCAGATTTTGAAGATAACAGAAGGAACGCTTTCGGTAGAGCAGCTAATTAAACAAGCTTTGAAAAATTTATAGATCTAACCGCCTTTGAAGAGAATATTTACCCTACTAATTCTCATCCCACTTTTATTTGCTACTAAAAACGCCTTATCCCAGGTTGTTACAGGCAAAGCAGATACTGCTTTGTCGAAAAATAGCTTTAGCCTTCGCGAAAAACAGTTACTTGGATTAAGTCCAACTACTAATCCATTTTATCCTTTGCCAAATGGCATAAAAAGGGTAGTGGAATACGATGCCAAAAACAAACGGTATATCGTTAAAGAATTAGTTGGCGATAAGTATGTTACCAATACCCAGTATTTAACTATCGATGAATACCAGCGATTGGTTAACAGCGAAATTAAGCGGGGTAACTGGCGTAGTATTTCCAATGCCGAAGTAAGCGATTTCCGTAATACGGGGGTTATTCCCAAAATTCAGGTAAACAGCAAAGCTTTCGAAAAATTATTTGGCGGAACAACGATAGATATTCAACCTCGTGGTGAAGCTGAACTTACTTTTCTGGGGCGTGTAAATAAAAATGAAAATCCACTTTTCAATGAGCGCCAAAGGGTTCAAACTAATTTCGATTTCAACCAGCGGATTCAAATGGATTTGGTTGGTAACATCGGTACGAAATTAAAAATCAAAAGTAATTATAATACCGAGGCACAATTTGATTTTGAGAACCAGATTAAGCTGGATTATACCGGCGGACCGGATGATATTATAAAGAAAATTGAGGCGGGTAATGTTAGCTTGCCACTTAATACAAGTTTAATTACCGGCACGCAGGCCCTTTTTGGTTTAAAAACTCAGTTACAGTTTGGTAAATTGAATGTAACGAGTGTTTACACCCAGCAGAAATCTCAATCGAGAGAAATTAAAATTACCAATGGTGCCCAGTCAAACGAGTTTCGTTTAAGTGCAGATAATTATGAGGCAAACCGGCACTATTTTCTATCTCAGTATTTTAGAAATAATTATAATAAAAACCTCGCAAACGCACCTGTTATTACATCGCCGATTCAGATTACCAAAATTGAAGTTTGGATAACTAATAAATCTGGTAGTACAACAGACTCCAGAGATGTATTGGGCTTTCTGGATTTGGGTGAAAACGTGCCATACAACACCGCTCAGGTTACTGGCGGCGGCTCTGCTTTACCTGCGGGAACTACGGCCACAGGATTTTCTCAACAATCGAATAACTTATTGCAAGGCTTGCCTCCAGGCGCCAGATTCACCAATTCGAATGATGTAATTTCTTACTTTCAGGCCAATGGAGCAACCGATAACTTTGCTAAGCTTACCTATGCAAGAAAACTTACCGACAGGGAGTTTACCTTCCAGCCACAGTTAGGATACATTTCCTTAAATAATGCTTTAAACGCTGATGAGGTTTTAGCCGTGGCTTACCGTTATACGTATAATGGGATAGAATATCAGGTGGGTGAGTTTTCTACTGATGTAACTTTCGATGCGACCAATCCAAAGGTTTTATATGCGAAATTATTAAAGAACGAAACGACGAAAATTAACCTGCCAACATGGGATTTGATGATGAAAAACATTTATTCTATTGGCGGTTATCAAATCAGTAGCCAAAATTTTAGATTAGATATTTATCGGATTGATAACGAAACTGGGGTTGAAAATCCTGTAATGACTGAAGGCCAGAATACGGCCAATAAACAATGGATAAATCTGGTCGAATTTGATAGGCTAAATCAGCAAAATGAACGAAAATCTGACGGCGTTTTCGATTTTGTTCCGGCCAATAACGCCTTCGGTTCGGCAACGAATTCTTACACCGCAAACAATTCAAGTACATTTGGGTCAAATTTATCGGGTACAGGTTTGTCATCGCTAATTACAAATACCAATACAGGTTACATTACCATCGACCCGGCAAACGGACGTATTATTTTTCCGATTATCGAGCCATTTGGTAAAGATTTAGCAACAAAATTTCTGCCAGCCGAGCAGGCTTTAATTGATAAATATACTTTCACAGCGCTTTACGATTCAACACAAACAATCGCTAAGCAATTGTTTCAGAATAAGAACAGGTACATTATTAAAGGTAATTACCAATCTGATGTTTCGTCTGAATTTAGCTTAAATGCGATTAACGTTCCCGAAGGCTCAGTTAAAGTTTTTGCAGGTACCATGCCATTAACCGAGGGGGTAGATTTTACTGTTGATTATCAGGGTGGAAGGGTTAGCATCATCAACCAGGCACTTTTAACATCCGGGCAGCCAATTAGGATTACAACTGAAAATAATGAACTTTTTGGATTACAGCAACGCTCGTTATTTGGAACCCGGTTAGATTATCGCGTAAATAATAAGCTGAATTTAGGCGGTACAATTATGAATCTCACCGAGAAACCGCTTACCCAAAAAGTAAACATTGGTGAGGAACCAATATCAAATACCATTTGGGGTGCCGATATTAACTATAGTTCTCCTTCAAGATTTTTAACGAAACTGGTTGATAAAATTCCTTTAATTTCTACAAAAGCACCTTCGAGTGTTACATTTTATGGAGAGTTTGCGCAATTAATTCCTGGTCACCCCAATGCGCTAAACTTTGCTGGCAGTAAAAATGGCGTGAGTTATTTAGATGATTTTGAAGCATCAAGATCGGTTATCGATTTGAAAAGTGCAATTTCCTGGCAATTATCTGGTACGCCACAATTATTTACGGAGTCGCAGCTTGTTAATGATTTGTCATACGGATACAACCGTGCAAGAGTAGCTTTCTACAATATCGACCCAACTTTTTACAATTCTTCTGCCACAACAACACCGGCCAATATCCGCAGCAACCGTAACGAACTTTCTAATCATTATGTGAGAGAGGTAATAGAGCAGGAAGTTTTCCCGTTTAAACAAACTGCCACCGGACAGGCACTTAATATTGCCACGCTCGACGTTGCCTATTACCCAACTGTTCGCGGCCCTTACAACTTTAGAACAACAGGTTTTAACAGAGACGGTGCCCTCTTAAACCCACGTAATAACTGGGCTGGTTTTCAACGTAAAATTGAAACCAATGATTTCGAAGCCTTAAATATTGGTTTCATCGAGTTTTGGGTGATGGATCCTTTTATTTACAAACCCAATTCAACAGGTGGTGATTTGTATTTCAACCTTGGTAACATTTCCGAAGATATTTTAAAGGACGGTCGCAAATCATTGGAGAACGGATTGCCGGCTAATGATGACCCAACGAAGTACGATGAAACCAACTGGGGCCGAGTACCGAAATTACAACCGGTTGTTCAGGCTTTTGATAATAATGCCGATGCCCGTAAAGCGCAAGATGTAGGCTTAGATGGATTATCGAACGAAAATGAAAGAGCAAAGTTTGCCGCTGCTATCAATGTTATAAAAGGTCAGTTAAGTCCTGCGGCTGCGGCCATGATTGATGCCGACCCTTCATCTGATGATTATACTTACTTCAGAGGACCGGCATTGGATCAACTTAATGCCGGGATTTTAAAGCGTTACGAAAAATATAATGGTCCGGAAGGAAACTCAAAAACGGCTCAGCAATCTCAGGAAGAGTTAGGTATCGAAAACTCAGCATCAACCTCATTGCCGGATGGAGAAGATATCAATCGCGACAACAATATGACCCAAAGCGATGAGTATTTCCAGTATAAATTTTCTATGCGTCCGGCTGATTTAGTTGTTGGGCAGAATTTTATTACAGATAAAGTAACTTCGCAAGTTAAGCTTGCCAATGGTAACACGCAGGCGGTTTCATGGTATCAGGTTAGAATTCCAATCGGCGATTACCAGCAAAAAGTTGGTGGTATTCAGGATTTTAAATCTATTCGTTTCTTTAGAATGTTTATGACAAATTTCGCTGATACCGCAATAATGCGTTTTGCGAAACTACAATTAATCAGAGGAGAATGGAGAGAGTTTAACGCTACAAATACTGCAGATCAGGTTATTGTAGATCCATCGTTACCATTGCTAACACCCGATAATTCTACTCTTGAAGTATCTACAGTAAATATTGAAGAAAACGGTAAGCGTACGCCAATACCATACGTTACGCCTCCGGGAATTATCCGCGAACGCGATTATAGCAACTACCGAGGCGATACCCGTTTAAACGAGCAGTCTTTATCGGTAACCGTTAAAACCTTAAGAGATGGTTATGGAAGGGCCGCCTTTAAAACAGCTTACAGCGATTTCCGATCTTACAAACACCTTGAAATGTTTATACATGCTGAAGCCATAAACAATCAGGTTTTAAATGATGGAGATGTTGCTGCGTTTTTAAGAATTGGAACTGACAATCAGGATAACTACTATGAATATGTGTTGCCGCTAAAAATAACTTCGCCAGGCACAACAGATCCTGATGCCATCTGGCCGGCGGCGAATCAGATGGATATTGATTTAACTTTATTCCAGAATGCAAAACTTGCCCGTAATTCTGCAAAGCAGGCAAACGGTGCTCCCTGGCCAATAAATGTTCCTTTTACTTATTCTGATGGTGTTAGAACGATTATTGTGAAGGGCCAGCCAGATATGAGTAAGGTTCGTGTTTATATGTTAGGGGTTAAAAATCCGCTTAGGAGCCAGGTTAATCCTGAAGGAGACGATGGACTTGATAAAAATGTTTTGGTTTGGTTTAACGAGTTAAGGTTAACAGAATTTGATGAACGTGGTGGTTGGGCGGCTACTGGTCGGTTAAACCTTAAGCTAGCCGATTTTGCCGATGTAAATATTTCCGGAAGTAAATCTACCATTGGTTTTGGTTCGATCGACTCGAAAGTTAGTGAGCGAAACCGTGCGGATAATACCTTGATTGATGTTTCATCTGCCGTAGAACTAGGTAAATTTCTACCCCAAAAATCTGGGGTAAAAATCCCGATGTATGTAAGCTACTCAAAACAGGTTTCAACGCCTCAATATAATCCGAAAACACCTGATATTGAGTTGAAAAATGCTTTAGATCAAGCAACGAAAGCAGAAAAAGATTCAATTTTGAATTTTGCCCAGGATTACACCGTTCGCAGGGGAATAAATTTTACCAATGTTCGTAAGGAGCGTACGAACAACACTAAACCAGTTAGGCTTTGGGATATCGAAAACTTCTCTGCAAGTTATGCTTACACACAATATGATCATCGCGATTTTATTAACCAAAGTAGTATTCAAAATACTTATCGTGGGTCGTTGCAATACAGTTACTCGCGTGAGGCCAAGAGTTACGCCCCTTTCGAGAAGATTATAAAATCGAATATGCTGGCTATTTTGAGGGATTTTAATTTCAGTATTTTACCAAGCGCAATTAATTTCAGGGTTGATGTAGATCGCCTTTATTCTGAAAATACTCTGCGAAATAACGATCCAAATAATACCATTCCATTGTTGCAAAGCGGTTACGGAACCACCTTCAACAAAAATTTTAGAATGAGTCGTATTTATGGTATTGCATGGAATTTAACACGTTCCCTGCAGTTAGATTTTAATGCAACCAACTACTCTATTATAGATGAGCCGGATGGCCGGATTGAAGGTTTGAAACGTGATACGGTTTGGGAAAATTTAAAACGACTAGGTCGCACAACGGATTATAACCACAATTTAAATGTAACCTACGCAGTACCGATTAATAAGATTCCGGGCTTAAACTGGATTACTTTATTAACCAAATACGGAACCAATTTTAACTGGCAAACTGAACCTTTGTCTACACTTGTAGATCCGAATATTAATTTAGGAAATACCATTCAGAACAGTAGAAATATACAGATAAACCCAACCTTGAATTTAACAACACTTTACAACAAGTTCGGGTTTATTCGAAATACAACGAGTGCGCAGGGTGGCAATAAGGCAAAGAATTTCTTTATCAACCTGGTAACAAGTTTGAAAAATGTAAACATAAATTATGTTCAAACCAAAGGTACTTTCTTGCCTGGTTACTTGCCACGAACCAAATATTTCGGTATAGATAACGTGAGCGGTGCGCCAGGTTTAGGCTTTGTGTTTGGTAGTCAGCGAGATATAAGAGATATGGCCTTAAACAATGGCTGGCTAACTACTGATACCTTGCAAACTCAAATGTATGTAAATACGCTTCGCGAAGATTTTCAGTTAACGGGCCAATTGGAACCAATAAAGGATTTGCGGATTACTTTAAGAGCCAACAGAGCGCAGACCAGAAATTTCTCTACTAACTTCAGGTATGTAGCCAGTGTTTCTTCTTTCGAAAACCTAAGTGCAATTACAACCGGTGATTATAGCATTTCTTACATCACTTTGGGTACCGCCTTTAAAGAAAATAATGCCAGTACGGTTTCTACTTTGTATAACCAGTTTATGGCAAACAGGGTAATTATATCACAAAGATTGGGCGGTCAGAACCCAAACTCTTCAGGCCAAACAAACGGATATGCTGATGGATATGGAAAAGAAAGTCAGGATGTAGTTATTTCAGCTTTCCTTGCTGCTTATTCAGGCAAAGATGCGGGTAGCTCATCTATGAATTCATTCCCTAAAATTCCATTACCAAACTGGACTTTAACATATAGCGGTTTAACCAGTATTCCATTTATCGCTGATAGATTTTCATCTGTGGATATTAAGCATGGTTATCGCTCAGCATACAATATAAATGGCTATAACTCCTTATTGCGTTATCAGGAAAACAATGGTTTTGCCAGTAGCAGGGATGCAAATAATAACTTTTTGCCTCAATACCAGTTTGCTCAGGTTACCGTATCAGAGTATTTCTCACCTTTAATTGGTGTAGATACCCGTTTGAAAAACAACCTTACCGCAACTTTCGAGTTAAACCGTTCCCGTTTATTAGGCTTAAGTTTATCGAATAGTCAGCTGGCGCAATTATCAGAAAATAATGTTGTGTTAGGCTTGGGCTATCGCACTACAAAATTCCGGTTCCCGTTTGGTTGGTTCAAAAGCTTAAAAATGGATAACAATATGGATTTCAAACTCGATGTAGCTATCAGGGATGGTAAAACAGTAATTTACAGAGCTGATGTTGAAGAAGCCGAGGTTTCATCAGGGCAGAAAAACATTACTTTGAGACCAAGTATCGATTATGTTTTGAACCAGAAATTCAATATTAAACTGTTTTACGATTCTAACATAACTAAACCCTATACCTCGCAAACCTTTACCACCTCCTTCAGCAATTTTGGTTTTAGCTTAAGGTTTACTTTGAATTAATGGTAACTTTTATGCTTCAAACCGGATTAAGTTAAGATTTTTAATTTTTGAGAATAGAAATCTTGAAAATCCTGATTAACTTTGACACGAACTAATTTAAAACAAATGAATTTTCCATCAGAATTAAAATATACTAAAGACCACGAGTGGGTTAAGGTAGAAGGTAGCGAAGCATTAATCGGTATTACGGATTTTGCTCAACGCGAATTAGGTGATATTGTTTATGTAGATATTAACAGCGTTGGTTCGGAAGTTGCCAAAGAAGAAGTTTTTGGAACGGTTGAAGCTGTTAAAACGGTTTCTGATTTGTTTATGCCTGTAACGGGAACAGTTTTAGAAATTAACGCTGAATTAAACGATAATCCTGAGCTTGTAAATTCTGATCCATACGGTAAAGGTTGGATGGTAAAAGTTTCACTATCTGATTTAGCAGAAGTTGAAGATTTATTATCTGCCGATGCTTATCAATCTTTAGTTGGAGCCTAATCCGGATACATTGTTCAAAGCACTAAAACATCAAAAGTGGGCCATTTTTTGGACTGCCGTTATTTTAGTGCTTTGCAACATGCGAATGCCTGACACTAAAAGCGGAGGTTTTTTCTTCGAAGGCTTTGATAAAATGACCCACCTGGGTTTCTTTTTCGTTTTGTCGGTTTTACTATTTTATGGTAAAATCAAATACCAGCATAATTTTGGTTTCCGAACACTAACAATTTTCAAAATTATTCTTATTAGTGCAATAATTGGTGGCGGAATAGAGTTATTGCAATGGAAAGTTTTTACTTACCGTTCTGCAGAATGGTGGGATTTTGCCTGCGACATGTTAGGATGCTTAATGGCCGTTTTCAGCTACGTTTTGTTGCATAAATTAAATTTCAATGAAAAGAAAAATTAGTTTAATCTGTTTGATTGCTGTTTTGGGTTTAAATGGTTGCAGCATTTTTAAAAAAAACTGTAATTGCCCAAAAGTTTACTATAAATCTTACCCTGCAACTCGCAATTAAGGTTTTTAATGTTTTGATTTACAGCTCATCCATGGATTTTGGCGCTGTATTTAAAATGTTACCTAACTTTTAACACCCCTTAACAAACCTTTCGGCTTTCCTATAGTCTGATAGCATAGTTTTGTAATACTTATATTTATATTTTGATGAAAATTTACGTTCAAAGAGCAATATTTCTTGTTCTTCTTTTTTGTGGATACTTCGCACAGGCGCAGAATACAGGCGCTGTTAATGGCCGGATAATTAATGCCAAAGACAAAAAACCTGTAGATTATGCTACAATTGCTATTAAAAATTTAAAAGATTCTAGCGTGGTTGCAACAGGACAATCTAATCCTGATGGAACTTTCTCTTTTAAAAATATTCCCGCTGGTAATTATAGAGTTATTGCCGCATTTTTAGGTTTAAAAACAACCAATAAAAATGTAACCGTTGCAAAAGCTGCAGTAAATGTAGGCGATATTGCAATGGCTGATGATGGTTTGGATCTTAATACCGTAAACGTTACGGCGCAGGTTCCAACAGTTGTTGTTAAGAAAGATACTTTAGAATACGATGCAAAATCGGTTAAAGTTCGTGAAAATGCTGTAGTTGAAGATGTATTAAAGAAACTGCCAGGTGTTGAAGTGGCCAAGGATGGTAGTATTAAGGCTGGCGGTGAAACTGTAACCAAAGTTAAGGTAGATGGTAAAGAGTTTTTTGGTAGCGATCCATTATTGGCTACAAAAAACTTGCCTGCTGACATGGTTGATAAAATTCAGGTTATTGATGAGTTATCAGAACAGGCACAATTTACCGGTGTAGATGATGGAACAAGAACCAAAATTTTAAACATTACAACCAAAAGTGGCATGAAAAAAGGCTACTTCGGCAACAGTACTGTTGGTTACGGCACTAACGATCGGTATGATGCAAGCTTAAACGTAAACAAGTTTGATAACGACCAGCAATTCAGCTTTATCGGACAGTTTAATAATGTTAACAAACAGAACTTTGGTGGTGGAAACGGCCAGGGTAATGGTTTTGGCGGTGGAGGTAATGGCCGTGGAGGCGCAGCTGGTGGTTCAGGAACTGGAGGCGGTATTACAACAACCAACGCAGCAGGTTTAAACTTTGGCGATACTTATAAAGATGGAACTCAAATTCAGGGAAGCTACTTCTTCAATAAATCGTCTGTATTTAATGAGCAGACCAGTAGTACCCAGACACTTTTGGGCAATACATCTCAAAATGTAAATAACTATTTAAACAGCAATAGCGATAAATCCAATCATAGATTAAACTTTATGATTGATACCAAACTGGATTCAACAACTAGTATTAAAATTCAACCGAATATTACTTATACTGAAAATGATGGATTGAGTTTGAATAATTATGTTAGAAATAACGTAATTGCAACGGGTACTTCGAATACAGTTGGTAATCAAAGCTATACAACAAGTAATTCGACTCCGGTAATTACAAACAATATTTTAGTCCGTAAAAAGTTTAAGCGCAGAGGTCGTACTTTATCATTAAATGTTAATACATCTATTAATGATAGTGATTCTGATAACATCAACTATATCCTTGATAATAATACGGTAAATGGTGTAACTACTCAGAAACTTACCAATCAATTGAATGATTTAAATAGTCACAACATTACAAACACAACAAGAGTTGTTTATACTGAACCGTTATCTAAAACAACAAGTTTGGAGTTAAACTATCAGAATGGAATTAACAATAGTACTTCAGATCGTAACGTCTTAAACTTTAATACAGCAACCGGTGATTTCGATATTGTTGATAATACTTATTCAAATCATTACGAAAACCAAACGCTTACTAATGCTGCTGGTTTAAGTTACACTGTAAACCAGAAAAAATATAACTGGAATATCGGTGTTGCTGGTCAGCAAACGCACCGAGAAAATACGAACCTTACAACAGGAGTGGTTTTTTCTCAAAACTTTGTGAACTTAACACCATCTGCTCAATTCAGATATAATTTCAGCAATAGTAAAAGATTAACAATTAACTATAGAGGTACAACACAACAACCAACTATTGATCAAATTCAACCAATTCCTGATAATACAAACACACAATCTGTAATTATTGGTAACCCGAATTTGAAACCAGCTTTCAACAATACGTTAAGTGTTAGATATAACAATTTTGCAGTTGCAAAGATGCGCTTCTTCGCCGTGTTCTTAAATTTAACACAAACTTTTAACGCATTTGCTTCAAGTCAATCGGCAGTAACAGATCCAAATGATATTAATTATGGCAAAATTGCTTCACAATACATTAACGTTGATGGCAATTATAGTGGTAATGCAAACATTGTTTTAGGTCAGCCAATTATTCCGAACAATAAGTTGAATTTGAATGCTACACTAACTACTCAATATAGCAGAGGAACTAATATTACGAGTGGAGTCGAAAATATAACTAATAATATATCAATCGGTAATACGTACAGATTTGTAACTAATTTAGATAAATGGGACATAACAGCAGGAATTGGTGGTAGTTACAACCGTGCAACTTATTCTGCGCAATCAAATTCAAATAATACTTTCTATACTTTGAATCCAAGTTTTGATATTTCTTATGTTTTACCTTTGAATATTCGTTTGGCCATAGACTTAGATTATTATAAAAATACCGGACGTGGCGCTGCTTATAATACAGAATACACGTTAGTTAATTCTTACATCAGCCGCCAGTTCTTTAAAAATCGCGGTACCTTCAAAATCGCAGTTAATGACGCATTGAATCAAAATCAAGGTATTACCCGTACGGCAACAGCAAATGCGATTAGCGATGTAAATTATAATGTATTGAAACGTTATTACATGTTCTCATTTACTTATTCATTAACTCGTATTGGTGGCCGTAACATTGGTAATGATGTTCAAATGCCAGGTATGGGTGGTCAAGGTGGTGGAGGGCGCCCAAGATTTTAATTAACCTTAAACAAAATACTCAGGCCTGTTTGTAAATCAAACAGGCTTTTTTTGTGCTAAAAATATGTATTTCAATTGTTACCAAACACTAAACAAACTTTCCATTATGTTCGGAGTCTTAAATATATACCACATTAATTAGCTAAATGAAGATATTTTTTACTTGCCTGTTGCTCTTTTCATACTCTTTTATATATGCTCAAAAAACCGGTTCGGTAAGTGGACGTGTTCTTCAGTCTAAAGATAAAACACCAATTGATTATGCCTCTGTTGCCATAAAAAATCTCAAAGACTCGAGCGTGGTGGGTGCCACAAATACGGTTGCCGATGGAAAATTCGTTTTTAAAAATCTTCAACCTGGTTCATACCGCCTTTACGCGGCCTTTTTAGGCTTGAAAAACGCAAATAAAGATTTCACGATAGCAGCGGATAAAACAGATGTAAACCTTGGCGACATTATTCTTGCAGGTGGAAGTATAGACTTGCAAACTGTAGAAATTAAAGCTGAAGTGCCGCCGATTGTTGTGAAAAAAGATACACTGGAATTCAACGCAAGTTCTTTTAAAACAGTTGAAAATGCTGTAGTTGAAGATTTACTTAAAAAATTGCCAGGTGTAGAAGTAGATAAGGCTGGAGCAGTAAAAGCACAAGGCGAAACCATTACCAAAGTTAAAGTTGATGGTAAAGAATTCTTTGGTAACGATCCTTTACTGGCGACGAAGAATCTTCCTGCTGATATGGTTGATAAAATTCAGATTATTGATGAGCTTTCTGACCAGGCACAGTTTACGGGTATAGACGATGGAACGAGAACCAAGATTATCAATATTACAACCAGAAAAGATAAAAAGAACGGCTATTTTGGAAATAGTAGTGTTGGGTATGGTTCTGATGATAGGTATGACGTTAACGCTAACGTGAATCGCTTTAATAAAGACCAGCAAATGAGTGTTGTTGCACAGTTTAATAATGTAAATAAACAGAATTTTGGTGGTGGCTTAGGTGGTAATGGTGGCGCCGGCGGCAGAAGTACCGGAATAACCACTACAAATGCTTTAGGTTTTAACTTTGCCGATACCTATTCTGATCAGACACAAATTAGTGCCAGTTATTTCTTTAATAAAACCGAAAATTTAATTTTAAGAAATAGTGTTACTCAAAACCTTTTAGGAGATGTTACAACCATTTTTAACAACAATCAGAACAATGTTTCTGATAGGTTAAACCACCGTTTAAACTTTATGGTTGACACAAAAATTGATTCCTTAACTTCATTGCGTATCCAGCCAACCTTAAGCTATACCGATAACGAGAGTCAGAATAACAGTATTTACACCAGAGATTACAGCACTTACACAACCAATGGCACACAGGCATTAAATAACCACAATACCGCACCATCAATAAGCAACAATATTTTACTTCGCAGAAAGTTTATGCGAAGGGGGAGAACTTTATCCTTAAATTTCAATACGAGTATAAATAACAATGATGCCGATAATTATAATGACATTACAGATAATACCGTAAACGGCGGCGTTTCAACACAGAAAATTACCAATCAGTATAACGACCAGCAATCAGAATCTATAAACCAAACCTCTCGTTTAGTTTACACCGAACCACTATCTAAAATGCTCAGCCTTGAATTTAATTATCAGAATGGCTATAACCACAATACATCCGATAGGTTTACCTACAATTTCAACCCGGCCACGCTGCAATATGATCTACTAGATTTAACTTACAGCAATTCTTACGAGAATACTATTTTAACCAATTCCGCGGGTTTTAGCTTAAATGGAAATGGCAAAAAGTATAACTGGAATTTAGGAATGGCTGTTCAAAATACAGATCGTACAAACAATAATAAAACCCAAAATTTTATACTAAGGCAAAACGTATTTAATTATACCCCTTCGGCTATGTATCGTTATAATTTCAGCAATAGTAAACGGCTGGTTATCAATTACAGGGGAAGTACCACCCAACCAACTATTCAACAATTACAACCAATTCCAAATAATACAAATACGCAGAGTATCCCATTGGGAAACCCCGATTTAAAGCCCGAATTTAATAATACTTTAAGAGTTGCTTACAATACTTTTACTGTAGGTAAAAACCGTTCGTTGTTTGTAAACCTAAATTTAACCCAAACCTCAAACAAAATTGCAAACAGCAGCAGTTTAATACAAAGTGGAAAAGACCAAGGTAAAATTGCTGTGCTGCCAGTTAATGTTAACGGTACTTATGCGGGTTCAATCTCCTCTTCACTAAGTTTACCGTTTATGCCTGAAAATAAACTTAACTTCCAAATTAGTGTAAATGGTAGTTACGACCGCGATGTTAACTTTACCAACGCTATTAAAAACGTAACCAACAGCTGGTCTGTAACGAATGGTTACCGATTGGTTTCAAATCTTGATAAGCTTGATTTAACAGCTGGTGTAAATGGCTCAATAAACCAGTCTACCTATTCCGTACAGTCCAGTTCAAATACAAGGTATTATACTTTTAGTCCGAACATTAGTGTTAGCTATCTGTTTCCCGGAGATATCCGCTGGTCGGTAGACGCAGATTACAACCAGAATACCGGAAGGGGCGAAGGGTTTGATACAAAGTTTACCTTGATTAATTCTTACCTCAGCAAACAGTTTTTTAAAAACAGGGGAACTTTTAAAGCCGCAATAAATGATTTATTGAACGAAAATCAGGGTATAACCAGAACGGCAAATAATAATACCATTCAAGATGTTGGTTATAACGTTTTAAAGCGTTATTTTATGTTTTCCTTCACGTATACCTTAAACAGGATGGGCGGTAAAAATAGAAATAATATGCGGGGTGATGGCATGGGTGGAGGCAATAGGGGCGGTGGCTTTGGCGGCGGTGGCGGCAGAAGAAACTAAAATCATTTTCCTGTAAACAACGATTAAAAATTAATATTAGTAGCGCTCTTATTTGGAATAAATCTAAAGAAAGGGTAACTTGCGCCAAATTTAACAGATGAAACTTTCGCAGTTAAAAGTTGGAGAAACAGGTACAATTGTCGCCTTTACAGATTTAGAAATGTCGGTAAAGTTGATGGAAATGGGTTGTCTTCCGGGCGAAATCGTTGAGGTAGAAAGATTTGCCCCGCTAGGAGACCCGATGGCAATCCGTGTGGCAGGTTATCAGCTTTGTTTGCGAAAAAGTGAAGCTGCAGTTATCATTATTCAATAAGCAGTTTGGGTTTGGATATTAAAGTTGCATTAGTTGGTAATCCCAATACAGGTAAATCTACCTTATTTAACCGCTTAACAGGTTTAAATCAAAAAATAGGAAATTTTCCCGGGATAACTGTCGATAAAAAAACAGGCTACACGAAGCTTGTTGATGGCAAGGATGCTGAAGTAATCGATTTGCCTGGTACTTACAGCCTTTATCCGAAAAGCAACGATGAAAGTATTGTTTTCCAGGTTCTTGCAGATAGGCAAAACAGCAGCCATCCCGATGTTATTGTTTTAATTGTCGATGCTTCTAACCTGAAAAGGAATATGCTTTTGTTCTCTCAGGTTGCCGACCTTGGCATTCCAATGGTTCTGGCATTAAATATGACAGATTTATCAGATAAACAGGGGATTTACATCCATGTAGATAAGCTGGCAAAAAAACTTGGCGTACAGGTAATACCCATCTCGGCACGAAACAATATTGGTATTGATAAACTGAAAGCCGCAATAACATACACCAACAAAATTGCCACCCAGGTTAATGCTGTTGAGGTAAATTACCTTGCGCCCGAGGCAATCAATGCAATAAAGAATAAAATTAACGCTGATAACGATTATTTTGCTTTGCAGATTCTGCACCAGCACGAGCATTTAACTTTTTTTTCGGAGCAGGATCAAATTGAAATTGAAGAAATTGAAAAATCTAATCACTTCGAATCATCTAAAATTCAGGCTGCAGAAACAATTGCCCGCTACAAATACTTAAGCACAATTCTGGCCGATGTTGTAATAGACAAAGGTACGGCAGAGAAATTTTCATTTAGCGATAAGTTAGATTCTATACTTACACACAAAGTTTGGGGTTTCGCAATTTTTTTGCTGATTCTTTTCGTCATCTTTAACGCCATTTTTGCCTGGTCATCTTATCCAATGGATTGGATTGAAAGTGGCTTTGGCTTTATAACCGAAAAAGGGCACGAATACCTTCCAGCCGGCATGCTTACTGATTTGGTATTGGATGGTATTATTGCAGGCTTGGGCGGAATCTTTGTTTTTATTCCTCAAATTGCGATTTTATTTGCTTTTATATCTATTCTCGAAGATACCGGATACATGGCCAGAGTTACTTTCATGATGGATAAAATTATGAGCAAAGTGGGCTTAAACGGTAAATCTGTAGTGCCGATGATTGGTGGCCTGGCTTGTGCCGTTCCATCTATTATGGCAGCCAGAAATATCGAAAACTGGAAAGACAGGATGATAACGATTATGGTTACACCATTAATAAGTTGCTCTGCCCGCTTGCCGGTTTACATCTTGTTAATCTCTCTGATAATTCCTTCAAAAACAATTTTAGGTATCATCAGTCTGCAGGGGTTAGCATTAATGGTTATGTATCTCATCAGCTTTGTAGCAGCTATTTTGGTGGCCTGGGTAATGAAAATTATTATTAAGGCGAAAGAGAAATCTTACTTTATTATGGAGTTGCCGGTTTATCGTATGCCACGTTGGAAGAATGTTTTCTATACCATGTACGAAAAATCCAAAACATTTGTTTTTGAAGCGGGTAAAGTCATTATCGCAATTTCGATAATTCTGTGGGTAATGGCCTCATTTGGTCCGGGTAACCGTTTCGATAATATCGATGCCAAGTATCAAACTGCTTTACTCGATACAACTAAAACCGAGCATGTAAAAACGCTCGTAGCAACCGAAAAGCTGGAAAATTCTTATGTTGGCATCTTGGGGCATTGGATAGAACCTGCAATCAGGCCGCTAGGTTACGATTGGAAAATCGGCATCGGTTTAATTACTTCATTTGCCGCCCGCGAAGCATTTGTAGGCACCATGGCAACAATTTACAGCGTAGATGGTGGCGATGAAGATACATCAACCATAAGAGAAAGAATGGCTTCTTCAGTTAATACCAAAACCGGGTTGCCTGTATATTCTTTCGCAACCGGAATTTCATTAATGCTGTTTTATGCTTTTGCCATGCAATGTATGAGTACTGTGGCAATTGTTTACCGCGAAACAAAAGGGTGGAAATGGCCGGTAATTCAATTAGCTTACATGACAGCTATGGCATATTTCGCAGCTTTAATTGCTTATCAAGTGCTAAAATAATTTCAATTTATAATTTGGAAGCGCAATTTACTGCCAATATAAATGCTACCCCCGCTTTCTGTTTTACTTCGCACACAGCAAAAAAGCTGTGGCTTCGTGCACACTACAATCGGGGCTAATTGGCTTAGTCAGCACACCTGTTTTTGGCTAAAGGTCCTTGTTTGGGCTATAATTTTCCTTAGGCTATGATTTTAATACCTTTCTAAACGGATTTGCTAACCTAATTCAATCTGTCTTTTAATACTCTCTTCTAAAGAAATTAAAGTCTCAGTGCGCTGAATGCCGTTAACTGCCTGTATTTCCTCGTTTAGCACGTGGCGTAAGTGGTTCGTATCCCGGCAAATAATCTTCGCAAACATGCTGTATGCTCCGGTAGTATAATGCAATTCTACAACTTCTTTAATTTTACTAAGCTGCGCAACAGCATCTTTATATTGGATTCCTTTCTCCAGATAAATCCCTAAAAAGGCACAAATATCGTAACCTGCTTTTTGTGGGTCGATTATTAGATGAGAACCCTTAATGATACCCATTTCCTGCAATTTCTTCATCCTGACGTGAATCGTTCCCCCTGAAACAATCAAATCTTTTGCAATTTCTGTATACGGCTTTGTAGCATCTAACATCAATTGTTTTAAAATATCAATGTCCAGGTTGTCAATTTCTAAATTGGAATTGTCTTTTTTAAGCATATTTTCGAATTTTGATAAGCGAATTTAGTAAAAATTATCAATATTATAAAAATAAAATTAAATGATTAAAATATTTGCAAGGTATTGATTGTTCCTTTACATTTGTATCAAGCAATTAACAAAAAGTAAACGTTCTTTAACAAGTTGCTAAACATAATGTAGGGTGGTGAAACAGGCAGACACACCTCCTTGTCTCGGTGGTGGAGAATATGGAAAACCGGTAACGGCTAACTACTCCTTGAAGGTTCGATTCCTTCCCCTACAGCTAGTTTGGAGTTCGCGATTATGAGTAGAAGGCTTCGGCTACAAACTGGAAATTGCGGCCTCAAACTTAATTAGAATGTTGGGTGGTGAAATTGGCAGACACGCCTCCTTGTCTCGGTGGTGGGGAATAATGGGACAAACGCAGTTTATTGGGTTGACCACAATTAATTTTTTGAACTGTAGCTAACTACCCCTTGAAGGTTCGACTCCTTCCCCAACAGCATTTTTTATGAATAATAAGTTAGTTAATTGAGCAATCCCGGATGGGTTGCTCTTTTTCTTTTTAAAGCTTTTAAAATGTTATAAATAAAAAAAGGAGCAATTTCTTTGCTCCTTTAATGTATCTGCGATTAGACTTATACAGTCATCACGTCTTTCTCTTTGGCTTCAGCGTGTTTATCCACTTTGATAATATAAGCATCAGTTAATTTCTGTACTTCAGCTTCACCAGTTTTAATTTCATCATCAGAAACACCTTCGCCTTTTAACTTTTGAATTTTTGTGTTTGCATCTTTGCGGATATTACGAACAGTTATGCGCCCCCGTTCTGCCTCTTCCTTAACCTTTTTTACCAGGTCTTTTCTTCTTTCTTCAGTTAAAGGCGGAACAACCAAACGAATAACAATGCCGTCATTTTGTGGGTTGATGCCAATGTTAGCAACCTGAATTGCCTTTTCAATAACCGTTAAAAGTGATTTTTCCCAAGGCTGAATAACAATTGTTCTTGCATCGGGTGTGTTAATGCTTGCTACTTGAGATAGGGCTGTAGCGGCTCCATAATAATCTACAAAAATACCATCTAACATTCCTGCAGAGGCTTTTCCTGCTCTGATTTTCGTTAATTCAGCTTCACAATGATCGATGGCTCTGTCCATTGCAGATTGAGCATCCATTAATTGTAATTGTATGAGGTCATTCATAATTGTGTGTATTTCTACAAAAATAATAAATTTTAATGCTATTTATTTCACTAATGTCCCGATGGCTTCGCCGTTGGCAATTTTCATGAAGTTACCGTGTTTGTTCATGTCAAACACAATAATTGGAACCTGGTTTTCTTCACATAATGTAAATGCAGTCATATCCATTACATTTAATCCTTTAGCGTAAACTTCTTTGAACGAAATTTCTTCATATTTAGTTGCTAATGGATCTTTCTCCGGATCTGCAGTATAAATCCCATCAACCCGGGTTCCTTTTAAAACGGCATCTGCTTTAATTTCTATAGCTCTCAAGGCTGCGGCAGAATCTGTTGTAAAATACGGATTACCGGTTCCGGCTCCAAAAATAACAACGCGGCCTTTTTCTAAATGGCGAACAGCTCTCCTGCGAATAAACGGCTCGCAAATTTGCTCCATTTTAATTGCGGTAAGTAAACGGGTTTTTATTCCAACTTTTTCAAGTGCATCTTGTAAAGCCATTGAATTAATTACTGTGGCTAACATTCCCATATAGTCGGCCTGCGCCCTGTCCATCCCGCTTTTTTCGGCACTCAGTCCTCTAAAAATATTCCCACCGCCAATTACAATTGCTATTTCTAAACCTTTGTCGTGTACCGCTTTAATATCTTCAGCATATTGTTTAACACGTTCATTATCAATACCGTATTGTTTATCGCCCATTAGCGATTCGCCGCTAAGCTTTAGTAGGATGCGTTTGTATTTCATGACCTCAAAAATATTAACAATTTTTTAATACCTCGCTATGCTTTTTAACAAATGATGTAATTATTTAGATTGATAGTGCTTGGCCTTTAAAGAATACCTTTTTTAAGTTCAAATCTTCATCTACCAGGAGCAAGTTTGCTTCGAAACCATTATCAATTCTCCCGATAACCGTATCCCTACCAATTAGTTTTGCAGGATATATTGTTGCCATTTTTAATGCTTCCAGGAGTTCTATTTCACAGTATGAAACGCAGTTTTTAACTGCCTGTAGCATGGTAAGAGACGAGCCTGAAAGCGTTCCGTCGGGCATTATGAATTTATCACCATCTTTTATATGTTGATATGGCCCTGTAGAACATTCTGTAACAGCATCAGTAATTAGAAATAAACGCTCTTTTAAAAGTTTCTTAGCAAATTTTACAACTTCATAATCCAGGTGCTTCCCATCTACAATGATGCTTGCCATCGCTCTATCGTGGTTAAAAACAGCTGTTGGAATTCCAGGTTCGCGATGGTGGACAGGACTCATGGCATTAAAAAGATGTGTTGTGGTTTGAATGCCTTTGTTGTATGCGCTCGTTGCTTCTTCGAAAGTAGCATTGCTATGTCCTAGAGAAACCACTACGTCATTATCCAATAAATACTGAATTACATCATCTTCCTGACATTCCGGTGCAATAGTTATCATTTTAATTACACCAGCTCCAAAGTCAAGCAATTTCTTTACTTCCTCGAGCGTTGCTTTCCTTACAAACTCCGGAACGTGCGCACCTAAACGCTTTGGATTTAGAAATGGCCCTTCCAAATGTAGTCCTAAGAAATTCTTTGCTGAAACACGGTGTTCTTTGGCAGCTTTTATACATTCGTTAAAAACTTGTGCTGTATTTGTTGCGATACAAGCTAAAAATCCTGTTGTACCTTTTTTCAGTAAATCATCTTCCATGATGATTAGCGATTCGACAGTAGGTTCGGCTGAAAATAATTTTCCGCCTGCACCGTAAATTTGTAAATCGATAAAACCGGGAATAACGAATGAATCCGCCGCATTACCGGATTCTGAATCTTCGATGGATATGATCCTGCCATCTTTAATATTTATACTTTTTCCTACGGTTAAAGTATCGTTTTGATAAAATCTGGTATTTGATAGGTTTAGCATTGATTTTAAATGTGGTTCAAAGTTACTAAGTTGATTTCAGATTTTGGTGTTTATACAGGTACTGTGATTTTAAACCCGATAGCGTGGAAATACTTTTTGTTATTGTAGTAGATTGCTATACCCTTTCTCCTGGCAATAAGGAGCAAGGAAAGGAAGAAGACGCCAAAAAGATTGAAACGATAGCGGGACTAAAATTGGCGAAGCGGCACATATCGTTCATTTTCAAAAAATAAAAGATAAAAAAAATCCGTTCCAATTTTACTTCGGAACGGATTTTAAATACGATTTATAAATGCTTATGCACCTAACTGTACGCGTTTGAAAGCAGATACGGTTAAGCCTTTAGAAGTATTATCTAAAAATTTACGAACATCTAATGAACTGTCTTTAACAAACTCCTGGTTTAATAAAGTACTGTCTTTGTAGAATTTGTTTAATTTACCTGCTGCGATTTTCTCAACCATTTCTTCTGGTTTACCTTCAGCACGGATAACATCTTTAGCGATTTCAATTTCACGCTGAATAGTTGCAGGGTCAACACCGTCTTTATCAACAGCAACCGGGTTCATTGCAGCAATTTGCATTGCAACATCTTTACCAGCTTCAGTAATATCAGCACCATTAGTACCTTCGAATACTACTAAAACGCCCATTTTACCATTAGAGTGGATGTAAGAAACGATTTTCTCACCAGATATATTTGCGTATTCCTGGATAACGATTTTCTCTCCGATTTTACCGGTTAATTCAGTAATCGTTTCAGCAACTGTACGTCCGTCTTCTAAAGTAATTGCAGATAATTCTTCAGTAGTAGCCGGATTGTTAGCAACTGCAGCAGCTAAAACAGCCTGAGCTAAGTTACGGAAATCTTCAACTTTCGAAACTGGTTCAGTTTCACAAGCTAAAGCAACTAACTTGCCATTTGTGCCATCCGCTGAAACAGCGATTGATACCAAACCTTCAGAAGTAGCATTACCAGAACGAGCGGCAGATACTTTCTGACCTTTTTTGCGCAATAAATCGACAGCAGCTTCAAAATCGCCATTAGCTTCAACTAAAGCTTTTTTGCAATCCATCATACCAGCGCCAGTTTGTTGGCGTAATTTATTTACATCTGCGGCAGTAATTTGTACTGTAGACATTTTATTTCCTTTTTTAAATTTTACAATCTGTTTATAACAATTACAGGTTACAAGTTACAAGCGCCAAGTTAAACTCATGTTAAGCCAACTTAAAACCTGAAACCAGTAACCTGCAATTAAAAAATATTACTATTCTTCTGTTTTAGTTTCTTCTGATGAAGGCGCTTCAACTTCTGCTTCAGCAGTTACCTTTTTAGTAGTTGGTCTTTTTTCACCAGCTGCTCTAGGTTCTTTAACTTCAGGAGCATCAGCGGCAACTTTCGCTGCTACTGCTTCTTTTTCAGCTTCATCATCTTTTTCGCGTTTACGCTCATCTAAACCTTCTTCAATAGCTTTGATAATTACATCAGTAATTAAAGAGATTGATTTTGTCGCATCATCATTCGCCGGGATTGGGAAATCGATGTTAGAAGGATCAGAGTTTGTATCAACCATCGCAAAAGTTGGGATGTTTAATTTTAACGCTTCAGTTACTGCGATGTGCTCTTTCTTAACATCAATTAAGAATAAAGCTGCAGGTAAACGGTTTAAATCAGCAATACCACCTAAAAGTGATTCTAATTTAATACGCTCACGCTGAATCATTAAACGCTCTTTTTTAGATAAAATAGCATAAGTACCGTCTTTAGTCATTTTATCGATGGTAACCATCTTTTTAATTGACTTACGAACTGTAGCGAAGTTAGTTAACATACCACCTAACCAACGCTCGGTTACGAAAGGCATGTTTACTTTTTTAGCTTGCTCAGCTACGATTCCTTTTGCTTGTTTTTTTGTTGAAACAAATAATACTTTACGTCCTGATTTTACGATTTGTTTAATCGCAGCCGCAGCTTCTTCAGTTTTAGTTAAAGTTTTATTTAAATCTATAATGTGAATTCCATTACGCTCCATGAAAATGTAAGGAGCCATTTTTGGATTCCATTTACGGGTAAGGTGACCAAAGTGTACACCTGCATCCAATAAGTCTTGATAAGTTGTTCTTGCCATTGTTCTTGCCTCCTGTGATTAACGTTTACTGAATTGGAATTTCTTACGAGCTTTAGCACGTCCTGGTTTCTTACGCTCAACCATACGCATATCACGCGTCATTAGGCCTTTAGCACGTAATGCAGGTTTTTTCTCCGCATCTAGTTCAACAATCGCTTTAGCAATAGCTAAACGAACAGCTTCTGCTTGTCCTTTTACTCCACCACCTTGAACGTTTACAGTAATATCATAACGACCTGTAAGTTCAGAAACCTCTAAACTTTGGTTTACGATATATTGCAAAGGTAAAGTTGGGAAATAAACTTTGTGATCTTTACCGTTAACGGTAATTGCTCCAGCACCATCTTTTAAGTAGATACGTGCAACAGCTGTTTTTCTTCTTCCTGAAGTGTTAGTAACTGACATTTCTTAAAGTTTAATGGTTTTTGGAGATTGAGCTGCATGAGGGTGAGTTTCACCAGCATACACAAAAAGATTGGTGTAAAGTTTTTTACCCAATTTAGTTTTCGGTAACATACCACGTACCGCTTTCTCGATTACACGTTGAGGGTGTTTCGCCATTAACTCCTTAGGAGAAATAAAACGTTGACCACCTGGATAACCAGTATAAGAAACATATTGCTTTTCGCTGAATTTGTTTCCTGTCAATTTAACCTTGTCTGCATTGATAACAATAACGTTATCTCCGCAATCTACGTGTGGGGTGTACTCAGGCTTGTTTTTACCACGGATGATCATAGCGATCTTCGATGACAAGCGCCCCAAAATCTCGCCTTGTGCATCAACAACAATCCACTGTTTGTTAACAGTTTTCGCATTGGCAGAGACAGTTTTGTAACTTAACGTATTCACTTGCTTGTATTTAATTTATTAAACAATTATTTATTCCCATTAAATTTGGGACTGCAAAGATAGATAGAAAAGTTTTATTATCAAATAGTTGATGGAAAAAAGTTTGGTCATCAACGTCATTGCGAAGAGCGCAGCAATGTGGCAATCTTATTTGAGGATTATTTGGAAAGCAAAATCAGTAATCCTTCGTCTGGCTCCGGTCCCGCTTTTCGCTGCAATCTTTTTTATCAAAGCCACTGCCTTTGTGGTTTCGTCATTGCGAGGAGGAAGCTCGAAGCAATCTCATTCATTCAGTTCAGCAAAAAAGTATTTCCACTGCAATCGGGTTTAAGTATACATCAGCTGGTAATTCTATTAATGTTTAATCGGTCACAGTTACAAATCAGCAGGCTTAAAACTAATTCTTTTTCCAGGTTTGGTTTTCTTTTCCATCAAATCTTTCAAAGATACCCATCATCTCAAAAGAAAATTAAAAATGATTAATTTCTTCATTACATTGGAACAACTAACACTTGTATTATTTATTTATGTTTAACATCGAATTTTTATCCTCAACAGGCAGTAAAGCTGATTTACCAAACCTTAAAAGTCTTGACGTTCAAAACTTCTGCAAACGCATCGGTTGGCTGCAAGAATAGAAAAATTATTATTATGCCTACCGCGGAGATGAAAATCTCAATTATGAAGATTATTGGTCTCTAGAGTCGCAATTTACGACTTCAAACAATACACCATACCTGTTGTTATTTACATATTCCCTTAACCAACAAATTTGTTTATGCAGTACCTCGATAATATTTTCGGTTATCCTATTCCACTATTTCTAAAAAACCTGATTATCGGAGTTGTAGCCCTTTTGCTTGGGATTTTAGTCAAATTCTTCATTCATAAAACCTTTATTTTATTATCCAGATGGTGGGATTTTATCATCATTAAATCAACTATTAAACATTTGCGAAAACCCGTTGCTGTTTTTATTCCATTGCTGCTGCTAAACTTTTCGCTGGATTTAATGGTTATGCCTGCCTCGATTCGGTTGCCGCTCGATAAAGCACTTGAGATTGCACTTACCATAACTTTTGCCCTCATTTTAGTAAGGTTAATTAATGTTTTAGAAGATTATTTTTATCTCAAGTACGATTTAAATAAAGAGGATAATTTAAAGGAGCGAAAAATCAGGACACAACTTCAATTTGTAAGGAAATTTATAGTCTCACTAATTATTCTAATTACCGCTGCAATTATTCTTTTAAGTTTCGAAAGCATGAGAAAAATAGGAGCTGGATTATTAACAGGAGTTGGAATTGGCGGAATCATCATCGGTTTCGCCGCACAAAAATCTCTCGGCAATTTATTAGCTGGCTTTCAAATTGCTTTTACCCAGCCCATACGCATTGATGATGTTTTAATTGTGGAAGGCGAATGGGGAAAAGTTGAGGAAATTACCTTAACTTATGTTGTAGTAAACATATGGGACCAGCGCAGGCTGATTCTTCCCATCACTTATTTCATTGAAAAGCCTTTCCAAAACTGGACACGGGTTTCTGCAGATTTGTTAGGAACAGTTTTTTTGTACCTTGATTACACAATTCCTATCGAACCATTACGTCAGGAAATGACAAAGCTTTTAACCTCCAATCCACTTTGGGATAAAAGAGTAAATGTTGTTCAGGTTACAGACAGCACCAAAGATGGATCGATAGAAGTTCGTTTTCTAATGAGCGCTTCAAATTCATCCCGTGCTTTTGATTTACGTTGTAATATTCGCGAAGCGATGATAACCTTCATTCAAACCAATTATCCTGAAAGTTTGCCAAAGAAAAGACTGGAATTTAAGGATAAATTTGAGGGAATTTAGCCTGTCAGTCTGAGCCTGTCGAAGATACCAAAAGTACTTCCACAAGCTCAGTATGACAAATTTGAAAACTATTTAAACATGCCTTTCAACTTGGCCAATTTCTCCTGTAAATCTCCGTCTGCATCTTTAACCCCAACTCCTAAAGGGGCTTTATCATGCTTATTTTTAGTGGATTTTTCATCCTTTGGCGACACTTTGTTTTTAGCTTGTGGTTTCGAAGCCCCTTTTGGGGTTTGGGGTGTCTTCATCGACAGTGAAATTCTTTTACGGGCCGCATCAACTTCCATAACCGTAACTTCAACTTTCTGATGAACTTTAACAATGTCATTCGGGTTTGCCACAAAACGATTCGCCAGCTGACTGGTGTGAACCAAGCCATCCTGATGAACGCCAATATCTACAAAGGCACCGAAATTGGTAATGTTCGTTACAATGCCCGGCAACTTCATCCCGATTCGTAAATCAGCAATTTCATTTACACCATCAGTAAAACTGAAAGCCTCGAATTGTTCACGTGGATCGCGACCAGGTTTCGCCAATTCTTTTAAAATATCGGTAAGCGTTGGCAAGCCAATTTCGTCGGTAACATATTGTTGTGGCTTAATTTGCTTTTGGAGTTGTGTATCTTTCATCAAGGCTGAAACCGTTGTGCCTAAATCTTTGGCCATTTTATCAACCAGAGCATAACGTTCCGGGTGAACACCGCTTGTATCTAAAGCATTTTCTGCGTTGCGAATGCGCAAGAAACCTGCCGCTTGCTCGTAGGCTTTATCCCCTAAACGAGGAACTTTTTTCAAGCTTTCGCGATTTTTAAAAGCACCGTTTGTGTTTCTGTAATCAACAATGTTTTGCGCCAAAGTTGGTCCTAAGCCCGAAACATATGCTAAAATTTGTTTCGAAGCCGTATTCAGTTCCACACCAACTGCATTTACCGCACTAATTACAGTATCATCTAAGCTTGCCTGCAATTTGTTTTGGTCTACATCGTGCTGGTATTGCCCAACTCCGATAGATTTCGGGTCTATTTTTACCAATTCTGCCAACGGGTCCATTAACCTGCGACCAATAGAAACCGCCCCACGAACGGTAATGTCTTGCGTTGGGAATTCTTCACGGGCAACCTCAGAAGCCGAATAAATAGAAGCGCCGCTTTCATTCACCATCACAATCGTAACGTGTGGCAGGTTTAAGCTACGAATAAAAGTTTCAGTCTCTCTACCTGCTGTTCCGTTGCCGATTGCAATTGCTTCAACATCATGTTTTTCGCAAAGTTGACGGATGGTGAATTCAGCATTTTTTACGTTTCCTTGTCCTGTGTGCGGGTAAATTGTCGTGTTTTCCAGCAGCTGACCCTGTTTATCTAAACAAACAACCTTGCAGCCCGTACGGAAACCAGGGTCGATAGCCAAAACGTTTTTCTGTCCCATTGGTGCGGCCAATAACAGCTGACGGGCATTTTCTGCAAAAACCCGAATCGCCTCTTCATCAGCTTTTTGTTTAGTTAAAACCCGAAGTTCAGTTTCCATAGCCGGTTCTAACAATCGTTTATAGCCATCTTCCAAGGCCTGTTGCACTTGTTTTGATGCTGCATTGTTGGACGTAATAAATTGGTTTTCCAGAATAGCCAATGCATCTCCAGCAGGAGGCAAAGCATCCAGACGTAAAATCAATTCTTTTTCGCCACGGCGCATGGCTAAAACGCGGTGCGAAGCGGCAGTTTTCACTGGCTCGCTCCATTCAAAGTAGTCTTTATATTTAATGCCCTCTTCTTCTTTCCCTTTTATTACTTCCGATTTAAAAATTGCTTTTTCCTGGAAATACGTTCGCATTTTGGTTCTTACTTCAGCGTTTTCCGAAATCATTTCTGCAATGATATCACGAGCGCCCGCCAACGCTTCATCTAATGTATTTACACCTTTTTCGGCATCTATAAATTTATCTGCCGAAGCTTGTAAATCGAAATTCTGCTGGTCGAAAATTTGTAAGGCCAAAGGCTCCAAACCTTTTTCTTTCGCCATCGAAGCACGGGTTTTGCGTTTCGGTTTGTAGGGCAAATAAATATCTTCTAAAAGCGAAATGGTTTCGGCTTCGTTTATTTGTTTTTCAAGTTCAGGAGTTAGCTTTCCAAGCTCGGTCATCGATTTTAAAATCGCTTCGCGGCGCTTATCTAAATCGCGTAACTGCAAAACCCTGTCGCGAATTGCCGCAACCTGAACTTCATCTAAACTGCCTGTTAATTCCTTTCGGTAACGCGAAATAAACGGCACGGTTGCACCCTCATCTAATAAATTTACGGTTGCGGTAACTTGTTTTTCTGCAACTTTTAATTCGGCTGCAATTATTTTATGGTGAGCTAACATATTCAAAAATTAAAACGGCAAAGCTAATCAGGATTTACGGGATTAAAGGATTTTTAAGATGATTTTTCCACTGAAATTTATAGGTAATTAATTGCTTCGCGTACCAGGATTTGAATGATTTTAAGATTTTGTAGTTTCCTTCTTTTTTGAAAATCAAAGGCAGAGGCTTTGTTTATTGTTAGTCGGGCTTTACGCTAAATTCCCGAAGAAAAATCGGGGTATACCGCTTCAATCCCGTTTAGGTAATTCGGATGCTGCTGCTATTTTTGGTTGCATAATGCAGAAAGATAGAGGTTATGGAAAAGCCAAATAATCGCATCATATTTATAAAATGAAAAATGTAATCGTTATTCTATTGGTATTTTGTTTCGGGTGCCGTTATGGAACTTCTGAGGATAAGGAAAATGTTAATGAAGAAGTTCAGGTTATTTTAAATACATTTGAGAATGCTGCTGTTGCAGTATCAGAAAATGATTTTGATGAGTTAAGAAGAACCATGGTTCGATTCCGACCTAAAGGAAGTAAGGGAATTAATTTAAGCAAGATACCGAAAGTACCTTTATATAGAAAGCATCTTTATTTAACAAATGATACCTTAAATGAAACAGGTCAAAAGCTGTCTTCAAAACAAAAATCGATGTCAATACATCCAGATTCCATTGGTGAAATATTAAAGAGCACTAAGCTTAAATTTTTACCGGCAAATTTGACTACAAATACAAAAAAATATGAAATTAGAAATGATTCATCAGTCATTCATGACAGAAATTTTAATGGAAGTCTGATTTTTACTCGAGTTGTTTTTAACAAAAATAAAACAAGGGCTTGCTATGTTTTTTCACAAAGTAAAAAAGTTGGCTATCAGAATTTTTGGAGCATGGGAACCATTATCTACGCAAAGAAAGTAAGCGGAATTTGGGTTTTCGATAGAGAAGAAGAACTCTGGATAACTTAAGGCTTCTTCTTCGCAACTTTCTCTAAATCTCTTTCTGCTTTAAATTTGGTGATTCTGGTTATTAAATCCAGAGGCATGGGTTTATCTATTGGAAACTGAACAGCTCCTTTGCTCCATTTGTAATCTCCGAATTCGTGCTGAAAAGCTTCGATGCCTGAACCTGTTGGGTAGAAACCGATATGCTTTTCGTAAGCTGCGAAATAAACAAGAACAGCATTTTGTTTGAATGCAGGCATTTTATAGCTGATAACCTCTTTTGCGTTTGGTACGGCTTTATGAATGGTTTGGCGAACTTGCTGTAGAATTTCCTGTGTTTTTAGCGGAAATAGGGCGATATATCCGTCAATTGTTTTTGGTTCTGATTTTTCCATAACATTGAAATCTTGATATGAAAATACAAAAAATCTAAAATAATTTATTCACTAATCTGGATGTCGTATTTATGCAAAAGGCCAGTTAAACCAGATTTAGAAAACCTTGCTTTTTTAATGCGGTTGTTATCAGGGTCGATAGAATAGTTGTACGCCGTTCTGAAATCGGCTTTTTCTAAAGTTGTCCTGTCGAAAGTTGCCCTAAGTAAATCGCAGTTATCGAAAACAGAATTTGCCAGGTCGCACTCCGAAAAATCGACTTCGTGCAATTGAGTATTTTTGAAAGTCGTTTTCTTAAGTTTTAGTTTGTAAAAAGAAGAATGGTCTAATTTGCAGTTATCAAAATTGAAAGCCAAGCCGAAATCGTTACAGTTTTCGAAACGTAGGCCAAGCATTTTACAATCGCTGAAATGAACATCAATAAAGGAGGTTTTGGTTAAACTTGCCAAACTCAAATTACAGGAGATAAATTCGCAATCGAGAAATTTTACGCCGCTTAAATCGGAACCGGAGAAGTTGCAATTAACAAATTTACAGTTTTCATATTCGGCTTTTGATAAGGCTCTTAAAGTGTAATCTTCTTTATTGAATGTTTGCTCGGCAATATAATTTTCTGACATGGACTGCTTTTCTTTTGTAGGCAAAGTTAAAAACTATCGTTTGGTTTTTGGCTTTGAGCAGGAACTGAACTGAGTTTTTTATGCAGGTTTTGGTAAAATAAACCCGATAGGAATGATTCCGATTTTTCATCGGATTAATGGATAGCGGGGCTGCTGAAAGCGAATAGTTACTGAACATGCGTTTTCGAATTATTTGCCGGGGAAATACAGAATTTATTTGTTGATTGAGATTGCTTTGTGCCCCGCAATGAGGTATAACGCAAAAATCCCCCAAATTGCTTTGGAGGATTCTATATTTTTTAGTCTTCGACTCTGCTCAGACTAACATTTTTAAATTATTTTGTAGCGTACATTACTTCTTTAACCGCTTTAACTACTTTTTCAGCATTTGGTAAGCTGGCAGCAATTAAAGTTGGCGAATATGGAAGGGGAACATCGGCACAAGTGATACGTAAAACCGGTGCGTCTAAATAATCGAAAGCTTTCTTCTGAACCATGAAAGCGATTTCACCTGAAAGTGATGCCAAAGGCCAGGCTTCTTCTACTACTACTAAACGGTTTGTTTTCTTAACAGATTCGATAATAGTATCGTAATCGATTGGGCGAACAGTACGTAAATCGATAACTTCTACGTTGATTCCCTCTTTAGTTAATTCTTCAACAGCCGGGTTTACCACGCGGGTTAACATTTTACCGAAAGTTACGATAGTTACATCAGTACCTTGTTTGGTTACATTTGCTTTACCGAATTCTATGTAATATTCTTCTGCAGGAACATCGCCTTTATCACCATACATTACTTCAGATTCCATGAAAATAACAGGATCCGGGTCAATTATAGCTTGTTTTAATAATCCTTTTGCATCGTATGGTGTTGATGGAACAACAACCTTTAAACCAGGTGTGTTTGCAAACCAGTTTTCGAAGTTTTGAGAGTGTTGTGCACCTAATTGACCAGCGTTACCTGTGGGGCCGCGGAAAACCATAGGGCATGAGAACTGACCACCACTCATTGATAAAATTTTAGCAGCACCGTTAATGATTTGGTCTATTGCTACTAATGAGAAGTTGAAAGTCATGAACTCCACAATTGGGATAAGGCCTGCTGTTGCAGCACCAGTTGCAATACCTGCGAAACCTAACTCGGCAATCGGGGTATCGATAATGCGTTTCGCACCAAATTCATCAAGCATGCCCTGACTTACTTTGTACGCTCCGTTATATTCTGCTACTTCTTCACCTAATAAAAAAACGCGGTCATCTTTACGCATTTCTTCTTGCATGGCTTCGCGTAGTGCTTCTCTAAATTGGATTTCTCTCATTGTAAATTTTAATAACGGTGGCAAATATAATTATTAAAAGCATTGAAACCAAAGGCAATAATGCGAGTGTTTTGTAATAATTATGGTTGATAATGAAAGTTTTTGATGGATTTTAGCTCCTGAGTTTTCTGTTATTTCCGAATGTCTGAAATATTATTTTGTTGAGCTTTATGGAAACTTATTTTTGTATAAGGTTTTGTGGTTTTAGCGAAATATTTTCACCAAAATGTATGATTTTTCTTGTAATATGATTTGCAATTAATTTTCAATGATGAGGATTTAGCAGCCCATAAATTTCACTATCTAAAAACTGGCCTCGAAAATAAAAATCTTGTTTAAAATGAGCTTCTTTAACGAAGCCATGTTTGATGAGCATTTGTCTTGAGGCATCGTTATTTACATTAATATTTGCTTTGATGGTATGGAGGTTCATTTCTTCAAACCCAAAGTCGATTGTTTTTTTGAGTGCTTCAGAGATAATGCCTTGGCGCCAGTAATCGGGGTGAAGCATGTAGCCAATTTCTGCTCTGTGGTTGGCGAAATCTGTTCGCCAATAACCAATGGAGCCAATCATTTGGTTTGGATTTTCTTTTAATGCAATTATCCAGGCTAAGTTATCGCCGTTTTCAAAGCCCTCGTTAAAGGTGGTAATGAATGTTTTAATCTCCAATAAATCTTTTGGTCGCTCGCGGTCGATGTATTTCATTACCGTTTCATTGGTGCGCATGGCGAACAATGTTTCGGCATCAGCAAGCGAGTGCTCGCGAAGAATCAATCGTTCGGTTTCGAGATTCGGAAATTTTGTGAAGTTGAGGGTAAGCATTTTTAAATTTAAAAGTTTAACCGCAAAGGGCGCAAAGTTTTTTCTTTTGGGCGGTCGTCATTGCGAGACACGAAGCAATCTACAACGTTCGTTAATCAACCCATCGTATTAAGATTGCTTCGTGTCTCGCAATGACGATGAGGCTATGGGGTTTGCTCTAGACTTTCCCTACCGCCCAAACAGCGTAGTATAAATAGAATAAACATAGTTACCCGAATTTTGGCTCGCCCTGAATGGGATATTAAAGTCGAACAATTCTTTCAGTTTCTCTCTCAAGGCATCCAAAAACAACTGCTTTTCTGAGGCTAAAAATTCGCTCTTAAGCAAACCACCTTTTCCAGTAAAATGAATTCCTTCTTTGCTCATGCTTTTTACCACATAAAGATTCGGCTCTACATTCTCATTTTTAGAAATTTGTTCATAAACATGCGTGTAAAAAAGTGTTTGAATTAAGGCCTTATTAATATTGCCACAATCGGTATCGAAACATTCTTCTATCGATGAATACTTAAGTTTATCGCCACCAGTTTTATAATCTACGATTCTGTAAACCCTATTTTTTAAATCAACACGGTCTATAATCCCATAAAGTTTAATCTGTTGATTAGCACCGTTTGCCTCGAAATTAAAGCCAACATTTCCTTTTTGCTCTAAACCAATCAATGTAAACGGCGCATCTTCGGTATCCTGTTTTAGGATAATATTGATGTACTCATTCACAATGGCGAAAACAATTTTCTCCATTCCATTTAATTTGATGGTTTTGGCTAGTCTTTTTACATGAGTTAAGCGAATTTCTTTAGGTTCTTTATTATCGCCATACAAACTATCTGCAAAGCCCTCTATAATTAAATCGGCGATGTCTTTTTTCTTCCCATTAATTCTTTCAGCGGTAATTTCTGGCGATTCCACTCGTAATTGCTCGTAAAATTGCTCCATGGCATAATGCAGAATTAAACCAACTTTGTAAGCCTCAACCGTTTCCTCCACTTCCTTAGGTTCTTCAATTCCAGCGATGTATTTGTAAAAGAAATCAATAGGATTGGAAATATAAGTGGTTAAAGCAGAAGCTGAAAGATACTTTTGTCCTGATAAATATTTATTTAAAACCGCTTGTACCTTTTCAGATTTTACAACCACTTCTTCCCGTTTCAGTTCTGTTTTTACGGCGAGTTGAAGTTCCTGATGATTAAAATTAAAGCCACTTTCATATTCCAGCTGCTTAATAAAACGCGATGGTTCTCCACTATTACTTTCATCGGTTAAACTGTTATAAACAAAATCGAGATTTTTTGCCCTTTGAATCAAGCGATAAAACATGTAGGCCGAAATGGCGTCTTGATTTTCGAGAACAGGTAAGCCATAAACCCGCCTCAAACTATCGGGAATAAAAGTTGTCGCTGTTGATGCCTGCGGAACAATTCCCTCATTTAAGCCCAGAATGATTACCCTGTCGAAGTTTAGATTTCTACTCTCAAGCAAACCCATAATCTGGATGCCGCTTAATGGGTCGCCCTCCAAAGGTACGGCAACTTCTGCCAAAGATTTTTGAATCAGCGAAAGCACAAAACTAAGTTCAATTTCCTTGTTATATTTATCGATGTGATGTTGCAATGTATCTTGCAGGCGATTGAGTTCCTGAATGGTTTTGCCAAACAACTCTGCATCAATTCTCTTCAAACTTTTACTTGCAAGTTCACGATGAAGGACAAAATCCAGCAAATTATTTAAAATACTTACTGCATTCGTTGTCGAATCTATCGGTTCGAAAAATTTAGCCAGTAAACCTCCTTGTCGCGTTAAGCGTTGGTAAGGGATTTCGATCAGCTGCTCCTTAATTAAGGCATCGATAATTTTCGGGCGCATAATTTCGCTGATTCCCGTCAATGGATGCGATAAAAATGCTTCCGCGGTTTGGTATTTAACAGTTTTTTTTGCGTTCAGCTCCGATTGAACCGTTAACCATAAATCGGCAAGCCCATATAATGAAGAGTTTGCCAACCCGAAACCCATGGTAATATTTACATCAATTTTCTTATTTTCTATCTTTGATGGAATGGTTTGCATCAATGGAATAAGCAAGCTTTCGTCGGCTAAAATAATTGCTGTTGAGGTAATGGATTGATTTTTCAGAATCAATTCTTTTTCTTCGGCGAGCAATTCATTTACAATTTTCGCCTGTGCGGTTTGCCCTTGTACTTTAAAAACATTTACATCGCGTGGCGAAGTTTTGATAAAACTCGATTGATTGGATAACTGGTTTGCCAAACCGATTTGCTGTAAATTTCTTCTCAAAAACAAACCCGATTCCTGCATTTCATCTTCCAGATAATAGCTATCCGCGTCGAAATAAAAAATAGCTTTCTCCTCGTCGTGCCAACGCTTAAATGCTTGTGCTTCGGCTTTGCTTAAAGCATTGAAGCCTACAAAAACAAGTTTTTTGCCTGTGTATCTAGCCGTAAAATCGATTTCATTTGTGTTTTCGGCAATGTTTTTATACAGGCGAGCCATGGTGATAAAATCTTTGGTTTTTAACTGCTGATGAAATTCGTTGTACAGCAATGGCATCCGATGCCACATTTTAATAAATAATTCTTGCTGTTTTTTAAATTTCCCTTCCGAGTAAGATTGCCAGAATTGCGATAAAAACGCTTTCTGTTCTGTTGTTAGAAAATCAAACTGCTTGTTAATTACGGCAATATCTTCCAGCTCGGTAAAAAGCCTGTTGGCATCAACCAAATCATTGTCTATCTGACTAAAATCGCCCAGAATAATTCTCGCAATGTTGTGGAACTTTGCAATTGAGGGAAGTTTTTCAATGCCCTCTTTCTTCAATAATTGTATATAGCAATCGTAAAGTGTGAAGAACTGCGTGTAATGGTCGGCAATTTTTAAGTGCGTTGCTTTGGCAAAAAACTCCGAAACTGTATAAAACGACGGACTCCAGAAAGGCTTCTGATAGATATCGGCAAGGTGCTTTTGTAAATAGGCTGTGGGGCGTTTATTGTTAAAAACAATGGCGCAATCCTGTAAATTCTGACCAAATTTGGCAACTAAATCTTCTGCAACTTCTTGTAAAAATGGCTTCATATTTCTTTAAACGGCTTTCAGTTTTCCTAATGTTGCATAAAATAAATATGGTTTCACATCCTGATAACCCATTGCTTCAATTAAGTTTTTGTAATTGGTAATTTGTGCAACATGAGTTTGGCTTTCTTCGGCAGTGAATTTATAATCGATGATGGAAACCTGTTTGCCGTTAAGCACCAGTTTATCTGGTCGATACGTTTTTCCATCCATTCCGATAATCGACTTTTCATTGATCTGATTTGCATTTTGACTCAATAATTTACCTAATTCGGGATGCGCCAAAACAGCTGTAGCCTGTTTAATATAATCTTCTTTTTCTTCTTCAAGAATCAATCCTTCCAAAATCAATTTCTCAACCGTGTCTGCTACTTCATTAACCGTGTTTACTTCAGCTAAAATTAAATGCAGATTACTCCCTTTTTTACCAGATTTGGTAATGTTGTCGATGTAACGTTGAGGCCGGCTTTCGCTTTCCTCATAAACAGCTTCCAGTCTATCCGTAGTTGGATAAGTCGTTAAATTCAAAGCCTTTAAGCTTTCAATACCATCTCCTTTATTGGAAAAATTACCGATTTGAACCTCATCTGTATGTTCAAAATCCTCTGCATAAGCACTAAAAACGGCATCGCCAATATGGCTAAGCGATGGTTTTTTCTTGCCGGCAAAAGAAATGTAAATATAATCCTTGGCCCTTGTGGTGGCCACATAAAGACTGTTGAAGGCATCCATGTAATTCATCAAAAGTTCTTCGAGATAATATTTAGCCACGCTCGAACCTTTTAAAGCGCTCGTAAATTGAAGCGGAATGCTTTGCAAATCTGCATAAGGCGTTCCCTCCATCGGCACCCAGAAAGCATTATTGGCTTTTCCGCCTAAAGGCCATTCGCAAAAAGGAATAAACACTGCCCTAAACGCCAGCCCTTTCGATTTGTGGATGGTCATTACCTGTATGGCATTAGCGGTTTCGGGAGATGGTAAATTCTTGTTATGTCCCTCTTCTTCCCACCATTTTAAGAACGAAGAAATTCCTTTTTCCCCCTGTCGAGATGCTTTGTTTGTTAAATCTCTAAAGGCTAAAAGATAGGGTAGAAACGGATTAATTCCATTCTTTTGGTAAGTATCCAATTCAAATGCCGTAATTATTTTTTCTATTAATTCTGAAACGGGCAACGCCATCCAGGTTTTATAATTAAGGCAGAAATCTACAGGTAATACATGTTGCAGATGCTCCATTGCTAAATCTTTCAAGGCAAAATAATCATCGCCGTTAATCGATTTTTGGTGTAACTGCGCATACAAGGCAATACAGTTTGCTTTGTAAAGGGCAGAATTTGCTGGACTTACAACCAGCAATTTTAACAGGTTAATGATGAGCTTTATGGCCGTACTATTTGCAATTTTCAAGGCTTCGCCGGATATTACATCCAAACCAGCTTCCATTAAGGCGTTAACCACTTCGGTAGCTTCGGCATTTGAGCGTACTAAAATGCCTATTTCGCGTTGCTGATAACCTTTATCGTTTAACAAAAGTCTAACTTCTTGTAGCATTTCTGCCAGGGAAGCTTCCTTTTTATTTTCGGGTTCGGTATCGGTAACAATGGTTTCTATAATTCCATCTACATTATTTTTAGGTTTATCGAATTCAATTTTTTTGATTTTGATAACCCCGCCTTTAGTTGTTTTTGGATGTGTATTTTGCTCAACGCCCTGGTAAATATTCGTGATGATGTTGTTGTATTGATTGCCTGGATGATTCCAGAAATCATTTAGGATTTCATCATCCAAAGGAATTTCTCCGTTGATTTTATCCTGCAGAAGTACCGCCAATTTCTGGTAAAGTTGGTTGTTGAAATTGATAATTTCTTCCGTGCTTCTATAATTTTCCAGAAGTTTATCGTCGAAGACGTTGTGCTCCAGTATATCGGCTTTGGCTTTTTGATGCAATAATTTGTAATCGCCATCCCGCCATCGGTAAATAGATTGCTTAGCATCGCCAACGATTAAATGGTCGTGAAGTTTGCCGTTATGGGTAGAAACCGCATTATCGACCAAAGGGAAAAAACTGTCCCATTGGTTGCCTGATGTATCCTGAAATTCATCGAAAAGAAAGTTTCGGTATCTATTGCCCATTTTTTCCCAAATAAAGGATGGGTTTTCACCTGCATCTTTTGCAATTCCGTTTAATAGTTTTTGTGCATCACTAATTAAAAGCGTTTCATTTTCTTCGCGATATTCGGTTAATAAAACGGCTATTTCTTGCATTAATCGTAAAAAATAACCGTTTTTAATAAAAGCTTTGGCTAAGTTGTAATCGCCGATTCCTGTGTTGTAAAGAATGGCAATTTGATGTAAAAGAGGATTAATGTCGATAAAAAGTTCATTCGATTTCCCTTTGGGAAACCAATTTTCTTCGTCATCCATAAGCTTTAAAACTTTTTCTACATCGGCAAAGTTGCCGGTCATAATGCTTCTGAACTTTAACAACGGTGAGCGGCTTTTACCTTTAAAATCATCAGCTGAAAAACCACTTACCTCGATAATGCCTAAGGCGGTTTCGGCTAAATCGACAATATCTGTTTCAAATTTTCTGATTAAATTTTTGGAGAAATCGATGTATTTCTTAAAAACAACATCGGTGTTTTCTGTCCCGAAACTTTTTACGGCAACCTCAAATGAGGAAAATTTATCTTTAAAAACTTCACCAACCAGTTTCAAAAGTTCTGCGTTATAATTCCATGATTTGTTATTGCTGATTCTATCTAAAGCGAGTTCTACAACCCACTGCAATAAGTTGTCTTTCTCATCGAGTAGTTTTTCTAGTTTTGTAGTAAGTTCTTTTTTTACCTTTTCGGTATTCATTTCCAAACTGTAGCCACTCTCCAGGCCCAACTCAAAAGCAAAACCACGAATTACTTTCTGTACAAAACCATCGATTGTGCTAACGGAGAATCGACTGTAATCGTGGAGGATTTTTCGATAGATTGCGTCGGCTTTAAGCTTTAAGCTTTCTGTATCAAGCTCCGGGTGCGATGCCAAAACCAAAACCCGATAATCTTCAATTTTTCGGGATGGGTCGCCCTTTGCAAAACCAAGCAGCACTTCTAAGATCCTGGTTTTCATTTCTTCAGTAGCCTTGTTGGTAAAGGTTACGGCCAGGATTTCGCGGTATTTGTTATCGCCACTAAAAAGCAAAGTGAGGTAATGTGCGGTTAAACTGAATGTTTTACCAGAACCTGCAGAGGCTTGAAGAATTTTTACGGGTTGGGGCATGTTGTTATCTTTTTAAACACCCCGCCCTGCGGGCACCCCCTCTAAACGAGTGGAATTGTTGGGTGGAGAATCTATCAGTAGTTTACTGGGCTTATCGCATTTAGAAACTGATGGTTTTTTTCCGACTTGTAATTCCCCTCTTTTAGAGGGGTGGATGCGTAGCAGACGGGGTGTTTCTATTTATATTACCCCGAACCAATTCCATATTCTTTAATTATATATTCTTCCAAACCCATCTTCACAAATTCCATATTTTTCATTACATCATCAACTGTAATTCTGTAAATTTTTAATCCTAAGGAAATAAAATATTCTTCTCTGGCTTTATCATAAACCTCCTTATCGTCATGACTGGCGCCATCAATTTCTATAATTAGGCCCAATTTTTTGACATAAAAATCTACAATATAATTTCCAATAATTCTTTGTCTATCGAAATCTATTTCATGAAATCTTTTCTTCGTGATTTGCATCCAGAATATAATTTCGGTCAGGTTTTCTGCGTAGCGTAATAATTTGGCTCTATCTTTCAATTTTATATTACAAGGCAGGTTTAATTTTGGTTGATGATAGACAATTGCATCATTAATTACATAATAGTTTTTAGCTATCTGCTTACTGACCACCCCGTCCTGCGGACACCCCTCCAAAGGAGGGGAATGCTGGGCGCCAAAATCGGCATGGGGGTTATTGAACTGCTGCATTTTTAGCAATATAGTTTAGACTTTTTGTAATTCCCCTTCTTTGGAGGGGTGCCTGATAAGGCGGGGTGGTTTAAATTATTTATGTTATCTTTTACAACACCTAACTTACAACAATTTAAAATTTTCCCGAAATCATGATATTAACAATCAGATAAAACTTTACGACTTGCTTCCTGTTTGCAAACCTAATCATGTTAAGAAATTTTCTTCTTTTTCTTCTTTGCCAATGTTTTATGACTAATCCTTGCTGGCCTTTCGGCCATTTCGATTTTTAAACCTAATAAATCCCGAATTACAACCGATGCACAAGCGCCACCAAATGCCGCTGGCAAATATGAAACCGTACCATAAGCTGAACGTTTGAAATTACTTCCATCGGTCATAATCATGGAGTTTTTATCCATTTCTTCGGTAGAGAAAACGGCTTTAATTTTGTCTGCGCCAACTAATTTATTCAATCGCTTACGTACATAACTTGCGAAAACGCATTGATAGGTGTCAGGAAGCATTGTAATCTTCAATTTGGTTGGGTCCATTTTACCACCGGCACCCATAGAGCTTACAATTGGAATATTTTTCTCCAATGCGGTAGAAAGCAGCGTAATCTTTGGCATCACACTATCAATGCAATCCATAATATAATCGAATTTCGATTCTAAAATTTCCCTGCATTTTTCAGGTGTTAGAAAAGTGTTAACGACATGAAGTTTTAGGTCAGGATTGATAGACAGCAAGCGTTCTTCCATAATTGTCGCTTTACTTACACCGTGGTTCGTTGCTAAGGCAGGCAATTGTCTGTTACGGTTTGTCGGGTCTACAACATCGCCGTCAACGATGGTCATCTCGCCAATGCCTGAACGACAAATAAATTCGGCAGCGAAAGAACCCACGCCACCCAAACCGATAACCAAAACGTGTTTCGACTGCAGTTTATCAATTCCATCATTCCCAACTAAAAGGGCAGAGCGTGAAAGCCAGCTTGTATCAGACATATTAACCCCCAACCCCTAAAGGGGAGTTTTAAATTTAAAAATATATAATTTTTCGACCCGCTAATGCCCCTTTAGGGGTTTGGGGTTAAATTCAATTTCTTCCAGTCGGTAAAAATACGTGCTTTCAATTCATCAACCGAACATTTTTTTAAATTAGCAGCAGCCAGATAGATTTCCTCAATTGGCGTTACTGAATCATCAGTTTCTAAGAAAAAGTTGTCGGTTTCTTGAATCAACTTTGCAGCGGCTGAATCTGGTCTTAAAATCGATGTTCCGAAAGAGAGTAAAAATCCTTTCGCCAGTAATTGTTTTCCGAGTTCGCCATTCTTGTTAAAACCATGAATTATCATCGGAACTTTAACGTTCAGTCTTTCCTTAATCTCTATCAATTCTGCAAAACTTTTAACACAATGAAGTATAATTGGTTTTTTCAATTCCTCGGCCAGTTCAATCTGTCTTTCTAATATGACAACTTGCTTTTCTAAATTTTCGCCACGCAATTTATCCAATCCGCATTCGCCAATCATTTTAACATTTGGTTGCCGGGCTTTATTTTTTAGATTCTTTATCTGAATTTCAAGTTTTTCCAACCTGGCAAACCACGGATGCAAACCCACAGAAACTGAAGTAGAGCATGTTAATGGATATAAGTTATCATCGGTTAAGGATAAGCTCAAAATGCTTTGAACGTGCTGTTTTGGTGTAGGCTGATGGGTATGAATATCAAGATATAGCATTTCTAAAGGTTAAAATGTATTCGCTCTGTAAAGAATTCGATAATAATCTATAAAATTAGTAGACTTTATTAAATTTGCGGCATCATTCTAAAAAAAATCATGAAGAAAATATTAATATTCTTAACGGCTGCGTTTATCTCAACTGCAGCTTTTAGTCAGGAAAAGGCAGCAGGCGTTCACATTTACAACCCTGAAGCAAATGCATTAGCAGATTTGAAAGCAGCTACAGAAAAAGCAGCAAAAGCAAATAAACATGTGCTGGTTCAGGTTGGCGGAAACTGGTGCAGCTGGTGTATCGCTTTTCATAATTTGGTCGACACAACTGCAATACTGAAGCAAACCATAAACGATAATTATGAGTATGTTTTGGTTAACTGGGATAAAGACCACCACAACGATGATGCCATGAAATATTTAGGTTTCCCTAACCGTTTCGGTTATCCTGTTTTTGTGGTTTTAGATGGAAAAGGGAAAGTGTTGCACATCGAAAATTCTGCATACTTAGAAACAGATGAAATTGGTGCAAATGGCAAAAAGAAAGTTGGCCATGATGTTAAGAAAACTATATCATTTTTAAAAGGATGGACTGTTGCTGCAGTTAATCCAGAAACTTATAAACCAAAAGCCAAGTAGGGTAGAGGGTAAAAAATATGGTGTGAAGGCCATATTGAACATCAAAAAAGCCGCAAATTTTCAGGTATAATCTGCGAATCTGCGGCGTTTTTCTTAATCATCTAAATCGTTTTCATCAGGTGTTAAATCACCAAGATTTAATTCGTATGATGCTCTTGATGCTTCATCGGCTTGCTCCAACAAATCTTTATCGTGTTCAATGTTGGTATCGTCGCCATCTAATTCATTAATATTTTCTGTATCGTCCTCTCTGCGTAAAGCATCGTTCGGGTCGTTCGAATAATCTTCGTCTTTTGGGTCTATCATAACTTTAAGTTTTATAAATAGATAATGATTTAAAGAGTGAAATTGTTTTGAATTTTATAGCAATAAAGAAAGCCACAGATTCACAGATTATTTTATTTAATCTGCGAATCTGTGGCTAAATGCTTTTTAAAATACTATTAAAACTTACATACCATCGCCAAACTTAAAATTCGGCAAAATACTTACAGGTAATTTTCCTGTCGGAACTAAGCGATTATTAATAACCGCGGCAGCCGAAATCTGCATATAATCTTCTTTCTGGTAGCCGATAACTAAACCTTTGCTGCTTTCTAATCCAGCTAATCCGGCTAAGTTATAAGGATTTGCAAACAAAGCGAAAACTGCATTCTTGCCTGATAACTCTTTTATAAAATTTTTAACGCCTGCGTTTAAAGGGATATTATTTCCAGGCCTTGCTCTGCTATCATGAATGCCCACAATTACCTGGTCGAAAGCGCCAATTTCTCGAGCAATGTTCGAAATCTGCGTTGCACTCGCGTCTTTATCAAGTACATAATAAACCGAGTTGTAAAAACCTTTCGAAATCTCTTTCTGAAACCTTGTAACCGATGGAACGCCAATACTAATAATAGCTGTTCTTCTAATCGGAATCATATTCTTGATGTAATCTTTACCTTTCAATAAAGTAACCGAAGCGTTTGCTAATTCCTGAACCAAGGCATTACTGGCATTTCGGTTTACAGCCGAAACAATACCTTGAGTAACAATTGTATCGCGTTTATTTAAACCAGCCCAATATTTTGCAGTCAAAATTTTGCGTACACTTTCATCAATTGTTTTCATATCAATTCTACCTTGCCGCACCGCTTTACGAACCAGATGAATCGCTCTGTCGCTATTTTCCGAAAGCTCTAGAATATCGTTGCCCGCAATTATTCCCAGTAAATCGGCCTCTCCATTTTTGAAATACTTTACAACACCTTTCATGTCCATCGCATCAGAAATAATTAAGCCTTTAAAACCCAACTTCTCTTTCAAAATGCCGGTAACAATCGGTTTTGATAATGTTGAAGGAAGGTTTGGCGTATTATCTAGCGATGGAATATTCATATGTGCAATCATAATTCCCGATGCACCCTGTTTAATCAATTCCTTAAAAGGAAACATCTCCAAACTATCTAAGCGGGCTGCACTAAAAGTTAGTTGCGGTAAATCGTAATGCGAATCTACATCTGTATCGCCATGCCCCGGAAAATGTTTTAGTGTAGTTAGCAAACCGCCATCCTGCATCCCTTTCATATAAGCTGCTGTTTTTGTTGCAACATTATATTTATTCTCACCAAAAGAACGGTAATTAATTACTGGGTTTTTTGCGTTGTTATTAATGTCGGCATCGGGTGCTAAATTCATTTGCATACCCATGCGCTTAAAGTCTTTGGCAACTTCAATCCCCATTTTATAAATCAAATCTTTATTCTGGATAGCGCCTAAAGTCATCTGGTAAGGGAAAGAAATTGTGCTGTCTAAACGCATGCCTAAGCCCCATTCTCCATCATTTGCAACAATTAATGGCACGCGACTCACTTTTTGGTAAGCATTTGTTACCGCTGCTTGTCTGCCCGGTCCACCCTGAAAAAAGATAACACCACCAAGCTGCTCTTTCTTAATTACCATTCCAACTGAATCAGAATATTTTTTCCCCAAGTTGGTGTGCGCCCTAACAAAAAACATCTGTGCAATGCGTTCTCTGCGGTTCAGTTTTTTAAAAACCGAGTCAACCCATTTAGGCTGATTGGCTAACATTTCTAAATAAGATTGCTTTTGTGCATTTGCCGAAAATGTGGCCATGCAGATAATTATAAGCAGGGATAAGTTCTTTTTCACGTTGTTTTGTTGTAACGGGCTAAATTAATAAGTAATAATCGAATTAAACAAAAACCAATCCAAGTAATTTTTTTTGATGAGGAATTATTTTGAAAACGAAAGTTTCTCAATTCTTGGCAAGCAATAGTCCCACTGTTCGCTGTAGCCTCACCCGAAAAAAAAACGGGTTCGGGCTGCCGCTTCCATTGGGTTTAATTAATAATGTTAACTACATCAAACTTGTAAAGCACAGTCAAATTTATTCCACGTACAGCACTGCTTTGTTAAAAACTTAAAACATAATCTACAGCCATCGGTTAATATAATAACACGCTTCAAAATGTTTAACTAAATTTTATAACTATGAAAAATGTAAGCACACCGAAGAACAATCCTACTACGCAAGGAAGTTCGATAGCAGACAGAGCCAACCATGATGTTAAAGTTGACAAGAAAATACAAGGCATTACAAATGGCGGCGGCCAACGTTCAGATCAAACATCGAACAAAGACAATCAACGAAAATATGATAATAAGAAATAAAACAATCCTGTCGTATTGAGCTTGTCGAAGAACTTTAAACATTTCGACAAGCTTAATATGACGTGTTTTAATTTGTGATATTGAATCTCTACGATGGCTCATTTGCCATTGCTATGATATCTTTCCCTTCCACAAATTTCCTTTCGTTGTTATGGCTTAAAGTATTTATCATCGCATCGCCAAGTTCAGTCATTTTACAAAACCCGTTAGGGAAAAGTTTTCTTCCTATAGGAAACATCCAGTTAATGTATTTATAAAATTTATGGGCAAATTTTTGGCCTTCAATTGGTTTAATAAAGCCTGGCCTGAAGTTGAAAACCTGTTCGAAAGGTAATTTCATTAAGTCGTTTTCCGTTTTGCCTTTAACTTTTTGCCAGTTTAATTTGCCATTCTCATTGGTTCCATTTCCCGAAACATAACAAAAAGTCATGTTGTGGCTTAATCTGCTTAATGTTTCAGCTACATGCATGGTAAGCGTGTAAGTCATTTTATAATAAACCTCATCGCTTGCACCAACAGACGTAATTCCCAAGCAAAAGAAACAAGCATTATAACCTGTCAATCGGTCTTCAATTGCCGAAAAATCGAAAAAATCCTGATGGATAATTTCCTTCAGCTTAGGGTGCACATATCCGCAAGATTTACGGTTAATAACTAAAACCGAATCAATTTCAGGGCTATTAAGGCACTGAATTAAAACACCTTCGCCAACCATTCCTGTAGCGCCTGTAATAATTACATTATTTTCTGCTCTTGTTTTTCCCATAAAATGAATTGTTATTTCTTACACTAACTGCTAAAGTTAATCTTTGTTTGGCTTAATAAATTCAGAATAACTTTTCTTAACGTACATTAATATTTGATAATCGTTCATTTTCCTGATTTCGGCGCCGGAAGGGCGATATTTTTGAATGAAACTTTGCAAAGAATCGCCTTCGAGTTTTGTTATTGAGGTTATTTTTTCAGCGTCGAACCTATGGTCGATGTATTTGGTCTCTTCCTCTTGTAGCTGTACTTTTTTTAGTTTGGATATTGATGATTTATTTTTTGTGAGCAAACCGATAGTCTTTAAAACATCAAAACTCACAATAGAGGATGTAGAATTTGAAACCAGATTTGAACCGAAAGTGGGGTAACGCAAACCTTTTTTTACAACAACATCTTTGAGGCTGGGAGCTTTATAAGCAAAAACATTTGCAAACTCCTTTCTCATTTTTAACGAATCGGCAAGGTAATCGCGTTTGGAGAAAACAAGTACATCATCTAAATTTATAGAAGAGGATTTAAGGTAAACTGTAAAATCTTTAAAATTACTGTTCAGGTTTAAATTGTGATCCTCGTAACCGAGTTTTTTTAGTCCTACAATCTCAAGCGAAGCTTTTTTTTGGAAAGAAAATTTTCCGTTGGCGGTAGTAATTATCGTTTGTTGGCCGTAAGTTATAACCACGTTATCTATCGGTAATTTTGTGTTATAATCTAAAACCTGACCATTAATTTGCTGAGCAGAAATTTTAGCCGTTGAAATAATCAGTAAAAACAGGAGGTAGATTTTCATTATCCGATTAGCTTTTTACTAAAATAAAATATAATTGTTTGGTTGCTAAAACTTTAACAGAACTTAACTTTCCTCTTTTTGTTGTTACAAAAAAAGGTCCCGATTTTCACCGGGACCTTTATATAATTTTGAATTACCTTGTTGTTGGAGGTTTCATCTCGTAATTATATGGTGGTTGAACACCTAATAAATTTTGCACGAAATAATCCCATCTTCTTCTCATCATGTAAGGTGAGTAGGCGCCGTAACCATGAGCGCTGTTCGGGAAGATTACCAAATCGAATGATTTGTTTGCTTTTTCTAACGCTTCTACAACTAATAATGTATTGTAAGGTGGCACGTTATCATCCATCATTCCATGTACAAGCATTAATTTTCCTTTCAGGTTTTTTGCGTAGTTCTGGTTTGCCTGTGCTTCGTAGTTTGAGTTTTCCACTAAACCATTATAACGTTCGCCCCAATCATCCTCATAGTTTCTATTTTCATGGTTTCCAGATTCGGAGATGCCAACTTTAAAGAAATCAGGATAACGGAACATAGCGGCTGCGGTTGCAAACCCGCCGCCTGAGTGGCCCCAAATACCAACCTTCGCAGTGTCTATTGGGTATTTCGCTGATAGTTGTTTAATTGCTGTAATCTGATCTGGCAGGGTGTTTTCGGCCATATTGCCATAACTCATATCATGGAAGCTTTTTGAGCGGTTCGGATTGCTTGTGCCTTCCATTACCACCACAATAAAACCTAACTCTGCTAAACACTGGTTATCGCCTCTCGATGCTGCAAACGACCAGCTGCCAACGCTTCCGCCTTGCGGACCAGGATAAATGTAATCGATGACAGGGTATTTTTTATTAGCATCCATTTTAGTTGGCGTAAATACCAGGCCGTAAATATCTGTTTTTCCATCGGCTGCTTTAAGTGCAACAGGTGTTGGTGCTTTCCATCCTGTAGCGGCTAATCTCGATACATCTGTTTTCTCTAATTCAGTAATTAATTTACCATCCATGCTGCGGAAAACGCTAGCAGCAGGAACATCAGGCTGAGAATAAGTATCGATAAAATATTTTCCGGATGGCGATATTGAAACCGTATGATTTCCTTCTTCAGGGGTTAAATCTGTCAATTTCTTTCCATCGAAACCTATTTTGTAAAAGTGGCCGAAGTAAGGATTTTTTTTGTCTTGCCCATTTGCCATAAAGTAAAGTGTGCGGGTTTTTTCATCCACTTTAAGCAAACGTGTAACCACCCAGCTTCCCTTGGTAATTTGGTTTTTTACTTTTCCTGTAGCGGCATCATACAAATACAAATGGCCCCAGTTATCTCTTTCCGAATACCAGAGAATTTCTTTTGTTGCCGGTAAATACCTCCAGTTAATTGCGCCCTGGCCAGATTCAAACTGGGTTTTTACAGTTTCTTCAAAAACTTCGCGAACGGCACCTGTTTCGGCATTTGCAATGCGAAATTTCTCATTTTTATGGTCGCGGGATGTTGATACGAAAGCTACTTCAGAACCATCAGCTTTCCAATCAATATCATCAAAAGTACCGCTGCTTGATATGTCGTCGCTCAATGTAGCGCGATGTGGGTCTGGCGCAACATTTAATGAAACTACTTTTGGGTTTTCAACATCGATAACAACTCTTCTAATGGTTGCAATTTCTTCATCACCAGGCAAGGGATATTTCCAGGCGCTTAGTTTTGGCGAACCAACATTTGTTGTAACCAGATACATATCTTTCGAATTGCGTTGGTCTTGCTGAAAAGTTGCAATCTTTTTCGAATCAGGCGACCAGCGTAAAATTGCGCCATCGCTGTGTTTCCACCCTGCATTATCAGTTGCATAACCGTAATCTTTAACGCCATCGGTTGTTAATTGCGTTAATTTTCCTGAAGCAATGTCCTTTACGTAAAGGTTATAATCTTTTATCAGAATTGATTTTTTGCCATCAGGAGATACAACTTCGCCACGGCCACCGCGACGAAAATTTTGTGCGCCGCCACCTGTGCTTTTGTATTCGGTTGTTAGTGTTTTTGTTTTCTTCAGCGGGTCTACCAGAAAAGTTTTCTCGCCATCGGCCGTTCTGGTTGTGTACCAGAATTTATCTCCTTCGAGCCAGTTTGGTTGAGAAACTGTATGGTCAATGTATTTTGACGTATTATAACTCAGAAAACTTTCGGCATGCTCGTAATCTTTTGCAGTTAACGAATTGCTCTGCTGCGCATTAGCTGTAACTGCTATTGCACAGGCAGCTACAGATAGTAAATATTTATTCATATTCTGTTTGTTCTTTGCGATAAAATTAAAACTGTTTTAGCATATGAAATTATTTTATCAATAATAATACATTGCTAGTTGGGGTGAATGCTAACAATTTAAATTTTATCAGTTGGTTTTTCCTTTTTCACGGTTTTATTTGGTGTTTCATGCTGTGTATAAAGGTGGATATCATGTTGAGGAAAGGGGATTTGTATCGAGGCAGATTTAAAGGCCGAATCGATGGACAGGATAAGATCGCTTTTACTGGGTAAGCCATCTCTCATATCTCTAACCCAATAAAGTAACTTTATTTCAATAGAACTTTCGCCAAACTGATTAAAGAAAACTGCCGGATTGGGATGTTTATGAATACGTTCATCAGCATTTAATAAATCGATTATAATTTGCCTGGCGAGATTTAAATCCGTTCCGTAGGCAACACCCATAATTAATTCAATTTGTTTCTTGCTGCCACCTAAAGTCCAGTTTACCAAATGAGCATTTAAAATATCGCCATTGGGAATAACTAAATCTGCACCTTCTCTTCTTGTAATAACGCTACTTCTAAAACCAATAGATTTCATCGTTCCGGTGTGCCCTCCAATTTCGACTACGTCGCCAACATTTACCGGTCGCTCGAAAGCGATAATTAAACCACTTACTAAATTGTTAACGATTGTTTGCAGACCTAAACCGATGCCTACGCCCAAAGCGCCAAGAATTATCGTTATCCGTTCTAACGGAAAACCTGCCGCTGCCAATGCAAGAAATAAGCCTAAACTGATAATGGTTACCCTTATTAGTAAAAGCCAGCTGCCTATAGTTATTTTTTTTCCTTTCACCAGCTCGTTTTTATCGGTTGCAAAAAAAGAGACAATTTTAGACGTAATTACCGACAGGCCAATGATTACAAAAAACAATAACACGTTTACGATGGTAAAAGAGTAATTCCCGATTACTCTTTCATCTGTAAAAAACTGTTTAAGCGGATCAAAGACCAGCCTGAAAACATAGAAATTTCTTCCAAATAAAATAAACCAGCCAACAATTAGAAACAGATAAAACAGCGATGGAACTTTTTCGCCCACTGCATTAAAGTTTACATAAAAAAGTTTTCTATCCTGGGTAGTATAAACTTTTGAAGCAAAAAATAAAGCTTCGTTCATTAATCGAACGGTCCATAGAAATAAAATTCCTATAATGAGATTTGTGTAGCCACCTACTAGCAAGGTTTTCGCTAAATTGTAGCGTCCAAGGCTATTGGCCAATACTGAAGATGTTTCGAGAACAATTAGTATTGCAATGAAATATATAATGAGTTTTTCTTTTAATTCGTTTCTGTCGCCTTTTATTAAAGTAACGATTCCGCTCAAAATTCCTGAGCTTGCTAAAGCTAACATTATCCATCTTTCTGGTCTCGAGGCCTGTAAAATTAGATTATCAAAACAGGTAAGCAGAAAAAGAATAAGCATGGAAACCCAAAAGTTCATCCAGCCACGCTTTATAAAACCTTTAAAAATTATTGTTAAACAGATTGCTGATATTACCCAAACTATGGCGTTTAATATAAATGGCTGATTTATAAAGATGAATTGGAAAATACTGATTATGATGATAACTGCAGATAATATTGGGTAGCGAAAAACCAGCTGACCATTGTAATCCTGGTTTAATAGGTCTGCCCGTACAATCATCTTCTTAAGTGAATTGAGAAAAACGCCGGCAGCAGCAATCAATAAAAGCAGAAAAGCGACTTTACCAGAATTATTTTTTAAATAAAAAGCTAAAATCAACCAGCCTTTATCTTTAGAAAACTTCAGAATATCAAAAAATGGGCGGGAATATTTACTTTTATCGTTAAGATTTGGTAATTCTCTGTCAAACATCTTCGAGCTAAGTTTTCGCTGGTAATTTTCTATTTCAACATTACTTGCGTTTAGTTTATTTACCTCGATATCAATTCTGATTTGCACCTCGCGAACGCTGGAAACGCTCTTTCTTAAAGCACTATCTATTGGGCCGATTTCGGCGGCAACTACAGCTAATTTCTTCAAATATTCCATCGTGGAAACAGAATCATCAGGGAAATTATACAACACCGGGTTGCTGTAAAGTGAATCTATCTGAAAGCTAAAATTAACCAGGTCATGTTCCGCCTTATCCACTTGTTTCTTTCTGAGAAGCATCCGGGCCGAAAGTTCATCTATAATTTTCGATGCGGTTGTTAAATTCCTATAAGTTTGTGTTGTGCCTTTATTGGCGAAAATGCCATCACCCGCCGTTTTGTGCCAGTTTATAACATCCGTGAGCTCATTATTTATTGCATTGGTATCAATGCCATGTTTTATGGAAATTTTCGCTTTCAGCATGGTTTGCCTTAATTCCTCAACAAGGCGTTCTTGTTTTAATACATCTTTGGCTTGATTAAACTTCAGAATACTCCGTTTAGCTTCGTCAGCACCAAGTTTTTTCATCTTATTAACAAAGTCCTTTTTAAAAGAATCTGCAACTTTAAAGTCATCTTTACGATTCGGATTTTGAGCCAAAAGAAAAGCCGAATTCGTTAATAAAATTAAGCTAACAATAAAAAATTTTAAAAAATTCGAAGTTGAAAGCTTTTCTTTTCTGCGTGGATGAGATTGAAAAAACTGACGTTTGGTGAAATTTTCAAATAAAATTCCTGTTCTTACCGGGAGCATCATTTAATTACATTTAGGGATAATTAAGGCTATCGATTAGAAATTGGCCTTTTATACTAAATTAGTGTATTTTAATTTGAATTAGAAAGAACTTAAGTGCTTTGGAGAAATTTTGATAGCATTAAAAGCGGAGAGGGCGGGATTCGAACCCGCGGTACCTTGCAGTACACACGCTTTCCAAGCGTGCTCGATCGACCACTCTGACACCTCTCCGTGCTGGTTTGCAAAAGTATATTTTTTTATGATAAAAAAAATGCCCGAATAACAAATCCGGGCATTTCTATTTATAAGTTTAAAAAATTACTCTATAACTGTAATTTTTAACATATTGGTTTTGCCTTTCGCTTCCATTGGGATAGCTGCAGTATTAATAACGATATCACCTTGTTTAACTAGTTTTTTGCTTTTCAAAAATTCGTTAACCTCAATAATGGTATTATCTGTGCTTTCCCATTTATCATAGTAGAAACCTCTAACACCCCAAAGCAGGCTTACTGCATTTAATAATGCTCTATTGCTTGTAAAAATGAAGGTTAAAGCTTCTGGTCTGTGGCTAGAAATTTCGAAAGCAGTATAACCACTTAACGTCATAGAAACGATACCAACCGCATTGGTTTGTTTAGCCAGAAAACAGGCCGAATCACAAATCGCATCACTTAAAAAAGAAGCAGATTTTGGTTTCAGGAATTTATCAGGGTTAAATGGGTAATTATTTTGCTCAATATTCTGGATGATTTTCTGCATTGTTTCAATAACGATTAGAGGAAACTCACCAACTGAGGTTTCACCACTCAACATCACAGCATCAGCACCGTCGAGCACAGAGTTTGCAACATCATTTACCTCCGCACGTGTTGGACGAGGTGTGGTAATCATACTTTCGAGCATTTGTGTAGCTACAATTACAGGTTTTGATGCCGCTCTACATTTAGCCACAATCATTTTCTGTAACAATGGAACTTCTTCCATAGGGCATTCAACACCCAAATCGCCACGGGCAACCATAATTCCATCGGTAACAGCGATAATTTCATCGATGTTGGCAATAGCTTCCGGCTTTTCTATTTTGGCAATTACACGGGCAGTTTTACCACGCTCTGCAATTATTTTTTTAAGTTCGATAATGTCTTCAGCCTTGCGAACGAAAGATAAACCAATCCACTCCACATCGTTTTCAAGAACAAATTCTAAATTTTCTCTGTCTTCGGGCGTTAATGATGGAATAGAAACTTTCGTATTTGGAAGATTCACACCTTTCCTTGAAGTTAAAATACCACCATGTACAATTTCGCAAACAACCTCATCTTTTAAGTTGGTAGAGATAACCTTCATTTGAAGCTTTCCATCATCTAACAAGATAATTTCACCTGCCTGAACATCTTGTGGAAAGTTTTGATAGGTAATGTAAATGCGTTCCTCGTTACCGATACATTCGTTGGTCGTAATTACAGTTTTTGCGCCGTTAATCAAGTTAATACCACCTTCTTTAACTAAACCGATACGGATTTTTGGCCCTTGTAAATCGGCAAGAATACCAACGTTGTAATCATATTTTTTGTTCAGATCGCGAATGGTATCTAAAACCGCCTGATGATCTGCTTGAGAACCGTGAGAGAAATTTAAGCGACAAACATCTAAACCGGCATTAAACATACTATATAATACATCTGGTTTAGCTGATGCGGGGCCGAGTGTGGCTACAATTTTTGTTCTGGAATGAAAAGGTTTCATTTAATAATTGATTTAGCAATGCTGTTTGTTGTTCTTAATTAATTAGCTAAAATTAATTAAACGGCATTAAATTTTATATATATTTTGTTTTGTACAGTTTTTTATAACCCTCAAATATAGTGTATTTAATACACCAAGTATATAATTTTTATATTACCAAATTCTCTTTTGATTTTAATTTGGCTGGGTCTATTTTTGCAGCTACCTGTATATCAGGCAGTTTGTTTAATCCGTTTATTAAATAATTCAGATCTTCCTTGTCAATAAATTCTTTTATGATGATGAAAAAATCTACATTATTCATTTCCGGAACCAACACGCCATCACTACTTTTATTGCTGATTAAATAATATTCTACCTCACCTTGCTCTACAAAAAAGTAATATTTTGAGAAAGACCATGCTGGTTCATCAATGTTAAAAAATATTTCATGGTCTTCAATTTTTGCAAAATGCGTATTTAAACGCGTATTAATTTTGTGGCATAAAACATAGTCTTTTAGCGGTGCCGTTACCGCAATCAGTATGAAATCAAGGTCTAAGGTTAATTTTAGATAAGTTTTGTTCAAATCGAAATAAATTATTTACAGAACGAAATTAAAAAACTAATTCTATATTCGCTTGTTATTTGAGAGCCAAATTTAGGTGTCGAAATAAAAACATTTGAAAATTGTAAGAATTTATTTTTCTTTGCACAGAATTATTTAACCATTAAATTATAAAATTATGTCTGATATTGCTTCAAGAGTTAAGGCTATTATCGTAGAAAAACTAGGTGTTGACGAAAGCGAAGTTACGCCAGAGGCTTCATTCACCAACGATTTGGGTGCAGATTCTTTAGATACCGTAGAATTAATTATGGAATTTGAAAAAGAATTTAATGTAGCTATTCCTGATGATCAGGCTGAAACCATCGGTACAGTTGGTCAAGCGATTGCTTATTTGGAAAAAAACGTTAAATAGAATTACGCTTTTTCAGTATAAATGGAATTAAAAAGAGTAGTAGTAACAGGGTTGGGTGCGCTCACTCCTATAGGCAATAATGTTCCCGATTTCTGGGAAGGATTGACTAACGGGGTGAGTGGCGCTGCTCCTATTAAGGGTTTTGATACTGAAAAGTTTAAAACCAAATTCGCTTGTGAGGTAAAAAACTTTAATCCTGAAGATTTTTTGGAGAAAAAAGAAGCCCGCAAGCTTGATCCGTTTGTACAATATGCTCTTGTAGCAACAGATGAGGCCGTGAAAGATGGTGGTTTTGATTTTGAAAAATTAGATACCAACAGAATCGGCGTTATCTGGGGTGCGGGCATAGGTGGATTGAAAACTTTTTTAGATGAGATTTCGAATTTCGCTAAAGGAGATGGCACCCCAAGATACAATCCATTTTTTATCCCTAAAATGATTATTGATATTGCTCCAGGGCATATATCTATCAAATATGGCTTACGCGGGCCAAATTTTGCAACTGTTTCAGCGTGTGCTTCTTCTACAAATGCAATGATAGATGCGTTTAACTATATCCGCTTGGGTATGGCTGATGTAATCATAAGCGGTGGTTCTGAAGCCATTATCAATGAGGCTGGAATGGGTGGTTTCAACGCCATGCATGCATTATCTACACGTAATGACGATCCTACAACAGCTTCTCGTCCTTTCGATAAGGATAGGGATGGTTTTGTGGCAGGTGAAGGCGCAGGTACAATTATTTTGGAAGAACTCGAACACGCTAAAGCAAGAGGTGCAAAAATTTACGCAGAACTTGTTGGCGGTGGTATGAGTGCAGATGCTAATCACATTACTGCGCCACATCCTGAAGGTTTAGGTGCCAGAATGGTTATGACCAACGCATTAAGAGACGCAGGTTTAACTACTGCCGATATAGATTACATCAATGTTCATGGAACTTCTACACCACTTGGTGATATTAGCGAAACCAAAGCCATTGCAGATTTATTCGGGGAGGATGCCTACCGTTTAAACATCAGCTCAACAAAATCTATGACTGGCCACCTTTTAGGTGCTGCCGGCGCTATTGAAGCGATTGCTGCAATTCTTTCTGTTCAAAACGATATTGTTCCTCCAACAATTAACCACTTTACAGATGATCCTGCATTTGATCCTAAATTGAATTTTACTTTTAATAAAGCGCAAAAACGTGAAGTTAGAGCGGCACTAAGTAATACTTTTGGTTTTGGCGGTCATAACGCATCAGTAATTTTCAAGAAATACGAAGATTAACAAAAACCCGGGCTATATAATTTTGGATGCTAATTAAAAATAGATAACTTAGTTAAATATGCTGATTAGCCGTTAATTGTGTTATTTATTTAATGCCGATATTAAAATTATATAAACTTTATCTTTCTCCACAAAAGGAGTTTGTAAAAAAGCTGAAGAACATCCTTGGCTTTATACCAGGCAATGTAACGCTTTATCAAATGGCGTTCAGGCACCGTTCTGTAGCTAAAGTTTTAAAAAACGGAACGCGTAGCAGTAATGAACGATTAGAGTTTCTGGGCGATGCAGTACTGGGTTCGGTAATTGCTGAATTACTTTTTAAGCATTATCCTTACAAAGAAGAAGGCTTTTTAACGGAAATGCGTTCTAAAATTGTTAATCGGGCCAACCTGAATCAGTTAGCCAAAAAAATGGGTTTCGACAAGTTGATCCAATATGATCAGCGTTCTGTTAGCATTCAGACCAAACACAATTCTATGCTTGGTGACGCTTTCGAAGCTATTATTGGTGCGATTTATATGGATAAGGGTTACAATTTCACGAAAGAGTTTCTTTTGCGTAGAATTGTTAAACCACACATTGATATTCATACACTGGAACTTACCGAAACAAATTTTAAAAGTAAATTAATCGAGTGGTGCCAGCGCCACGGTAAAGATGTGCTGTTTGAACTTGCTGAAAACGGAGAAGGAGAGAGCACGAAATTATTTACAATAAGTGCAATGGTTGAAGGAGAAAAAGTTGGAACCGGGCGGGATTACAACAAGAAAAATGCCGAGAAGCTAGCCGCCGAAAAAGCCTGTGAAACTCTAGCAATCTAAATTTAATAAAATTTTCTATTTAGTACCCTTCCCTAAAGTATCTGTAAACTTTTTTGATGATTCTTTAATGTATTTAATATAATCATAACTGTTCCAATGCTCTGCTTTTTGGAAATCCGGACGATAATTTAGCATGTAATTTTCCAGGGTATCGCCTCTTAAAGTAGTGTTGTTTTTAATAATGCTCGGGTTAAAATAAACATCAATTTGCGATTGTTTAATTTCGTTGTCTGCATATCTGCTAAAGCGACGGGCATTCTTGGGTTCTTTTCCAACCAGATTATACAAACCATTTAAAGGGTTAAATATTGCTGATAAGACAGAAGACTTACCCCCATTGTAAACACCTTTATTTTTAAATTCACGCTTAATCTCAGCCAGGTCCTGCTTTTTAGTATTGCCAATAATGGTAACTTCATTTAACATTGTGCTGCTCCTTATTAGGTAAATAAGAATATCCTGTGGTCCGTGGATTATAATCCTTTGGTCGTTCAGATAAGTTTTTGCAATCAATAAGGTATCGCCAACAGCAGCTTTGATTTGGAACATGCCTAAATCATTACTGGTTACGCCAATTCTAGTGCGCTGATTTTGTATGTTTGCCAGCGCAACACGTACATTCGCACCTTTTTCAAAAACCACTCCTTTAACAATAAATTCCTGTGCTTTTAAAGACAATGAGTTGCTCAAAAAGCAAAAAATAATTAATGAAAAGCAGCAGATAAACCTCATTTTAAATGTTGTATTTTTTTGTAAAATTAAGCAATGTTAACCATGTAAACTGTTAAAGGAACGTTAATGATACAGTAATGTTTGTATTTCTAATATATTAATTGTAATACATTTCTAACTTAAGCTTGTAATTTACTGCACAATTAACCAATCAACTAGCTGTAAACCGTAAATTTATTTTTTCTATCTTTGCGCATGATAAAATCCATGACAGGATACGGCTTGGCAACAGCCGATTATGCCAATGCAAAATATAGTGTCGAAATCAAATCGCTCAACAGCAAATTTCTTGAGTTAAATTTAAAATACCCAAAAGCTTTTTCTGATAAAGAATTAATTCTGCGAAATGTTTGCAGTAAAGATATTGAACGCGGTAAAGTTAGTCTTAGCATTAATGTTGAACGTAGTTCGGGCGAAATAACGGGCGCAACGATAAATACAGCCTTACTTACTCATTATTACAATCAATTGGTTTCTGTGAACGACGAATTGAAAGCAAACAGCAGTAATTTGCTTCAAACTGCTCTAACTTTTCCCGAAGTTATCAGTTATAAGGAAGAAAGTGTAAGTGAAGATGAATGGAATCATTTATATAAAATTTTTACTGAAGCTTTAACGAATTTCAATAAATTTAGAGCAGACGAAGGCGCTGTTTTAAAATCAGACTTAGAGCTTAGAATTAAAAATATCCTATCCTATTTCAAATCTGTTGAGGAACTGGAGCCAAAAAGGATTTCTGCCATTCGCGATAAGTTTACCCAGTTTTTAGATGATGCTGTGGGTAAAGTTAATATTGATCAAAACCGTTTTGAGCAGGAGCTAATTTATTATATCGATAAAATCGATATTACCGAAGAAAAAACCCGTTTAAAAAGCCACTGCGATTATTTTGTTCAAACTTTAACCAGTAAGGAAGCAAATGGAAAGAAACTTGGTTTCATCTCTCAGGAAATAGGCAGAGAAATAAATACCATGGGGGCGAAAGCAAATGATGCACAGATGCAGCAATTCGTTGTGGGGATGAAGGAAGAATTGGAAAAAATAAAAGAACAGTTATTAAACGTATTATAGGGAGCTTAGCGCTTAGTGTTCAAAGGTTAAAATATTGAACTTTCAGCTTTACTCTTTAGTCTCAAAAAAATGAAACAAGGCAAACTCATTATATTTTCAGCACCTTCCGGAGCAGGAAAAACCACAATAGTACATCATTTATTAACAAAATTTCCTGAACTGAGCTTTTCAATTTCTGCAACTACCCGCGAACTTAGAGGTGCTGAACAGCATGAAAATGATTACTATTTCATTAGTAAAGAAGAATTTTTACATAAGGTTGCCCGCCAGGAGTTTGTTGAGTTTGAGGAAGTTTACAACGGAACTTTCTATGGTACCTTGCGTTCGGAAATTGAACGCATATGGAATGAAGGCAAGCATGTAATTTTTGATATTGACGTTGAAGGCGGTATACGTTTAAAACGGAAATATGAAGAAGATGCTTTAGCGATTTTTGTTCAGCCACCATCTTTAGAAGTTTTGAAAGAACGTTTAAGCGGCCGTGGAACAGATAGTGCCGAAAAGCTGCAGGAGCGTTTTGTAAAAGCAGAAAAGGAATTGCTTTATGCAGATAAATTTGATGTGATTTTAAAAAACTACGATTTAGCTACCGCTTGTGCGGAAGCTGAAAAATTAGTTGGAGATTTTCTTCGTAGTTAGGCGTTAATAATTCTTATAGAATTTTGAAAACAGGTCTTTTCTTTGGTTCTTATAACCCAATTCATACCGGGCATTTAATTATTGCCAACTACATGGCAAATCATACCGAACTTGATGAGGTGTGGTTGGTGGTTTCTCCTCATAATCCTTTAAAAGATAAAAGTGGCTTAACAAATATGTACGACAGGCTTGAAATGGCTAAATTAGCGACTGAAAGCGCAGAGCATATTCGGGTAAGCGATATCGAATTTTCTTTGCCACAACCATCCTATACAATTGATACGCTGACTTACTTACATGAAAAATATCCTGAAAAGGAATTTTTTTTAATCATGGGAGCTGATAATCTGGTTTCATTTAGGAAATGGAAAAACTTCGAAGTAATGCTTAAAAACTATCAGATTTATGTTTATCCACGTCCTGGCGCTAACATTACAGAATGGGAAAATCATCCTTCAATAACTTTTACCAATACACCCTTAATGGAAATTTCTTCAACTTTTATTCGCAAGGCGATAAAGGAAAAGAAGAATGTACAGTATTTCTTGCCAGATAAAGTTATTGATTTTATTGAAGGAAAAGGAATGTACAAGTAATGAGACGCGTTAATCGATAATTTCTTTTACATCTTTATACTTAAATACAGCACCATCCGAAGTGTCTTCTACTGTCAGTTTTAAGCCTTTTAGTTCTGCTCCTGAATAGCCAACACCTTTATTTTTTCTAATTTGGCTAAGCTTTCCCCAATTCTCTACAATTACTGCTGTGGTTACATGGAAATCAACTCCTTCAATATCAACATGTATAAATTCCATAGTGCCTTTAGCTTTACAACTATTAAAGCTGTAAGTTAATTTCCCATCATCCGCCTTTATTCTTTTTGCAAGTTCATTTTTGAATTCTTTGGAATCAGGATTTCTTGTAGAAAAAGAATCCTTGCTGGCTCTGCTACATGATGAAAGTGCAGCCAGAACAACTACAGCAATTTTGATAATTGAGTTTTTCACGAGCTTAATTTGATTAGCTAATTTAAAAATTTCAAACTATAAACTTGATAAAAGCTTTTAATTGATTGCTGATTGTTTCGAGAAATGAGTTGATTTACTAAATTAATATAACAAAAAAATTGTCGGTTTTTTATGTAAATCTATTTCCTCTTTGCGCCAGTTGTAAACGCTTTGAGTTTTAATAAACTCGTCTTCACCGGTTAAATTGCTTGCTATGCAAAGTTGCGTATTAGGTTTACAGCTTTTTAAAACTTCTTCTAACATCTGGTTATTACGGAAAGGTGTTTCAATAAAAATCTGTGTTTGTTTATAACGACTGGCCGATAAATCTAAATCTTTAATTCGTTTGGTACGTTGTTCTTTATCTATTGGTAAATAACCCCAAAAGGCAAAACTTTGACCGTTAAAGCCTGAAGCCATTAAGGCTAAAAGTATCGAACTTGGACCAACCAAAGGCACTACCTTAATGCCTCTTTTATGTGCTTCGGCAACAATATCAGCACCCGGGTCAGCGATACCGGGACATCCGGCTTCACTCATTAAACCAACATCTTTTCCCGCTTTAAGCTCTGTAAAAAACTGACCCAAATCTGTTCTGTTGTGCTTGCCATAATCATGAACAACTAAATCTTTTTGTGGTGTTTTTAAACCAGCTTCTTTTAAAAATCGGCGGGCAGTTTTACTGTTCTCTACAATGTACGTATCAATTTGATTTATGGTATCAACCAGATAAGGTGTAAAAGTTTTATGGGCTACTTCCTCAGCCAGAGGAACAGGAATAAGAAATAATGTACCGTTTTGCATGGCACAAAAATACTTACAATAAATAGAATTTAAGTTCTAAAGTTTCTTGCATGGGCAATATAATCTCTTTTGTAAACAGTGGTGTAGCAAATTTTATTTCTAATTGACTTCTTTTCTGCACAATTATAATGCCTTTAAAACGTTAAATATAAGTTAAATATGCCCTGCGATGCAATATTTCGCATAAATTATAAAAACTATGCATGCATATTAAACCATCAATAATTTTGGTTCTCTAATTGATACACACACATTAGGTTATTAAAAATATAAACACACAAATGAAAACACTGAAAACTACGGCACTTGTGCTGGGGCTTTTTGCGCTCCTTGCCGGAACCACCACCCTCGCCAGGGCACAAGGCTATGAAGACAGTTACCAGGACGATGGCTATAACACTGGAAATGTTTCTCTTCAAACTTTTTATGATGAACTTTCACCCTATGGAACCTGGATTCAGGACCCTCAATATGGTTATGTCTGGCGTCCGGATGTTGAACAGGAAGATTTCCGTCCATACTATACAAATGGCCGTTGGGTTATGACAGAATATGGAAATACATGGGTTTCGAATTACGATTGGGGTTGGGCGCCTTTTCACTATGGTCGTTGGGTAATTAATAGTTACAGGCAATGGATTTGGTTACCAGATACAAACTGGGGGCCAGCGTGGGTTGATTGGAGGAGTGGAGATGGCTATTACGGCTGGGCTCCGATGGCACCAAGCATTAGCATAAATTTAAGTTTCGGTCGCCGGTATTCAGTTCCCGAATTTTGCTGGAACTTTATTCCACAGGCCAGTATTTACATAAATGCTTTCCCGAGATATGACTATGGCAGAAATAATGTTTACATCCGCAATACTACCATTATAAACAATACTTATGTTTATAACAGAAGAAGTTACTATGGTGGCCCAAGGATGGAAGATATAAGACGTGCTACAAACCGCGATGTAAGAGTTTATCGTTTTGAGCAAAGCAGCAGACCGGGTGCGGGTAGAATTGATAGCAGATCAGTATCTATTTACAGACCAAGACCAGATCGTAATGCGAATAATAATCGCAGTGCTGCGCCACGAAAATTTGAGCAAGGCAATGCCGGCTTTAACAGAAACGGTAGAAATGACAATAGTTATTCAAACCGTGACCAACGAGGTGGAAATGATAATGATAACAGATTCGGTCAGCGTAATGATAATAACCGAATGGCTCAGCCAAACCGAGGTAACGCTGGAAATGTAGATAATCGTAGAGATAATAATAATCAGCAAAATACGAGGGGCGGAGTTTATAACCGGGATGCTAATGGCAGAACTGACAGAGCTAACCAAGACTTTGGTAATGCTGAACAAAGAAACAGACAGATAGCAGAACGTACTCAAGAACAAGGCAATCGCGACCAACAACGTATTCAGCAGATGCAACAACGTTCTCAGCAGGATAGAATGAGCCAGGATCAGCAACGTGGTCAAAGAGATGTTCAAATGCAGCAGCAACGTTCAGCTCAAATGGAACAACAAAGAGCGCAACGAGATCAGCAAGTGCAACAACAACGTTCTCAACAGGCAGATCAACAACGCCAGCAAATGCAACAACGCAATGAGCAGATGCAGCAGCAACGTTCAGCTCAAATGGAACAACAAAGAGCGCAACGAGATCAACAAATGCAACAGCAACGTTCTGCTCAAATGGAACAGCAAAGAGCGCAACGAGATCAGCAAATGCAACAGCAACGTTCTCAACAAGCAGATCAGCAACGCCAGCAAATGCAACAACGTAATGAGCAAATGCAGCAGCAACGCCAGCAACAACAGGCACAGCCTCAGCAACAACAAAGCAGAGGTGGGGAAAGAAGCTCGGATGGAGGAAGACCTTCAAGAGGAGGCAGAGGATAAATTTATTGTTAAAAGTCCCGATGGAAGTCGGGACTTTTTTGTTATGATAATATTTAAGCCTGTCCTGCTGCCTCGTGTAGTTTAGCTAAATTGGTTCCTCTAAAAGTAGTTTCAGCCTGAGGATGAAGATTTTCAGGATCCAATAAAAAAGTTGTCAATCCTAATTCCAGGCCGAATTTAATCTCCGAATCTGCATCATCGCCTATTACCAGAATATCATCAGTATTTAAACTGTGCTTATTTATTAGGGCTTCAAAAGCATCTTTCTTGTTTTGGCTGGAAGTAGTTACATCTACAATATACACTTCTTCAAAGTCATCGGCTATGCCTAACATTTTTACTTTGGTGGTTTGCTTTTTGTAGAAACCTGCGGTAACGATAAATTTTCTACCTCTAAGTGATTTAATATAATGATAATCTTCGCCAGGTGTTAAAGGCGAGGTTACCTCACCGTTAACTAAATATTTTATGGCATTATCAATTGCAACTTGTTTAAAACCGAATTTGCCAGCTACTTTCTGAAACGGCGTTCTCAACATTTCTTTCTTAGCTAATTGATATTGTTCCTCAGAAATGCCTAAATCCTGATTATCAAGAACATTGTATAAGCCACTCATCAACTGTTGCTCATTTGGCTTTGTAAAGTAAATCGTGTTATCTAAATCAATAAAGAAAATGCTTTTCATTGTGGATTGGTTTTTGTGTTATAAAAAAAATAAAACAGCATAAGCTAATTTATGTTTAATAATTAAACAATTACGATTATGACAAAGGAAACAAAAATTATAGTAGGTGTATTAGCCGGAGCGGCACTAGGCGCAACAATTGCATTAGCATTATCATCTGATTCGACAGACGATTTAAAAGGAAAAGTATCCGATTTCTTTAGTGATTTGCTAGATGTTTCGAAAGATAAACTTGCCGGTTTAGCTGATAAGGCTTCAGGCGTAGCAGATAAGGTTAAAGATAAAATAGCAGATATTAAGGCTTAAATAATTGGAGATGCCGGATAATTCCGGCATTTTTATTCAATTATAATTTTCTAACCATCAATAATGAAGATAACTTTTCATGGTGCTGCCCGTACAGTTACAGGTAGTAAGCACCTTATTACGCTTAAAAATAACACTCAAATACTATTAGATTGTGGCCTTTTTCAAGGCATGGGCGATGTAACCGATAAACTTAACGGGTATTTTGGCTTCGACCCTAAACAAGTTACCTATCTTATTTTATCGCATGCCCACATAGATCATTGTGGATTGCTTCCGCGTTTAGTAGGCGAAGGATTTCAAGGTAAAATCTTTTGTACATCTGCAACAATGGATTTGGCCAGAATTCTGATGATGGATTCGGCAAAAATACAAATGCAGGATGCAGAATTCGCCAATCGACATTTAAAACCAGGTCAAGACAAAGAAGAGCCACTTTATACAGAAGATGATGTTATCAAAACAGTTGGTAACATGAAAATTGTAGAGTATGAGGAAGACTTTGAAATTGAACCTGGTATTAACCTGAAATTTACCGATGCAGGCCATATTTTGGGAAGCGCTGCTGTCCATCTCTCGATTACTGAGAATGGAAAACCTACAAGAATAACCTTTAGCGGAGATGTTGGCCGTTATGGCGATTTACTATTAAAAAGCCCTCAGCAGTTCGATCAGGCAGATTACATTTTAATGGAATCTACCTATGGCGATTCTTTGCATAAAGATTTAGAGCCCATTGAAAATATGTTGTACGAAGTGATAAATAACACCTGCAAAATTAAAAAAGGAAAAGTTATTATCCCTGCTTTTAGTGTTGGGCGTACGCAAGAACTTTTATATGCTTTGAATGGACTGGAATTAAAAGGGAAATTGCCCGACGTTCGGTATTTTGTTGATAGTCCGCTATCATCGAAAGCCACCGAGATTTTAAGAAACCATCCGGAAGTTTATAATAATGGTGTTAAAGAAACATTAAAAGTAGATCATGATATATTTGGGTTTAAAGGCTTAAGATTTGTTGAAACAGTTGAAGAATCGAAAGCTTTAAATCAAGATCCAAGACCATGTGTAATTATCTCCGCTTCGGGTATGGCCGAAGCCGGAAGGGTGAAACATCATATTAGAAACAACATCAGCAATCAGAAAAATACAATTCTAATGGTCGGTTACTGCGAGCCTTCATCATTAGGGGGGAAATTAATTGCCGGGCAAAAAGTTGTCGATATTTTTCATGATGATTACGAAGTTAAAGCTGAAGTTCGCTCCATAAAATCAATGAGCGCTCACGGCGATTATGAGGATTTACTAAAATTTCTATCCGGTCAGGATCCTGATAAGGTAAAACAATTATTTTTAGTTCATGGCGAATACGAAGTGCAGCAGAACTTTGCTTCCCGGTTAAAAGACCACGGATTTAAGCATGTTGCGATTCCGGAATACCACCAGGAATTCGAGCTGGAACAATGATGATATATTGATTAAACTGGAGAAATCGTTGGAGAATTAATTCCACAGATTTCTCCATTGTTTTACTTCAAGCTTTATCATTTAAGCTTTCTCACTATCTTTGCGTAATGGATGTATTTGGTAAAGCGCTTTCAGATTTCTACAAAAATGGCGAAGCAGATGTACTTTGGCTGCACAACTCGTACGATGAACCTGAAGAAATGCCAATCGATTTTTTTTTCCGCGATGATGAGGAAATGCCTTTGCTTGAACTTCAGGCTTTGCAAATGTGCGAAGGGAAAGTTTTAGATATCGGAGCCGGTGTTGGTAGTCACGCCCTTGTTTTGCAGGCTTTTAATACTGATGTTACCGCAATTGATGTATCAGAAGCTGCAGTTAATATTATGAAAGATAGGGGCGTTAAAAAAGCTTTATTGCAAGATGTTTTTACTTATCAGGAAAAATTTGATACCATTTTAATGCTCATGAACGGCATCGGATTAACGGGAACATTACCTGGTTTTAAAGCTTTCTTAATTACGTTGAAAAAATTAATTAACCCCGGCGGACAGGTACTTTTTGATACTTCTGATATAGCTTATCTCTACGAAGATTTACCTAAACCTCAAAATCAATATTACGGGGAAGTTTCTTACCAGTATGAGTACAAAGGTGAAAAGGGTAATTGGTTTAATTGGCTTTACATCGACCCGAAAACGATTAAAACTATTGCTGATGAAACTGGCTGGACAAGCGAAATTATCTTTGATGATGATGAAGATCAGTATTTAGTCAAATTAACCCTTTCGTAATAATTTTAAAGTCATAAATCTTTTTCTGCTACTATAGTAAATTCCTATGCTCATACATTTGTTTAAATACTATGAGCACAAAAATCAAATTAAGCGTACTAGATCAGTCTCCGGTTAGGAAAGGCGTTACCGCCCGTCGTGCAATTGAAGAAACAACTTTGTTGGCGCAGGAAGCTGAAAGATTAGGGTATCATCGGTTCTGGGTTTCAGAACATCATAATACAACGAGTTTGGCAGGCTCAACTCCCGAAATTTTAATTGCCCATTTAGCAAATCATACCAAAACTTTAAGGATTGGATCTGGTGGAATTATGTTGCCTAATCATAGCGCTTTAAAAGTAGCTGAAAGTTTTCGTTTGCTGGAAATAATGCATCCTAACAGGATCGACCTTGGCATGGGCAGGGCTCCGGGAACGGATAGAATTACAGCTTCTATGCTAAATCCATCCAACAACTGGAGCGAACAGGATTTTGTGGTGCAACTACAGGATTTACAAAATTACCTGCACGACTCTCCTGAGCCCGGCACAATTCAAACGAAAATCAAAGCAATACCGATTTCAGAAACCGTGCCGCAACAATGGATGTTGAGCAGTAGTGGTCAGAGTGCTTTATTTGCTGCACATTTTGGTTTAGGATTTTCGTTTGCACATTTCATAAATCCAAATGGCGGCCCGGCGGCAGTTAAATACTACCGTGAACACTTTAAACCTTCTGTTGATTTACAAAAACCTGCTGATAATGTTGCATTATTTGTTTTCTGTTCGGAAGATGAGGCGAAAGTTAAACAGCAAGAGGCACTGATGAGTTATCGCTTTTTACAACTGGAAAAGGGCGGCGGTTTAGCCGCTACAGGTTACGAAGATATTAAAGATATAACCTATAATACCGCAGAAATTGAACGTATAAATGCCAATAAGCCAAGAATGATTTACGGTACGCCCGAGGTTATTAAAGAAAAACTTACAAAACTTGCCGATGATTATAAAGTTGATGAATTAATGGCCGTTACCATTACAGAGCATTTTGAGGATAGGATTAAGTCTTATCAGTTACTTGCAGATTTATTTCTGTAATCAAATCACGACGTTTTGAGCCATATTTCCGGCTCAAAACGTCGTGTGTATTTGGTTTTAAAACCTAAAAAATGTATCTCTGCCACCAACTTTACCCCCAAAATTTTGGATATTGTACGTTAATGTAAGCATACCATAGCGGCCAAGATTGTTGCTTTGCGCATCAATTATACTGTTTCCGGTAATTTGTAAACTGCGGCGAACGTTGCTTTGAAGAATATCGTTTACAGAGAACTTTAGCTGCGCCCTGTCGTTTTTCATAAAAAGAAAAGTTACCGCTGCATTCCACAATTTGATATTGTTGTTGTATCCAGCAATTTGTTGGTTGTTTATTGTCATTGCGTAACTAGTTTCAAGAACTACTTTTTTCGGATATCTTACAATCAGTTCAGAAACGCTTTGATGCGTTTTGTAACTTAAATCTGTATAAAAGTCATCCTGATAACGGCTGCGGTTTAAGTTTAGCGAATAAGACTGATTGATTTCTACTTTATCATTTAAGTTAAGGCGAACACTACCGTTTGGCCCAATATTATAAATATCGGCGTTACTTTTAACCGCATTTACGATAACCGGCGTATGGTTGTAAGAAGCCCAGTAACCCAAACCAATTTTTAAGATAGTTTTGCCTTTCTTAAAATCTTTGGAAATATTTGCACCATTACTGAAGTTAAAAATACCGCTCATGTTAACCGGGTTAATTATTTGTACACCACCATTTGTTATGGTTGTTGTATTTACCACCCCATTTTTTGTAAAGTTACCATAGCCATAAAGGTTGTAGTTAATCGAATTTTTCGGGTCGTACTTATACATGTTTAATCCAATATTCTGGTTTCTGGCGGGAAGAAGATTAGGATTTCCGTTTTTAATGTAAAGCGAGTTTGTATTGTCGGCAACAGGTTGCAGGTAACTTACGTTTGGTTCGGCAAAGCTCGCACTATAATCTATGTTGAAGATTTTATATTTTAACGAGAAAGTTGGCCAAATGAAATTGAACCTTTGATTTATATCGTTTCCAATAGAAAATTTATTGTTCAGGTAAATGTAATTATGTATAAAACCTGGTTGAAGATATAGATCTTTAGAAATTTTATACCTTAAGCTTGCCCTTGCGTTGGTTTTAAAGCCCGATTGCTGAACAGTTTGAGATAAATTTGGGATAACAATGTCATACAATTGGTTGGCTGGATTTCGGTAAAAAGTACTCAAAGTATTGTTGTTATCAAGAATATTTCCGCTTATGTTAATTCTTAAATCTAGCTTTTTGCTTATTGGTTCGGCATAATTAGTGTATAAAAAGCTGCGGAAGTTATCAATATTATTATTTCTGAGCTGATCTAATTCTGATGTTGAAGGTGTTAAGTAAAATGTTGTTAATCCTCTGGTATACGTCAAATTAGGGTTAGGTGTCTGCATAAAGTTAAAACCAGCGCTAAAGTTTCTGCCGCTTTTCTTAAAGTCTTTCCAGATATCAGCCGATAAACCGTAACTGTTTGACGCCGTGTTTTTGTCATTCACATTGTTTAGCGTATTTATTAATTGGGTATTCCCATTTGTATTTGAGGATTGTAAGGAGCTTACTGAGTTGGTAGAATTTAACTTTAGGTATGGCTCTATAGTTATTTCCGTTAGCGAATCTACTTTCCAAACTATTTTAGCGGCAACGTTGTGTTTCAATGTTATCGTACTCGTCTGCTCATTGGATGATGTTATTAATCTATCAGTTCCAAGCGTTTGGTTTATATTCGATAATCGTTCTAACAAATTATCGCCGCGGCCAAAAAAGTACTGCGTATTAATTTTTAACCCTTTTTTGGTTAAGGTATTAAAGTTAAAACCGCCACCTGATGATTTTTGCACTCCACTTTGCGAGCCCCCGAAGTTTATTCCGTTAAACTCAAAATAACCTGTAGAATTTACCATCATCGAATTAATTCCGCTGCGGTTGAAGCCGCCAATACGCTGAACATCACTAACATTAAAGCCAGGCTGATTGATGTTATTCCCGTAAGCCAAAACACTAACCTGAGTTGTATCTCTAAAAAAGTTCATCAATCCACCTGCCTGATAAAGCTCTTTTAAACCGCCACCGGCATATAATTTGCCGAATGCCCCACTCTTTATCGCCTTTTTTAACTTTAAATTAATCACCTGTGGAACATCAACTCCTGTCAAATCCGGATCTCTTCTTTTTGCCTGATTATCATCAGAGACCTGAATTTTATCAATCAGATTTGCAGGGAGATTTTTTGTGGCAATTTGCTGGTCGCCGCCGAAAAATTCTTTTCCATCAACCAATATTTTACTTACAGTTTTTCCATTAACCTGGATGGAACCGTCTGCCGCAATTACTACGCCGGGCAACTTTTTCAGTAAATCTTCTACAACTGCTGATGGCAGGGTTTTAAACGATTCAGCGTTAAATTCTATCGTGTCTTTTCTAACAACAACAGGTGGGCGTTCTGCCACTATATTCACCTCATTTAAATCGTTCGCCTTCGTTGATAGATATAAATTACCCAGGTTTACTGCAGGGTTTTCTGTTGTTAAAATAACCTCTTTTCTATACGTTCCATACTGCCATGCGGTTATTACCAGTCGATATCTAATGCCGGTTTCCAGATTATTAATTTTGAAAACACCTTTATCATCCGATAATTTGTAGGTTGAAAGTACACTATCCCGCTCTTTGTAAACCGAAACAGTTGAGTAATTTAAGGTAACTTTATGATTTGCGCTATCGGCCAGAATGCCGGTAATGCTGCCATTTTTTTGTGCAAAGATTGAAATTGAGATAAGCAAAAACGTTAGAGATAGTAGAATTTTCTTCATATAAAATTAATTGAGCCGCAGTTTAGCTAGTTTAGTTAAATGAAATTTTAATTTGTGATAAAAGCGTTAAAAAATGTGATGGATTAGTTTATTTAATAGACAGTTTTATTGTGTAGATGTTGCATCAGTTTAAAAAAATTAACTAACTTTTTAGGTTTGCGGCGGCCAAAACCCGAACTAATCGGAGCAGAAAATTATTTATAAAAAAAAATCCTCCCACAGCGTACCGGAGAGGATTTAAAAATAATATAGCGCTATTATAAATCATTGTAATTAACAATTTTAACCGATGGATTTTTCGCTAAAATTTCTTCCATCCAAACACGGTGTGCTGCGCCCACTCCAACCACGACGCGTTTCGCATTTTTTGATTTTGCTTGTTCGAGGATGTTCTTGCACATGCCCTCATTTCTCAGCATCCATTGTGCAACCATATCTTTTACGGCCTCGGTAGGGAAGCCAGCATAACCATAAAACTTACGGCCACCATAAAAATTCCATGCTTCGATTAGTGCGCCGTATTTTGCAGTATTCATTCCTGAGTACTCATCTGCCGAGAATTTCTTTGCGTCCTCTTTGTCGTAAGCCCAGTATTTTTCAATGGCATTCAAGGTTTTAGCTTCTGGCGATAACGAATCTGCTTTGGCCTTTTTCTCCATCAATTTATATAAAGAATCTGTTTTGCCCCAAGCCTCACCCCAAGGTTTATCATAAGTCTGGCAATCCATATTATAAATTTGATTTTGGCCAAGTTGATAAATTAAAGGAAAATATATTTTACTATACTCACTTCCTGGTCTTATAGCGCCAATTTTCTTTAAAGAATCGATGCTGCCAAACTTCTTTGTATAGTTGGCAAACTCCTCTTTACCAAATTTTGGTTTCATGTAATGCTCCAGCACAAATATTTGATAATCAAAGTTTCCTCTATCCCATGATTTCGCATATTCAACAGCCAGATTCATTCTTGTATTATGATAGTAAGCGAAGGAGGCCAATGCTTTTTCATCCCTTTTTATTTGATTAGCGATGTTTTTGGGCGTTTCGGGATTCAATTTATCAATGTAATCAACTTTAGTTTTAAAAGCTTTTTTTGCCCAGTTATCATCCGCTAATTTAGAATAATCTTCGGCAGGTAAGTACTCGCCAAAAACCATATCAGGCTTAAATTTTTTAAGTTTATCTATAACTTCCTGAAAGTTTTGAGATGATTTCGAATTGTCGTGACTTGAGCCAACAATAATAATCTCGATTTGATTTTGAGCATTTGATTTAAACGCAAATGCGATTAACATTAAAAATGCAAGGCTTAGGTTTTGTATCGTTTTCATAATGAATCTTGTTTTTGATTTTGTTGATTCAAAGATGCACGAACGATTAAATGTTATATATTTTATTATCCCAAAAGGCTAAAACCTTATCCCAAAGTGCAAACTGCCGAAAATTGGGTTTGTAAGCATAGAAAGGTATTTTGAATAGTATTTTAAAGGTTTCGTACCTTAAACTGCTATTCGGTAATTTTTTTATTGAATTCTATTATAAGTTTAAACAAATCTTTATACTCGGTAAGGGGCAAAGTTTCGGGTTTGTCAAAAACATCGTGATAAGCAGATATACCACCCTGAGTGTAAAAAAAGAAAGCCGGAACGCCTCTTTCCGTAAAGAAATAGTGGTCGCTATTTGCCGCCTTTCCCCTCGGATTTATCTTGGTAATTAACTTTTGTTTTTCATTAATTCGATTCAAAATAGAAAATGCTTTAGGATAAACGCTTGCGTTAACGACTGTCATTCCGCTTTCGCCCGTTCCAACTAAATCGAGATTTAGCAGAAACTTAATTTTACCCAACGGCATAAGCGGATTTTCAGTAAAGTATTTCGAACCCAGTAAGCCCGCCTCTTCGCCGGCAAAACATATAAAACCTATGGAATATGGTTGTGGAGTTCTGGCGTAGTATTTCGCAATGCTTAATAAAGTTGCCACACCTGCAGCATTATCATTTGCGCCAGGAAAATAAGTATCCAACCCCATTCCGCCCAAATGATCGTAATGGGCAGTTATTATGAGCATCGAATCTGGATGTTTGGTTCCTTTTACATAACCAATTATGTTCGATGCCTTGAAATTCTGGATGACTTTGCTTTCGATATCCACTTCAATATTTTCAGGAATTTCTTTTATAGATTTTTTATTGATATCGATTTGTGTGATTTCTTGCGCTTCTGAAGCAACTGACCAGGTTAACTTATCTTTTAAAACAACCTGAAGATTAGAGCCCCCAATATATTTTAATGAATCAACCTTCATTAATGGTACCTTTTTCCTGATGGATGGACTTTCATTATTTACAATAAAATCTTTCCCGGGTATTAAATTTTTGCCATTAACTTTCACTAACATTTTACCAGGGAAAGTGTTCACGGCGTAACTAAATTCTTGCTTATAATTATTGCCGATTGGCAGTAAGCCAATTTTTTTGTATTCAAGCGATAAAAATTCTGCAGCCTTTGCCATACCATCTTTTGTATAACCTCGGCCCCAAAACTTTTCAGCTGTTAAAGCATCAATCGTATGGCGTACATATACAGAATCCTGACTATAGCTTTTAAAAAAAGCGATTAAAAGTAAAATAAAAGAAAGATGTTTTGCAGCTTGAATTTTCATATGTCCAATTTAAACATTGTTGGTAATTCACAATAATTTAAAAAAGAAAAGCCGGTTAATTTAATAACCGGCTTGCTGAGAAAAATATGAGTGTTAACTATTTTGCGAGGTAAGGCTGTAGCGCTGCTTTAACTTTTTCCTGGTTTTGCGCTGCAGACCATTTTTCTTTGATAGATTGATCGCCAAGATTAAACAAGGTTTCATAAAGTAATTTTCCGTTAGCCGTTGTTTTTACTTTGAAAGCGTTGCTGGAGCCAATAACATCAGTCCAAACGTTACGAACATCAGCCCAGTAAGCACTTTGGCTATTCCACCATTTCTGTGCGTAAGCAAAAATTTTAGGGTCGATTTTTGTAAACTCTTCATAACCTTTTTCAATTGCTAAAAGTTTATCACCTTGTGGTGTACGCAATACTTTTTTATTGTCTTGTTCAAACATCCAACCATCTTTGGTAATTGTAATTCGGCTGCCGCGAGTTAAAACATTATAATCTTTACGAATACTTGATTCCCGTCTTGGCAGTGGCGAATCAGTTTCGCTCGACCAAGAATCGTGTCCGCCGACATGGCTCCACGTTCCATAACCCTGGTACCGTGGACTATCATCAACCTGATAAACTTTTTGAGTCCATTTGCCTTTAACATCTGCCGAAATTAGGTTGCCTTTTTTCCATTCATTATCCTTGGTATAAAGCATGATGTTCGTATCCTCATAAGTCCAGTCCTGGCGCCAATGCTTAATTACCGTGCTATCATCAATGGCTAACATGTGTTGGATAACAATTCTTTTAGGTTCATCCACAATAACTTCAGCCCACTCATTGCCATGGCTTTTGTAAGGTTGGCTAAATTTATAATCAGGGTTTGGAGAAGTAACTTCACCATAGTTGAAGTTTACCTTGTAAAAACCTGCTAAAGATTTAATCGCTTTTCTATCTTGCTCCAATTTATCTTGCGCATTGGCACAAAGAGCTGTAAAGCTCGTTAGTACGATGATAAGGTTTACAATTTTCATAATATTCTGTTTATTATTTATCTAAAGTTGTGGTTACTTTCTTTCTTTTCTTGTTTCTGCCAATCCATATTAAAATACCCGTAATTGGCATACTTGCCGCAATCAAGCTGGCAAAGAAGGCGATTATCTTACCGGGCAAACCGGCAATAGAACCAACGTGGATATCATAATTCATTCTATAAATTTTATCGGCAACTGTTGCGTTTCCATATTTCCCGAAAGCATGTTTAACCTCAATTTCTTTATAAGTATGTTGGTCGAAATATCTGTAGTCAGATTTCCAATAAGTTTCAGGGTCGGGGTTTTTAGCAATTTCTATTGATGCTTTTTCATTTTCAGGTACGTGTACATCCAGGCTACCTTGAAATTTTGGATCGGCTTTTAAATAAGATTGCCAAATTTTATCAGCTGCGGATGGGTTTAATTTTAACGCTGCCTTAGCGGTTGTATCAGAAAAAGCTTCGCTAAATTCAGTTAAGGATTTGCCGCCGGAAGTTGCGAAATAAACTGATTTTGCAAACCATTGAAAACCCATTACCATGCCCGACAAGGCAATAAAAATTATTATCCAGGTGATGTAGAACCCAAGGACGTTATGAAAATCGTAATTTACTCTTCTCCATTTGGCATTCCATTTAATGGTGAAGCGTTGTTTTGAAGCCGCCTTGTTTTTTGGCCACCAGAGTATTAATCCTGATATCAGCAGCAAAACAAATATCAGCGTGGCGCTGGTTAAAATCGGCTGGCCAATATTCGGCGGTAACCACAAATAGTAATGACCCATGATAACGATTCTGAAAAAATCGTCATTCATGTTTTTAACCTTTAAAACCTCGCCCGTATATTGATTTACGAAAACGATGTAATAATATTCTGGGGCAAAATTGTAGTAAACAACCTGAGCACTTTTTCCTGGTTGGTAGTTAACGCTGTGTGCGTGCTTGTTTGGTAAAGCCTTATCTGCAATGCTTTTTAGTTGGGTAGGCGGGAGTAAAGCTTTGTTTTGAACTTCGAGATTGCGATAGGACTGGGTAACATTTTCAATTTCTCTTTCAAACGCAAGAATGCACCCTGTAATGCCTAAAAAGCATACAAATAGCCCGGATGTTAACCCGAGCCATAAGTGGATTCTTCCAATCCAGTATTTAAATGTTTTATTTTTCTTCTTTTCAGACATGAACGCTGATTAAAATTTATAAGCCACGCTCACCCTGTAATTTCTCGGAGCTTCTGCCTGGTAATAGTATGCGTTTAAATACTCGTAGTATGAACCGCTAAATAAATACTTGTTTAAAATGTTAAAGGCGTTACCAGTAATTTTAAATTTAGAACGCTCATAAAATAAGCCTCCATCTAGTTTAAAGTAATTTGGCAATTTTTGAAGACCAACACTCCAGGTATCTGTTGCTCGGTCTGCCAGATAAGTAAAACCTGCTGATATGCCCGAACCTTTAAGAGCACCATTTTGTAGCGTGTAGGTTAACCATGCATTTGAAACGTGTTTAGCAAAACCAGGAATTACATCGCCAACATTAATCCCGGTAACACCTGGAGTAACTTCGGTAACTTTTGAATCTGTATATGCATAGTTTGCAATTAACGTTAATCCATCAGTAATTTTTCCTCTTATATCGAATTCAATGCCTTGCGACCTCTTTTCGCCTAAAACCACACTAAAATTTTGTCCCGGGGTGTTTGTGGGGTCCGCTGTTAATTCATTTTGTTTAAGTATTCTATAGGCTGATAAAGTTGTATTCCATTTGCCATCAAACCAGTCTTTTTTAATGCCGATTTCATTGTTTGTTCCGGTAATTGGTTCAACTTTTCCGCCGTTGCGTATTAAACCACTTTGAGGTGTAAAGGCCTCATCGTAAACAGCGTAAATTGCACTACTCTTATCAATTGAAAAACTCAAACCAACACGTGGAGTAACTTTTTTGGCTTTATCTGGTGCGCCACCCCATGCCGACTGGCTTACATAAGTATAACGACCAGCCAACGTTAAACGAACTCTGTTATCAAAAAAACCTAGTTCATCTTGCGCATAAGCACTTAAATATTTCGAATCCATTAAGCCGCCTGCATTAACTGCTCTTTGCTGTAATGAAGTAAAGCGGTCGAAGTTTGGGTAACCGTTTTGCGGGAAACCAAAGTTTGGATTATTTAAGTCGAATGGAGATGAAGCTAAATCTAAATCATGAGATTGACCCCAATCGGCTAAATAGTTTTTCTTGCCACCATCAAAACCGGCCAAAATTCTGTGGTTTATGCCACCAGTTTTAACCTGGCCGTTTATGAACAACTGAGCGAGTTTCATACTGCTTTCTGCATCCCAAATAGCTACATTTCTGATTACTGTTCCATCCGCATTTACTGTAGATGGCCATGAACTATAACCTTCCTGGTTGTATTTAAAGTAAGCAGCCTGTGCCGTTAATTTCCAGTTATCATCGAAATTGTGTTGCAGGTTTAAAAATAAGCTTTGGTCATTAATGCGTGTAGCTGGTAAATTAGGTTGTGTCATTGTAGCTTCCTGAGGATAAGTTGCATATCCTTTAGGAGAAAAAATGTAGTAAGAACCTACCTCGGTCATTTTCGCATTCTGGAAAGTGTATTCTGCCGTTATCTTTGTTTTATCTGTAAGTTGGTAACTTAGCACAGGAGCAACACTGTAGCGGTTATTTTGCTCATAAGGACGAAAAGAACCCTTATTTTGAACCGCAGTATTTAACCTGAATAATAGTTTCCCATCGCTGGTTAATTTGTGGTCAAAATCTACAGTTGTTCTATATAAATCATAACTGCCAAGCGTAAAAGATACTTCGCCTCTGTTAAAACCTGTTGGCTTTTTTGTTACCACATTGTACATGCCACTTGGGTCGCCGTTACCTAGCATAAAACCAGCCGGTCCTTTAACAAATTCAATATGGTCTACAAAACTCATGTCTTCTGTAAGCGGGCCCCAATAAGAAGAAACCACATTAAATCCGTTGCGCATTGCCTGAATTTGCGAACCACGCATGGTAATGTTGGTATACATATCGCCCCAGTGCTCTACCCGCACTGCGCCACTAACGTTTCTAATTAAACCATCGCTCATACTAATGATTTGCTGATCTTTTATAACATGGTCGCTAACGGTTTGTATGTTTTGGGGTGCTTCTAAAAGTGGTTCGTTTAAACGTAAGGAAGCTGATGGCAAGCTGATTTTATAGCGATTGTTTTTGCCTGCAACAGTAACTTCTTCTAATGCCTGGTCATTTTCAGTTAAAACGAAATCGACGGTTTTATTCTCCGCTGCAATAACTGTTATCTGTTTTTCTGCTGTTTGTATCCCAACTGCCGAAGCTTTAATTGTATATGTTCCGGGTTTAACACGATGAATGGTAAACTTTCCATTATCATCTGAAAGTGTTCCATTACCCAACCCTTTTAAACCTACAGAAATATACGCCGCCGGTTTGCCATTTGAAGTTGTAATTGTACCTTTTATTGTGGCGAACTGCTGGGCGAAGGAAGTTATACTAAAAAATAAAGTTATGAAGGAGAAACTAAATAGTCTGATTTTATGCATGTTAAATTTTATTTGGATTAATTCTAAACAGCCGCAAAATAACGGCAGAAAAATTTATTATCCAAATTATTTTGAACAATTCTAAATAGAGTATTGCGTAAAAATATAAGTTAATAGCTGCTAAGTAGCTCTAATATAAAAAGATAGCTGTCGTAGATGCCTGGAGCTTTAACATTTGTTTAGCAGAAATTCCTCAAATTTTAGCAATAAAAAAGGGGCTGCCTAAAAAAGATAACCCCAATTGTACTGCTATTTTTTGGGTTAAAGAGTAATTATTTAATTGTTAAAACTTGCAAGCTTAATGGCCGTTCGGTGTCGTTAGCAGGCGTAACTAATCCGCCGCAAATTACGTCATAATGATAACCAGCAGCAAACGTAGCATCGGTCTTAGTGGTTCTAACCACTCCAGAAGTTGTTTCTTTTGCATCTAAAGAGTATGTTCCGGCATCGATAGCAACAAATGAACTTGCAGTTTTAAAAGCTTTATTGGTTACGTAAGCGGCTGTTGCTCCGGTTTTGACTAAATCAAGTGCTGGTGCATCCAAAGCTAAATTAATGAAACGTATATAAGCTTTATCTGCTGAAGGAAGGCTTAAATCATCACTGGTGTAAAACCCATCTAACTGTGCTGGTTTGTTAACCAAATAAAATGATTGTCTGGTACCTTGACTTAATATAACGTCTTTACTATATAAACTTTCAACCGAACTCCCGCTGGTAAATTTTAGTCCATAAGTGCCGGCGGCTCTAGAGGTATAAGCAATAGAACCCAGGAATGGCAACGCTGCAGCATTTATTGTACTGCCGTTTAAATAGACATTGTAGGTTGCTAAAGATGGCGAAGCGTTGATTACCCTCAAATATGAAATTGTTGTATCGGTAGTTTCTGTTTTGCCGCAAGAGCCTAAAATTATTGTACTAATTAAAAGTACGAATGAATAAGATTTAAATTTTTTAAAATAGCTGATAGTAAAAGTTTTCATAAATATTTTAGTATTGGATTTAGTGTATGTTGAAAACGTTGAAACGTATAATTTCGCTACAAATATCGAGGATAAATATTAATACAGGATGTTAAATGTTGTTAATCAGATGTTAAAATTTGCCTGCAGATTTAACCTCTCCAAAACAAATAAGTTAATTAGCTGTTCATATAAAGTTTACCTAATCGTTTAATATTCTTAATATCCAATATCAGTTATAACTTTAATTTTGATTAGCCACTAAACCTTTCAAAAATGATAAAAAACATCTCAAAATTAGCAATCCTTGCCGCTGGCGTATTTGCGCTTTCATCATGCAGCAATTCATCAAAAGATAAGCCGGCCGATACAACCATTACTAAAACTGAAACAACCGTTACTGTGCCGGCGAAGACTGAAAACGGACCGTCGGGTACTGATTTTAATGTTCTTCCTGACAGTGCCGTTTTAGGTAAATCAAAAGAAGCGCTTGTAAAAGTAACATCAGCATCATCGATGGATTTAAAAGATGCCGATGGAAAAGCCACAGGCTCAGAACTGACAATAAATTTGCAGATAACAAATAAGAGCACCTTGGAAGCGAAGAAATTTTTTGCGGTATCAAGTTCTGATGCAAGGTTAGAATTGGATAAAGGGACTTCGATAACCGGAAGAGAAAACTCTGGCAGCACAAGCCCCGAACCGGAAGCATCATCGCAAGCCGTATGGTCGTTTCAACTACCTCCGAATACAAGTCCTAAAAAGTTGAATTTCTTTTTAGATGGAACAAGAGTTTCAGTCGGACTAACAAAAAAATAAAACTCAAGCCTCGAATTTTCGGGGCTTTTTGTTTTTTCGATAATTATAAAAATGTAAAAAAGATAAAAAATATTGTGTAACTCAATTATTATTTAAACCTTTGCACCTCAATAGAGTTAAAGCCGTTTTAATACGCAAGAAATGATTAAACAATTTTTACATAAACTTTCTGTTTTTACATCGCAATTTGCGTTTGGAAAGCGTATGTATATAAATCATTTTCAGCCCGTATTTCATTATCCCAACAGCCGGCAAAATTTTACTCCGCGTATTTAGTACTCAGCTAAACGTAACGAGGAATTGATCCTCTCTAAAAACCCAATTAACAAGAATACTTATAATTTTTCGTTAGAAAACGAATGGATATTAACGAATTTATAGTGCAGGTCGCACTTCCTGAACATCGTGTATTTGCAGAACAAATCGTAACCGAGATGGCCGAATCTGCGAAAGCACGCGGCACAGGTATTGCAAAGCGTTCTCCTGACTATGTTGCAAATAAAATGCAAGAGGGCAAAGCGGTTATTGCGTTCCATAAAGATGGGCGTTGGGCTGGCTTTTGTTACATCGAAACCTGGAGCCATGGCCAGTTTGTAGCCAACTCTGGTTTAATTGTGTCGCCTGAATTTAGAAAAGCAGGTTTGGCTCATGCCATTAAAGAAAAAGTTTTCGAACTTTCCAGAACTTTATACCCTAAAGCCAAGATTTTTGGCTTAACCACAGGTTTGGCGGTTATGAAAATTAACTCTGATTTAGGTTACGAGCCGGTTACTTATTCTGAATTAACGCAGGATGAGGAATTCTGGAAAGGCTGCCAAAGTTGTGTAAACTTCGAAATTTTGAAGATGAAGGAACGTAAAAACTGTATGTGTACGGCCATGCTTTATGATCCTGCTACCCAAAAACACGATGCAGCCAAGAAGTTTGCGGAAGAGTTACAAAAGAAACCGAAATTATACGAGCGTTTTATGCGCATTAAGCAACGTTTAGTTGTTAAACCTAAGCCAAAATCGGGCTTAAAAGTATTGATGTTTTTATTTACCCTGTTATTTAATAAATAGTGATGAAAAAAGTAGTTTTAGCTTTTAGCGGAGGTCTTGACACCTCATTCTGTTGTATTTATCTTGCTCAAGATCGTGGCCTGGAAGTTCATTCGGTAATTGTAAATACCGGTGGTTTTTCTGACGAAGAATTACAGGAAATAGAGAAAAGGGCTTACGCTTTAGGTGTTAAATCTCACGCTGTGGTAGATGAGACGGAAAGTTATTATGATGATTGCATTAAATATTTAATTTTCGGTAATGTTTTAAAAAATGCAACTTACCCACTTTCGGTAAGTGCAGAACGTGTTAGTCAGGCTACAGCAATTGCCAACTACGTTAAAAAAATTGGCGCTGATTATGTTGCACACGGGAGCACCGGTGCAGGGAACGACCAGGTTCGGTTCGATATGATTTTCAATATCTTAATTCCGGAAGTTGAAATCATTACACCAATCAGAGATTTAAAATTATCCCGCGAAGCGGAAATAGATTATTTAGCTGAACATGGTGTAGAATACAGCGCTGCAAAAGCCCAGTATTCAATTAATAAAGGTTTGTGGGGAACTTCCGTAGGTGGAAAGGAGACATTAACGTCTAACGAAACCTTGCCAGAAAGCGCCTGGCCAACTCAGGTTACCGAAAGTCAATCCCGTAAATTGGAATTAACTTTCGAAAAAGGAGAATTGGTTGCTATTGATGGAGAAACTTTAGCGCCAGTTAGAGCAATTCAAAAATTACAGGCCATTGCTCAACCTTTTGGCATTGGTCGCGATATCCATGTTGGTGATACGATTATAGGTATTAAAGGCCGTGTTGGTTTTGAAGCAGCTGGTCCGATTATCATTATCAAAGCACACCACACCTTAGAAAAACATACGTTAACCAAATGGCAGTTGAGCTGGAAAGAACAATTGTCGTCTTTCTACGGTAACTGGCTTCACGAAGGTCAGTTTCACGACCCGATTATGCGGAATATTGAAGCTTTCCTAGCCGACACGCAAAAAGTTGTTAGCGGTAAAGTTTTTGTCGAATTATTGCCTTACCGTTTTCAGATTATCGGTATTGAATCGAACCACGATTTAATGAGCAATAAATTTGGAAGCTATGGCGAAATGAACAATGCATGGAGTGGAGAGGACGTAAAAGGTTTCTCTAAAATATTTGGTAACCAGGTAATGATTTGGCATAAAGTTAATTCTGAAGAAGCTTAAAAGAGTTAAATGCCGAAAGATTAAAGCTTTATTAGTCTGTCATCCTGTGCTTGGCGAAGGGCGATAGCAATAAAAATACTTGATACGAAAAATGAGTGAAATCCTATCAAAAAATAATTGTTTAAGCCACTATAAATGGGGCGATAATTGTGATGGATGGAATTTTATAAGCAAGGCAGAAACATCAATTAAACAAGAATTGATGCCTGCGCAAACAGCTGAGAAATTACATTTTCACACTTATGCTGAACAATTCTTTTTTATTTTGAAAGGACAGGCAACATTTTTTATTGAGGGAGAAACTTTTACCGTTGATGCCAACAAAGGTTTACAAATTAAAGCAGGCGATAAACATAAAATTATGAACGAAAACGTTGATGATTTAGAATTTATCCTTTTTTCATATCCATCTACACAAAATGATAGAACCGATTGTGAATAATAAAATTAAAGCAGGAATAATTGGTGGCGCAGGCTATACAGGTGGCGAGCTGCTCCGTATTCTGGTTAACCATCCAAATGTTGAAATCGCTTTCGTTAATAGCACCAGCAACGCTGGAAATTTAATTTCTGATGTACATACTGATTTAATTGGTGATACTGATTTACGCTTCGTAAGTGATATTCCTCAAGATATTGATGTGCTGTTTTTGTGCGTTGGCCATGGCGATGCTAAGAAATTTTTAGCCGCAAACCCAATAAACGACAACGTTAAAATCATCGATTTGTCTCAGGATTTCAGACTTTCAGCAAATACCGGTTTCGAAAACCGCGACTTTATTTACGGACTCCCTGAGTTAAATCGCGAGAAAATAAAATCAGCAAAAAACATTGCTAATCCGGGTTGTTTCGCTACTTGCATTCAATTAGGTTTATTGCCTTTGGCTGCAAAAGGTTTAATAAAAAGTGAAATTCACATTAATGCAACTACTGGTTCTACAGGAGCAGGACAAAGCTTATCAACAACTTCTCATTTTAGTTGGAGAAACAATAACCTTTCCATTTATAAAGCTTTTGAGCATCAGCATTTGAATGAAATTGGCGAGAGTTTATTGCAATTACAACCATCGTTAACGGAGAGTTTAAGCTTTATTCCTCAACGTGGCGCTTTTACACGTGGTATTTTAGCCTCAATGTATTTAGAAAGTGATTTGACTTTGGAAGAGGCACAAACTATATATGAAGACTATTATGGTATTCATCCTTTTACACATTTTAGTCGGCAAAACATCGATTTAAAACAGGTTGTAAATACCAATAAAGCGCTGGTTCATGTAGAAAAGCATGGCAATAAATTATTTATCATCAGCATTATTGATAACCTGCTAAAAGGCGCCAGTGGACAAGCGGTTCAGAATATGAACTTAATGTTTGGCTTGGAAGAAACAGCGGGACTGCGATTGAAGGCAGGAGGGTTTTAAGTTTTAAGTAATACGTTATAAGTGTATGCAGAATTTTAAAGAATTGAAAGTTTGGGAAAAAGCCCATCAGCTTACGCTTAGTATTTATAAAACAAGTGCCAAGTTTCCAAAGGAAGAAATTTTTAGTTTAACAAATCAACTCCGGCGGACATTGGCATCAATACCAGCAAATATTGCCGAGGGTTGTGGTAAAAATTCACAAGCAGATTTGGCCAACTTTTTAAATATCTCTTTAGGTTCGGCTAATGAAACAGACTATTTCTTGATTTTATCGAGAGATTTGGATTACCTAACTGAAGAGCAGTTCACAATTTTATCAAACAGTATTAATGAAGTTAAGGAAATGCTTATCAATTTAGTTTCGAGAGTGAGAGCACCCAAACCTATAACTTAAAACGTACAACTTATAACATAGTAACATGCAACTATTCGATGTTTATCCTCTTAACGATATAGAAATTACAAAAGCATCTGGCAGTAATGTTTGGGATGCTAACGAACAAAAATATTTAGACTTATATGGCGGTCATGCCGTAATTTCGATTGGCCATACCAATCCGCATTATGTAAGCCGTTTGACTGACCAACTAAACAAAGTTGGTTTTTATTCAAACTCTGTTAAAATTCCTTTGCAAACTCAACTGGCTGAGAAATTAGGTCAGGTTTCAGGGAAAAAAGATTACCAGTTATTTTTGGTAAATTCTGGCGCAGAAGCAAACGAGAATGCTTTGAAACTGGCTTCTTTTTACAATGGAAGAAAGAAAGTAATTGCTTTTACAGGAGCTTTCCACGGAAGAACATCTTTAGCAGTCGCCGTAACTGATAATCCGAAAATCGTAGCGCCGGTTAATCAAACTGAAAATGTGATTTTCCTGCCTTTTAACAATGAAGTGGCACTGGAAGAAACTTTCAGAGCGCAAGGAAATGAAATTTCGGCTGTAATTATCGAGGGCATCCAAGGTGTTGGCGGAATCAAGGAAGCCTCAAAAAGCTTCCTCCAAAAAATTCGCTCGCTTTGTGATGAGTACAATTCAGTTTACATTGCCGATTCGGTGCAGTGTGGTTATGGCAGAACAGGTCTGTTTTATTCACACGATTATTCTGGTGTTGAAGCCGATGTTTATACGATGGCAAAAGGAATGGGTAATGGCTTTCCTGTTGCGGGTATTTCGATTGCGCCAAAATTTAAACCATGGCATGGCGAATTGGGTACAACTTTCGGCGGTAACCATTTAGCTTGCGCTGCAGCTTTAGCTGTATTAGAAGTTATGGAGCAAGATAACCTGATGAAAAATGCTGAAGAAATCGGAAACTATTTAATCACGGAATTAAAGAAATTTGAGCAGGTAAAAGAAGTTCGAGGTCGCGGTTTAATGATTGGAATTGAATTACCGGAAGAACTTGCTCAGGTTAAAAAAGAATTATTATTTAAACACCATATTTTCACGGGCGAAGCCAAACCGAACGTTATTCGTTTATTGCCAGCCTTGAATTTAACCAAAGCTCATGCTGATGAATTTTTGGCAGCGTTTGGTGAGCTGGTAAAATAACCAGTCGTTATTGCGATACGCGGAGCAATTTAATGCGGTAGAAAAAACTAACCCATCATCATAGATTGCTTCAAGCCTCGCAATGACTGTAAATATGAAGTTAGTGAGAACTAACTTCTTTTAAAATTTTTAAGAGGTGGTGCAGGAAAACCAAACCAAACCCTACGCCTCAAACCTTAAACCATAAAAAATTATGAAGTTATTCACTTCTGTACACGATGTTCCAAGCATCAAACAATTTGTAAAAGATGCGCTTGAATTGAAGGCTAATCCTTATGCACATCAAAGTTTGGGTAAAAATAAAACCTTAGGGTTAGTTTTTATGAACCCAAGTTTACGCACCCGTTTAAGCACCCAAAAAGCCGCGTTAAATTTGGGTATGAATGTTATGGTGATGAATTTAGACAAAGAGGGTTGGGCTTTAGAAACCCAGGATGGAGTCGTGATGAACGGTTCTACAGTTGAGCACATTCGTGAGGCGGCAGCCGTTATGGGGCAGTATTGCGATATTTTAGGCTTGCGCTCCTTCCCGAAATTGACCAATCGTGAGGAAGATTACAGCGAAGATTTTTTTAATAAGTTTGTGAAATATTGCGCCGTTCCTGTGGTAAGTTTGGAGAGCGCAACTCGCCATCCTTTACAAAGTTTTGCAGATATTATTACCATACACGAAACATGGACAAAGAAACCTGACGGGCGTAAGCCAAAAGTGGTTTTGGCTTGGGCGCCTCATGTAAAGGCATTGCCGCAGGCCGTTCCGAATTCTTTTGCAGAATGGATGTGTAAGGCACAGGAAGAAGGCATGATTAATTTCACTATTGCTCAGCCCGAGGGTTACGAACTTGCTGAAAACTTTACTCCTGGTGCTGATATTCAATATAATATAGAGGAAGCTTTAGCTGGCGCTGATTATGTATATGTTAAAAACTGGAGCAGTTATAAAGAATATGGTAAGGTTTTAACTTATCCTGATGGTTGGATGATGAACAACGAAAAGCTGAAATTTACAAACGATGCTAAAGTAATGCACTGTTTGCCGGTTCGTCGCGATTTGGAATTATCTTCGGAAATTCTGGACGGACAAAATTCATTGGTTATTCACGAAGCCGGCAATCGCTTATGGGCTGCACAGGCGGTAATTAAATCGATGCTGGAGGAATTGAAATAAAAAATTCGTCATTGCGAGGCACGAAGCAATCTCTATCGCAAATAGATTGCTTCGTGCCTCGCAATGACGAAAACTCAAAATATGAAGCAACTTACAATCATAAAAATCGGCGGAAACGTAATCGATAACTCTGCAAATTTACACCAGTTTTTGTTAGACTTTACGGCACTGCCCGGTGATAAAATTTTGGTCCACGGGGGCGGTAAAATCGCAACAGAGCTTGGTGAAAGTTTAGGTGTTGAAGCCAAAATGGTCGAAGGTCGCAGGATTACTGACATTGAAACCCTGCGGATTGTTACGATGGTGTATGCAGGTTTGATTAATAAAAATATGGTTGCCCAATTGCAGGCAAAAGGCAGCAACGCAATTGGATTAACCGGTGCCGATGGAAATATCATCAAAGCCAAAAAGCGTCCTGTAAAAGCAATTGATTATGGGTTTGTTGGCGATTTAGACGAAAATTCAGTTTCTTCAAAAACATTAGATAGCTTACTGAAAGCAGGTTTAGTTCCTGTTTTATGTGCGATTACGCATGACGGCGAAACACAATTGCTTAATACCAATGCCGATACCATTGCATCATCGGTTGCAGTGGCAATGTCTGCCTTATATGAAACGCGTTTGGTATATTGCTTCGAGAAGAAAGGTGTTTTGAAAGATGTTAATGATGATGATTCTGTAGTAAGAGAAATCAAAGCCGATGAATTTGAAGGTTTGAAGACTGATGGAACGGTGCAAGGGGGAATGATTCCGAAGTTGCATAATGCTTTCGAGGCGATTAAAAAAGGCGTTTCTGCAGTTTACATCGGTAAAGCCGATGAATTGGCAGAGCTTGCTGAGGGTACTTTCGGAACTAAAATGTTGAAATAGATCGAGGGAAAAAGGTTTAGGGAAAGGTCGACAACCCATCACCATTTCGTCATTGCGAGGCACGAAGCAATATCCTTTTAGAAACTTATTAAGAGGTTACCCTGTTTCTTGTATTTTTAGTTGTAATTTAAACCTGATAGCAGTGGAAAGCTCCCGATTTTTCTTCGGGACTTGTAACAAATAGCAGGACTGACGTTGATAGTATTACAGAACTTGCTTTTCAAAAATATTTAATAGGCTTATTCACCAAAATAATGTGTAACCATGACAAAAAAAATAGCCATAATTGGTAGCGGAAATATTGGTTTATCTTTAGCTAAAGGCCTGGTAAAAGCAGATTTCGCGAAGGCTGAAGATATCACGCTTACCAGAAGAAATATCGACCATTTAAAATCGTTTGCTGAAGCAGGATTCGTAGTTAATAATAACAATAAACAAGCCGTTGTAGCAGCAGATGTAGTGATTCTCGCCGTTTTGCCTCAACAATTAAATACTGTTTTGGATGAAATTAATGAATCGATAGATCCGACTAAACATTTGGTGATTTCAGTGATTTCTGGTGTGAGTTGTGCTGCGGTTCGCGAGAAATTGGGCGATGATGTGGAAGTGATTCGGGTAATGCCTAACACCGCGATTGCTATTGGTCAATCTATGACTTGTATGGCAAGTGATAATGCATCGGCAGAAAATATTTCGGAGGTGACTAAAATGTTTGAAACGGTGGGTTCTGTAGTTAAAATTAATGAAGACTTAATGACTTCGGCAACAGCGCTTTGTGCTTGTGGCATTGCATTCTTTTTGAGGGCAATCAGAGCCGCCTCGCAAGGTGGTGTTGAGATTGGTTTTCATGCAGATGAAGCCCTGAAAATGGCAGTGCAAACCGCAAAAGGAGCCGCCGATTTACTTTTATTACATGGCACACACCCCGAATCAGAAATAGATAAAGTAACTTCGCCAAAAGGTTGTACCATTGCAGGCTTAAATGAAATGGAGCACAATGGTTTTAGCTCATCATTGATAAAAGGGATTAAACTTTCGGCATTAAAAGCAGGAAATTTATATACAAAAGAAGGATAAAGGTAGAAGGTTGGAAGGTTGAGGGTTTATGCCTGAAATCTTGATACTTGATACTAACTACTCGATACTATGTTGTTAGAAAATATACAAAAAGAAAGTCTGGATTTATTGCGACAGTTAATTCGCATTCAGTCTTTCAGTAAAGAAGAAGACAGAACGGCTAACTTAATCGCACAGTTTTTGGAGGAGAGGGGAATTAAAACCCAGCGTAAAATGAATAACGTTTGGGCTTACAACAAGCATTTCGATGCAAGTAAACCAACTGTTTTACTGAACTCGCACCATGATACAGTTAAGCCAAACTCGGGCTATACCCGCGACCCATACGATGCCGCCATTGAAGGCGATAAATTATTTGGCTTGGGTAGTAACGATGCCGGTGGCTGCCTGGTTTCATTAATCGGTACGTTTTTATATTATTACGAAGAAGAGAATTTAAAATATAACATCTGTTTGGCAGCAACTGCTGAAGAAGAAATCTCTGGTAATAATGGTTTGGAACTGGTTCTCCCTGATTTAGGCGAACTGGAATTTGGAATTGTAGGCGAACCTACAGAAATGAACTTGGCCATTGCAGAGCGAGGTTTATTGGTATTAGATTGTGTTGCTCATGGAAAGGCAGGTCATGCGGCTCGTGAAGAGGGTGAAAATGCAATTTACAAAGCGCTAAAAGATATTGAGTGGTTCCGGAATTATCAATTCCCGAAAGTTTCGGAGGTTTTCGGTCCGCTGAAAATGACTGTTACCATAATAAATGCGGGTTCTCAACACAATGTTGTGCCGGCAAACTGCAATTTTACAGTTGATGTTCGCGTAACGGATGCCTATACCAATGAGGAAGTTTTAGAAATTATCAGAGCGAATGTAGAATGCGATGTTACCCCGCGTTCCATCCGGTTAAAACCATCATCGATTGATAAAAATCATCCTGTTGTTCAGGCTGGCGTAGCATTAGGTAAAACAACTTATGGTTCGCCTACAACATCGGACCAGGCATTGTTAGATATTCCATCGGTAAAATGTGGTCCGGGTTTCTCCGGTCGCTCGCACATGGCCGATGAATTTTTATATGTTAGAGAAGTGGCTGAAGGTGTTGAAGGATATGTGAATATGTTGAAACCGGTTATCCTATAAATCCATCACTGCGAGGAACGAAGCAATCTTAATGCTGAGGAAATCGTAAGAGAATTTTTAATTATACAGAAGGGGATTGCTTCGTGCCTCGCAATGACGAAGTTTGATTATGAAGATTTGGCAAAAAAATATAGATGTAAATAAATTTGTAGAAACCTTTACCGTTGGTAAAGACCGCGAATTGGATTTACAAATGGCAAAATTTGATGTTTTGGGCTCTTTGGCTCACACACAGATGCTAGAAACCATTAATCTGCTAACCGCCGATGAATTGAAAACAGTTCAGCAGGAGCTTAAAAATATTTACGCCGAAATTGAAGCAGGAAATTTTACCATCGAAAATACCGTTGAAGATGTGCATTCGCAGGTAGAATGGTTATTAACGCAACGAATTGGCGAAGCAGGCAAAAAAATTCATAGTGGGCGCTCGCGTAACGACCAGGTTTTGGTTGATTTGAAGCTGTTTTTCCGTGCTTGTATCGAAGATATGGTTAACCAAACTTCTACACTCTTTAACTTATTGATTGAGTTGAGCAATACCCATAAAGATAAATTGATGCCTGGCTACACGCACTTGCAAATCGCCATGCCATCAAGTTTCGGTTTATGGTTTGGCGCTTATGCCGAAAGCCTTGCCGATGATATGGAACTGATGTTGGCAGCATGGAAAATCACCAATAAAAATCCATTGGGCTCTGCTGCGGGTTATGGCTCGTCATTTCCGCTAAACAGAACTTTAACAACCGAATTGTTAGGTTTCGAAAGCCTAAACTACAATGTTATTTATGCCCAAATGGGTCGTGGGAAAACAGAAAGAATTTTAGCGCAGGCCATGAGTGCAGTTGCTGCAACGCTAGCCAAAATGGCGATGGACGTTTGTTTATTTATCAACCAGAATTTTGGGTTTATAAGTTTTCCACCAGAGTTAACAACAGGTTCGAGCATTATGCCGCACAAAAAAAATCCCGATGTTTTCGAACTGATCCGTTCCCGTTGTAATAAAATTCAGGCTTTGCCTAACGAAATCGCAATGATGATTACCAATCTTCCATCGGGCTACCACCGCGATTTACAGTTGTTGAAGGAAAATCTTTTCCCTGCAATTACTTCTTTAAACGAGTGCCTTGAAATTGCGACTTTCATGTTTCAGAATATCACCATTAAAGATGATATTTTAAAAGATAAGAAGTACGATTATCTGTTTAGCGTTGAAGTAGTTAACGATTTGGCTTTGCAAGGCGTTCCGTTCAGGGAGGCATATAAAATTGTTGGCGAACAGATAGAAAATGGTACTTTTGCACCATCGAGCCAAATACACCACACACATGAGGGAAGCATCGGCAATCTGTGTAACGAGCAAATCGCTGCAGGAATGCAAGAAGTTTTGTCTCAGTTTGGTTTTGAAAAAGTGAATAAAGCAATAGAAGATTTAATCCGTTAAGCCGTCTTGGTGAGGTATGTAGCAATCTTAATAGCTCGAAGTTTACACTCGCTAGAATAGGGCTGTTAGTTATCTCGAAATGACGTGCAAGGCGACAAAAATAATAATATGAAAGTTTCAGTATTAGCCAGTGCATTAATTGGCTCGGAGATTATAAAAATTGGTAACGAGGTTAACGAAATGAAACGCAAGGGCGCATCAATCGCTAACTTAACCATCGGCGATTTCGATTCGAATATTTATCCAATTCCTGCAGAATTAAAGGCTGGTATTGTCGATGCCTATAACGCTAATCAAACCAATTATCCACCGGCAGATGGTGTTCTGCAATTAAGAGAAACTGTTTCTGAATTACTGAAAGATAGATTTGGCTTGGAATATAACACCAACAGTATTCTTGTTTCAGGTGGTTCCCGACCTTTAATTTATGCTACCTATCTAGCTTTAATCGACCCGGGAGATACTGTAGTTTTTCCAGCACCATCCTGGAATAACAACCACTATTGCCACTTAACTTCAGCAAAAGCTATCGCAGTGGAAACCGATGCGGCACATAACTTTATGCCAACGGCAGCGCAGTTGAAACCACATTTAAAAGGTGCAACTTTATTGGCTTTGTGTTCGCCGCTGAACCCAACAGGAACAATGTTTGATGCAGATTCTTTAGCTGAAATCTGCGATGTTGTTTTAGAGGAAAATGCAAGTCGTGGCGCTGATGAAAAGCCATTATATTTAATGTACGACCAAATTTATTCGCTTCTAACTTTCGGTAAAGAACATGTGAATCCGGTTTCATTACGCCCTGCGATGCGTGAGTTTACCATTTTTGTTGATGGAAGTTCGAAATGTTTAGCAGCCACTGGAGTTCGTGTAGGTTGGGGTTTTGGTCCTGAAGATATCGTAAACAGAATGAAAGCTTTGGTCGGCCATATGGGCGCCTGGGCCCCGAAAGCCGAACAGGTTGCTATGTCGAACTATTTTAATGATAAAGTGCAGGTTGATACGTTCTTAACCACTTTTAAAGGACAGGTTCAAGATAGTTTAAACGCATTGTATAATGGCTTTAACGAATTAAAAAACGAGGGTTTTAATGTCGATGCAGTTGAACCAATGGGTGCAATCTACTTAACTATTAAAATAGATTATATAGGTAAAACAACAGAAGATGGTCATCTTTTAAAAGATAGCGCAGATGTTAACTTTTATCTAATTAAAGAAGCAGGAGCAGCATTAGTGCCGTTTTCTGCTTTCGGAAATGAGCATAATATGCCTTGGTTCAGAGCATCGGTTGGGGCTTGCACCTTGCAAGATATCAAAGATATGTTGCCTAGAATTAAAGCTGCTTTAAGTAAGTTGAAGTAGTAAAATTAATTTCAAAAAAAACCTCTTCAAAATAATTTCGAAGAGTTTTTTTATTTAATAATTTTTGAATTTAGCTTTTAAACTCGCTGGTTTTATGGAAATCAATGTCAGGGTAATCCTGTTTGGTTAAGTTAATCATGTATTCGCTATCCGATAAATAAACAGGATTTGCCTCCTTGTCGAACCCGATATGCTGTTGCTTGCGTTTCACAAATTCATCCAATTTCTTTCTGTCTGATGACGTTACCCAACTCGAACGTGTATAACTTAAAGTACGGAAACGACATTTAGCACCATATTCATGCTCCAAACGGAAATTTATTACTTCAAACTGCAATTCTCCAACAGCACCAATTACCTTTCTATTTCCAGGCTGCATTACAAATAATTGCGCCACACCCTCATCGGTTAATTGTTCTATACCTTTTTCCAATTGTTTGGTACGCATCGGGTCCATATTTTCGACTTCCTTAAAAATTGATGGAGAGAAACTCGGAATGCCTTTAAATTGTAATTTCTCGCCCTCGGTTAACGTATCGCCGATTTTGAAGTTGCCACTGTCGTACAAACCAACCACATCACCCGGCCAGGCCTCTTCAACGATGCTTTTCTCGTTAGCCATGAAATCCATCGGATTCGAGAATTTCAATTTTTTATCCTGACGGGTATGGTAGTAGAATTTATTTCGCTCAAATTTACCAGAACAAATACGCAGGAAAGCAATTCTATCGCGGTGTTTTGGGTCTAAGTTAGCATGGATTTTAAATACAAAACCACTGAAGTTCTTCTCTTCAACCAACACATCACGCTCTTCAGCTTCGCGGTGTCGCGGACTTGGCGCAATGTCGATAAACGTATCCAAAAGTTCTTTAATACCAAAGTTGTTAATTGCACTTCCGAAAAACACAGGTGCAACCAAACCCTCTGTATATAAGTCCTTATCAATCTTGCCGTAAATGCCATCAACCAGTTCCACATCATCTTTCAGTGTGTTGATTTCGTTTTCTTTCAGATAATTTAGTAACGACAGGTCGTTTAAATCATTTGCTGCCACAACCGAATCGGTAACTTTGGTTTTATCAGAATTGAATAAATTTAAGTGTTTATTGTAGATGCTGTAAACACCTTTAAATGTATGCCCTTGCCCGATTGGCCACGAAAGCGGGCATAAACTGATGTTTAGTTTTTCTTCAATTTCATCCAATAAATCGTAAGCCTCTTTACCCTCACGGTCCATTTTGTTTACGAAAATAATTACTGGCGTGTTGCGCATTCGGCAAACCGACATTAGTTTTTCGGTCTGTTCCTCCACACCTTTCACACAGTCGACCACCAAAATAACGCTATCCACAGCCGATAATGTGCGGTAAGTATCTTCCGCGAAATCCTTGTGACCAGGTGTATCCAAAATGTTAATACGCTTGCCGCTGTACTCAAAACCCATTACCGAAGTTGCCACCGAGATACCACGTTGTTTCTCAATTTCCATAAAATCGGAAGTATTGCTTTGGTTTGCTTTGTTCCGTTTTACCGCACCAGCCGTGTTAATTGCACCACCAAAAAGCAGGAATTTTTCTGTCAGCGTGGTTTTGCCCGCATCGGGGTGACTAATAATGGCAAAGGTTTTACGTTTTTCTATTTCAGGGTTAAGCATAATAAAATTTTGGGTATAAAGTGGCGATGAAACCTGGTTAAAGGAATTTAACAGCGATAAGGTTTGAATAATTTTGTTTCATCAGGCTGCAAAGATAACAAAATTGGTTAACTGTTTGAACTGGTTAATTGTTTAAATGAAAACTGATTGTGCAAAGGTCTGCATCCAATATTCCCCTTTTTTAGAGGGGTGCCTGAAAGGCAGGGTGTTCTATCTGTTTAGAAAAGCATTTGCAGTAGTTCTCCGGAAAAGCAGTCCCGCCATGCATTACAATCTTTTTCAAACTTCTGTCATTCGCACCCTTTCCGTCATTGCGGGGGAGGAATGACGTGGTAATCTTTTCCATCATTACACAAAAAGTATTTCCATTGCTGTCGGGTTTAACCAACTTCTTTGATAATTCTTGGGAGAGTTTTAAAACCCATCGCTTTAAATTTTTCCATTTTCTTTTGCCGCATTGCCCAGGGGTTTAAACCCTGAACCATTTATTAAGGCATTACCTATTTTGCGGTGGTTTTTCGCCAAAAGCGAAAGCCCTTTGTTAAATAAACCTGATGGTAGCGGGCACGGAGTGTAACGGAGTAAAGCGAACAGCAGGGCTGCCATTACCGATAAAAAACTGAACCATCATTTCCAAATATTTAACCTTGTTCAACGAAAATTATTAACTGAAAAACTAAAAATCATACCTATTTTTGTGCTAAAATTGTTAGCTTTAATTATCCCGCCGAACTAAAGCAAACTAAAATCTTATTGCCGATGCCACAAATAGAGGAAACTTCTACAGCCGCAGAAATTGCTGCCAAGTTTATCAACTATACTTCAAAACACGTTTTTTTAACAGGAAAAGCAGGGACTGGAAAAACGACATTTTTACGTAAGCTGATAAAACTGACCCATAAAAAAGCGATGATTTGTGCGCCAACAGGCATTGCAGCAATTAATGCATCGGGCGTTACTATTCACTCACTTTTTCAGTTGCCATTCGGTGCTTTTTTTCCTGATGCAGCGGGGAATATAATGAATCAGAACATTACGTTTAACTTCAATACGCCGCGAACCATTGTGAAACACATGAATATGCAGGGCAATAAACGCAGGATGTTGCAGGAGTTGGAACTGTTAGTTATTGATGAGGTGAGCATGCTGCGGGCGGATATGCTTGATGCGATTGATTTTGCTTTGCGTTATATTCGCAGGAATAGAAATGTGCCTTTTGGCGGGGTTCAGATACTATTTATTGGCGATTTGCATCAGTTGCCGCCTGTAGTTAAAAACGATGAGTGGCGGGTAATGGCAGGTTTTTACAAGAGTATTTATTTCTTCGATGCTTTGGCTTTGCAGAATAATCCACCAGTTTATATCGAGTTGGATAAAATTTATCGTCAGGATGATGCCGTGTTTATCGGTTTGCTAAACAACCTGCGGAACAACAAAATTACACCCGAAGATACGGCTTTGCTTCGCCAGCATTTTAAGCAAGATTTTAAACCTGCTGCAGATGAAAATTACATCACTTTAACCACGCATAACAATAAAGCTGACAGCATAAACAGGGAAAGGTTGACACAGTTGAAAACAAAATCTTACTTTTTTGAAGCCAAAGTTATAGGTGAATTTAATGAGTACGCTTACCCGAACGAAAAAAGTTTAGAACTAAAAGTGGGTGCGCAAGTGATGTTTATTAAGAACGATATGACTGCCGAAAAGCGTTATTACAACGGTAAAATCGGCGTTGTGCATCACATAGAAAAAGATGTTATCGAAATAGAATTGCCTGAAGAACGGACGGTTATTTCGGTTTCGCCATATACCTGGGAGAATGTAAAATACAAGTTGAATGAAGCGACGAACGAAATTGCGGAAAATGTTGCAGGTTCGTTTGTGCAATATCCGATAAAATTGGCTTGGGCGATTACGGTGCATAAAAGTCAGGGTTTAACTTTTGATAAGGCAATTATTGATGTTGGCGAGGCCTTTGCACCTGGTCAGGCTTATGTTGCACTTTCTCGTTTACGGTCGCTTAAAGGTTTGGTTTTGACTTCGCACTTGCGTGAAAGCGGTTTGCAACAAGACCAGAATATCCATTATTTTTCGAGTACAAAGCAACCTGCTGAAGTTTTAACCGAACAGATTAGTGTGGAGAGTTATGATTTCATCAGGACTTATTTATTGGCTGCTTTCGATTTGAATTTAATCAGGTATTACATAAAAGAGCATCTGCAAACTTTTGATAAAAGTGAGAAATCGACTAAGCAACACTATGATAACTGGACGATGGACTTGTATGCTGATTTCCAAAAAATTACCGCCACAGCCGATACTTTTATTAATCAACTGAAAGGACTTTTCGCCGATAAAACTGAGCATACATTTTTCAATGTTTCTAAGCGGGTAGAGGCGGCATTAAAATATTTTAATCCACTGGTTAAGGGCATCTCTGATAAATTTCTCGCTCATATTGAACTTGTAAAAGAAGAGAAGGGAATAAAAACTTACCTAACGGAATTGTTGGAACTCGAGATTTTGGTGTACGAGCAGCTGAAAAAAATGCACAAAAGTAAAGCTTTGTTACTTGCCATTATTGATGGAAAAGAATTTAGCAAAGCTGATACCGATGCACTACTAAATGAATCGGAACGGAACGAGCAATTGCAAAAAGCGATTCAGTTGAAAGGTCAGGTTTTGAAAGTGAAATCTGCTGTTGAGAAGAAAAAGAAAGAACCAAAAGTTGATACAAAACTCATCAGTTTTGAACTTTATGAGCAAGGCAAAACGGTAGACGAAATTGCAAAAGAACGTGGTTTTTCTGTTGGTACTATTGAGGGGCACCTGGCTTATTATGTTTCTACACAACAAATTGATGTCTCGAAATTGGTTAAGCCTAATAAAATCAGAAACATTAGCGATGCGGTTGAAAGCCAAAAAACAAAATCGATGGCTACGATTCGGGAGTTTTTAGGCAAGGATTATTCATTTGGTGAGATTAAGTTGGTGTTGGCTTCGCTGTTTCCATCGGAGGAGTAGAGTATTAGTTTAACTGCAAAGAACGCTAAGAAAATGGGCGCAAAGTACACAAAGTTAAGTCTAAAATAATGGGGGGAGAATGAATTATCAAGAGTTGTAATCGGTTTAGCAATTGAAGTACCTAATGCATTAGGGCCAGGCTTGTTAGAAAGTGCTTACAAAGAATGCTTATTTTACAAAATTGCTAAAGCTGGATTATTTGTAGAAAAGGAAAAGATAATGCCTTTAATATTTGAAGAGGTGAGGTTGGAATGTGGCTATAGAATTGATATTTTAGTAGAAAGGAAATTAGTCATTGAACTGAAAAGCGTTGAAGCTTTAAATGATGTGCACTTGGCTCAAACATTAACTTATATGAAACTAAGAAATTATAAATTGGGTTTGTTAATGAATTTCAATGTTACTCTTTTAAAGGATGGTTTAAAACGTATCGCCAATGGCCTGTAATTTTTCTTTGTTTCTTTGCGAAAAACTTTGCGAACTTTGCGGTTAAATGGAGAAAGTTGATTTATTAGCGCAATATATGCCAGCAGAGGCAGCACCGCTAATTGCAAAGTGGATAGATTATTTTCAGTGCGAGTTTAAAATCGCTAAAACCCGTTCTACAAAACTCGGCGATTACCGTCATCCGTACCGCGAAAAAGGTCATCGGATTTCAGTAAATTTCAATTTGAATAATTATGCCTTTCTGGTTACAACCGTTCATGAATTTGCCCACCTGTTAACCTGGAACGATTTCAAAAACAAAGTAAAACCTCATGGTTCGGAGTGGAAAAAAAACTTTCAACGGATGATGGTTCCATTTTTCGATATGAATATTTTTCCTGCCGATATACATAAGGCAATTGATAATTACATGTCAAATCCTGCGGCATCAAGCTGTTCAGATTTACATTTATCCAGAGCGTTAAAAAAATACGATTCCGATAAAGTAGAAACTTTACACCTGGAACAACTGCCAGTAAATACCATCTTTAAAATAAAAGATGGTCGTCGCTTTACCAAAGGCGAACGCATTAGAAAACGTTATCGTTGCGTGTGTTTAGATGATAAAAGGATTTATCTTTTTAATCCTTTGGCAGAGGTTTTTGTGGTGGAGTAGACAAGCTAATTATCAAATACTAAACTAATTGATTAACTTTAGTTTATGGAACAAATTTTCGACCGAATTTATATTGATAGTGATATTTGTAATGGAAAACCTATCATCAGAGGCAAAATAATTACTGTACAATCCATTATGGAGTTTTTATCTGCAGGCGAAACTGCGGAAGAAATCTTAAAACAATATCCATCCCTGGAACCAGAAGATATTACAGCTTGTATGCGTTATGCGACAGAATTAATGAATCATAGCTTTATTATTAAACAGGCCGTTGCTTAATGGATTGTGAATTTCTAATCGATGTTAATCTACCTCGTTTATTCTCGATTTGGAATAGTTCAAAATACATTCATCAATTTGATTTAGGAGATTAATGGACAGACTCGCAGATTTGGAAATACGCCAAAGAGAATAATCTGACCATCATTACAAAGGATAGTGATTTTTCATCAAGAATTCTATTACATACGCCGCCACCAAAGGTAATTCATGTTAAACTGGGCAATATGAAAATGTCTGAGTTTTATAAAATCCTCAAAAATTTATGGCCAGAAATTATTCAATTAAATCAAGATTACAAATTGGTTAATGTGTTTTTAGATAGAATTGAGGGAGTAAAATAGCTACAAAAACTCAAACTTATCGCCATCAAATAAACCTTTATCACTTAACTTTAAATGCGGAATCACCAACAGCGCCATAAAGGAAAGCGTCATAAACGGTGCAACTAAAGTAGAGCCCAACTCTTTTGCAAATTTATCAATCGAAGTGTAGCTTTCAGCAACTATATAGCCATTCTCGTTGCTCATTAAACCAGCCACAGGTAAAGCCAAAACCTCGTCTTTTCCATTGCCCAAAGCGACAACACCACCTGTTTCTTTGATAACCAAATTAACCGCATCGCAAATGCTTTTGTCATCAACACCAACCGCGATAATATTATGACTATCGTGAGCCACACTCGATGCTATTGCACCTTGCATTAAACCAAAATTTTTAACGAAAGAAACGGCAATCGGTGCATCATGATAGCGATTAACCACCACCATTTTTAAAACATCATTTTCTAAATCACTGATGATATTTCCATTCAAAACCTTAGGTTTTGCAGAGAGTCTGTTTGTAATTAATTGCCCATCTAAAGCCTCAATCACAGGAATTTCCTTTTGCCCTGTAAATGCACAAGCAAAATCCTGTTCGTTTTTCAGGCTGCAATCGAAGTGATTAACGGATTCTTTGTCTTCAATATGTTTTACCCAATCGCCAACCATTTTGCCATTTTCAGCAAGTAAAATTCCATCGATGTAAGTCTGCTTAACTTTGAAGTCTTTCAAATCCTCAATAACAATAAAATCAGCATAGTCGCCAACTTGCAATGCGCCAACATCCAGTTTATAATGAAGAATCGGATTGATACAAGCCGCCTGAAGAACATTAAAAACATCTATTCCTTTTGCAACCGCTCTTGAACAAAGTTCATTGATATGATTTTCAACCAAACTATCAGGGTGTTTATCATCGCTGCAAAACATCATCATTTCCGGCCAATCGTTTAGCAAATCGATAAGCGCTTCGAAGTTTTTGGCTGCACTTCCTTCGCGGATGAGGATTTTCATTCCGCGTTGCAGTTTATCCAAAGCCTCTTCAGCGGTGAAACATTCATGGTCGGTAGAAATGCCTGCAGCTATATATTGCTGAACAGCATCGCCTCGTAAACCTGGTGCATGACCATCAACGGGTTTCCCCAACTCATGTGCAGCAGCAATCTTTTTCAAAACTTCCTCATCTTTATAAAGCACCCCTGGGAAATTCATCATTTCACTCAAATATTTTATTTCAGGACGCTCTAAAAGTGCTTTTACATCATCATGGTTTAATTCAGCGCCAGCGGTTTCAAAAATTGTAGCAGGAACACAGCTTGGTGCACCAAAATTAAATTTGAAAGGAACCGTTTTGCCGTTTTCAATCATAAATTCAACACCCTCTAATCCGCAAACATTTGCAATTTCATGTGGGTCGCTGATGGTCGAAACCGTTCCGTGAACAACCGCCAACCTTGCAAACTCACTTGGAATTAACATGCTACTTTCAATGTGGACATGGCTGTCGATAAATCCTGGTGAGATGAAATATTTGTCGCTTTTTGCTTCCGATATTTTATTGATAGATTTTATTTTTGCATGCTCCACCTCAACTTCGCCAAAGAAAATGCTTCGCTTTGTGATATCAATTATGTTTCCCTCGACTTTAAAATTGCTCATTTTGTTTTATATGAATTAGCCACGGAAACACGGATTGACACGGAATTAAAAAATTTTTTTCGTGATTTCTGTGTTTCCGTGGCAAAAGTATTTTAGTATTTCAATAATTTATCAATTGTTTCTGCCAGCCTTGCCTTAGCTAAAAAATCATCTTCCAAAACTTTACTCATCGGAATTGCGGTGTCTAAGCTGGCACATCGCATAATCGGAGCATCCAAATATTTGAAGCAATGTTCTCCTATCCATGCCGAAACTTCTGCCCCAAAACCATTAGTAAGGGTATCTTCATGCAAAATTAAAACTCTTCCTGTCGCTTTAACGGCAGCGGAAACTGCTTGCTTATCCCAAGGCTGCAAAGTTCTTAAATCAATTAGAGTTGCATTACATTCAAGGTTATTTTTGATGTAATCCAAAGCCCAGTGAACGCCCAAACCATAAGTAATGATGGCAAATTTATTTCCATTGGCCAATGTAACCGCTTTACCGATTTCAGTTGTATAATAACCATCAGGAACGGGAGCAGATAAACTTCTGTATAAATATTTATGTTCGAAATAAAGTATTGGGTTCGGGTCTTCAATTGCGGCCAATAATAGTCCTTTCGCATCTTCAGGAAAAGCGGGATAAACGACTTTTAACCCTGGGGTTTTCGTAAACCAAGCCTCATTGCTTTGCGAATGGAACGGGCCTGCGCCAGTTCCTGCACCTGTAGGCATACGAACTACAACATCGGCTTTTTCGCCCCAGCGGTAATGTGTTTTGGCTAAATTATTTATGATTTGATTGAAACCAACCGTCACGAAATCGGCAAATTGCATTTCTACAACAGCTTTGTAGCCATTGATGGATAAGCCCAAACCAGCGCCAACAATTGCCGATTCGCAAATTGGTGTGTTTCGAACTCGTCCTTTACCATACTTTGTAGTAAAGCCATCCGTAATTTTGAAAGCGCCGCCATAATCTGCAATATCCTGTCCCATTAAAACCATGTTCGGATATTTTTGCATGGCTAAATCCAATCCATCGGTTATCGCGTCTAAATATCTTTTTTCTGTGGAGAACTGATTTGGCTCAATTACCTTTTGCTCAAAAGGATAATACATGTCCGCCTCTTCATGAACTGAATTTGCTTCAGGTTCAGGTTCATCGAAAGCTTCTTCCACTTCTAACTCAATGTCTCTTTTGATTTTAATTTTAGCATCGATAACTGCATCAGCAGTTAAAATGCCTTGTTCAATCAGATAAGATTCGTAATTGCTTAAGGGGTCTTTCTTTTCCCATTCATCAAATAATTCCGGCGGAACGTATTTGGTGCCCGATGCTTCTTCATGCCCACGCATACGGAACGTTAAACATTCGACCAAAATTGGCCGCGGGTCTTTTCTAATTTCATTTGCCAGCTGATTGATGGTATCATAGACTTCAAGAATATTATTTCCATCAATTTGAACGCCCTCAATGCCGTAGCCGATTGCTTTATCAACCAAATTTTTACATCTAAACTGCTCTGATTTTGGTGTCGATAAACCGTAGCCATTGTTTTCTATCAAAAAGATTACAGGCAGATTCCAAACCGCTGCAACATTTACAGCTTCGTGAAAATCGCCCTCGCTTGTGGCGCCTTCACCCGTGTAAACCAATGTTGCGTTTTGTTTATTGGCCAATACATCGGCCAAGGCAATGCCGTCTGCCAAAGCCATTTGCGGACCGAGATGAGAAATCATCCCGATAATTTTATAATCTTGTGTGCCGAAATGAAAGGAGCGGTCGCGGCCTTTGGTAAAACCCGATAGCTTGCCTTGCCACTGCGCCATCAACTTTTTTAGGGGAATATCCCGGGAAGTAAAAACGCCAAGATTACGGTGCATCGGAAGTATGTATTCATCGCTTTGCATGGCTAAAGTAGAACCCACTGCAATCGCTTCCTGCCCGATTCCTGAAAACCATTTGCCAATTCTCCCTTGACGCAAAAGTTTTAACATTTTCTCCTCAACCATTCGAGGATAAAGCAATTTCTTGTATAAATTCAGTAAGAATTTGTCGTCTTTATCGCGGCGGTTGAAGTGCATATAAACTTTAAAAGAGCGGATTATTTTTTCTCTAAAATTGAACTATGAGGAGTAAAGTTAAAAAAGCCTTCAAAGCTTAAATCCTCATCAAGCTCTTCCCAATGTATTCCATAAGGAGAAAATGTAAAATTCTCTAATGAAGATTTCGTAGCGTTTTCGAGTTTTGGGAACCAACTCAGCGGATGATTTTTAACTTCATCAGCACTGGTTTTAATGAATATATTTTTATCATCAAACCAAACTTTAATTACATTAATTTCCATGATATTCATTCCATTTATTAATGATAATTTCTTTGTTCTCTTCAATCAAAGCAATCGCCAAAATAACGTCTTTATTTTTAAGACCTTTGTTTGTAATTAATTTAACTTCCTCAACTTCAAATTTTGCTTCACCATCAGCATTTCTTACATATACATGAATCGGCAAATGTTCATTAGAATAAAAGAAAAATCTTAATCCGAAGACGATGAAAAGAGTTGGCATAATTTTACACAAGCTTTAATTGTGAATTTACGAATTCAATAGTAAAAGCTATTATGCTAGCTTAGATTTTGTTAATCTTCCTTATTCTTTTTCAATTCTTCCCACTGCTTTGCGAAAGATTTATCGGCCACTTTCGGCATCTCACGGTATTTACCCCAACTCTTTTTAAAGAAAGTCTTCAACATAAAGTTCTTAAATTTTCCCCCGAAGAAATCCATCCACTTGCGTTTCTGCATCATTCGGTTAAACATGCCCCAGCCAATTTCTTCAACTTTGCCGTTTTCATGTGTTGCTGCAGCATCTCTCCGGTTTAACAACAACATTTTATGAATATCAATTTTAACCGGACAGACTTCAGAACATTTTCCACAAAGACTGGAAGCATAGCTTAAGTGTTTAAATTCTTCCATTCCTTTTAAATGTGGCGTGATCACCGAGCCAATCGGACCGCTGTAGGTAGTATTATAGGTATGCCCGCCAATATTTTTGTAAACCGGGCAGGCATTTAGGCAGGCGCCACAACGGATGCAATATAAGCCCTGTCGCTGGTCTTTTTGGGCCAATAGATTTGTACGGCCGTTATCTAAAAGGATAACATACATTTCTTCAGGTCCGTCGGTTTCATTTGCCTGGCGAGGGCCGCTCAAGATGGTATTGTAAACCGTTAAATTCTGACCTGTTCCATGTGAGGCAAGCAAGGGCCAGAACAAATCTAAATCGGCCATTGATGGAATAACCTTTTCGATGCCCACAATAGCGATGTGTATTTTCGGGAAAGTGGTGCTCAACCTTGCATTTCCCTCGTTTTCTGTGATGGCAATACTTCCTGTATCAGCAATTAAAAAATTACCACCGCTAATCCCGATATCAGCATTTAAATACTTATCACGAAGTAATTCTCTAGCTTTTTGAACGAGTTGTGGTGGTGTTGCATCAATAGGCGTTCCGAATTTATTGTGGAATAACTTTGCAATATCGGTTGCACTTAAGTGCATTGCAGGCGTAACGATATGATAAGGTGCTTGCCCAAGTAACTGAACAATGTATTCACCTAAATCACTTTCTAAAGATTCAATTTGATTGCTTTCCAAGAACTCATTCAAATGGATTTCTTCGGTCGTCATCGATTTAGATTTGATAACCGTTTTGCCGTTATTTCTTTTAATAATTTTAAGAATTTCTTGCTGCGCTTCTGCGGCATCATTTGCCCAGATAACTTTTCCGCCTCTGCGTTGAAAATTAGATTCAAATTCTGGCAGGAATTTATCGAGATTTTCCATTACACGCCATTTAACAATGTGTGCTTTCTTTTTCGATGCCTCGAGGTTTTCAAATTTCGATAAGCCGCGTTCTACTGCCGTATTATATTTTCCAATATTGTAATTAATGGTTTTACGATGCGGTAAATCGAAAGCTTTCTCATCAGATTTCTCTAAAAATTCCTCTGCAGTCTTCATCATAATTCAAAGATAGGAATTTCTGTTACCGCCAAAAGTAATGTGCATAAAAAAGCCCCGATTGTAGTATCGGGGCTAAATATTTTTACTTTATTATTTCTTTGGATTGCCTTTTCCATCCATATCAACTACGGGGCGTTTAGCCTGATTAGCTAATTCCCAGGCAATATAATAGGTTAAATGTGCCCTCTTTGCCAATAATTCGAAATTAATTTTACTTACTTCATCTCCTGGTCTGTGGTAATCTTGTTGCAACATACCATCGTAAAAGAAAATAATCGGAATACCTAATTTCGCAAAGTTGTAATGGTCTGAGCGATAATAAATTTGCTCAGGGTCTTTAGGGTCGTCATATTTAAAATCCAGTTTCATTTTAGTATAGGTCGCATTAACTCTATCTTGTAAAGTAGCTAAATCGCTGCTTAACATTTTTGAACCTACCGAATAAATGTAGTTTGCCGAATCAGGTTTACCTAAATATTCTTCGCCAATACGGCCAATCATATCTGTATTTAAATCGGCAATTGTATTTTCTACAGGGAATACAGGATGCTCTGAATACCATTCAGAACCCCAAAGTCCTTTTTCTTCACCAACTACTGTCATAAACAAAATACTGCGTTTTGGTCCTTTACCAGCTTTTTTAGCGTCCATAAAAGCTTTCGCCATTAACAAAACACCAGTAGTTCCTGAACCATCATCATCAGCGCCGTTGTTAACTTTGTCGGTTGCGTTAGGGTCATTAACCAATCCAATATGGTCATAGTGACCAGTTAAAACCAAAACTTCTTTTTTAAGTACAGGGTCAGAGCCTTCTAAGAAACCTAAAACATTTTCACATCTAACGGGTGTTTCTGTTTTAGCTGCGCTTGCAGAAAACGGAACGTTCAGAACTTGCGAAGCAGGAGCCTGACTGTCAACAATTTTCTTTTGTAAATCGGCAACTGTTGTGTTCGATGCTTTTAATAATTCATTCGCAACTGCTGTTGAAATTGAAATACGTGGTACATCATTTTGTTTCTGAGCCTCAATAGCAGCATTTGTTTTAATCATTACTCTGCCTTTATTTTGAGTCATCTTGGTGTTTTCAGTAATTCTATCTACCATCGGGTCGATAAGAATAATTGCCTTCACCTGATTTTCAGCAAAATATTTTGCTCTTGTTTCAAGCATTGCACGGTAAGCTGCTCTGTCAACTCTTGTACCCGCTTTAACAGTTGGGTCGCCCGCACTGAACATCATTACAACTTTACCTTTGATATCAGTTCCTGCGAAATCGTTGTAACTACCTTTATTAATGGCATAACCAACGAAAACGATTTGGTCTGTTGAAAAAGTAAAACCTTTATCGCTAATTAAGCTTGGCGAAACAACGTAGTCTTTTTGGTATTCTTTAGGCTGGCCATTTACAGTTACCTGACTTTGTTTCAGAGTAACGTTTACCAAATCAATTTTCTGGAAATATTCGTTATTAACAGGGCCTTTTAATCCAATTGATTTAAAATAATTGCGAATGTAATCAGCCGCCATCCATGCACCTTTTGTGCCGGTTTCGCGACCTTCATATTCATCAGAAGCTAAAACCGATAAATGTTTACGTCCATTAGCCGGGTTGATGGCTTTACTAAACCTCATCGCATCTTTATTTGGCGCAAGAGGTTTAACTTGTGCAAAGCAACTTATACTAAGTATAGAAGCCAGACCAAGTGTTAGAAATTTTTTATTCATTATGTAGTAAAAGTTAGTTTCTTAATATTAGCAGGATATTTTCTCAACCCTGGTTTGATGACGGCCACCTTCAAACTCAGTGTTTAAAAATGTTGTTGTAATTTCTTTGGCAAGTTCTTCAGATACAAACCTTGCTGGTATGCATAAAACATTAGCGTCATTGTGCTTTCTAACTAAAGACGCCACTTCATTTTCCCAGCACAGTCCCGCTCTGATTCCCTGATGTTTATTTGCTGTTATCGCAACACCATTTGCCGAACCACAAAGTAAAATGCCGTACTTACATTCGCCACTTTCTACAGCTGAAGCAACAGGATGTGCAAAATCTGGGTAGTCAACAGAATCTGTAGCGTGTGTTCCAAAGTCTTTAATTTCATAATCGGAAAGAAATTCTTTTAATACTTCCTTGTACACAAAACCTGCATGATCTGAACCAATTGCAATTTTAATTTTGAGGTCTGCCATCTGCCAAATTTATAGAGAATTATGAAATCTGTTCGTAATGTTTTTGTTAGTTAGCAAAAAAAGCCGCATCAGCCTTTTTCTTTTTTCTTTCGATGTAAGCCGAAACGAAAATACTCAATTCATACAGTAAAAATAATGGGGTAGCTACAATTAACATCGTCATAATATCAGGCGTTGGCGTTACAATAGCGGCTATGATTAAAATAATTACTGCTGCATATCTTCTGCTCGAACGCATTAATTTCGGGGTCATTAATCCGAGTTTCGATAAAATGAAAATTATAACCGGTAACTCAAAAATGATACCTGTTCCTAAGGTTAGAGTTGCAACTGATGATAAATAAGAGTCGACTGTAAAAGTGTTTTTAATTTCGGCACTTACCGTATAACCTGTTAAAAAGTTCACTGATAACGGGCAAACCACGAAATAACCGAAAAGTATACCCACAACAAAAAGAACTGATGCAAAGAATACAAAACCACTTGCTGATTTCCGTTCGTTTTCATGAAGTGCAGGTTTAATAAAGCGCCAAATTTCCCACAGTAAATAAGGAAAGCCAACAACGATACCGCACATTACACAAACATTTAGCTGCAGGTTAAACTGACCTGCCATTTCTGTATTGATAATTTCACCGTTAATTTTGGTGATACACATATCTTTACCAAGTGATGGGAAATGTTCAACCAGTTTACACATCATTCTGTAAGTCCAGAAATCAGGTTTTTTAGGGCCGAAAATTATCTTATCAAGAATTTCTTCGTTGAAATAAAAGGCGATACCTGTAAATACGGCGATAGCAATTACGGCTCTGATTAAGTGTTTGCGGAGAACATCAAGATGGTCGAAGAAAGACATTTCTGCCTCTAAAGTTGTGCTCTTTTGTCCGATAGCTTTTGTAAGTAGTGATTTTTTAGTGTCGCTCATGTTGAAAACAAAAATACCATTCTAAATGAATAGAATGGTATTTACGTGTTAAATATAGAAATAGTTTATATTATTCTGAAAATTCAAATGTTTCCATAAACTTCGTAGTGAAATTTCCGGCTCTAAAGTTCGGGTCTTTCATCAATTGTAAATGGAATGGAATGGTTGTTTTTACACCTTCGATTACAAATTCGCCCAGAGCACGTTCCATTGTACAAATTGCTTCTTCACGTGTTTGAGCAACACAGATTAATTTTGCAATCATCGAATCGTAGTTTGACGGAATTTGATAACCTGCGTAAACATGTGTATCTACACGTACACCGTGACCACCCGGAGAGTGGAAATTAGTGATTTTGCCCGGTGAAGGACGGAAATTATTCGCAGGATCTTCCGCATTGATACGGCATTCTATTGCATGCATATCAGGGAAGTAGTTTTTACCCGAAATCGGAATTCCGGCTGCAACTTTAATCTGCTCCTTAATTAAATCGAAATTAATAACCTCTTCCGTAACCGGATGCTCAACCTGAATACGGGTGTTCATTTCCATGAAATAGAAATTACGATGTTTATCAACCAAAAATTCGATTGTACCTGCACCTTCGTAATTTACAGCCATTGCACCTTTAATTGCAGCTTCACCCATTCTTACACGAAGTTCATCTGTCATAAACGGGGATGGAGATTCTTCAACTAACTTTTGGTGACGACGCTGAATAGAGCAATCACGCTCCGATAAGTGACAAGCTTTACCGAATTGATCGCCGATAATCTGAATTTCAATGTGGCGAGGATCTTCAATATATTTTTCTAAATATAAACCGTCGTTACCGAAAGCTGCGCCAGATTCCTGACGGGCGCTATCCCATGCGTTTTCGAAATCTTCATCTTTCCAAACTACACGCATACCACGGCCACCACCACCGGCAGTAGCTTTAAGAATAACCGGGTAACCCATTTCGTTGGCAATCGCAATACCTTCTTTAACGCTGGTAAGCAAACCTTCAGAACCAGGAATGGTTGGGACGCCTGCAGTTTTCATGGTTTCTTTAGCCGAAGCTTTATCGCCCATGCCGTTAATCTGCTCAGGGGTTGCGCCAATGAATTTAATGCCGTATTCACGGCAGATATTTGAAAACTTGGCATTTTCAGATAAAAAACCGTAACCTGGATGGATTGCATCAGCATTAGTTAATTCTGCAGCTGATATAATATTAGGGATATTTAAATAAGAATCTTTACTTGGCGGCGGGCCAATACAAACAGCCTCATCAGCAAAACGTACATGTAAACTCTCTCTATCTGCGGTAGAATAAACAGCAACCGTTTTGATGCCCATTTCCTTACAGGTACGGATAATGCGCAAAGCGATTTCGCCCCTGTTGGCAATTAGTATTTTTTTAAACATAATGTTTCCTTTTCGTCTCTGTTTTAAAATAATCGTCATGACGGATTTCTTTCCGGCATCTATTTAAAAAAGAAGACCCTGAATAAAAATTCAGGGTGACGTCAATGTTTTATAATTAAATAGGTTCTACTAAAAATAGTGGTTGGTCATATTCCACCGGCGATGCATTATCAACCAGGATTTTAACGATACGGCCAGAAACTTCACTTTCAATTTCGTTGAAAAGTTTCATCGCTTCTATGATACAAATTACTTTACCAGTTGCAACTTCATCACCCACGTTAACAAACATTGGCTTGTCGGGGCTTGATGAGCGGTAAAATGTACCAATCATTGGCGATTTAATGGTAATATATTTCGAAGTATCTTCAGCAGCCGGCACAGCTGGAGTTGAAGCCGCTGGTGCAGTAGGAGCTGTGGCCACTGGTGCTGCTGCTTGTAAAAGCGGAGCTTGGGGTACAGTAGCATGCACAACTGTTGGTGCCTGGTTTGTTTTAATGGTGATTTTAAAATTCTCTTGCTCGATTGCAACTTCATTTACACCAGAACGAGAAACAAATTTAATCAGTTCCTGTATTTGTTTGATATCCATTTTTTAGGCTAGTTATTGTAAAAAATAGTGTTTATTGAATTAACTAAGTTATACTTTTTTTGTTTTATTTATATAGAAAATAGATGCAGGGAAATATGAAACAGGCATTGCTTATTAAGCATTTGTCTATCATCCATTCACTATTTTCAAATTCCTATTTAGTGTCGTATGCCCATTTAAGGTATACAGAACCCCATGTGAAACCACCTCCAAAGGCAGCAAGAACGATGTTATCACCTTTTTTTAACCTACTTTCCCATTCCCATAAACACAATGGTATTGTTCCGTTTGTGGTATTGCCATAACGTTCTATATTAATCATAACCTTATCGGTTGTTACACCCATGCGGTTTGCGGTAGCATCAATAATACGTTTGTTGGCCTGGTGAGGTACCAACCATGCAACATCATCAGCGGTTAAGCTATTGCGTTCCATAATTTCTGCAGCAACATCTGCCATGTTGGTTACCGCAAATTTGAAAACCGTAGGGCCTTCCTGGTGTGCATAATGTTCTCTTGCATCAATTGTTTCGTGCGTTGCAGGTTTAACTGAGCCACCTGCTTTCATGCCTAAGAAATCTCTTCCCGATCCATCTGTTCTTAAAATCGAATCCTGAATTCCTAAACCTTCTTCATTAGGTTCTAACAAAGCACATCCGCAACCGTCGCCAAAAATGATACAAGTTGTACGATCTTCGTAATTGATAATTGATGACATTTTATCGCCACCAACAACTAAAACTTTTTTGTGTCTTCCTGATTCAATAAATGATGCGCCTGTTGACAGGCCAAAGATAAACCCAGAGCAAGCTGCCTGTAAATCGTAACCCCAGGCATTTGTAGCGCCAATTTTATCAGCCAAAACATTAGCCGTTGCCGGGAAAGTAAAATCTGGCGTAGTGGTGCAAAAAATAATCAATTCGATTTCCTTTGCATCAATACCTCTTTTTTTAAGTAAGCCATTTACAGCATGTACTGCCATATCTGATGTGCCTAAACCTTCTCCTTTTAAAATTCTGCGCTCTTTAATCCCCGTTCTGCTGGTAATCCATTCATCCGAAGTATCAACCATGGTTTCTAACTCTGCGTTTGTAAGCACATAGTCGGGGACGTAACCATTTACTGCCGTGATAGCAGCGTGAATTTTACTCATTTTAAAAATTTTAATAAATTATTTAAATGCCATTCTTATTTTCTCTACCAATCCTGTAGTTATCATTTCTCTGGATTGAAGAACCATGTTTTTTACCGCCAGCGGACTTGAAATTCCATGTCCGATAACAACTGGCGCATTAACGCCTAAAACCGGACTTCCACCGTATTGTTCATAATTAAAGCGATCAAAAAACTCATCTTTCAAACCCTTTTTGATTGTAATTACATAAAATGATTCTGCGAGTTTAAGCATTACATTTCCTGTAAAACCATCGCAAACGATTACATCCGACTTATCATTAAACAAATCTCGACCTTCTACATTACCAACGAAATTAAAAAGATTAGTCTCTTTCATTAACGGGAAAGTAGCCATGCTTAGCATATTGCCTTTCTCGTCTTCTTCGCCAATATTCATTAAAGCAACTCTTGGATTGTTTATTTTGAATAAATTTTCAGCATATAAGCTGCCCAAGACGCCGAATTGTAAAAGAATATCTGGTTTGCAATCTGCATTGGCGCCAACATCTAATAATAAACCGGTGCCGCCTTTAAGTTTTGGTAAAATGGAACATAAACATGGGCGGATAATGCCCGGAATAGTTTTAACGCTAAAAACGGCGCCAACTAGCATAGCGCCAGAATTACCAGCACTTGCAAAAGAATCGATTTTGCCCTCTTTTAAAAGGTTAAACCCAACTGCAATACTTGAGTTTGGTTTTTGAACTATGGCTTTGGTAGGATGTTCACCCATACCAATAACTTCATCAGTATGAACGTATTCAAAGTGATCCGGATTAAATCCTTCTTCTGCGAGAATTGGTTTAATCTGCTCGGTATCGCCGATAAGAACAATATGTTCCCCAGCGTTTAGCGATTGATGAGCTGCTATTGCTCCTAAAACAATTGCTTTAGGAGCATAGTCTCCGCCCATTATGTCGAGGCCTATTTTCATAGAAAAAATCTGTCTGTGTTAGTTCTAGGTTAATCCTAAAATTTTCAGTTGACTAAGGTATGACTAAAGCCGCTGAAAACACAAACAATTTTTTAAGAAAATTACCCGATTTGAGTATTTTCGATAACCAATTTACCGTTATAGTATAGGTTACCATCAACGTTGTAAGCACGGTGAGGTACGTGGATAGCACCTGTTGCTGAGCATGTTGCTAAAGAAGGAGTCACAGCTTTATAGTGTGTTCTTCTTTTATTTTTTCTCTGTTTCGAGATTTTCCGTTTTGGATGTGCCATTGGTGTATAATCTAATTATTTTTTTAACTTATTAAGTGCTTCCCAACGCGGGTCGCTTGATTGTTCATTTTCTTCAGCTTGTTTGTCGATAGAAAGTTGTTCCAATCTATCAATCATTTCCTGATCGCAGGCTTTATTTGCCTGCTCACAGTTTTTGATATAAGGCACTGCTACGTTAATCATTTCGTACAGTGGGCCTGATATATCAATTGCAGTCTCTTTTCTGCTCAGTGAGATAATTTCATCATCATCACTTTCCAAATCATCACCTGCAAACTTTACAATCTGTCTTTCGTATAAATTAATCGGTAACGGAAATTCAGATAAGCATTTATCGCAATCTAAATTTACTGTGCCCATTACTTTAAATTTTAAAAGCAACATGGTTTCCTGTTTCTCAAGCTCCAGGTTTACTTTTAAATTGCCACTTTTAATTAAAGAGTACTCGAAAGCATTAAAAAAGGTGTCATCAAGCTCATATTCAAATCGATGGCTTCCCAATTTTAATCCGGTAAACGGTACTGAAAATTGTTTTAGCGGGTTCAAAGTACTGTAAAATTTTAGCCTGCAAATGTAGGGATAAAATAATTAGATTAAAAATGTTTTTTAAAAATTGTTGGCTATTAAAAACCCATAAAGTTTTTAAAACGTCACAGGTTTAATTTTTTAACACCATTTCCTTATTATTTCTGCTCCATTCGCTCCACGAGCCAACGTAAAGTTTAGGAATTGGCAAGCCTGCATAATCCATAGCTAAAAGCGTATGGCAAGCTGTAATGCCCGAGCCGCAATGAACTATAACATTTTCGGGTTTAACGGTGCTTAGTGCAGTGGTGTACTTCTCCTTCAAAACTTCAGGATTTAGAAAGCGACCATCAGCACCTAAACTTTCGGTGAAGGGAATATTTATTGCGCCCGGAATATGGCCTGCAATTAAATCAATCGGTTCGGTTAAGCCGGCAAAACGATTAGCATCGCGAACGTCAATGACTATATAATCATCTGTTTTAGCTACTTTTTCAACGTCATTGATATTTGATAGCGGTAGATTCCAATGTTGAACTTCATATTTTTCGACCGATTTAGGTATTTCAACTTTACTTGTCACAGGAAATCCCGCTTTTACCGCACCCTGAAAGCCACCATCAATTACCTGAACTTTTTCGTGCCCGATTGCCCTTAACATCCACCACAACCTTGCCGCTGCATTACCGCCATTTTTATCATCGTAAACAATTACATGAGTATTTTTAGCAATGCCCAGCTTTTGTAAAACAGCAGAGAATTGTTCAGCTGTTGGTAGTGGATGCCGGCCACCTTCGGCAAAATCGCCAATATTGGCTAAATCTTCATTCACATCAGCGAAAATTGCGCCTGCCAAATGTTGCTCGTCATATCGGGCTTTTGAACCGGCACTGGCATCTACAATTACAATTTCATCATCAAGGTTTAACCAGGTTAATTCTTCGGGTTTAATAATCGGGGAAGTTTTGCTCATTTCATTTGAATTTGAAACACAATTTTAACAAAAATAAACCTGATAGACGTGGAAATACTTTTTTTGGTTCTGACGAGAAAGATTGCCACACTATTCCTCCTCGCATTAACGAAAAGGGAAATACGGCAGGAATTTAAAAAGATTGTAACGAATAGCAGGACTTTCGGAGCCGATAAAATACAGAACCTTGCTTTACAAAAGATGAAGCAAAAAAATAATAATTAAGCTTTAAGAAGCATCATCTTTAATGTCAAACTGCGTTTCTACAACTTTCCCACCGCTGCGTAATTGGTTGCTTAGCATTTCTTCCTGTTCTCTACGATTTTTTACAATGTGTATGGCTGAAAATAACGCTTCGGTAAACGAAGTAGAGTCTGCTAAATCTTTACCCGCAATATCGTAACCTGTACCATGATCGGGAGAGGTGCGCACGAAATTTAAGCCCGCTGTATAATTTACGCCATTATGAAAAGCCAATGTTTTGAACGGAATTAAACCCTGGTCGTGATACATCGCTAAAACAGCGTCGAATTTCTTGTAACTGCCATTGCCAAAAAAACCGTCGGCGGGGTAAGGACCGAAACACATAATACCTTTATCGTAAGCTTCCTGAATTGCAGGTGTTATAATTTCTGCTTCTTCAGCGCCTAACAACCCATTATCGCTTGCATGCGGATTTAAGCCTAATACGGCAATTTTTGGTTTTTCAATCCAGAAATCTTTCTTTAAACTTTCGTTAATCAGTTTTATTTTATTGAGGATTTTTTCTTTAGTAATTGAAGTAGGAACATCTTTTACAGGAATGTGGCCTGTAACTACGCCAACGCGTAAATTCTCACTAATTAAAAACATTAAAACATCTTTACTACCGCTTTTCTCTTGCAAATATTCGGTATGACCGGGAAAAGAAAATGTTTCGGATTGAATGTTGTGCTTGTTAATAGGGGCTGTAACTAATGCGTCGATATCGCCGGAAACTAAATCGGCAGTTGCTCTTTCTAAAGATAGCAGTGCATATTTTCCTCCGGTTTCTGTAATTTGGCCAAGTTCGATTTTTACATCTTCTTCCCAGCAATTAATCATATTTGCTCTTTTCAGCTGCGCTTGATTAGCGTGATTGATTACGTTGAAACTAAAATCGCCAAGGTTATTTGCTTTTCTGTGAAATGATGAAACCTTTGTGTGGCCATAAACAATTGGTGTACAATAATTTAAAATAGCGGGGTTTGATAATGTTTTGATGATTACCTCTAAACCTATGCCGTTTACATCGCCTATACTGATACCAATTTTAAGTTTATTGCTCATAATTACCGGAAAATTTTAGCGCAAATTACAGATTTTCGTTTAAAGACTTTTAAAAAAAATGAAACCGCAAATAACAGTTAGTTATTCGCAAAGGAATATTAAGCCTATCTTTGTTATACAATTTAATTTAATAAGTCTCGTTTTTTCGGGATTAGAGGTATGAGTTTAGTAAAAGCAAAGAAACATTTAGGTCAGCATTTTTTAACCGATAAAGGCATTGCAAACCGCATTGTAGACAGTTTGGTTAATACTGATAAATATAACCAGGTTTTAGAAGTTGGTCCGGGAATGGGTATTCTTTCGGATTTTTTGCTGCAACGAAAAGATTTACAAACTTACCTCATCGATATAGATACCGAATCGTTCCATTTTTTAAATGAGAAATATCCTGAATTGGGCGACCGTTTGATTAACGGCGATTTTCTTAAGCTTAATTTCGACGCTATTTTTCCGGGTCAGTTTGCTATTATCGGAAACTTTCCATACAACATTTCATCGCAGATTTTATTCAAAATATTAGATAACCGGCATAAAGTTGTAGAGATGGTTGGCATGTTCCAGAAAGAAGTAGCGCAGCGTTGTGCTTCGCCGGCAGGAACAAAAGACTACGGCATTTTAAGCGTTTTTTTGCAGGCCTATTACAAAATTGATTATCTTTTTACCGTTAAACCAGGCACATTTAATCCTCCGCCAAAGGTTCATTCTGCTGTTATTCGCTTAACCAGAAATGAAGTTGAAACTTTAGATTGCGATGAAAAATTATTCTGGCGTGTAGTTAAAGCTGGTTTCAACCAACGTAGAAAAACTTTGCGCAACGCGGTTTCTGCCGTAATGCCAAAAGATAAAATGGATGATCATATCTATTTCGAAAAACGAGCAGAGCAATTAACCGTTGCCGATTTTGTAGCCTTAACACAACATGTTAGCAAATTGATGGGGGCTTAGGATTAGCCTGCTTTCAAAAAATCTTTATCGTTAATTAAAAGCCGTCGTCACCCTGAATTTATTTCAGGGTCTTTATGGCAGGAAAGATGCTGAATGAATTCAGCAAGACGGAGAGTTGACCTGGCTTGGTCGAATAGAAAAATCAGTTTTATACTAAATCTGTATGATAATTTGCAAAGCTTTTTTTCTTGCAAATAGATGATTAATCTGATTGATTTTCTCCTTTCCTTTGCACCATAAATCTTCAAACATCATGGTTAATTACAGCGAAATTTTCAACGAGCAAGGAATGGATTATTTAACATATCGTGCCTTGATAGATAAGCTTCTGTTAGAAGGAAAAGCCACGGGTGATGTAACTTACGACTTGCACTATACTAAAATGAATGTGCAGAGAATGAGCCGTGTTGATAGAACGATAAGCTTAACACATGAATTAACATCAACCATTAACCAGCTTAAAGAAAACTATAAGTTTTTAGTAATTACTGAAGGTTGGTGTGGAGATGCTGCTCAAATTGTTCCGGTGTTTAACAAAATTGCAACCGCCTCTTTGGGTAAAATCGATTTAAAATTTGTGCTCCGCGATAAAAATTTGCCTTTAATTGATGCGCACTTAACCAACGGCGGCAGAGCAATTCCTGTTCTTTTGGTTTTGAATGAAGCAGGCGATAAAGTATTAACCAGTTGGGCACCAAGACCACAAGTTTTGCAGGAGCTTTTAAAAGTGTGGCGAAAAGAGACTACCGAAATGACAATTTTATCAGAAAGACTTCATAGCTGGTACGCTAAAGATAAAACGCAAACTACGCAAGCAGAATTAAATCAGCTTTTAAAAAGCATATAATAAGATTTTATCGATAATCAACCTGAATTTAATTCAGGCGTTTTTATAGTAATAGGTCATTTAATCAACCGAAACCGTTAATCCTTCTTGCTGTAAAATTTTACGGTAAATTTCCATTTCTGTAAAAGAGCCTTCCAAAACCGGGCATTTCCCTTCGTTATGAACTTTCCACGCAATTTTTTCAGATTGCGATTCGTTATAATCTAAATACTTCATCATGCAATAAATTACATGATCAAAGGTATTTATATCATCATTCCACAAAATAAGGCGATGTACGGTTTTTAGAGAAGTTAAAATTTCTTCGAGCGTAAAGGTCTCTTCTTTGGTTTCTGTAGACATGGCGCAAAAATAACTATTTTTATGTAAGTTATAATAGGTTAAATGGAAGATGATTGTGATAATTTTTATCGCTGAAAGATAACGTACCATTAGTTTAATATTTTCAATCTAAGCTCATCCATCTTCCATCAGTTTTAATACATTTGTTAACCAAATAATAATACGAGCATGCATCAATCCAAAATTGCAGGAATAGGCTACTACGTTCCGAAAAATATATATACCAATAGCGATTTAAGTCGCTTTATGGAAACCAGCGATGAATGGATTCAGGAACGCACCGGAATTAAGGAACGCCGTTTTGCCGACAGGTACGAAGAAACCACAACAACAATGGGGATCGAGGCATCAAAAATTGCTTTGGAACGGGCAGGCATTACAGCAAAGGATGTAGATTTTATCGTATTCGCAACTTTAAGTCCTGATTATTATTTTCCTGGTTGCGGGGTTTTATTGCAGCGTGAAATGGGCATGGGCGAAATCGGTGCCTTGGATATTCGTAACCAGTGTTCGGGCTTTGTTTATGCACTATCTGTTGCCGACCAGTTTGTTAAAACAGGGATGTATAAAAATGTTTTGGTTGTAGGTAGCGAAAAACATTCGTTTGCAATGGATTTTGAGACCCGAAGCAGAAATGTATCCGTAATTTTTGGCGATGGGGCAGGAGCAGTTGTACTGCAACCAACCGATGAGCCGGGTAAAGGTATTTTGAGCACACATTTACATAGTGATGGCGCTGACGCGGAAATTCTTGCTATGTATTACCCGGGTTCTCATGCTAACAAATGGATGAAAGATAAGCCTGCATTTCCAGAGCAGGAATTAGGCGGTTTATTTATGACCCCCGAAATATTAGAAAGCGGCGCCGCCCTTCCTTACATGGATGGCCCATCTGTTTTTAAAAAAGCGGTTGTGAAATTTCCTGAAGTAATTAAAGAAGCCTTAGCCGCAAATAATTTAACTGAGAAAGATATTGATATGTTGGTGCCGCATCAGGCAAATTTGCGCATCAGCCAATACGTTCAGCAGTTGTTGGGCTTAAAAGACGACCAGGTTTTTAATAATATTCAAAAATATGGCAATACAACTGCTGCATCTGTACCTATTGCCCTGTGTGAAGCCTGGGAAGCTGGCAAAATAAAAGATGGCGATTTGGTTTGTTTAGCTGCGTTTGGCTCTGGTTTTACCTGGGCAAGTGCGCTTATTCGCTGGTAATTTATGCTTTCGTAACTAAATTTTGACATTTCGTGTAAAATAACTGGAATTCAGCAATTTAATTCTTAATTTTATTTTGTTTCTAAAGGAATTTTATGGCGATAGAGGTTTACTCAGGAAATTTCGGGACAAAAGAACTAAATCATTTACTAAAACGAACGCTTTTCGGCGCCAAAAGAAGTGATATTAATTCCCTTGTGGGGCAATCTGTAAGCCAAGTTGTAGATCTGCTATTAAAAGATTTTCCACTTCCCAATCCACCAGTAAATAATTATAATGATACTGGTTATACTGATGCGAATGTGCCTGCAGGCCAAACCTGGGTAAATGCTATTTATACTGATGGAACTGCAAACAGTCGTCGGGTAGCATCGTTCAAGGCATGGTGGGTTACTCAAATGCTCAATCAACCGGTTTCTTTAAGAGAGAAGATGACCCTCTTTTGGCAAAATCATTTTTCTATTGAAGCAGATACTGTTGATGATGCCAGATACATTTATAAACACAATAATTTACTTCGCAGCCTTGCTTTTGGTAATTTTAAAACGTTAGTTAAGCAGGTTACTGTCGACCCCGCAATGCTTCGCTACCTTAACGGTTACGCAAGTACCAAAGCTGCACCCGATGAAAACTATGGACGCGAACTGCAAGAACTTTTTACGGTGGGCAAAGGTGTGGATTCTAAATATACCGAAGCTGATGTAAAAGCGGCAGCCCGGTTACTTACCGGTTACACTTTAGATGGTGTTAATATAACATCGGTATTTAATGCTTCAAGGCACGATGCGACAGATAAACAGTTTTCATCATTTTATGGAAATAAATTAATTAAAGGCAGAACAGGCACAGATGGGGCAAAGGAAGTTGATGATTTGGTAGATATGATTTTTACCCAAGTTGAAGTGAGTAAATATATTTGCCGGAGATTATATCGGTTTTTTGTTTATTATGATATTACTTCAGATGTAGAATCGACTATTATAACCCCTTTGGCAGAAATTTTTAGAAATGCCAATTATGAAATAAAGCCCGTTTTAAAGGCGCTGTTCACCAGCAACCATTTCTTTTTACCTCAAAACCGCTCTTGTAACATCAAGGCCCCGGTCGATTTTGTTATTGGCCTGGCTAGGGAATTCGAAATCATTTTTCCTGATGCTTCTGATTATGTGAACGTTTATTATATGAGCGATTATTTGAGAACGACAGCATCTAACCTTCAGCAAAACCTGGCCGACCCGCCGAATGTTTCCGGTTGGCCTGCTTATTATCAGGTTCCTCAGTTTTACGAACTTTGGATTAACTCAGATACTTTACCAAAAAGGAACATTTTTACTGATAGATTTATTAGCACAGGCTACACCAGAAACAGTAAAAAGATAGTTATCGACCCGATTGCCTATACTGCGAAGTTTAGCAAACCCGAAGACCCAAATGTTGTAGTTGATGAAGCAATTGCACATTTATATACTATTGATGTTAGCGCAGATGTAAAGAAGTTTTTAAAAAGTATTTTGCTTAGTAACCAGGTGAATGATGCATACTGGACAACCGCCTGGCTTGATTATAAAGCCGCACCAACTACAGCAAAAACAACTATTGTGCAAACACGTTTACAGGAGTTTTATAAATACATTATGAACCTTGAAGAATATCAACTGGCATGAAAAGGCGTGAATTTTTAACCAAAGCAATGCCGGCAGGAGTCGTGATTCCTTCTTTATTAGGTGGTTTTTCTTTAAAGGCATTTGGTGCATCTAGTTTGCTTTCTGCAATAACGGCTGCTAATCAGGAAACTGATCATGTTTTAGTCATTATTCAATTAAATGGTGGTAACGACGGGTTGAATATGATTCTTCCATTGGATCAATACGATAATTTAACCCTTGCCCGCCCGAATATTATCCTCCCAAAAAATAAAATTATTAAACTATCGGGCTACAATACTGGAATACACCCGGCTATGTCTGGGCTCGCTGGTTTGTACGATGATGGTAAAGTTCAGGTAATTCAGTCAGTTGGTTATCCACAGCCAAACTTCAGTCATTTCAGGGCAACTGATATCTGGCTATCTGCATCAGAATCGGATCAGGTTATTGATAGTGGTTGGGCGGGGAGGTACCTTGCAGAAGAATATACCAACTTCCCGATAGGTTATCCTAACACAGTAATGCCAGATCCGCTGGCCATTCAAATAGGCTCCTTTATTTCGCCGGCTTTTCAGGGCCCATCTGTCAATATGGGAATGGCGATTTCCGATCCGGTAAACTTTTATAATCTTATAAATGGTATACAATCACCAGCTCCAAATACAAATGCGGGTAAAGAACTAACCTACGTTAGGCAGGTTGCTCAACAAACCCAGCAATATGCTTCGGTAATTAAAACTGCCGCCGGCAAGGTAACCAAACAGGGTACATACCCAAGTAATAATTCACTGGCAGATCAGTTAAAAGTTGTTGCCAGGTTGGTTGGTGGTGGATTGAAAACCAGGCTTTACATGGTTAATATCGGTTCATTTGATACGCATTCGTCACAAGTAAATACTGGTGCAAATGAAACTGGAACACACGCAGTGCTGCTCCAGAAGGTGAGCGATGCTGTTAAGGCTTTTATGGATGATTTGAAAGGTTTAGGGGCTGCAAAAAGAGTAGCAGGAATGACTTTCTCTGAATTTGGCCGTCGGATAAAATCAAATGCCAGTAACGGAACCGACCACGGTGCCGCGGCTCCGCTCATTGTATTCGGCGATGCCATACAGGGTGGCGTTTTAGGTAAAAATCCAACAATTTCTGCCACAACTTCCGTAAACGATAACATTCCTATGCAATACGATTTCAGGTCAGTTTATGCTACTTTGTTGGAAAAATGGTTCTGTGTTGATAAGGCTACTTTATCAAATGTAATGTTAAAGGATTTTCAGTCTCTACCTTTGATACAACCCGGTACAAATTGTATGTCAACAAGCCTGGCGCAGGCCAATCATTTAAGCGGTGAAAGTTTAATCTCCAATTATCCGAATCCGTTTACAACTTCAACTACGATAAAATATTCATCAAAGGGCGGCCATGTTTTAATTCAGGTTTACAATACAATGGGGCGGTTAATGGCTACAATTGTTGATGCCGTGAAGGATGAAGGTACTTACAACATTAACTTCGAAAACCAGCATTACGCACCGGGGGTTTATTATGCCCGCCTTCAAAATGGCGAATTGCAACAGGTACGAAATATGCTTATCGTAGCCTAATTTAAAAATCGATACCTTTGTTCAAATAAATTCTTTGAAAGGTCGGAGAATAAATTCAAAATTTTTAAGATGAAATTTAAGCTGGGTGATTTTGTGCGTTTCGTTGATGAAAAACGTGAGGGATATGTAACAAAAGTTATCGATTCGCAAACTTTAGGTGTAACGGATGAAGATGGTTTTGAAATTCCCGTGGCAGTAAGTAATCTTACATCTGTTCATGGGCATGGCGTTGTTGTAGAAGAGTTAGATATTCCTAAACCAATAATAGTTAATGTGCCAAACATTAGTAAACTGGAAAATGGAATTTATATAGCTATGGCTACCGATGATAAAGCGGGCAATGTAGTTCACTTTCATTTGCAAAATCAATCGGCTAATGTACTTTTGGCAACGTTATCCACCGAGAGAAAACAAAAATACGCAGGCTCGTTTTATGGAATTTTAGAAGCTTATCAGTCGAAACTGGTTTATTCCGCGTCACTTGCCGATTTAGATATCTGGCCAGCGTTTACCTTTCAGGTTTTGTTGTTCAGCAAAGCTGATGTTAAACCTGCTGAACCTTTAGTGATAAAGAAAAAATTCCGGGCGAAAGATTTTTCAATCGAACAGAAAGAATTGCCCCAACTCAAAAACAAAGGCTGGCTCATTCGTTTGGATGAACTGCCATCGATAGATATCGACCCGCAAAAGTTGAAAGAAAGCTTCTTTAAATCACCAGAAGAGAAAAAAACCGTGGCTGCTCCGGCCAGAGAAATTGATTTACATATTGAAAAACTTCGGGATGACCATCATTTTTTAGAAGCAGATGAGATGTTACAAATTCAGTTATCACATTTCCAAAATGCATTAGATGCCGCAATTGTACATCATTTCGATAAAATGATTTTTATACATGGTTCTGGCAACGGCACTTTGCGAGATAAAATTCATAAATTGATTAGCAAGAATCCGCATATAAAGACTTACATGGATGCCAGGAAAGAAAAGTTTGGCTATGGTGCAACAGAAGTTGTATTTAAGTGAGACCGTAACGCATAAGGCGCCGTTATATAGGTTGGAAGCAGTTAACTACATTTGTTAGGAAATAAAATCTTTAATATTAAGATTGCTTCGTACCCCGCGATGACAACTTATTGAACAATAATTGCCTTATAATCCTTTTTCAAAAAACTCAAAAAGCAATTTTAAAAATTCCAATTAAATAGTTCCAAAACCAATACAATTGCGTTATCGCTCAACGCCTCAAGTTCAACACTGTCGATATTCCAAAGTGCTAAACCATCGCGTGCATGCAGCAATCTGCCTTCAATTTCAAAAACTCCATCAACAATAAAGGCGAAAAAACTTGTTTCAGGCGATTTCATTTTGTAATCAACTTCTTTTCTTCCATCAAAAATACCAGCACTTAACTTAAATGGAAGTTTTGGGCTTGAAACTATTTCAATGAGTTTGTTTCTTGTCTTTTCAAATTCAAAGTTGAATAGCATTTCACTGTTTCTCAATAAAAACAAATCTGTGCTCAATCCAATTTGAATGTAGTTTATGTTATCGTTTTGATAGGGATTGCTGATTTCCAGAACTTCACCCTTACCTAAGTTTAAAACCTGTATCTGGCCAGTTTCAAAGGCGTATTCTTTTCCGTTAGCAACAATATCTATCCCGCCTGTTATTGGCATAAATATTTGAAATGAATCCTCTTTCGAAAGGAAAAAAGTCAGTTTTCCTGGCGCTATTGAATCGTCATTTAGAAGAAACAAATCCCCAAATGGCTCTTTGTGTTCGCTGTAAAATTTATCGAAATTAAATGTGCTATAACGCTGAAAAATTGAAGATTTCACTAAACCACGTTGATCTGCTAAATATATTTTACCCGGCGAGTCCATTACCTAATAGTTTTAATTGAGTTAATACTTAAAAAGGGCTGTAGCTGAAAAAGATTTGTAAAAACTTCCTCGTCATTCGTTTCATGGTATTGAGAAACCAACAAGTGATTTCCAATCGTATCATGCCAAATTAAGGGTTTCGAAAAGAAGTTCAATGCAATTTTATGTTTTTCAATGCTATTTATGTCTGAATTAACCAGTTCGAATTTAAAATTATCAAAGCTCAAAAAGCGCCTGCCCAAATTATCTAAAATATCGGGAATGATATTTTTTAACTGTTGCAAATAGCCAATTACCGAACCACCAACCAGAAAATGGAGTTTTTCTGCGGCTGGAACATTTAAAAGCAGTTCTGCAAAGGTGTTATACTTTTGTTCCTGGTTATAAAACTGTGCCTGCATTTTAAATTCCGCAAAACTATCTTCATGCACAAATTTATCCCAGCGATTGGTATTTGTGGCATCAATTACTTTTCGATAACAGAGTGTTATTATTCTTTCAGCCATGGCATAAAATTAAAAAAGACGCTAGGAAATCCTAACGTCTAGATAAAAATAAAACAATTATAGGATGATTATGCTTTAACGTTTACTTTGAAAGTGAGTTCAAATCCTGCAGCCAGTGTTCCTGTAACAGTAGCAATTTCAATACCTGTCTTATCATCACTGAATATGTTGTCTGCATTATTGTAGGTGTAGCCAGCCATTCCTTTGTTATACCCGTTTACTAGAGCTAAAGCGGTACCGGCGCCTTCGGGGAAAGCAATTTGAGTTACATTTAAGGATGTACCCGCGGCATTGTAAACATGCACGTGTATATGTGTTGCACGCCCGCTGTACCAGCCTGGAAATATCGAGGTAAAAGTTACCAAGCCGTTTGTATCAGTAGTTTGTCTTCCCCGCAAAAAATGTACAGATTGATAATTGGTAGACTGCATTCCAGTACCTCCATATTCAGAATAATTTCCTTCAGCATCGCAATGCCAGATATCTACAATTGCACCAGATAGTGCTGAACAGTTGTTATTTATATTGCCAATTGTAATCTTCGCAGTAAGTTTATAACCCGTTTTGCCATCAGTTATATCGCTTCGAACATATGAAGCGGGCGCCTTAGTGGGGAATGGCCCTTCTGTTTCTGTTGGCGCCACTGCACATGTTCCGTTTGTGCTTGCGGTTGTGCCTGCACTTCCCGAGCCCGAGCTACTTCCGTCACTAATGCTACTTTTTTTACAAGCATCGATAATTACAGGCGTAGAGATTGCTCCAATCATCAAACTCCTGATAAAATTTTTTCTTTCCATGGTTAGATCTGTTTCCTTTACTTATGATAAAAGTCGGAAATACTGCTTACGGTAACGACTATGTGACGATGTACGACAGATTTGTATCGTTAAATCATTCACGGCAATACTGATATCGTTTGACTGATATGTGGTTGGCCAACAAGAATTGAAAATTTGGTTTTGGAAAATGGTTAGCCAAAATTAAGGTATGCTTTTTGCAAGGCTGTAATTTCGTTTTATAAAAGATTAAAACTAGCTTTGCCGCTTCATGAAACACCTGGTTACCATATCTCTAGTATTTTTTAGCTTAACGCATTTGGCAAAGGCCGAACGTGTTGAAGGGCTTAGAATATTAAATGAGTATTGTAACGAGCATAAAATAAGCGTTAATGATGCGTCTAAAGGCTGCGTTCAGCTTAACGAGGATCGTAACCCATATTTGCTATCATACACAAGCCTTGCTTTAATTGGTACGCAAACGCCATTAAAAGTTGATGAATACGTACACTCAAATCAGGTAATTACTGATTTAACCATAAGGAAAAAACCAAAGAATAATAGTCCTTAGTCTTCCTTTCATACCATAACTACCCCCAAATTACATCAACAACTGCCAAACTGACTTAAGCAAGACAATGGCTTGGTTGTTGCAACACACCAATTTTTAATAATAAATACGATTAAAATATAATGTTAGGATTTTTAGCGAAGGTTTTCGGAAGTAAATCAGAAAGAGATATAAAAAGCATCCAGCCGCTGGTTGTTAAAATAAATGAAGAATACGCAAAGTTATCTTCAATAAGCAATGATGAATTGCGTGGTAAAACAATTGAATTTAAAGAAAGGATTTCTTCCTTTCTTTCTGAAATAGATGGTAAAATTTCTGCCTTAAAAGCTGATGCTGATGGAGAGGATTTAGATCTTCATCAAAAAACTGCAATTTACGATCAGGTTGATGCTTTAGGTAAAGAACGTGATACAGAATTAGAAAAAGTGCTTTTGGAAATTCTTCCTGAAGCCTTTGCCGTTGTGAAAGAAACTTCACGCCGTTTAAGCGAAAACGATTATTTGGAAGTAACCGCAACACAATTTGATAGAGATTACGCTGCGAGAAAAAGTAACGTAAAAATTGTTGGTGATAAGGCACAATGGGCAAACCGTTGGGATGCTGCCGGTACTGAAGTTGTTTGGAACATGGTTCATTACGATGTGCAATTAATTGGTGGTATCGTTTTACACAGCGGTAAAATTGCCGAAATGGCTACAGGTGAGGGTAAAACCCTGGTTTCTACATTGCCTGCTTATTTAAATGCACTCGCGGGTCAGGGCGTTCACATTGTAACGGTTAACGATTACCTTGCCCGTCGTGATAGCGAGTGGAACGGTCCTTTATTCGAGTTCCATGGAATTAGTGTGGATTGTATCGATAAGCATGAGCCAAACTCTGAAGAAAGAAGAAAAGCATATGCTGCAGACATTACTTACGGAACCAATAACGAATTTGGTTTCGATTATCTGCGTGACAATATGTCGCAAACACCAGATCAGTTGGTTCAACGTAAGTTACATTTCGCGATGGTTGATGAGGTCGATTCGGTTTTAATTGATGATGCCCGTACGCCTTTAATTATTTCTGGTCCGATTCCTCGTGGTGATGAACATGAGTTTTATGAGTTAAAGCCACGTATCGAACGTTTGGTTAATGCGCAAAAAGCTTATGTTTCTCAGGCATTAAACGAAGCGAAAAAATTAATCAATGCTGGTAACACCGGAACTGAAGAAGGCGAAGGTGGTTTAGCGCTTTTGCGTGCTTACCGTGGGTTGCCAAAAAATAAAGCTTTAATTAAATTCTTAAGTGAAAGTGGTGTACGTGGTTTGCTATTAAAAACAGAAAACTATTACATGGCCGATCAATCTAAGAATATGCCTAAAGTAGATTCTGAACTGTATTTCTATATTGATGAGAAAAACAACCAGGTAGAATTGACTGAAAAAGGTATTGAATTGATTACCCAGTCTGGTGAAGATCCCAACTTTTTTATCTTACCTGATGTTGGTACTGAAGTTGCCGAATTAGAAAAATCTGATTTGCCGTTAGATGAAAAAGTAGTAACAAAAGATGCTTTAATGCGTGATTATTCTGTAAAAGCAGAACGTATTCACTCTGTAAATCAATTGTTAAAAGCTTATACCTTATTCGAAATAGATGTTGAATACATTATTGATGAAGGCAAAATCAAAATTGTTGATGAGCAAACGGGTCGTATTATGGATGGCCGCCGTTACTCAGATGGTTTACACCAGGCAATTGAAGCTAAAGAAAATGTAAAAGTTGAAGATGCGACTCAAACTTATGCAACTGTAACCCTGCAAAATTATTTCCGTATGTACCACAAGCTTTGCGGTATGACGGGTACAGCAACTACTGAGGCAGGTGAGTTCTGGTCTATTTATAAGTTAGATGTTGTAGAAATTCCAACAAACAGAAACATCTCCAGAGCAGATCAGCAGGACTATGTTTATCGCACTGTTCGTGAAAAATACAATGCCGTTGCAGATGAGATTGTAAAATTAACAGAAGCTGGTCGTCCGGTTTTAGTGGGTACAACATCAGTCGAGATTTCGGAATTATTAAGCCGTATGCTTAAGCTCCGTGGAATTAAACATAATGTATTAAACGCTAAGATGCACCAGAAAGAAGCTGATATTGTTGCAGAAGCTGGTCAGTCTGGACAGGTTACCATTGCAACAAACATGGCTGGTCGTGGTACCGATATCAAATTAGGCCCGGGTGTTAAAGATGCAGGAGGTTTGGCAATTGTAGGTACAGAACGCCATGAGTCTCGTCGTGTCGACAGACAGTTGCGTGGTCGTGCTGGTCGTCAGGGAGATCCGGGTTCATCTCAGTTCTTCGTATCATTGGAAGATAACTTAATGCGTTTGTTTGGTTCAGAAAGAATCTCAAGCATTATGGTTCGTATGGGAATTGAAGATGGTGAAGTTATTCAACATTCAATGATTACCAAATCTATCGAGCGTGCTCAGAAGAAGGTAGAAGAAAACAACTTTGGTATTCGTAAGCGTTTATTGGAGTACGATGATGTGATGAACTCACAACGTACCGTAATTTATGCTAAACGTAAAAACGCCTTATTCGGCGAACGTTTAGATGTTGATATGAACAACATGGTTTTCGATGTTGCGGAAGATATTGTTAGCGAATATAAACAAGAAGCAAATTTCGATGGGTTTAAATTAGAGGTTATTAAAAACTTTTCTTTAGATACTGCGATTACTGAAAAAGAATTCTCATCAACCAATGCAGCACAGTTAACTGAAAAGTTATTTGAAGAAGCTGAAGCATTTTACGCCCGAAAATCAGAAGCAATTATACAACAATCTTTACCTGTATTAACCCAGGTTTACGAAGAACGCGGTCAGCATATCGAACAAATTGTGGTTCCTTTTACTGATGGGATTCGTGGAATTCAGGTTGCAGTAGATTTGAAAAAAGCTATCGATAACAAAGGAAAAGAAGTTGTTCGTTCATTTGAAAAAACAATTGTTCTTGCCTTAATTGATGACAGCTGGAAAGAGCATTTACGAGAAATGGATGATTTGAAACAATCTGTTCAAAATGCAGTTTACGAGCAAAAAGATCCATTGGTAATTTACAAAATGGAAGCCTTTAACTTATTTAAAAACATGCTCACTGCGGTTAATAAAGAAGTTGTAAGTTTCTTATACAAAGGCGGTATTCCTGTTCAGCAAGAGCCTGAAGATGTTAAAGAAGCACCTGCGCCTAAAAAACAACCAAAGTTGCAAACAACTAAACAAGAGTTTGGTCGCGAAGAACCTGGAATTGAATTTGGCGATACCCGCGAGGCCGTTCCTCAACAACCAATCCGCAAAGAAGCAACTATTGGCCGTAACGAACCTTGCCCTTGCGGTAGCGGTAAGAAATACAAAAATTGCCACGGAGCGAATTTGTAATTTGCGATAATATTATAGCTAAGGCCACATCAACGATGTGGCCTTTTTTGGTTGCATTTTTCCCAATTAAAAAACTATATTTACCTGATAGCATTTTATTTAAGCTAAAATATTTAGCACTATATTTGCTCCTTTATAATTTGTATGCAAACGAAAAACTTACATCAACAACTTGGAAGTGGTATCTATACTATTCCTGAAGTGGCTTTTATTTTAAAGCTACCTGTTGCAAAAGTGCGTCGTTGGATGACTGAATTTTGGGATAGTAGACTCTCAAAAAAAAATAATCATCATTATTCTTGGGGTAAGGGAACGGAAAAAGCAACAAATTTTTTCACATTAATTGAATTTTATGTTTTTTATCAATTAAGAGAGCTCAATGTAAGTACTGTAAAAATATTTAATGCTCATCAAGATATGGCAGGACAGCTCAAGACTCCATATCCATTTGCATCTTCAAAAGTTTTATCGGACGGACGAAGCATTCTTTTTACTTTAAAAGATGGAACTATAGTAAATGCAGATAAATCAAAACAGGCTGTATTTAAGCAAATTATTGAACAATTCTGTAAAAAAATAGAATTTTCTGATTCTGATATTGCTGAAAGATTTTATCCTTTAGGGAAAGATAAGCACATTATTGTTGATCCACATCATCAATTTGGTCAACCTGTCATTGAGAGAACGAACATATTAGCACAAACTTTGAATGAATTGTATAATGCTGGAGAATCGATGTCATTTTTGGCAAGACTTTACGAGCTAAATGTAGCTGATGTCAAAAATGCTATTGAGTTATTTAATATTAAGGCTGCATGATAAAAGTTTTAATGGATGAAAATCTCCCAAAATCTTTCGCAGAAGGTTTGGACAGGTTACAATCTGCATTAGGCAATAGTATCGAAGTTACATCAATTGATAAAGAATTCTATAGAGGAATAAAGGATGAGGAATGGATTCCTAAATGGGGTAAGAATTCTGGAATATTCATTTCCCAAGACTTGAAGATTCATTCAACAAAACAGCAATCCGCTTTACTAGCGAAATATAACATAAAAGCCTTTTTCCTGAAAGCACCAAAAGGGGCGAAATACTGGAGTCGAGTTGAAATATTGATAAAGCATTGGGAGGAAATTGTGAAAATTATTGAGACAAATAAAACCCCTTATACTTTTTTCATTAAACCTAATAAAGTTTCAAAAGGCTGAAGTAAACAACCATTTGCACAACCCATAAAGAATGCCGAATTTTGCAAGAAGTTCGGCATTCTTGTTTTTTGCTGTTCTGGTTTAACTATCATGAAAATAATTTATACAATTGCCTTTTTCCTCATTCTATTCAAAACTTCTTTTGCACAAAAAGGCGAGGTAACAGTTATAAAAGATCCCTTAATAGATAGTTTAATCGCAAAGCGAATAGAAGTTTACAGAACTGGCGGCGATGTTACCTTAAAGCCGAACAAACCAGTGGTATCTGATTATGGCTACCGTGTACAGGTTTTTTATGGGTCTGACCGGAGGGAAATGTTTAATCAGCAGGCTCGCTTCAAAAGCAGCTATCCGAAAATAAACACTTACATAGTTTATAAAGAACCAAATTATTATTTACGTGTAGGCGATTTCCGCACAAGACTTGAAGCGCAACGGTTAATGAGCGAACTCAGGGCAACCTTCCCCACATTATTTATTTTTAGGGAAAAAATTAACGCACCAACTTTAGACACTACAACTGATGATCAAAAATAAAATTAAAGACTTAGCCGAAAATATATTTAATGATGTTGTAGGTTATCGTCGTCATATACACGCAAATCCCGAATTATCGTTTAAAGAATTTCAAACCTCATTATACATCAAAGATAAACTTACAAAATGGGGGATTGAATTTACAGACTGTGCTAATACAGGTGTTGTTGGCTTAATTAAAGGTAATTTGCCATCAGAAAACGTAATTGCTTTAAGAGCTGATATGGACGCTTTGCCAATTCATGAAGCTAACGACAAACCTTATACCTCAAAAAATCATGGTGTAATGCATGCATGTGGTCATGATGTGCATACTTCGTCACTATTGGGAACAGCTTTTATTCTCAATCAATTAAAAGATGAATTTGGAGGTACGATTAAGTTAATCTTTCAGCCGGCTGAAGAATTATTACCTGGTGGAGCTAGCATAATGATAAAAGAAGGTGTGCTCGAAAACCCGAAACCTCAGGCAATTGTTGGGCAACACGTAATGCCTTTGATAGATGCGGGAAAAGTAGGTTTCCGTTCTGGAATTTACATGGCCTCAACTGATGAATTATATGTTACCGTAACAGGTAAAGGTGGTCATGGAGCCCAACCGCATCAAAATATCGATCCCGTTTTAATTGCTTCACATATTATTGTTGCGCTTCAGCAAATTGTTAGTCGTAACGCCGATCCACGTTTACCATCAGTTTTATCGTTTGGTAAAGTAACCGCAAACGGCGCAACCAACATCATTCCTAATGAGGTTAAAATTGAAGGCACTTTTAGAACTTTAGATGAAGACTGGAGGGCTGAAGCACATAAACGTATGAAGAAAATGGCTGAAGGGATGGCCGAGAGCATGGGTGGAAGTTGTGATTTTGATATCCATAGAGGTTATCCTTTTTTAATAAATGAAGAAAAACTGACCGCCAATGCAAGAAGCTTTGCCGAAGACTTTTTAGGCAAAGAAAATGTGGTCGATTTAGATATCTGGATGGCAGCAGAAGATTTTTCTTTTTATTCTCAGGTAACAGATGCTTGTTTTTATCGTTTAGGAACGGGGAACGTTGAAAAAGATACAACATATTCTGTTCACACCCCGAAATTTGATATTGATGAAGATGCACTAAAATTATCAACGGGTTTAATGGCTTACATTGCCGTAAAACAACTTGGAAACTAACTGTGTGTAAATCACAGTGCTGATGCCGCCAATAATTGAAAAGGGCATCATTTTTGAATACAACGCATTACATGAAAAAAATACTTCTTTTAATAGCATTAACATTATTTTTCTTCGAAGGATTCAGTCAGGTTATCAATCGTTTCAATCCCGATACAGTTAAAACAATAACCTTAGATTCTACAATTAACATTAAAGCTGAAAGGCTTAATGTAGAAACTTTCATCAGGGCTGTAATGAACGATACGAGTTTTTATCAGGCTTTTCGCGATATGAAACGTTATAGTTTTATTGCTGAAAACCGAATTTACAGTTACGATAAAAAGAATAAAGTTGATGGTAGAATTTACCGGAAGATAAAACATAACAATAGTGGTCCTTATAAAATGGAATACCTTGTTAAAGAAGATGAAGGTAAAATGTATAAAAAGAACGGCAAATATCAATTATACACGGTAGAAATGTTCGATTATATATTCATGAATGCCTATAATACCGATTTTGTGCCAAATGCGCCTGCAGGCGATGGTAAAGGGGGATCAAATGAAAGCTACAAAAACAAATTAAAAACGCTTATTTTCAATCCTGGCAGGCCCGTAAAGGTTCCTTTTATTGGCAGTAAAACTGAAATATTCTCAGCAAACATGCGCCAGTATTACGATTATGCTTTTACTAGCGGAACGTATCTCGATTCAATTCCGGTATATCGTTTCAAAGTTTCAGTAAAACCAGATTTAAGCAGCTGGACAAAGGATGGCTTAATGATAAAAGATTTGGTAACCATATTTGATAAAAGAAATTTCAATATTTTGGGCCGTTACGTCGATATGAAATATAGTAACATGCTGTTTGATTTCGACGTGCAGATGAATATAGAAATGGGTTATTTTGGCGATGATAAGTTACCAACTAAAATCACCTACCAGGGTAACTGGGATTATCCATTTAAAAAAGAAGAGCGGGCAAGTTTTTTAATTTTACATAAAGATTATAAGCTGGAAAAGGGTAAATAGCGGCCACTATCGGATAAAAAGATTTATTATCTTTAACCTCCAAAATAACCGATAAAATGCAGGCATTCTTTCCATCAAAATTTAAGATATTATTTCTTCTATTAGCTTTTTCTGCCACACTTTCCCGTGCACAGGTTTTAAACTCAAAACAAATAGATAGTGTTGTAGAAAAAACATTGAGCACTTTCAATGTGCCCGGAATTGCGGTTTCGGTAATTAAAGACGGCAAAATTATACACGTCAGAGGTTATGGTGTCCGCTCGATTAAAACCAATAAAAAGGTTGATGAAAATACGCTTTTTGGCGTCGCATCCAACACGAAAGCTTTCACAGCAGCAGCTTTAGGCATATTGGTTGATGAGAAAAAAATTACCTGGGATACCAAGGTTACTGATGTCATCCCCGAATTTAAAATGTACGATGCTTTCGTTACTTCAGAATTCACAATCAGAGATTTATTAACACATCGCAGTGGTTTGGGCTTGGGTGCAGGCGATTTAATGATTTGGCCCGATTCATCAACCGTTAATAAAAAACAACTTATTCACAACCTCAGGTATTTAAAACCAGTTTCTTCTTTCCGAACAAAATACGATTACGATAACCTGATGTATATTGTTGCGGGCGATGTTGTTGCAAGAGTTTCGGGCGAAAAATATGAAGATTTTATTGAGAACAGATTTTTCAAACCACTCGGAATGACGAAAACGGCTGCTTCATGGTATCGCCTGAAAGATAAATCAAATGTTATTGATGGCCATGCACCTTATGAAGGGAAATTACTGCCTGTAGGGTTAAGTTTTGGCGAAGTTGCTAATGCAGCCGGGGGAATTTACTCCAGTGTTACTGATATGAGTAAATGGGTAACTGCAATGATTAACGGCGGCAAGTATGGCGAAAACTTAAGTAATAAATTGTTCAGTCCGGCCGTTCATAAAGAATTATGGACACCACAAACCATCATCGCCGGCGGCAATCCGGCTAGTTTTAGCAGTTATGGGCTAGGCTGGTTTTTAAGTAACGTTAACGGTAATTTTCAGGCCACACACACAGGCGGTTTGTCGGGTATTGTTACGCAGGTTACGATTTTGCCGGATTTGAAGTTGGGTATAATTGTACTTACAAACCAACAATCCGGTGCCGCTTTTAATGCAATAACCAATTCGATTAAAGATGGTTATTTAGGGATTAAAGGTCAGGACAGAATTAAGGCTTATAACGAAAATAGGCTTAGAAATGAAAAACAAGCTAGTGAATTGGTAACAAAAGTTTGGGCGGATATTGAAATGCAGCAAAAAGCGGCTACTGTAAAACCCGATGTAAAAAATTACTTTGGTACCTTTAGCGATGCCTGGTTTGGAGAAGTGACCATTAGTGAAGTGAATGGAAAAATGCATTTCCAGGCTAAAAATGCCCCGAAATTACGTGGCGACATGACTTTCTACAAAGGAAATACATTTATTGTAAAGTGGTACGACAGAAGTTTGGATGCAGATGCTTTTGTAAATTTCACACTCGATAATAATGCAAGTGCCAACGGATTTAAAATGGCCTCAATTTCTCCGCTAACAGATTTCAGCTTCGATTTTCAGGATTTAGATTTTACAAAAACCAATATAAAATAAATGCTATGAGAACCACATTAAAAATCACCCTATTATTTTCAGTTTGTATTCTATTTTTAACTTCAATGACTTTTACACCCAAGCGAATTATTTTTTTTGGCGATTCTATTACGCAACAGGGTGTATCAGCAAATGGCTATGTTACGTTGATAAAAAAAGCATTAGATTCGACTAAATACACCGTTATAGGTGCAGGAATCGGTGGGAATAAAGTATACGATTTGTATTTACGCCTCGAGGATGATGTGTTAAATAAAAAGCCTGATTTAGTAGTAATTTATGTTGGCATAAACGATGTTTGGCATAAGCAATCCTCTCATACAGGTACAGATTATGATAAATATTTAAAGTTTTATCAGGCACTAATCACCAAAATTCAAGGCGTTGGAAGCAAAGTGGTTTTGGTTACACCTTCGGTTGTTGGCGAGAAAAAAGATGGTACAAATGAACTCGATGCTGATTTAAACAAATATGCCGAAGGTATAAGACAGCTAGCTGCTAAAAACAATTTGCCAGTTTGTGATTTAAGGAAAATCTTTGCCGATTATGAAGCAAAAAATAATCCGGAGGATAAAGAAAAAGGAATTTTAACTGTAGATAGAGTTCACCTAAACGAAACAGGCAATAAACTTGTTGCCAACCAGCTATTACCTTTGGTAAGGTAAATAAGGTATAAGTTATAAGCTGGCAGAGCTGTAACGAATAACTTAAACATACAACATAAAATGATAAACCGCGAAACCATAGATAAGATAATGGATACCGCCCGAATTGAGGAGGTAGTAGGGGATTTTGTGCACTTAAAAAAACGCGGAACAAGCTTAATTGGAAATTGCCCTTTTCATGGGGAAAAAACCCCTTCATTTCATGTTTCAGTAACGAAGGGTATTTATAAATGTTTTGGTTGTGGAAAAGGCGGCGATTCAGTTCGTTTTATAATGGACCACGAAAAATATAATTATCCGGAAGCATTAAAATTTTTAGCAAACAAATACAATATTGAGGTTGAAGAAACTGAGTTAACACCTCAGGATACCGAAGCTCAGAATGCCAAAGAAAGTTTATATATCGTTTCTCAATTTGCGGCCACATTTTTTGTTAAACAGCTTTGGGAAACTGATGAAGGCCGTGGAATAGGGCTTAGCTATTTTAAAGAGCGTGGTTTCAGAGAAGATATTTTAAAGAAATTTGAAGTTGGTTATTCGCCCGACGTTTGGGATGCTTTAACCCAAAGTGCCATCAACGGTGGTCATAAATTAGAATTTCTGGAGCAAACGGGTTTATCTATAAAAAACGATAATGGTAAAATTTACGATCGGTTTCGGGGTCGGGTAATGTTTCCCATCCATAATTTTACTGGCAGAATTATTGGTTTCGGTGGTAGAACATTAAAAACAGATAAAAATGTTCCGAAATATGTAAATTCTCCAGAAAGTGAAATTTACCACAAATCCAATGTCCTTTATGGTTTGTTTCACGCAAAAAAGGCGATAAGAGACTTAGATAATTGCTATCTGGCAGAAGGATATGCCGATGTGCTTTCTGTTCACCAGGCCGGTATAGAAAATGTTGTTGCCTCATCTGGAACCTCATTAACTGTTGAGCAAATTAAACTGATTGGTCGTTTTACCCAAAATGTAACTATACTTTTTGATGGCGATGCAGCTGGCATAAAGGCTTCTTTACGTGGCTTGGATATGATTCTGGAAGAGGGGCTGAACGTTAAAATCGTTTCTTTTCCTGATGGCCATGATCCGGATTCTTACATGCACCACGTAGGTGCTGGTGCTTTTAAAACTTATCTTGAAAACAATCGTAAGGATTTTATTCTTTACAAAGCCAATGTTTTGCTTAAAGATGCCGGCGACGACCCGATAAAGCGTGCAGGAATTATTCGTGATATTGTAGAAAGTATAGCTAAAATTCCCGACCCGATTAAAGCTTCTGTCTTTATTCGCGAAAGCAGCAGCTTACTTGAAATTGAAGAACGAATTCTGCTTTCTGAATTGAATAAAATGCGCTCAGCGAAGAGCAAAAAATCATTCGAAAACAATCAACGGGTAACTAATACAAATCATAATCCTTATTCTTCCGGCCCGCCTGAGCCACTTGGCCCGCCGGATGATTTATGGGATGATAGTTCAGGTACGGCCGGACAAAGCCAAACAACTGAAAACGATGAGCACCAGGAGAAAGAAATCGTGAGATTATTGCTGGCTTACGGACATGAATTTGTGAATTGGGATAATATAGATGATATGGTTATCGGTTCGTTTGTTATGCAGAACCTGGCCGATGTGGATTTTGAAAATCCGGTATGTAAGAAGATAATCGACTATTATAAATCGGAGATAGATAACGGACGCTTGCCAACCGCAAATCACTTTATAAAACATGAGGATAGGGCAATTGCCGATTTAGCAATCACCCTTTCTACTTCGGAATATTCTTTGAGTGAAAACTGGTTGAATAAACATCAGATTTATGTTAAAGATGAAACAATGCATTTAAAAGCAACGATTCTTGGTGGAATTTTTCACCTTAAAAAACGTAAAGTTGATAGAATTTTATCAAACCTTTTGAAAGAAATTAAAGATGAAAAGGATAATGATAACCAAATGATTTTAATGCAACGTTATGGCGTAATTAAGGGCGTTGAAAGAGAAATATCGAAATTTTTAGGGTCTGTTATCGTGAAATAGCAGCAATGTTTATAGGCTTAAAGGTTTGAAAGATTCGTCAATAAAATTATATTTTAAGCTTTTATTGTAAGATTATTTAATTAGTGCACTCAAAAATTAACATCCATGCAATGGCAACGCACAACGATTTAGGCACAAAAGGTGAAGGAATTGCCAGGAATTATCTCGAACAACACGGTTATGAAATTCTTGATGGGAACTGGGTTTATGGAAAGGCTGAAATCGATTTAATAGCTTACAAAAACGGGATAATGATTTTTGTAGAAGTTAAATCAAGGACTTCGGTAGCTTTTGGCCTGCCGGAAGAGTTTGTACAAAAAGCGAAGCAAAAACAAATGGAACTTGCTTCGTCGCAATACATTGAAATTATGAATCATCAAAATGAAATTCGTTTTGATATTATTGCGATAACATTTAAAAAAGATCACACTTACAACTTAAACCATATTGAAGATGCTTTTTGGCCTGAAGATTAATTACCTCAAAATCCTGTTTGCAATTGTTATTGCTGTAAATTTTGCAAGCTCATGCAAAGATGAGCCAGCAGCAGGTTACAGTACATTTATTGCACCATCTGCGGGTTCGAATATCATATCGGGTAAAGATTTTGATGTGAAAATTGATTTCGCAAAAGGGAAAAAAATCGATTCAGTTGTCTATTTGTTAGATTCATCAAGGGTTGTTACTACGTTAGATACACTCGCTGTAAAGTTTAAAACACTCGGCCTTAAACTTGGAAACCACCTTGTCTCGGCCAGGATTTACAATGGCGAAAAGTCAGACGATATAACTTCGAATATTATTATTTTAGCTTCCAAAGCGCCCGATTTGTATACGTATAACGTTGTAACAAAACTTCCTCATGATACCTCGGCTTATGTTGAAGGTTTGGAATATACTGATGGATTTTTTTATGAAGGAACAGGAGAAAAAGGAAAATCAGATTTGCGTAAGGTAAATGTTCAAACCGGAAAGGTTTTACAGAGGGCAAAGTTAGATACTGCTTTATTCGGTGAAGGGATAATCCTCGTCGGAAATAAAATTCTTCAATTAACCTGGCAAGACAAAAAAGCATTTGTTTATGATAAAGATAGTTTTAAACAAATAGCCGAGCTCCCTTACAGCAGAGATGGTTGGGGCATGACTTTCGATGGTGAGAAAATCTATGCATCGGATGGTACAAACACGATTTACTTGCTTGACAAAAATACTTACCAAAAAATTGGTTCGATTGATGTTTTTGACAACAAAGGTGCCCGCGACAATATAAATGAGCTTGAATATATCGATGGAAAAATTTATGCTAATGTTTATCTTACTAATGATATCATTATTATAAATCCTGAAAGTGGTGCAATTGAAGGGAAAATCGATTTAACGGGCTTGTATTCTTCAGATAATTTTAAAACGGATTGGGATAAAAGTAACAACGTCCTCAACGGAATTGCTTATGATAAATCTGGTAAGCGCCTTTTTGTTACCGGAAAGAAATGGCCTAATATTTTCGAAATCAAAATATCAAAGAAATAGTAAGCCGAAGCTTTTTAATTTTTATTAACGAATATCCGGCCTTCCTAAAATAAATTATTATTCGTTTTTCTTGGGCTCGCTTAAAACGCCGTTGAAATTAATTGGCTGCTTGTTGTTGCTATTTACCATAAGTGTAGCATAACCTTTTTCAGAAACAGTTAAAACCATCTGATAATTTTCAGATTTTAAATCTTTTGTTTTAATGCTTACCGAGTAAGAACCTTTTTTATTTTTGGTTTGAATGTAACTGAAATCTTTTGATTTGAACTTAATCCCGCCTTCTGTTGGATTGTAAGGTGCGGAATAAGCCCTGCCGTAATAGGGCAAATAAGCAACAATGCTATCTGGAGTAACCGTAAAATCGTAAGCAGCGCCCGAAAGATTAATTAACCCACCGCCCTGTGCGCCTGGAAAATTTCTTAGTACCTGGCTAACTTCCTGGTTCGACATCGGCATTGCGGTATTTGCCGTAAAGACGTAATTTTTATCAGCAATTATTTTATTGGTAGTAGTTTTATCCGTTTGTGAAAATGCCTGGGCCATTGATGCCAAAAACAAAATGCTCAAAAGTTTTAAATGTTTCATGGTGTGTGTTTTTTGAATGTATAACAATGTAAAGATGTTGAAGTTTAGATAATTCCATAAACCAAAACCGATATTTCAAAAATCATATATAAAGATAACCAATATACAAGCATTAAAAAAAGCGGTACCGATTATCGATACCGCTTAACCCTAATCAACAAAATACTAAATTAAACAGTTACAGAAAGTGTATTTCCAGAAACTGTAGGTGTGTAAACTTTTAATGCTGAAGTTGTTCCGCCATCATTAGGTTGGGCTAAAATAGCGCCGGCCTGAGTATACCTTGATGCATGTAAGGCACATTGGATGTAGTTGCTTGCCTGTATCCAGTTTAATGCTCCACCTTGGTGGGGGCAGGCTGCTTGTGTGGCCGCGAATGAACTTGCACTATTGCCGGCAGCTGTGCGAATAAACAAGATTCCATTAACAGTTAAAGATGCGCCGACAGCCAAAAGTTGCGAGTTTAAATCTACACTTGCCGTTGTGCCTGGTGTGGGTCCGCCACCACCCGGATTATTTGGCTGAGGGTCGCTGCCTTTACTTCCGCAGCCCGATAGGCATGAACCTGTGCAAACCAATGCAATTCCTAGTCCTAATGACTTTATAAAATCGTTACGTTCCATAATTTTGAGGTTTAGTTTTAGTAAATTTTAGATTGGATATCTTTATTTTTTGATTTGAATAGCGTGAAGTTTCTGGAGATGGTAAAACCGAAGCGAACGCCACCGTGTTTCCACGATTTCTGAGTGTCGGCAATGAAACTGTTCTCAGCTATATACTCCGAATTCATGAAGTTTAATGAGAAAACATGTCCTCCGGTTTCAATTTCTAAACCCACGCCCAATGGATTATAAAACTGCTGAGATAAATCCGTTGGTCGGTTTAGGCCATTTATTAATGTGTAATCAGCTATGAATGATAATCGTTTGCTCAGCTTAAATCTTCCGGCGAAGCCAATGCTAAATAAATTCTCAGGGTCGCGAATGTCGATAACATTTTTTCGGAACAGAACCGAAGGTGCAACCTGAAGGGATAATCTTTGTGAAAATTTCCTCGAAAAAATAGGTTGTAAAAAATAACTGAAACGGTTAGCGTAGCTGGCAAATTCCGTAGTAGAAAAAGGTTCTCGGGCAATCCAGCCCATTTGGCCCAAAACTGTAATGTTTAATGGTATGTTTCCGTTTTTACCACCGCCTTGCTCAATTATTTTATATTTTAAATATCCATTAAATAATTCATCATGCTTACTTCGTCCGATGCTTACGGTTAGTTTATCTGTAATCCCGTAATCTAAACCAATAAACAAATCAGTTGCAACATCAAGTCCATACAGCGTATGCGCACTTCCAAATTCGCCACCAATATCACCAAAGTGATGCCTGATTCTTAAATCTAAATCATGCTTTTTTTCTGTTTCGGTAGAATGCGATAGTACAATATGAGTTGATTTAAAAGTTGGGTTTATAAACCTGACTTTAGCCGTATCTGTTATCGATTTCATTATCGAATCTGCAGACTGTGCATAAACACTACTCGTAAATAAAATTGCCAGACCAAAAAGGGTAGTTATTTTAATCATGTTCTTAATTTTTAGGGTTCAGGGTTCCGCTTATTTTTACGTTAATAACTTTGGCTATTTTTGCAAAAACAAGCGTTGGTATTTGAATATTATGATCGGTACAGGCAACATCAAAACTTGCATAAATAGAGGCTACGCCATTTTTGATATTGATTTTGCCAGCAATATTTCGGGGTTTACTAATGCCATGAACGGTTAAACTTCCTTTAACATTTACGGTGTATTCACCATCTTTAGTCCAATTGATATTTGGTTCGACGGCTCCTTTAAATGTCGCAAATGGATATTTATCACTTTCCATATAATTTTCATTGAAATGCTCCTGCATTAATTTCTTTTCGAATTCGAAACTTTTTATTGGGATTTGGAAAGCAACCTCACCGGTTTTAGAAATGATTACAGCATTGGTTTTACTGCTTTGCGCTTTAATGTCTTCAACCGGTGTTGATGAAAATAAGCTGGCTTTTATATCGCCGGCAATATAATTTTGAGCATTTGATGAAAATGGCATAAAGAAAATCGCCGCACAGGCGACGAAGTAACAGGTTCTTTTAAGTTTTGTCATGATGATTGGTTCTTGTCGGTTTATATCTAAAGCCAAAGACAAATACTCAAGTTAAACTAGCATACTCATGTCTGGGATAGATCGGTTTTCTTTCGAAATCATAGTCATTACGGGGACTAAACCTTTTGGGTTGCTTTATTAGGAAGAAAAATAATGACACAAAAAAACCGCTTCATAAATTAACATGAAGCGGTTTTTAAGATGGGCCGAATAGATTATAGAAATATTTATTCCTAAAAATATTTATTTTCTAAACGTCTTATGAAATAAATTTACAAACTAAGATAATTACCAATTTGTTGAAGCACACAGGTTGTACCAAATTTCACGAACATTTGGATCTGGCTCATTGGCTGCTTGACCACAGCACTTTAGATATTCAACCTGCTCATAAGTTAGCGTAGGGAAATTTCCCCCGGTTAATTTTTTCATTTCTTCTTTGCTAAGAGGTGTTAAATTTTTCATTTTTGAATTTTTATAATGTTTAATTTTCCTAGCAAGTTAAAGATAGATTATTATGATCAATTATATTTTAATCATAGAAGTATGCGCTTTCCGCATAAATTTATGCATACCTCTCAATAGATAATTAATTATCTTACAGCATGAATCATGTTAAATTAACAAAATCGGAATCAAGGACAGTATGCAGTTATGAAAATATTCCTAAGTATAGAGATGAAAAGTGCTTTAGTCAAGAATACATTGCTCAACAACTAGAAATCAGACAAAGTACTTATCAAAGAATTGAAGCAGGAAAGGTCAAAATTTCAACAGATCGTCTATCTCAGTTAGCACGTATCTTTAATAAGCCAATAGAAGCTTTTTTCGGAAATGGAAAAAAACCAAGTACTGAGGACCAGGAAAAAGAATTACTGAAAGAAATTTTAACTCAACGAGAGGAGCGTATAAGAGAACTTGAAGAAAAGATTCAAAGAAGGGATAATAAAATCTGTGAGCTGAAACAGCTAATAAAATAAAAAGGCAGAGGAACCAAGCTCTGCCTTTTTAACATTATTTCTACTTTCAGGTGTTTAAGAATTCAACACTAAATTATTTTTCAACCGGCGACGCATAATTATCATACTGCTTTATTGCAAAACCAGCTTTTGTTAAACCAGGGATAAAAGCATCGGTTTTACCAACAATAACTACGCGGGCATTATCATAGTTGTAATATTTTTTAGCTACCCTTAAAATATCATCAGTTGTTACAGCATTTAACTTTTGTAAGTACGTGCGATAAAAATCTTTTGGTAAATTGTTAATCAAAATGCTGCTGGCGAACCCAGCTGTACGTGCAGGGTTTTCTAAACCTAAAGCAAACGAGCCATTGTATAAGTTTTTAGCATTTTGTAATTCTTCGGCAGATACTTTAGCAGTACGAATCGTATTAATTTCTTTTAAGAACTCAACAACTGCACTATCAACTTTTTCATTTCTAACGGCTGCTGTTGCTGAGAATTTCGATTGAAAACGGCCAGCACCTGTACTAGAATACGCTCCATAAGTAAATCCGTGTTTTTCGCGAAGATTCATAAACAATCTGGATTCTGAGCCGCCACCTAAAATCTGATTTGCTAACAAAACCGGAAAATAATCAGGGTTGCTCATTGGTAAATCAATCAAGTTTAAAACGGTAATTTCAGATTGAACTGCATTGCTTACATTAACTACATCAACTTCAGTTTTTACAGGATTGCTAATTTTTGCCAAAACAGGCAGCGTTAAAGCCGTTCCTTTCCAGTCGCCAAAAGCTTTTTCAGCCAGCGCTTTTGCTGCTTCGGGTTTGATATCGCCCACAAAAGTTAAATAACCTCTGGAAGGTGTAATGTACTTTTTATAGGCCTCTTTAACATCTTCAAGCTTTAGTGCATTAACGGAGGCTTCTGTTTCAAATTCACCATTTGGATGTGTTTTTCCGTAAGCCAGGGCGTTAACGACACGGGCAGAGATTGCCTTTGCGCTTTTCTCATTAGATTTTAGGCCGGTAAGTGTCTGCGATTTGATTTTTTCGAAAGATGCAAGCGGAAATGCCGGCTGGCGAATACTTTCGGCCATGAGCATAAATGCCGGTTCAAAATAACGCGTTAAGGCAGATACCGTTCCGCCAGATGCACCTGCATTTACATCTGCTCCCAGCTGATCTACGGCTTCATCAAACTGCACTTTAGTTTTCGTCGTAGTTCCTTCATTCAACATACTGCCCATCAAACTTACAACGCCTGCTTTTGCGCCTTCAGTAATCGGGCCTGCATCAATATTGTAACTCGCCGATACTTTCGGGAGTTTGTGGTTTTCTACAACGAGAACCGTAATTCCATTTGCTAATTTATAGATAACTGGATCTGCAACGGTAATTACCGGAGCCGGACCTGGTTTTGGTTTTTGGCTACGATCTATTGTTTGTGCTGAAATACCTTGGGCAAATAAGGAAATTGCAGCTATTATGACTAATTTCTTCATCTTTTTGAAATATTGTAATTTGAAAAGCGGTTATTTCTTTGGGAGGTAATACAAAACAACCCTCTGGTTTTTATTTAGATATTTTTTAGCAACAGCTCTAATTTCATCTCGGGTTATTGATTTGATAACATTCAACTCTTCGTTAATATCGTTTGTATCCTTATTATGGAAAGTGTAACCGTTAGCTAAATTTTCGGCAACACCTAACATTCTGCTGTTTGCACTTACATAGCTGTTTTCAAATTGGTTTTGAAGTTTTTTATAATCGCTTTCGCTGATTAAATCTGTTTGTAAACGTAAAACTTCTTCATCAATATCTTTCAGTAAATCATTAAGCGGTGTGTTTTTGTTGGGTAAAGCCAAGGTAATGTAAGCGCCATAATCCTCTAAAGTATAGTTAAAGGCTGCAACTTGTAAAGCTGTTTTCTTCTCATCTACCATTTTAGTGCTCAACCTCGAGCTTCCGCCGCCTGATAGGATTGAACTTATCATGCCCAAAACCTTACTTTCTCTACTTTTCATTCCAGGGACGCGATAAGCCGCAAAAATCGCCGGAATTTGGATGTTTGCATCGTAAGCGGTATCAATAATCTCTTTTGTTATTTCAGGGAGGTTATATTCCTTACGCACAACTGGAGTACCCTTTGGTACTTCAGCGAAATATTGTTTAACCAAACCTTTTGTTTTTTCAATGTCTATATCGCCGGCAATTGTTAATACAGCATTATTAGGGATGTAGTATTTTTTATTAAAAGCGATAAACTCATCCAGCTTTGCTGCATCTAAATGGGCCATTGAGCCAATCGGCTGCCATTTGTATGGATGACCATCGAATAAGTGCGAAAATATTTTCTCTGTGAATTTGCCATACGGCGAATTATCAATTCTAAGGCGCTTTTCTTCTTTTACTACTTCATTTTGGGTTTTAACACCTATTTCGTTGATAACGGGTTGTAACATCCTTTCACTTTCCAGCCATAAGCCCAGTTCTAGTTGGTTTGATGGAAAAACTTCATAGTAAAAAGTACGGTCCTGAGATGTATTAGCGTTATTCTGACCGCCATTACTGCTAACCAGTTTCATGAATTCGCCACGTTTGATGTTTTTAGAACCTTCAAATAACAGGTGTTCGAAAAAGTGAGCAAAGCCTGTTCGTGTTGTGTCTTCATCTTTCGAGCCAACGTGATACATTACCGAAACGGCAACTACAGGAGCGGTTTTATCCTGATGAAGGATGACATGTAAACCATTGTCCATATCGAACTCGGTAAACTGTACTTTTTGAGCAGACGCACTTAAGCACAGACCAGAGATGGCCAGGGCAAAGAGAATTCTTTTTTTCATTAGATAATTTGTTTGTTATGATTTCGGGCGAAATACCTTAAATCACTTTTAATAAAAAGTTAATTGGTTTTTGTTGTAACTAAAAAAATCAGGAGATCTTTAGCTAAAGTATATATTTCAAACAAAAAAAGCGAGTTTATAACTCGCTTTTTTTGTTTGCTTATCTCCAGGCCTTATATTGGTTTATCAGTCCATTTGTAGAACTATCATGAGATGAAACTTTCTCACTGCCTTCCAATTCCGGCAAAATCTTTTTGGCTAGTTGCTTGCCAAGCTCAACGCCCCATTGGTCGAAACTGAAAATATTCCATATTACGCCTTGAACGAAGATTTTATGTTCATACATTGCAACTAAACTGCCTAAAGTGTATGGCGTCACCTTTTTCAAAAGAATAGAATTGGTTGGCCTGTTGCCTTCAAACACTTTAAAAGGAGCAAGTTGTGCTATTTCTTCTTTCGATTTACCATCTTTTTCTAACTCTGCAGAAACTTCTTCTTCTGTTTTGCCATTCATTAAGGCTTCTGTTTGTGCGAAGAAGTTGGATAACAAAATCGGGTGATGCTCACCAAGTGGATTTAAACTTTGAGCGGGAGCAATAAAATCAGCAGGTATAATTCTGGTTCCCTGATGTATCAACTGATAAAATGCGTGCTGGCCGTTGGTGCCAGGTTCGCCCCAGATAATTGGTCCGGTTTCATAATCAACTTCATTACCGTTCCTATCAACATGTTTGCCATTACTTTCCATGTCGCCTTGTTGAAAATAAGCGGCAAAGCGGTGCATATATTGGTCGTAAGGTAAAATAACCTGAGTTTCGGCATTGTAGAAATTGATGTACCAAACGCCCAACAAACCTAAAATTACCGGAAGATTGCTTTCAAACTCAGCACTTTTGAAGTGATTATCGGTGGCATGTGCCCCAGCTAGTAATTGTTTGAAGTTTTCAAAGCCAATGCTCAATGAAATTGACAATCCGATTGCGCTCCATAAAGAATAGCGGCCACCAACCCAATCCCAAAATTCGAACATATTTTCGGTATCGATACCAAAAGCCGATACATCTTTCGCATTTGTAGAAAGTGCAGCGAAATGTTTAGCGATATCATTTTCTTTACCACCTTTTTCTAAAAACCATGAACGTGCCGAATGTGCATTGGTCATGGTTTCCTGGGTAGTGAAGGTTTTTGATGCAACTAAAAACAAGGTGGTTTCAGCATCTAAATTAGCTAATGTTTCAGCGATATGAGTTCCGTCTATATTTGAAACAAAATGAATGTTTAAATGATTCTTATAGTGTTTTAACGCTTCGGTTACCATTACTGGGCCTAAATCTGAGCCACCGATACCGATATTAACAACATCCGTAATGGCTTTTCCGGTATATCCTTTCCACTCCCCGCTGATGATGCTATTACTAAACTTTTCCATTTTCGCCAACACAGCATTTACGTCAGGCATTACATCCTTACCATCCACTAAAATTGGTGTATTGCTTAGGTTACGCAAGGCGATATGAAGTACCGATCGGTCTTCAGTTTCGTTAATCTTATCACCGGCGTACATGGATTTTATAGCCTCATCCAGTTTACATTCTCTGGCCAGTTGAATTAATAAAGCCAAAGTTTCATCATTGATTCTATTTTTGCTGTAATCCAATAAAATATCTTCAAAAAACACCGAAAATTTATTGAAACGATCAGCGTCTTCAGCAAAAAGATCTTTTATGCTTTTCTGATTAATATCTATAAAATGGTCTGCCAAATACTTGTAAGCGGCGGTTTCCGTAAAATTTATTTTTGGTAACATATTATTTCTTTTTTTGTAAAAGTAATAAAGCAAATATTTAAAATGGTCTTTTTAATGTTCAAAAAAATAACATTTCATTATTTCTTTTAAACAAAGTAACTTAGATATATCATCCCGATAATTTCCAGCATCCCATTTGTATTCATTAAAACTAAATTATTATGTTAGAAAATTTAAATGAGTTGGTGCGTGAAAACGTGCAGGAAAGCGTTGTTAACAACAGCGAAATTCCAAATGAGCAAAATGAAGCAGTTATTCAGGCTGCCTCTGGATCTATTTTTGATACCTTGAAAGATCAACTTTCCTCGGGGAATGTTGGCAATTTGGCCGAAATCTTTAATACTGGCAATGCCGAAAATTCAGCTGTTACTCAACAAGCTGCAGGGAATTTTAGCGATAAATTGGCCGGTTTGGGTATAAATGCAGATACTGCTAAAAGCCTTGCGGCAAAAGTTATCCCGGTAATTTTAGGAAAGCTAACCCAAAAAACTGCAGATCCAAATGATAGCGCTTTCAATATCAAAGATATTTTGGGAAAATTAGGCGGTGGAGCGGATGGTAAGTTTGATGTGAGTGATGTTATCGGTATGTTTAATGGCGGTGGGCAAACACAAGCGGGTGCAACCCAGGAATCTGGCGGGATAATGGACAAGCTTAAGGGCTTGTTTAACTAGCTATTTATAGGCTTTATGCGTTGCATGAAGCCTTTTTTATAATTAAACTTAACCTTTATGAAAAGATTTTACATCCCATTTTTACTACTACTATCACCGGTTATTTATGCCCAAAAAACCCCGCTTAATGCTGCGGTTTCAAAAAAAGCAGATGCTATTGAGCAAAAAGTTATTTCATGGCGCCGCGATTTTCACGAGCATCCTGAGCTGGGAAACAATGAAGTTAGAACGGCAGGAATTATAACTAAGCATTTAGAATCTCTTGGGATTAAAGTAACTACAGGTGTGGCAAAAACAGGTGTAATCGGAATTTTAAATGGTGGCAAACCCGGTCCTGTTGTTGCATTAAGAGCTGATATGGATGGTTTGCCGGTAACTGAAAGAGTTGACGTGCCTTTTGCTTCAAAAGTTAAAACACAATATAACGGGCAGGAAGTTGGTGTAATGCATGCCTGTGGCCATGATAGTCATGTTGCCATTTTAATGGGCGTTGCGGAGGTTTTGGCTTCAATGCAAAAAGACATCGCCGGAACCGTAAAGTTTATTTTCCAGCCGGCTGAAGAGGGTGTTTCTGCTGGGGAAGAGGGTGGTGCTGCATTAATGATAAAAGAAGGTGTTTTAGAAAAGCCAAAGGTTGATGTTATTTTTGGTTTACACATAAATTCGCAAACCGAAGTTGGCGATGTTACCTACAAACCTGGCGGAACAATGGCAGCCGTAAATGATATGAAAATTACAGTTACCGGCAGGCAGGCGCATGGTGCTTATCCATGGAGCAGTATCGATCCGGTAGTTATTTCTGCACAAATTATTAACAATCTTCAAACTATAGTAAGTAGGAATTTAAATGTCACCGAAAATCCCGGGGTTGTAACTATTGGAGCAGTTAATGGTGGTGTTCGCTCGAATATTATTCCTGAAAAGGTAGAAATGTTAGGCACTGTTCGAAATTTCAGTAAAGAAGATGAAGCGATGTTCATCGATAGAATTAAAACCATTGTAACTAAAACAGCTGAAGCTGGGGGTGGCAAAGCAGAAGTTAAAATTCCATACAGCAATCATTATCCGGTAACTTTTAATAATATTGAGCTAACAGAGAAAATGTTGCCAAGTATGCAAGCTACTTCAGGTGCGGCACATATAAAGTTACGGCCACCGGTTACTGGTGCTGAAGACTTTTCGTTCTTCCAGGAAAAGGTGCCTGGTTTGTTTGTGTTTTTAGGCGGAATGCCAAAAGGCAAAGATCCTTTGAAAGCGCCTTCACACCACACACCGGATTTTTATCTTGATGAGAGTGGATTTGTTCTGGGGGTTAAGCTATTGTCTAACTTAACATTGGATTATATGGCAATGAAGAAATAATATGGAAATTTGTAAATCAAAATTCCTTAAAAAAAGAAATTAAGAGGCATAAATTTTTTAATTAGCTACATTTGCCATTATGACCAAAGAACAAATACAAGATTTAAGAGACAGAATCACGTCTCTGAGGAGGCATCTTTGACGTTGATGAGCTACTTTACGCTATTCGCGAAGAAGAAAAATTAACAATGGCACCCGATTTCTGGGACGATCCTAAGAAAGCAGAAAAAATTCTTGCCGAAATAAGTTCAAAAAAAAAATGGACTGATGGTTTTGAAAAAACAAATAGTGCCGTAGAAGATGCTGCGGTAATGTTCGATTTTTTTCAATCCGGAGATGCTTCAGAACAAGAATTACAAGACCAATTTGATATAAGCAAGCAGGCTGTAGCCGATTTGGAGCTGAAAAATATGCTTCGTAACAAGGAAGATCAGCTTTCGGCTGTAATGCAAATTACGGCAGGCGCAGGTGGAACGGAGAGTTGCGATTGGGCCTACATGCTTATGCGTATGTATATGATGTGGGGCGAAAAAAATGGCTATAAAATAACCGAACAAGATAGTCAGGAAGGTGACATTGCAGGCATAAAATCAGTTACGCTACAATTCGATGGTGATTTTTCTTACGGCTACTTAAAAGGCGAAAATGGCGTTCATCGGTTGGTTCGTATTTCTCCTTTTGATTCAAACGCCCGTCGCCATACATCTTTTGCATCGGTTTATGTTTATCCGTTAGTTGATGAAACGATAGAAATTTATATTAACCCTGCTGATGTTGAATTTGAAACCTTTAGGGCCGGAGGCGCTGGCGGGCAAAACGTAAACAAAGTTGAAACCGCCGTTCGTTTATACCACAAACCTTCGGGCATCATCATTAAAAATCAGGAGTCAAGGTCACAACTTCAGAATAAGGAAAATGCTTTACGACTTTTAAAATCGCAGCTTTACGAAATCGAGCAGCGTAAACGGAATGAGGAAATCGCCGCAATCGAAGGTTCGAAAAAGAAAATTGAGTGGGGTTCGCAGATTCGAAGTTACGTTTTGGATGATAGGAGGGTGAAAGACCATAGAACAAACTATCAAACTTCAAATCCACAGGCCGTTCTTGATGGCGATATCGATGAATTCTTAAAAGCATATTTAATGGAGTTTTAACAATAGTATTATGGTAAAATCTTATTTGTTCTTAATTGTGCTATCTATGGTATTCTCGTTTTCAAAGGCCCAGGAGATTATTCCACTTTACTCCGGCGAAATTCCCGGAGCAAAACCAACACCTGCTAATTATATAGAAAATACTGAAATGCGTAGTAATGGAACTTTGAGTACTACTAAGGTTACAATACCAACATTAACCATTTTCGAAGCACCGAAAGATATTGCCTCAGGTACTGCTGTAATTATTTGTCCTGGTGGTGGCTACGCTGCTTTGGCATTCAGTCATGAAGGTACTGATGTTGCAAAAAGATTTAACGCAATTGGTGTAACGGCCTTTGTTTTAAAATATCGTTTACCAAGTGATGAAATAATGGTTGATAAAACTTATGCGCTACTGCAGGATGTTGAACAGGCAATTTATCTGGTTAGAAAAGACGCAAAAAAATATAACATTAAGCCTAACAAAATAGGTATAATGGGATTTTCTGCCGGGGGTCATTTAGCATCAACACTGTTGGCGCATTACAATGATGTTAAAATTGCTGATAAGGGTAAAATAAGTTTGAAGCCGGATTTTGCTGCCTTAATTTATCCGGTGATAAGCTTCCAGGAATCAGTACATTCTGGTACAATGAAAAATCTTCTTGGTCTGAATCCTGCTGATAGTTTGAAACAATATTTTTCAGCGAATAAAAATGTAACCAGAAAAACATCACCAACATTTTTAGTTCATGCTAAAGATGATAAAACAGTTCCTGTTCAAAATAGTATTCTTTTGAATGAGGCATTGAAGGAAAAAGGAATAGCTACGAAAATTTATTTATATGAAAAAGGTGGTCACGGTTTTGGGTTGGTAAACAAAACTTCTGATGTAGATTGGTTTAACTTGTTGACTGATTGGCTTAAGAATGAAAAATTTTAATACTTTTGCTAAAACTAATTGCTCTTATTTACAGAAATGAATACTAAAATTAAGCTCTTAATGGTGGCCATTGTTGCCGTCGTTTCAATTGTAAGTTGTAAAAAGGAAATTAACTGGAATGCCTTTCCTGATCCACAGGGGAATGGCTGTAAGTTAACTTCTTTAAAGGCCGATTTAGATGTTTTAGGTTCTTACGACATTAGTTTTGCTTACGATGCTTTAGGTAGAGTATTGAAGGCTACAACAACTGATGGACAAATAAATAACTTTACTTATACTGCCGAAAAAATTACGGCAAAAGATCAGGACGGTTCCATTTCAGAAATCGTTTTAGAAAATAAAAGAGCAGTTTCCAGCAAACGAGAGGATGCGCTTACAGTTGGAGGAGCTGTTTTCAGTTATACCAAAAAATATACTTACAATTCAGATGGTTATTTAATTCAGGTAAAAAATTATCTGAATGGAGAATTAAGTTCTACCGACGATTTGAGTTATACGAATGGTAATTTGGTTAAAGTTGTCTCTACAGATCCTAATCAAACATTTACAACTACAACTAATTATTCGTATTCTACAGATGTTGCTGTTAATGTTTATGATGTTGCTGATCCGTTATACTATCACGTTGACTATTTTTCAGGCGGCTATTATGGAAAGCAATCTAAAAACGTATTAATCAAAAGCTCGTCGAAAACCGTTGATCGTAATGGAAAACCGCTTAATGAGGATGTTAGTATATACACCTACCAAGTAGATGCTAAAGGTAATACAGTAGCCATTTCCTTGCCTGTAACTACAACTTTTTATCCGGCTAATGGTACTGCAACTACAGAAACAGCCCAGACAAAATATTCGTTAAATTATAATTGTAAATAAGGGTAAAGATTTTTGCAGAGGCAATTATTTCGCTGCGTTAATGGTTTTATCAATAACGCTCAATAACCCATCGGTATAAGCATCATCAGTTAATTCCCAAAACATAATTCCGTTTAATTTTTTATCCAGAACGTATTTTGTCTTCAATGAAATCGATTTAGGGTCATCCAGGGTTGCAATTCTTTTTGCTTCGGCATTGTAATAATACGGAGCTTGTGCAGTTTCATCCCAATAATATTTATACCCTTTATCTTCAGTAAATTGGGTGTTGAAATTTTTGAAGGAAACACCGCCAATAAATTTTGTAGGTTGATACAATCCCTGGTTCGCTTCAGTTGTATTTTCGAAAATTCTGGCATAAAATGCTGCTCCCAAGGCTATTTTATTTGCAGGAACGCCTAGTTTAATTAGCTCTGAAACGGCATAATCGCCAGATAAAAGTAATTCTTTAGTTGAGTATAGTGGGGTATGGTGGCCGCTTTGCGTTGCATAACCCCCAACTAAATCGTAACTCATCAAGTTAACCCTATCAACCAAAGGCATAATTTTATTCCATTCAAAGCAAGAATCGATACAATTTTTTGTGCCCCCTGCGGCAAAACTTATCTCCGCTTTTTTGCCTAATCTACTACGCAACTCTTTAATAAGTAAAGTGAAATTGCGCTTATCATCTTCCGTGTATCTGTGTCCTGGAAATCCAGCAACAGCAGGGTATTCCCAATCGATGTCGATCCCATCCGCATGAAAAAAATCCAGAAGCTCTTTTGTTGTTTTTGCAAAAGTTTTCCTTCCGTTCGCCCTGCTAAATACCTCCGAACAATTTGGGCAAGCGCTCCATCCACCCATGGCCATCATAACCTTTAACTCAGGGTTTCTTTTTTTCAAATCGACCATTTTAGTAATCAAAGCCGAATCTTTAGCTGCATGAATGTTCATGCTGTCGCCCTTCAAATGCCCGAAGCTGTAAATTAAATGACTTATTTTCTCTACGGGAAAACTATCGATAACTGTTCCTCCACCACCGGTATAATATGCGATAACATTCGGTTTAAGTGCTTTTTGGGCACTAGCAGTTATACCGCAGTAAGTGGCTAGCATTATTAGGAACGTTATTTTATAAAGGTTTTTTGCTTGGGAGGATGATTTATGCATTAGCTAGTTTGAAGTATCTTGTTCGGAAATAATTTTTTGTAACTCATTTAATTCGGCAACTTTTTCTGCTGAACCGGCGTTTTCGTAAGCAGAGATCAGGTTTCTAATTACCCTTCGAATAATATCAGTGTTGCTGCATGGCCTGTAATATTCAGGTAAGGCTTCTAAATTTAGCTGACGCAAAAACTGATCTACATCGTGCTTACCGAAAATGTTTCCTCGATTAAAGGCGTTTATGTAGAACAAAACACCATATTCGGTGCCTTCCTGTTTGCTTTCATCAATAAACCCCAATATAAAATGCTGCGGCAGGTTGATGCCGTAAATCGGCATATCCAGCTTTTGGGCCAAGGTAGAATAAATTATGGCTAAAGAAATCTGGTTACCTTTTTTACGCTCAAGAACCTGATTTAAATATGAATTTTGTGGGTCGTGATGATTTTTTGTATTGCCGCCAAAACCAAATTGCTGATATAAAACATGGTTAATCAGCTTTACTTTTTCAACAGAACTCATTTCGTATTGAAGGCCGAGCCATATTTCTCGTTTAATTTCTTCAAGCTGGTTAATTACCTTTTGCTCATCTAAATCGGGATATTGATAGCGGTTTATAATCAATGCACCCTGAAGCAAATCGAAAGCGCCACTTAAATACCAAAGATTTAAATCTTCTTTAACGGTATTAAATTGAATTTGATGGACTATATTTTCAATGCGCTCCTGAAGCAATCCATCGAAAGATTCTTCCCAGGCATTTTCCAGAAAATGAATAACCTCGCCACCATATTCAAGTAGCCTTTGCTCAACATGCTGATAAACTTCTTCATCAGGATCATCAAGCAATTTTACTAAAGCACTTATCTCTGTGTTATTTTCCATAAAACATACATACGTTTGCGGGGTTTAATTACTTTTGCAACAGTTATGATAATTCAATTTATTACCGATTACCTAAAGCACCGTTTAACTGCTAAAACCAGGCATGGAACCCACTCTCCATTCGTTTATAAGCTAGCAGACGAGGTAATTTACGATTTTAGCGACAAATTTGAATACAAAAATATTGAAGCTCAACGAAAAAAACTTTATAATGACGATTCTATAATCACCGTTACAGACCTTGGTGCAGGCTCACACCTGAATAAAAACCGTACTAAAAAGGTGAGCGAGATTGCGAAAAACGCATTGAAAAGTCCGCGTTTAGCAAAACTTATTTATCGCCTGGCGAAAAATACAAACCCGAAAACAGCGATAGAATTAGGTACGTGCTTAGGAATAACTTCCGCATATCTCTCAAAATCAAATCCCGAAGCGGAAATTATAACCATAGAAGGTTGCCCCGAAACAGCCAATGTTGCCAGGCGAAACTTCGATGATTTGCAGTTGAATAACATCGAATTACATGTTGGTAACTTCGATTTAATTTTACCTGATATTATTGCAAAGCAGCCCTCGCTCGATTTTGTTTATATTGATGGCAACCATCGTAAAGATGCTACATTGAATTATTTTAAATGGTGCCTGCCAAAAGTTACCGAAAATTCTTTGCTCATTTTTGATGATATTTACTGGAGCCAGGGTATGAAAGAAGCTTGGGAAGAAATAAAGAACCACCCTGATGTTACTGTTACGGTAGATTTGTTCTGGATTGGATTAGTTTATTTTAAAAAAGGGCAGGCGAAAGAGCATTTTAAATTGAAATTTAATCAGTAATGAAAATCGAACCTAAATTAAAAGGGATTCAAAAATTAACGGCATTGTATATTTTGCTGCTTAGTTTTTTTGCCGGCATCTTGGCTTATTTGGGTTCGTTACTATTTGATTCGAGCGTTTTAACGCACATAATGCTAGGCTGGGATTTTTTCTGCCTGATATTAATCTTGTTGCATTGGTATATGTTTTACAACACTTCCGCAGCAGAAACGCACTTAAAAGCAAAAATGCAGGACGAAACCAGGGGTGAAATTTTTGCCGTAGTGGTGGTTTCAACTTTTGCAGGTTTGCTTGCGGTTATACTTTTACTTCTGGATAAAGAAATAAAAACCCTCGATTTAGTTACCGCAATTTCGGGCATGTTTCTTTCATGGGTTTTGGTCCACACAACTTTTACGATGCGCTATGCTCATTTGTTTTATGGCGATAGTAACAATAAAAACGGCGGTTTGGATTTTCCGGGTGATGAAGAACCCGATTTTATAGATTTTGCTTATTTCTCCTTTGTTATCGGAATGACTTTTCAGGTTTCTGATGTCGAGATTTCTTCGCGACGAATCAGGAGGCTTACTTTACTTCATAGTATAATTTCCTTCATTTTTAATACGGTTATTGTTGCGTTAACCATAAACGCTTTAGCTGGTCTTAGTAAATAATTCTTTATTCTACATTTTATTGTTTTGATAATCAGTTTGTTGTATTTATAAACTGATTTTTCAGTCATATAACTTAATTTTTAGTTGTAAAACTGAAAAATAAGTTATAAGTTTGAGTATGGAAGAGTTAACCAAAACAGAAGAGCGCATTATGCAGGTTTTGTGGAAGCTGCAAAAAGCATTTGTCAAAGATATTATCGATGAATTGGATGAGGAGCCAAAACCACCTTATAACACCATTTCTTCGATAGTTCGGTTGCTGGAAAAAAAGGGCTATGTCAATTACAAAGCTTATGGAAAAACCTATGAATATTTTCCTGCGATATCAAAAGACGAGTACGCAAAAACAACTTTCTCGAAAATGTTTTCTGGCTATTTTGATAGTTCCCCGGCAAGTCTTCTATCCTTTATGGTAAAAGAAGAAAAGTTAAGTGAAAAGGATATTGAAGAAATCAAAAAACTCATCAGTGAAAATAAGTAACTATGGAATTGCTAACCTACCTCTTAAAAGTTAGTGCCTGCATGGTATTATTCTTTGCCTTTTACTTTACGGTTTTAAGAAAACTTACATTTTTCAGAATCAATAGATTTTACTTGCTGACAACATTGATTTTAAGTTTTGTAATTCCTGCATTGCAATTTAGCGTGGAAAGAGAAGCGGAAGTAAATCAGATTTCAGCAGCAAACCCAGCTTCCGAACTGCCTGTGTATGCTCTCGAGCAAACACAGGCAATTGATGATGTTATTCAAATACCTGTTCCAAAGCAGGAGATTAATTGGATTTCTGTAATTCATTATACTTATTTGGCTGTCGTAGTAATTTTGCTTGTCTTTTCAATTAGGCAATTATTCCAATTGTTAATTCATGCGAATAACCATTTTAGGGAGGAAAAGGGTTTGAAATTGGTTTCTAAAACTATCGGTTTTACAAATTGCTCATTCTTTAATTATGTTTTTGTAGATGAGAACAGCTTAAGCGAAGCGGAACTGGCCGTGTTGCTTAAACATGAAGAAGTTCATGCTAATCAGTTTCATTCAATTGATAAAATAATTTTAATGGTTTTTAAAGCAGTATTATGGTTTAATCCGATAGTTTATCTTTTTGATAAAGCCTTAGAGCAAGTACATGAATACGAAGCTGATGAAGCTACATCTTTAAATTTCGGAACTGGCGCTTATGCTAAATTACTTCTAAAGCTTGCTGTTTCAAGGAGTGATATGCCTTTAATACACAATTTTGTTAAAAGCCCGATTAAGGAGCGGATCAAAATGTTATTCAACTCTAAATCTAATAATATGAAAAAGCTAAGTTATTTATTGGTGTTACCGGTTGTTATCGGTTTAGTTTGGTTATTTTCTGTGCAGGTTGTATATGCACAATCTCAATTGAAAAGCGAAGTTTATTGTCAGGATACATTGAGGAAAAAAGTTTCAAAGAATAATAAAGAGCTTGCGTTGCCAAACGTAAAGCAAACCGACCCGTACTATACCTCCAAAGAGTATTTAGAAAAGAAGAAAATCGCAGAATCTTCCTACGGAAAAACTTTAACTGGAACTGTTATGGGAGATTATAAATCAAAATCAAAAATTGGTTTTGATGATGGTAAGTTATTTGAATCACAAGGGAAAACTTATATTTTACCAAAGATGTATTTGGGAGAGCAAATTTTGAATACATTCAGAACAAATGACGAATTGAAAGTTGTTGGTGCAGGTACTGGTTTTACAAGAGGTGAAGACTTTGTTTATATCCAGCCGAAGCAAATTTTTTCCGGTAACAAACTTATCTATCAAATGCCAAAGCCAGAAGTTTATCCATTTTTATATGAGGCAAATAGAGTAAGGTTTAATGATGGAAAAATTTCCAGTATAACTTTTTTAGGCGATAAAAAGATAGTAAATGTAATCGCTAATGGCTATAATTTTAAAATTGTGGTAAACAAATCACAAACAGATTTGGCTTACTTAAACGACTATAAAAAAGGCAATGATGTTAGATTGAGATTTGTACACGAAGTAAAAACAGGAGCAAAATCTTATGCAATAAACGACTGGATTTCTATCTCCAAAAACATAAGAACCTTCGGTGTGCAGAATAAAATTTTATTCAGCAAGTTTTATAAAGAAGATGGTCATCAGAAGGTTTCAGAAACAAAGAAGGCAGCTTCGATTATCAAAAGAGATACAATCCGACCTAAGTTCATTTCTGCGTCTAAAATTACGGGTGATACCAGAAATAAAATCTCTTATTTAGAGAATGTTGTTGTCTCTATATTCCCTGACATGTTACGGGCTAAATACGTTGAGTATATTCAGAAAAGCAATATTTTAATTGCAAAAGAGGCAACTTTAGAAGTCAAAAATGGCAATAGTGTTATTGCACAACAAATAATATTCGATTTGAATAAAAATACATATTCAGCTACAAATCCTAAGGATGAAGGCGTGGAAGATAAGTTCGGGAGTAATGGCAAAATCCAAAAAGATTTGATAAAAAATAATGTTAGTTATAAAGCTAAAGATTCGGTTAAATTAAGTAAGGATAAAAATATTATTTACTTGTACGGTAAGGCAAGGTTATTAACGAATAATGTAACGATAGATGCTGATGAAATAGTTTACAATAGTAAAACTCAATTAGGCTCAGCCAAAAATATGTTGATTACTCAAATTGGTTCAGGAACAAAAATAAAAGGCTCAAATGCTACATTTAATCTTAATGGCAAAGTAGAAATTTGGCAGAATGAAAATGGAAATGTTGTTGTTGGACCTTAAGATATATTAAGTAAAACCAACAGTTTATTTCAGTTTTTAAAATTTAAATTTCGATAAAAAGATTCATAATCATTAGTTTGGCATTTTAGAATACTAATTTCAAAATGCACAAAGTCTTACTCTTCATAATTCTGCTTTGCATTAGTTTAACTGTAAATGCTCAATTAAAAATTGAAGGGACAATTTTCAGCGAGAATAAATTATTGTCAACAATATCGGTGTCGATAAAAGGCAGCTTAGATATACATCAGATAACTCAGAGCGATAGTTTAGGAAAATATCTTTTTAAGAATTTAAGCAAGGGAACATACAGAATTAAATTTTCTTCCATCAACTTTAAACCAAGGGAAATCCTCATTTCACTCAGCGGCGATACGATAATTAAAACAAGTTTGGAAGAAATAACGAATAGCTTAAATGATGTTCAAATCAATTTCAAAAAGCAACTCATTGAAAAAAAAGTAGACCGAACTGTTTTTAATGCAGAAAATAGCACGGCAGCAATCGGCACAGATGCATTGGAACTACTTGCCAAAGTTCCGGGCGTTCGGGTTTTGAATGACAAGGTTTCGTTGGTGGGTAAAGGTGGCGTAAATGTTATGGTTAACGATAAACTGATTCAATTAACTGAAGATGATTTATCAAATTACCTTAAATCCATATCAGCTGATAACATTTCCAAAATCGAAGTAATTACAAATCCTCCAGCAAAGTATGATGCGCAAGGTAACAATGGATTGATTAACATTATTCTGAAAAAAAATACTGCAGAAGGGCTTCGCGGTGCGATAAATTCTACTTTTACACAGGCCAATTACCCAACTGTTGCTGCTGGCGGAAATCTCAGTTATAAGAAAGATAAGATTACTTTATTTACAAACTTCAATTTTCGTAAAGGGTCGTTAGTTCCTTTCGAGCAGAGCAATATCTTTTATCCGAATCAAACCTGGAATATTGTAAATAAGGATAGAAACTTCAGGACGGTACCGGGTGGGCAAATTGGAATGGATTTTCAGGCATCCAAAAAGACTACAATCGGTTTATCCTACAACGGCAGTTTTACCAACTTTCATTCCGTAGAAAATATTAAAACCACAATTCTAAATAAAATAGGCAGCTTGGATTCTATCCTTAATTCGGATGCAAATGCAAAAATCAAATCGCACTACAATACCGTAAACTTTTATATTAAACAAGCTTTAGATTCTGCAGGGAAACAGCTGATGATTACAGGCGATTGGTTTAAACATGGCGATGATAAAAGCAGGTTATTTGATAATACGACTTCACTTCAAAACGGTAATTCCATTTCAAATTCATATGCCGAATATCTATCAGAAAGTTCACAAGCTATCGATTTGTATACAATTAAGGCTGATGTAGATTTGCCTTACAAATCGTTTAATGTATCCTTTGGTACTAAACTGAGCTATATTCAAAATGGAAGTAACCTGGCATTTTATAAAAAACAGAACAATTTTTATCAGCCTGATTTATCACAAACAAACGAATTTAATTACAAAGAAAATACGCAGGCAGCTTACCTTAACATAAGTAAAAAACTTAAAGACTTTGATTTTCAGGCTGGTTTGAGGGCCGAGTATTCGCAGGTAAATGGTGCTTCGGTTAATCAAATCAATAAGAATAAATATTTTCAATTATTCCCGACGTTATTTATTACTTACCGGGCTGATAAAAACAGCGTATTCTCGGCAAACTATGGACGGAGAATTAACCGGCCTCCGTACAAAAAATTAAATCCTTTCCGTTGGTATAGTAATCAATATGCTTATGCAGAAGGAAATCCTTTCCTGCAGCCTTCATATAATAATAATGTCGAATTATCTCATACTTATAAAAGCATTTTTACAACTACCATATCGTTTAACGGGTTAGCCGATGGCTATAACGATATAAATTTTATAGATGAAACTTCGAATATTCAGGTTTCTAAACCTGTAAATTTTATTACCGGTTATAATTATCAGCTCAGCAATTCGGTTGTTTTTAATCAGTTGAAATGGTGGGAAAGTATTAATCAGATTGATGTTTTTTATAATGTATCAAAGTCATACTTACCTCAAACCCTGAATAATTTAAAAGGTTTCGGAGCGTACTTTTCTACCGTAAACCAATTTGTTTTTAATCCCTCAAAAACGATTTTTGGAGATGTAAGCTTTTGGTATCAGTTTCCGGCCGTAGATGGTTTAAACAAAAATAAAAGCCAGTACAACCTGGATTTAGGGTTGAAAACACTGTTGTTGAATAAAAAGCTCCAACTTGCCATAAATGCATCCGATGTTTTAAAATCAAATAAGTATCGTTTCAGTAGTATAGTTAATAATATTAGGCAGGATTACAATAATTATTACGATAACCGCCAACTGAGAATCAGTATTCGTTATAATTTCGGCAACGAGAAAATTAAACAAACGGAGCGAAAAGCAGGAAACGAAGAAGAGCGGAAAAGAAGTAATTAAAGGGCGTAATTGGTAAGATGGAAAATGGAAAGCTGTTTTGAAAATGGCAATTTTTCCGTCACCCGTTTTCCATCAAACATCACCCATCTTTAAAATGCTTCCGCTAAACTTATGTAAAACCCGCTTTGGCGTTTTTCATTAGCCAGTTTTTCACCAATTCCGTAATCTATTCTTACGCTTAAACCTTTTGCCGTATCAAAGAAATACCTTCCCCCGACGCCGAAATTAGGTTTCAAGCTTTTTAAATTAACATCATCATTGTTAAAAACCTTTCCAGCTCCGGCGAAGGCTACAATGCCAAACCTGTTCATAAAACGGTAGCGGAGTTCTAACTGCGATGCAATAAGGTTTTCATCGCGATAGCGGCCGCCATAATAACCTCGCATAATCTGGTCGTTGCCCATCTGTTGTAACAGGTAAAACGGCGTATTCGAACCCTGGATGGTATAATAAATCCCTTGTACCCCCAAAACTATCTTTTTACTTATTGGCCAGAAGTTCCTAACGTCAAATTTAATCTGGCTACCTGTAAAGCTTTCGCCACCAAAAAAATGTGGTGCAAATTGGTAAGTTGCACGAGCGAAAAACCCTTTAGATGGGTAATTATTAGAGTTTCGGGTATCATAACTCTGGCTCACTCCAAAGTATACAACCGAACCACCGTCTTTATCCAAAACATTTGGGCTATTGCTGAAAATTCCACCCAATGTTTCATCTGTGAATTTATAATTTTCAAAGCCTAAAGAAATACCGGTGTAAGCATGGCTGATGAAACTTTGCTCAGCATCGAAAAGTGCTTTAATCTGGTTCATCACCAATTTATCTTCATTAGTTTTTTGGGTATTGTTCCCTATTCCGTAAAAGTTGAACGGCATTTTTTTGAAACGAACATCGCCTATAAAATGGTATTTATTTCCTGGCGACCAGGCATCTCCTTTTAAAGTAAGGTTATACGTTTTCTTGGTAGAATATGTAGCGTTGAGTGAGAAGTTTGAGCTTCGTGTTAAGGTATCTTTTCTATCTGTATAGTAAGAGTAGATTGCACCTACGCCAAATTCAAGCCCCGTTTCCTGTGAGTAGCCAAAGGAGGGGATAGGTAAAAAACTTGCTTTTCTGGTCGTGTCTTTTTCATTTGACAACATCTTTTTTATCAGTTTCATTTGTGCCATTCCTGAAAAAGAAATTGCGATAAGAGAAAATAAAAGTCCCAGTTTTTTCATGCCGCAAAGAAAAGAAAATTACTGCATACCTTCAGTCTGTAAATTGTTTGAATTTATTTAACCATTGGATAAGTGTAAACAGTTTATTGCTATTTGGATATTGTTTATCTATTTTTGCGGCAAATAAGACAAAACACGATGAGCAATACAAGAGGACCAATATCTCAGTTTATGGAGCGTAATTACCTCCATTTTAATGCTGCGGCGATGATGGATGCAGCTAAAGGATATGAAACGCATTTGGATGAAGGCGGTAAAATGATGATTACTTTGGCTGGTGCAATGAGTACGGCAGAGTTGGGTATTTCGCTTGCAGAAATGATTCGTCAGGATAAAGTGGCCATTATTTCGTGTACAGGTGCAAACCTTGAGGAAGATATTATGAACCTTGTTGCGCATTCTCATTATAAACGTGTACCAAACTACCGGGATTTAAGTCCGCAGGATGAATGGGATTTATTAGAAAACCATTACAACCGTGTTACGGATACTTGCATACCTGAAGAAGAGGCTTTCCGTCGTTTGCAAAAACATATCCATAAAATATGGAAAGATGCGGATGATGCTGATGAAAGATATTTTCCACATGAATTTATGTACAAAATGCTGTTAAGCGGCGATTTGGAGCAATATTATGAAATCGACCCGAAAAATTCGTGGATGTTGGCTGCGGCTGAAAAGAATTTGCCTATTGTGGTTCCGGGATGGGAAGATTCTACAATGGGGAACATTTTTGCATCTTATGTAATGAAAAGAGAATTAAAGGCAACCACGATGAAGAGTGGTATTGAATACATGGGTTGGCTGGCAGATTGGTATATCGCAAATAGTGGCGGTAAAGGAATTGGTTTTTTCCAGATTGGGGGAGGTATTGCAGGAGATTTCCCGATTTGCGTAGTGCCAATGCTTTATCAGGATATGGAGATGGAAAATATTCCTTTCTGGAGCTATTTCTGTCAAATTTCTGATTCTACTACATCTTATGGTTCATATTCAGGAGCCGTTCCGAATGAAAAGATAACTTGGGGCAAATTAGATATCCATACCCCTAAATTTATTGTAGAAAGTGACGCAACAATTGTAGCTCCGTTAATGTTTGCGTGGATATTAAAACAATAACAAGAAAATTTTATAAAACCAAACAGGTTTTTTTATGCCCATTGAAGAAAAACTTCTAAAATGGGCATTTTTATGACCTGATAAGCTTGAAACAGCATTTGTTTAGAATGATTATAAATTGTATTTCAAGTCAGTATTATGTCATGGGATTTATTAATAAGTTATACTTTTGTTCAAGTTTTGATGGGGGTATATCATCTCAGGCATCAATTTCATAACTAAAAGTAAATTAAATAAGTATAAAGTGTTCATTATGAGAGATATCTCGATGATTTTAAAAAGCGTTTGGAAATCGTTATTCGTGTTTTCAGCTATTTCCGTTATGGCGGTTTCTACCGTTAATGCGCAAGATGCTGCAGAAGGAAGGACGCTTTTCAAGGCAAAATGTACCGCATGTCACGCGTTAGATGCTAAAATGATTGGTCCTGCTTTAACCGGCGTTAGTGATCGTCATCCTGAAGCATTCCTTTTAAAGTGGATTCCCAACTCACAAGGTTTAGTAGCTTCAGGAGACCCTGCTGCTGTTAAACTTTTTAATGAGAACGGTAAAATTGCGATGACTTCTTTCCCGGAATTGGATGAAGCAAAAGTTAAAAGCATTTTAGCATACATTAAAGAAGGCGAGCCAAAACCAAAAGGTGATGCTGCTGGTGCGGGTGCTGCTGCTGCGAAAGATGATACTACTTCAGGTTTATCTATTGCGGGTATTGTTGCTATTGTTGCCGTTGCTATTGTTATTTTGGTAATTTTAGGTCGTGCTTCTAAATTGCTGGAGCGCTTAATTTTACAAAAGCAAGGTATCGAGATTGAAGAGGATGTGCCTTTGAAGGTGGGTGTTCGCAAAATGTTCAAAAACAAGAAATTTGTTATGTTCTTCATTTTGTGTTTAATCATTGCTTTAGGTTCTTGGGGTTGGATGGGCATGTGGAACACAGGCGTTCACACAGGTTACCAACCGGTACAGCCAATTAAATTCTCTCACGAGTTGCACGCAGGTATCAATCAAATCGATTGTCAGTATTGCCACAACGGAGCTTTTAAATCTAAAAATGCTACAATTCCATCATTAAATGTTTGTATGAACTGCCACAAAGCAGTACAGGCAAGAGATAATTATGACGGTGAGATTTCTCCTGAAATTAAGAAAATATATAATGCTTTAGGTTACGATCCTGAAACTCAAAAATACGATAAGAGTAAAGAAAAGCCAATGGAGTGGGTACGTGTGCATAACCTTCCTGATTTTGCTTACTTCAACCACTCTCAGCACGTTGTTGTTGCAGAAGACGCAATTCGTAAAGCAAAAGGATTACAGCCAACTGAGCCAGTATGTTTCGCTTGCCATGGTCCGGTTAATACAATGGAAGAGATTTATCAATATTCTCCGTTAACCATGAAATGGTGTATTAACTGCCATAAAGAAACAGATATCTCAGGTCAGAAAAACAATGCTTTCTACGCTAAGGTTATCGAAGCGCATGAAAAAATTAAAAAAGGCGAGAAAATCACACCGGCATTATTGGGTGGTTTAGAGTGTGGTAAATGCCACTATTAATAGTTAGAGTTTTAGTAAGAACGTTCGATAAACAGTAATATAGCTTAAATGGAAAGCAATAAAAAATACTGGAAAGGCTTAGAGGAGTATAACAATACACCCGATTTTGTTAAAAATAACAAAAACGAATTCGCCGAGCCACTTCCAATAGAAGATGTTTTAAATGAAGCAGGGTTAAGCACCGTTACCCCACGCCGCGACTTTTTAAAGGCGTTAGGTTTTGGTTTAGGTGCTGTAACTTTAGCAGCTTGTCAAAGTGCTCCTGTTCATAAATCTATTCCTTATCTGGTAAAGCCTGAAGAGGTTACACCTGGTATTCCTAACTACTATACTTCAAGCTTCAATGGCCAGAGTATTTTAGTTAAAACAAGAGAAGGTCGTCCTATCAAAATTGAACCAAATCCTAATGCAGGTGAATTCAATTGTGGTACTGATGCAAGAGCGCAAGCTTCAGTTTTAGATTTGTATGATGTATCTAAATTAAAAGCACCGGTTCTTAAAAATGAAGAAACAACCTGGGCAAAAATCGACAGTTTTGTAAAAAACGAGTTGGATAAAGCACAAGCTGGTGGTAAAAAGATTCGTCTTGTTGCGTCAACAGTTAACAGTCCTTCAACAAACGCTGTAATTGCTCAGTTTATTACAAAATATCCTGCAGCTAAATTAGTTCAGTACGATGCAGTTTCTTACACAGGTATTATTCAGGCAAATCAAAACAGTTTTGGTAAAGGTGTTTTACCTAAATATAACTTTGATAAGGCTGATTTAATTGTAAGTTTTGGTGCCGATTTCTTAGGTACCTGGATTAGTGGTGAAGAGTTCACAGCTCAATATACGGCTAACCGTAACTACAAATCATTAGAAAATAAAAAAATGAGCCGCCACATTCAGTTTGAAAGTGGTATGAGTTTAACGGGTACTAATGCAGATACACGTATCCCAATTAAACTATCAGAGGAAGGCCCTGCTTTAATTGCTTTGTATAATGCAATTACCGGTCAGTCTTTACCTGGTGGCGCACTCCCTAATAATGGAACTGCTGATAAAGTAATCAAATTAGCAGCTAAAGAATTAGTACAAACTAAAGGTAAAGCCTTAGTAGTTTGCGGTTCTAACGATGTTTCTACGCAGATTTTAGTAAATGCCATTAATGCCGCTATCGGTAGTTATGGTACAACCATCGATTTAGATAATCCTTGTTACCTATATGCGGGTAACGATGCTGAATTTAATGGTTTCGTTGCAGAAATGAGTCGCGGAGAAGTTGGTGCAGTTTTATTCCTAAACAGCAATCCTGTTTATGATGCTATCGACGGAAAGAAATTCGCTGATGCTTTAGCTAAAGTTCCTGCGAAAATTTCATTTGCAGATAGAGCTGATGAAACCGCTTCACTTTGTGATGCTATTGCGATTAACCATAACTATTTAGAATCTTGGGGTGATGCGAATGCTTACGAAGGTTATTATTCAATCGTACAGCCAACAATTAACCCTGTTTTCAATAGCCGCCAGGCGGAAGAAAGTTTATTAACATGGGCTGATGCTCCTGTTAAAGATTACTATCAATTCGTTCGCAGCAACTGGGAAACTAAAATGTTGCCGGCTTTAGGCTTAAAATGGACTGATGTTTTAGAAAAAGGTGTTGTATCTGTTGCAGCTAAACCTGCAGCGGCTTATTCGTTTACCCAATCTTTAGCGCCCGTTGCTACATCAATCTCAAATAGTAGCAAAGCCTTAGCAAAAGGCGGCGACCAGGTAGAATTGCAGGTTTACGAAAACATCCCGATGCGTGATGGTAAAAATGCTAATAATGCTTTCTTACAGGAATTACCTGATCCGGTTTCAAAAGTAACCTGGGATAATTATGTTGCGCTTGCTCCGAAATTTGCTGAGAAATTAAAAGTTAAAGAATTTGATGTTGTTACGGTTAAAGGTAGCAATGGATATGCTGTAGATTTACCTGTTCTAATTCAACCAGGACAAGCACAAGGTACCGCTTCAATCGCTTTAGGTTACGGCCGTACAAAGGTTGGTAAAGCCGGTAACGATGTAGGTAAAAATGCTTTCCCTTTCATTTCTTTTGTAAATGGAACCATGCAATATGCTACTAACGTAACAATTACCCCAACAGGTGGTTACTACGAATTAGCACAAACACAAACTCACCACTCTTTCGAAGGCCGTAATGTAATCCGCGAAGCTACTTTCAAAGAATACTTAAAAAATCCGGCAGCGGGTACTGGTAAAAGCGAAGAAGGACATAAAAATTATGACCTTTGGGATAAATACGAACAACCGGGCAATAGCTGGGTTATGGCTATCGATTTAAATGCTTGTACAGGTTGTGGTTCTTGTATCGTTGCTTGTAACGTAGAAAACAACATTCCAGTTGTTGGTCGTGACGAGGTTCGCCGTCGTCGTGAAATGCACTGGATTCGTATCGACCGTTATTATAGCTATGAAACACCAACAGGTGATGTAACAAGAGAAAAAGAAATTGCTAAGTTGGAAGATTTAGATCATGTTTCTGTTGTTCACCAGCCAATGCTATGTCAACATTGTGATCATGCACCTTGCGAAACTGTTTGTCCGGTATTAGCAACCGTACACTCATCTGATGGTTTAAACCACATGGCTTATAACCGTTGTGTAGGTACCCGCTATTGTGCAAACAACTGTCCGTACAAAGTTCGTCGTTTTAACTGGTTCAACTACTGGAACGATTCTCGTTTTGATAACTACTTAAATAACGAGTTCACTCAATTGGTTTTAAATCCTGATGTAACTACACGTTCACGTGGTGTTATGGAGAAATGCTCTATGTGTATTCAACGTATACAAGGCGGCAAATTGAAAGCTAAAATTGAGAAACGTCCATTAAAAGATGGCGATATTAAGATGGCTTGTCAGGAAGCTTGTTCAGCAAACGCAATCATCTTCGGTGATGCGAATGATCCTAATTCTGAGGTTTCAAAAGCTTTACGTTCTGAGCGTATCTACTACGTTTTAGAAGAAATAAACGTGAAACCGGGTATCGGATATATGACAAAAATTAGAAATACAGATACAACAGTACAAGCGTAAGCTTTAGTATAAAGAAAATACAAATTATGTCAGGACATAACGAATCAATACTTAGAGAACCATTAATTACCGGCGATAACATCACGTATGCAAAAATTACGGATGATATTTTAGGCCCGGTAGAAAATAAGCCAAACAAAGCTTGGTGGATTGGTTTCATCTTTGCCTCTTTAGGTGCCTTACTTTGGGTTGTAGCAGTAAGCTATACTTTCTGGAACGGTATCGGATCATGGGGTTTAAATAAAACAGTTGGATGGGCATGGGACATCACCGGTTTCGTATGGTGGGTTGGTATTGGTCACGCAGGAACATTAATTTCTGCAGTACTATTACTTTTCCGTCAGAACTGGCGTAACTCAATTAACCGTTCGGCAGAGGCAATGACAATTTTTGCGGTAATTTGTGCGGCAACTTATGTTGTTTCTCACATGGGCCGTCCTTGGTTAGCTTATTGGGTATTACCTTTACCAAACCAATTCGGTTCTCTTTGGGTAAACTTTAACTCACCACTAGTTTGGGATATGTTTGCAATCTCAACTTATTTCTCTGTATCATTATTATTCTGGTACACAGGTTTATTACCAGATATTGCAACCATCCGCGACCGTGCAGTAGGCACACGTAGAAAAATATATTCTATCTTCTCTTTTGGGTGGAGTGGAAGTGTTAAAACATGGCAACGTTTTGAGGCTGTGTCTTTAATCTTAGCAGGTATTTCAACGCCACTGGTACTTTCGGTACACACAATTGTATCAATGGACTTTGCAACATCAGTAATTCCTGGATGGCATACTACAATTTTCCCTCCTTACTTCGTTGCAGGTGCGATTTTCTCAGGCTTCGCAATGGTGTTAACCTTATTATTGGTTGCACGTAAAGTTTTAGGTCTTGAAAATTACATCACAATGTTCCACATCGAGTCGATGAATAAAATCATCATCCTGACAGGTTCAATTGTAGGTGTTGCCTATTTAACAGAGTTTTTCATTGCATGGTATTCAGGATCTGAGTATGAGCAATATGCATTTATCAATAGATCAACTGGTCCTTACTGGTGGTCTTACTGGATGATGATGACTTGTAACGTAATCTCTCCGCAATTGTTATGGTTCAAAAAAATCCGTTTAAGCATTAAAGCAACCTGGATTTTGTCAATCGTAGTAAACGTAGGTATGTGGTTCGAGCGTTTTGTAATTATTGTAACTTCATTACACCGCGATTATATTCCATCAAGTTGGGCTATGTTCTATCCAACATGGGTTGATGTAAGTGTATTCGTAGGTTCAATCGGTTTGTTCTTTACTTTATTCTTATTATTCTTAAGAGTATTGCCTTCAATCGCTATAGCAGAGGTTAAATTACTATTGAAATCTGCAAGTGAGCAAGCTAAATTAAAACAGATTAAAGAAGGACATGAGAATAAAGAATATGTAGCTGAATACATAGAATCTTTAGAGAAATTTGATAGTGTTAAACAAGAAGAATACGCAAAAATATAACAATGAGTGATATCAAATATATTTTAGGCAGCTTTGGCGACCCTGATGAAATGATGCATGGCATCGATAAACTTCAGGAAAATAACATCACAATACACGATGTTTATACTCCAATGCCTATACACGGAATTGAAGCCAAATTAGGTGTAAAAAGGTCAAGAATCGATATCGCAGCATTTTGCTTTGGTATAACAGGAACATGTGCAGCATTTGCTTTGATTTATTTCTGTGCTGTTATCGACTGGAGAGTAAACATCGGTGGTAAGCCATCATTTGCATTACCGGATTTTATTCCGATAATGTTCGAATTAACAGTGTTATTCTGTGCTTTCGGAATGGTTTTAACTTACTATGCTTCAACACATTTATTTCCGGGTAGAGCACCAAGAGTGATGGATCTTCGCGCAACAGACGATCGTTTCGTTATCGCGGTAGATGCACACGAAAACGCAGCTCACACCGTAATTGATGGTTTATTAAAAGATGCCGGTGCTTTAGAAGTAAAGTATAATGAAAGGAAGTACATTAGCTATGAATAAGAATAAAATAGTTTATGCCGCGTTTTTAGCTATTGCTTTTGCAGCTACTTTTTCGGCTTGTAAAGATAAACGCAGTACAGGGTTAGAGTACGCAAGGAACATGTATGATCCAATTGCTTATAATCCTGATCAGCCAAATAAAAACTTTAAGGATGGTAAAACCGCACAATTACCTCCAGCAAACACAAAGCCGGTAGGTTTTGAAGAATATGATGAATATCCTAACACTTTAGAAGGTTATAACGAAGCTGGTGCGAAAATGGTCAATCCATTGCCTGCTGATAGTGTTAACCTGGAGCAAGGGAAACATTCATTTGTAGTATTCTGTGCACCATGTCATGGTGAAAAGGGAGATGGCCAAGGCCACCTTGTTAAAATTGAGAAATTTACGGGTGTTCCTTCCTACTCAACTGGTGCTTCGTCAAGAGGTGGTAACATGGCAGATTTAACCCCTGGTAAAATCTATCATACTATTACATATGGTGTAAATAACATGGGCTCGCATGCTTCTCAAATTTTACCAATCGATCGTTGGAAAATTGTGATGTATGTTCAACAATTACAAAAAGGACAATAAGTAAAGCAGAATATAAATGGGAACTCACAATATTAATTTTAGTGAACAATTTGAGTTTACAGGAAAAGTAAAAACTTTAAGTATAGTCGGTATCGTTTTAGGTATCGCCGCTATTGCTTACGGTTTTTTAAGTGGCCATCAAGAGCGCACTTTTGCTAACCTGTTGCTTATGGGATATTACTTTGCATGCGTTTGTATGTCGGGAATGTTTTTCTTAGCTGTTCAATTTGTTGCTCAAGCAGGTTGGTCTGCTTCAATTCTACGTGTACCGCAAGCTATGGCTAAAACATTGCCAATTGCAGCAGTAATACTTATTGCGATTGTAACTGCTGGCTTGTTTATGGAACACACAATTGTAGAGCATGGGCAAAACGTTAGCGTACCTTATCTTTACAAGCACTGGGCAACCCATGGTTTAGCCGAAAAAGGTTCGGAGCATTATGATGCAATAATTGCAGGTAAATCTGTATTCTTGAATAAGCCCTTCTTTTTAGGTCGCCAGTTATTATTCCTTGGTGTTTATAGCATCTTCGCTATGATGTTTGTTAAGTTTTCATATAATGAAGATTTAGCCGGCGGATTAAATTCATACAGAAAGAGCTTTAAAAATGCTTGTATCTTCCTGGTAATTTACGGTTTCACAACACCAATCTTTGCTTTTGATACAATCATGTCATTAGAGGCGCACTGGTTTTCAACTATGTTTGGCTGGTATAACTTCGCAGCGATGTGGGTTAGCAGTTTAGCAACAATTGCAATCATCATTATTTTATTAAGAAGAGCTGGTTACATGCAATGGGTTAACAATAGTCATTTGCATAATTTAGGCCAGTTTATATTTGGTTTCTCTATCTTCTGGACTTATGTATGGTTTGCACAATTCTTGTTAATTTACTATGCCAACATGCCCGAAGAAACAGTTTATTTCTACAAACGCTTTGAATATTACAAGTTCTGGTTTTTCTTAAACTTAGCGATGAATTTCCTTGCACCGGTTTTATTGTTAATGGATAGAGATAACAAAAGAACTGATGTTAGATTACTTTTTGTTTCAATTGTAGTTCTATTAGGCCACTGGGTTGATTATTACCAAATGATTATGCCTGGAGCGGTTGAAGAAGGAACTAATGGTTTCAGCTTTATCGAAATAGGAATTGCAGCAGGTTTTGTTGGATTGTTTACCTTTACAGTTTTAGGTGCTTTAAGTAAAAAACCTTTAATTGCGAAAAATCACCCATTATTACAAGAAAGTTTGCATCATCAGCTTTAGTTGATGATTTTATAAAAGCGAATATTTAATTATTATTATAGAAGTACAGCGTACTACTTTTAAGAAAATGAGTTTAAGAAAGTTTATCACGAATAAAACGACCGCAGCTTTAGCAGTATTACTTACTGTTTTTGCAAACACGAGCGTATTTGCGCAAGATGCAGCTGCAGGTGCTGCCGCGGCACCGAAAGTTGATATGGGCGAGGTTTATAAATCAGTAATATTTTATATTCTGGTATTCCTTGCTGTATGTCTTTTCATTGCTATTGTGGGTAAAGCCATAAGAGTTTATGAATTAAGCCGCGAAGCGCAGGGTAAACCTGTAGGTATTAATTGGAACAGGGTACATGCAAGCTTATTTGCATTATTCTTGGTTTTAGGTTTATATGGTGTGTATTGGGAATATACAGTTCACGGTGCAATGTTATTGCCTGATGCTGCTTCAGTACATGGAAAGCGTATTGATGATATGTTTAATTTAACATTAATCATTACAACAATAGTTTTCGTTGTAACACACATCTTATTATTCGGATTTTCTTATATCTACAAATATTCGGCAAAAAGAAAAGCATATTACTACCCTCACAATAATACAATTGAAAAAATCTGGACAATTCTTCCGGCATTAGTTTTAACTGTGTTGGTGTTGATGGGTTTCTTAACGTGGAGATCAATTTTCTTCAAAGTTGATGATCCGAAAAATATGCCAATTCAAATCGAGGTAACTTCAGAGCAGTTTAAATGGTCTATCCGTTACCCGGGAGCTGACGGCATTGTTGGTCACAAAAACTATAAGTTAACCACAGCCACAAATACTTTAGGTATCGATTTTAAAGATTTAAAATCTCGTGATGATCAAATGGCTGATGAAATGGTTATTCCGGTTGGAAAACCAATTAAACTAATCTTAACCAGTAAAGATGTTATTCACAGTTTTTACATGCCTCATTTCAGAGTTCAGTTGAACACGGTACCAGGTATGCAAACGATATTTGAATTTACGCCTACGATTACAACTGCAGAGATGCAGCAAAAAACAAATGATCCTAACTTTAAGTATCTTTTCTATTGCGCTAAGATTTGCGGATCAGGACACTACAACATGCAAAAAACAGTTCGTGTTGTTTCAATGGAAGAATACAAAACCTGGTTAGCAGAACAAAAAACTTACTTAAACGACGATTTAAGAAAACAATTTAATTTGCCGGTTGCGCCTACTGCTGTTAAAGCAGAAGCAGATTCAGCAGCTACAGATACTGCGGCTGTGAAAACAAACCAAATGGCTTTAAATAAATAATATACCGAAGAGCGAAAAGAATTATGTCAACAATAGCATTACACGACGAACACAATCACGATCACGCTGATCACGGGCACCATAAGGAGACTTTGATATCGAAGTACATCTTCAGTATGGACCACAAAATGATTGCGAAACAATTTTTGGTAACCGGTATTATTATGGCGGTTATTGCAATGGGTCTATCAATTTTATTCCGTATCCAGTTAGCATGGCCCGATAAAAATTTCCCTTTCTTAGAAACATTTTTAGGTAAATGGGCTGAAGGTGGTCGTATTAAATCTGATTTTTATCTTGCCTTAGTTACCATTCATGGTACCATCATGGTATTCTTTGTGTTAACCGCAGGATTAAGTGGTACTTTTAGTAATTTACTTATTCCTTTACAAATCGGGGCAAGGGATATGGCGTCGCCTTTCCTTAATATGCTTTCATATTGGTTCTTTTTTACTGCCTGTGTGGTAATGATGTCTTCATTCTTCATTCAAACAGGACCAGCATCTGGTGGTTGGACAGTTTATCCGCCATTGTCTGCTATTCCTACCGCGATTCCTGGTTCTGGTATGGGTATGACTCTGTGGTTAATTAGTATGGTGCTTTTCGTAGCTTCATCTTTAATGGGTGGTATTAACTATGTGAGTACAATTTTAAATATGCGTACAAAAGGTATGGACCTTTGGAAAATGCCTTTAACGATTTGGGCATTCTTCTTAACAGCTATATTAGGTATCTTATCTTTCCCAGTATTAGTTGCAGGTGTTGTACTACTGGTATTTGATAGAAGTTTTGGTACAAGTTTCTACCTTTCTGATATCGTGATGGGTACGAACATATTACCTAACGAAGGTGGTTCTCCGATTCTTTGGCAGCACTTATTCTGGTTCTTAGGTCACCCTGAGGTATATATCGTAATTATGCCTGCTTTGGGTATTTCATCAGAAGTCATTTCTGTAAACTCACGTAAACCAATTTTCGGTTACCATGCAATGGTTTATTCATTAATTGGTATTACCGTGCTTTCATTCATAGTATGGGGTCACCATATGTTTGTAACGGGTATGAACCCGTTATTGGGTGGTGTATTTATGATTACAACATTAATCATTGCGGTTCCATCGGCAGTAAAAACATTTAACTATTTAGCAACATTATGGAGAGGTAACATTCGCTTCACGCCAGCCATGTTATTTGCTATCGGTTTAGTTTCATTCTTTATTTCAGGTGGTTTAACCGGTATATTTTTAGGTAATGCATCTTTAGATATCAACTTACACGATACTTATTTCGTAGTAGCCCACTTCCACTTAGTAATGGGTTCGGCAGCAATTTTTGGTATGCTTGCAGGTGTTTATCACTGGTATCCTAAAATGTTTGGCCGTATGATGAATGCAAAACTTGGCTATTTACACTTCTGGTTAACATTTATTGCAGCCTACTTAGTTTTCTTTCCATTACACTTTTTAGGCTTAGATGGTGTTCCTCGTCGTTACTATGCTTTTACTGAATTCGAATTCATGAAGAAATGGTTAACGGTTAATGTTTTTGTAACCTGGGCTGCTATCATGGCTGCACTGGCACAAGTTGCATTCTTATTTAACTTCTTCTATTCTATTTACAAAGGAAAGAAAGCTCCTCAAAATCCATGGGAATCTAATACTTTAGAGTGGACTGCTCCTGTTGAACACATTCATGGAAACTGGCCTGGAGAAATTCCAACTGTTTACAGATGGCCTTATGATTATAGCAAACCAGGGCATGATGCAGATTTTATTCCTCAAACGGTACCGTTTTCTCAAACAATGAGTTCTAACTTGCCTCATGATTTTGAAGGAAATGCAGAAGCAGAAAAAATTCAGCAAGATTGGGAAATTGCCAACCCTGTTACAGAAAATAAGGGCTAAATAATAGCTTTGACAAATTTTAAAGGGGTATCTGATTAAGTTTCTGCTTATCCGGATACCCTTTTCATCTTAATAGATATATGATCAGCAGATCAGAAAAACGTTTTATCAGAATCAACTTTATAACCATTGTAGTTACGCTATTGGTTATACTTGCTGGCGGTATTGTTCGCAGTACGGGGTCTGGTATGGGGTGCCCTGATTGGCCTAAATGTTTTGATAGCTATATCCCACCCACTAACGTATCTCAGCTTCCTAAAGATTACAAGGAAAAGTACGTTGCTGGTAGAATTAAAAAGAATGAAAAATTTGCCAAATACCTCGAAAGTATGGGCAAAAAGGAATTGGCAGATAGCATCAGAAATGATAAAAGCATTACTGTTCCTGAAGCGTTTAACCCTACCAAAACCTGGACTGAATATTTAAATCGTTTAGCAGGAGTTTTAGTAGGTATATTTTTAGTGCTTACTGTAATATATTCTTTTGCTTATAAGAAAACTGCAAAAAGAATAATTGTACTTAGTATATTAAATATTTTCGTGGTTGGCTATCAGGCATGGCTAGGGTCAATAGTTGTTTCCACAAACCTTGCACAATGGGTCGTTACCGTACACATGCTTTTGGCACTCGTACTTTTAGCGATTTCGATTTATACTTATAATTATGCAAAGCAATTACATAAAGAGCCTTCGGTAATTATGTATCGCATTATGTGGCTCAAAGGATTTTTGTTTTTTACACTTTTGGTGAGCATTACACAAATAATCTTGGGTACAGAAGTTAGAGAGGCAATTGATGTAATAGCTAAATCTTTATCTTTTGGTAGTAGAAATACCTGGATAAGTAAAGTTGGCGGGATATTTAATTACCACCGAGACTTCGCAGTTTTAGTGATAGTTTGCAATGGTATTATTTATAAAATGGTTATCGACAGATTTAGTGGTAAGGCAGCACCTTTATTAACGGCTAGATTTATTTTGCTTGCCTTGTTAATCCAACTGTTAACTGGATTTGCTTTGGCATATATTTCTTTACCACCTGTTGCACAAGCATTACATATTTTATTTTCAACCGTGCTATTTAGTTTACAGTTTTATTTGTACTTGCTGGTTTATAGAACAAGAACATACAGACAATAATAATAAAAGAATTGAAACAATTTTTTTCGGATTTTTCTAAGCTAATTAAATTCAGACTATCCTTTACGGTAGTGTTTTCTGCGTCAATATCTTTTTTAATTGGTCAGAAAATGCAAGTTGGCAGAGGGCATATCCCTTCAATAGATTGGGGTAATTGGCTGATATTAATTGCCGGCGGTTTTTTAGTTACAGCTGCTGCGAATTGTTTTAACGAAATTATTGAAGTCGACCTGGATAAGTTGATGAGCCGCACGAAAGACAGGCCGATGCCAGCTGGTAGAATGACAACCGGGCAGGGTTTGGTTCTTGGTGTTTTTATGGCTTTTTTAGGTACATGGCTTTTGGGTCAGTTAAACCTGGAAACAGGATTATTATCTGTTTTCTCGATTCTACTATATGCGTTTGCTTATACACCTTTAAAAAGAAAATCACCGATTGCTGTTTTTGTTGGTGCAATACCAGGTGCATTGCCACCACTTATTGGCTACCTGGCAGCATTTGGAAGTTTAAAATCTGATCTCTTTTTAGATATTGATTATAAAATTGCAGTGATATTATTTTTTATCCAATTTATTTGGCAGTTTCCGCATTTCTGGGCGATCGCATGGGTATTGGATGATGATTATAAAAAAGCGGGCTTTAGATTACTTCCAACAAAGAAGAGAGATAAAACTTCAGCGCTGTTTACTTTTGTGTCTACATTGATTTTGATTCCGGTTAGTTTGCTTCCTACAATTTATGGTTTTGGAGGATATTACATAGCTGCATTATCCATCATTGCAGGTGTAATATTTAGCTGGCTCGCTTTTAAATTGTTAAAGAACAGAGAACTTATTGATGCGAAGAAAGTTATGTTCTGTTCGTTTTTTTACATACCTGCTGTACAGTTGGTATTAATGTTTGATTTTATAGCAAAATAATTATTTATGGTTTTAACAATGGAAAATACACAAGATATATTCGACCCGAAGCCTAAAAAGTTTATAGTATGGCTTTTTGTTGTATCATCTACCATTATGTTTGGTGGCTTTACAAGTTACTATTTGGTGTTTGCAGCTTCTAAAGGAAAGGGACACGGCTTAGTTTTACCTGATGCTTTTATATATAGTACATTATTAATTATTGCAAGTAGCGTAACCCTAACACTTGCATCAAGAGCATTAAGAAAATTAAATTTTAGCCTGCAACGTAAAATGCTTTGGGCAACCATCATTTTGGCATTTGGTTTCGGCTTTATGCAGTTTGTTGCTTGGGGAAGTATGGTAAAAACTGGCGCTACTTTGGTAGGAAATAACGCAGCAATATCATTTATTTATGTAGTGCCATTAATGCATTTATTTCACATAATTGCAGGTTTAGGCTTTATTACCAGTAGTTTAGCCGGTAGCTACAAAAATATTACGCTTGCAAAAAATAAATTCCGGATGGAAATAACTTCTATTTTTTGGCATTTTATAGATATATTATGGATATATCTGTATGTTTTTTTACTTTTGAACCGTTAAATTTGTTAACAAACTATTATACTATTTCCAAATGAATTCAGTATCACAATTAGATCAAGTTAAAACCGGACCATGGAATGGTGGTCGTTCTCCCTGGTCGGTAGAATATGGTAAAATCATGATGTGGTTTTTCCTTTTATCAGATGCTTTTACATTCTCATCTTTGTTGATCTATTATGGCGCTCAGCGCTTTTCTAAATCAGCCTGGCCTGATCCGGATTTGGTTTTTCAATCTATCCCTGGTTTAAAAGATAGCGGTGCTCCTTTAGTTTTTGTGGGTATTATGACTTTTATCCTGATTTTAAGTTCGGTAACCATGGTAATGGCTGTTGAGGCCGGTCACCGCCGTGCCAAAAAAGAAGTTATTGGTTGGATGATTGCGACCATTATAGGTGGTTTCATGTTTTTGGGCTGTCAGGCTTTAGAATGGAGTCACTTACACCACGAAGGTTTTTGGTGGGGGCAGATTCCAAGTACCGAAGAATTAAAACATTTATTCACCGGAGATGTATCTTTAGTAGCCGCCCAACAATTTGCAAATTTATTCTTCACGATTACAGGTTTCCACGGTTTCCACGTATTTAGTGGTGTAATGATTAATATTATCATTTTAGTGATGACCATCAATGGCACTTTCGAAAGAAGAGGTCATTATTTAATGGTTGAAAAGGTTGGTTTATACTGGCACTTCGTAGATTTAGTATGGGTGTTCGTATTTACATTCTTCTATTTGGTTTAATTTTAATTTATAAAAATATTTAACATGTCAGAACATTCACATACAGCCGAAGGTCACGAACACGATGACCATGCCGGAATGAATAAAGCTAAAATCTGGAAAGTTGCAGGTATTTTATCTTTAATAACAGGTATCGAATTCATCATTGCATTGTGGGCAATCCCAGGTGGACATATCCCTCAGCATGTTGGTAACTATATTTACATCGCTTTAACTCTTGTAAAAGCGTTTTATATTGTTGCTTATTTTATGCACCTTAAGTTCGAAAAGTTAGGTTTGCAGTTAGCACTAACAGTTTCGTTTATTTTCATCATTTACTTCATAGTTTTAATGCTAATTGAAGGCGGATTTTTACATCTGCATATGACAACCCATTCATGAGATCATTCTCGATAAAAAAATCATTAATCCTGGTAAGCATATTAGCTATACCGGGATTTTTGTTTTTTTACTTATTGCCACACTTCGCTAAAAACCGTTACAAAAGTCTTCCAATATTCGGAAAAAAGGTTGTAGCTACAACCTTTCATTCTGTTAAAGGAAAAAAAATTCCTGATACCATTTACCACTTGGTGCCCGATTTTAGTTTTGTAAATCAAGCAAATGAAACCATTAACTGGTCGGCTTTAAAAGGTAAAATTGTTGTAATAAACTTATTTTACAAATCCAGCCCGATAAAGGAAGTAAATGCTAACGTTAAAAAAATTGCCGAAGGATACGAACGTAATTCTTTGATTCGTTTTCTAAGTCTTTCCGTCGACCCGCAAGATTATCCTTATAATTTAAAATCTTTAACCGATTCGCTCAGTGCAAAGCCTGGTAAATGGGATTTTTTAAGTGGTGATAGTTTAAAAGTATATCCTTTTATAAGACAAGGATTATTGCTTGATATTATTCACCATGAAGAAAACGGCAGAAGTAAGTTCATCTACGGAAATCTAATAGTTCTGTTGGATAATCAACACAGGATAAGAGGCTATTACGAAGCCACAAATCCTGATGCTCTAGCTAAATTAGATGATGAGATAAAGGTTTTAGTTGCCGAAGATTTAAGAAATCTTAAAGATGGCAGGTAAATCAGAAAGTAAATTCAATCCCTGAAAGATTTTAATCTAATGGAAAATAATTCAATCGAAAAGAAATATAACATCTGGATAATCATTTTATCAGTTGTTATCCCTGTTGCAGTAGCCGTACTCTTCATGGTTAAGTTAAAAGACTTAGGTGTGGATGTTAGCCCGCTTCCTTTCTTACCGCCAATTTACGCTACTATAAATGGTATTACCGCGATAATTTTGGTTGTTGCCGTTCGTGCTATTAAGAATGGAAAACTTCAGTTGCATAAAAATTTAATGAAAGCTGCCATTGGTTGTTCTCTATTATTTTTGTTAATGTATATTGCCTATCACATGACTACTCCATCTACAAAATTTGGTGGAGAGGGCGCTATCAAGTATGTTTACTTTTTCATCCTGCTCACCCACATTCTTTTATCAATAGCTATAATTCCATTGGTTCTTGTAACCTATGTTAGGGCTTTGGCAGAAAAATTTGATAAGCATAGAAAAATTGCCAGAATAACATTTCCTTTATGGCTGTATGTCGCCGTAACTGGCGTAGTCGTTTATTTAATGATATCTCCATATTATCAATATTAATATTATAAAAAAGATAAGCTATAAACTGAACCTTTTTTATGACACAATTTTTAAGCGCTTCAATTCGTTTATCTGTATATTTGTTGTGATGAAGAAAAAAGTTTTTTTAATCTTAGTTCTACTTTCTTTTGCCATTGCATCGCCGGTATTTGTTAGCGCACAATGTGCTATGTGTACCATTAATGCCGAGCAAGGCGTGAAAAATGGCAATACCCAGGCAGCCGGTTTAAATACTGGTGTTGTTTATCTCTTGGTAATCCCATATATCTTGGCTACGGCTGTTGGCATAATCTGGTACAAAAAGTATCGTAAAAAAAATGTTCATCTAGATATGAAATCAGATCGCATAAATCTGAACTGATATGTCTGAAAAAACTTCCAAACTTTATGCAATAGTTCATGCAAAATGTCCACATTGCCGTAGGGGAGATATTTTTACAGGCAGTATGTACGGATGGAATATACAACATACTAAAGAGGTTTGCGGGCATTGCGGCCAGCGGGTTGAGATAGAACCGGGGTATTTTTATGCGGCAATGTATGTAAGCTACGCAATGAATGTTATTGAAATGCTTACAGCGAGTTTCTTAACGTTCTTGCTAGTCGGGCCATTAGATGACAATACGTTCTGGACATATTTGATAGTTATTTTTGCAGGGTGTTTCGTTCTTTATCCGCTTAATTATAGATATTCAAGAATTATTTTACTTCATATTCTATCGCCAAATATTAAATACAAGCCATATTACGACAAGTAAATTGACAGTTTTTCTGGGTTGATTTAAACATATATTCGCTTCAAAAATTAGTTCCAAATGCTAAAAAAAGAAACACTCGTTTTTATTAAAAATGTTGCTGAAAACAATAACCGTGAATGGTTTGCAGAGAATAAACATAAATACGAAGATGCTAAAGCAGATGTGCTTAAACTTGTAGCTTCGATTATTCCCGAACTTTCTAAAATAGATCCACTAATATCTGCAGAACTTGACCCTAAAAAATGCTTAATGCGAATTTACAGAGATGTTCGTTTCAGCAAGAATAAAGATCCTTACAAAAATAATTTCGGCATGTGGTTTTCCTCCAAAAGTAAGGGAGGAAATGAACCAGGCTACTATTTGCACATTCAACCAGGTAAAAGTTTTATTGCAGGAGGTTATTGGATGCCCGAAGCGCCACACGTTAAGCTTATCCGCCAGGAGATAGATTATAATATCGGCGATTTTAAAGAAATAATCCAAAATAAAGACTTTAAGAAAAACTTTAATCTAGGAAACGCTAATGCTTTAAAAAAGGCACCTAAAGGCTATGATCCTGCCGATCCTAATATTGAATATTTAAAATTGAAAAGTTTTGAAGCGTCGATGAAATTGGATGATGAAGAGTTTTTTAAACCAACACTCGTTAATAAGTTGATAAGTTCTTTCAAAACTGTTCATCCTTTAGTTGCATTTTTACGGAACGCCCTTGAGGTGTAATTACCCAATTAAATTTAATTAAATGAAAAATACGTTTTTTGCATTTGCACTATGCTTGTTTGCTGCATCAATTACATCTTGTGTTGTTCTATCGCCAAAAAAATATAAAGCACTTTTAGGTACTAAAGACTCATTATATACGGCTTTTAATGAAAGTCAGATCAAGGTTGAAAATCTGGAAGATGAAGTTGAAAAATTAAAGAAAGACACAGCTCTTATGGCCGAAGATCTTCGTGATTTGCAAGGTAGATTTAATGATGTAAACGCAAATTTTAACAAGTTAAAGAATAATAGTTCTACAGAAATTACCAAATTATCAGGCGATTTAGCCGCCCGTGAAAAGCGCTTGAAAGAAGTAGAAGAAGTTTTACGCAAACGCGATGAAGCAACAAATCAACTCAAAGAAAAATTGCAGCAAGCTTTACTTGGCTTTACAAAAAGTGGTTTAACGGTTGATATAAGAAATGGAAAGGTTTATGTTTCTCTTATGGATAAACTTTTGTTCCCATCGGGAAGTATAATTATTGATGAGAATGGGAAAAAAGCACTTGCTCAGCTTGCAAAAGTTTTAAAAGAACAACCTGAAATTAATATTGCTGTTGAAGGCCATACCGATAATCAGAAAGTAAATAATCTAGGGCAGATTAAAGATAATTGGGATTTGAGTGTTCTCCGTTCTACATCGGTGGTTAGATATTTAACAGAAACAGAAAAGGTTGAAAGCGTACGAATGACCGCAACCGGTAAAGGTGAATATCAGCCATTGGGAGCCAATACAAGTGCCGATGCCAGAAGCAAAAACAGGCGAATTGAAATTGTGCTTTCACCAAAACTGGATGAATTATATAACCTCATAAAATAGCTAAACTATTTTTTATAGCCTTGCAAGTAAAATTGCAAGGCTTCTTTTTTATCGCTCAATAATTTGCTTATTTATTCTTTAATTCTGAGTTTAAGCTAAATCTTTGTAATTTTCGCTTACCAATTCCCTCCATGAAAGTAAAAATATCTAAAGACTTAATTTTCAGAACACCAAGATTTTCATACACATCTGCGCTAAAAGATTGTTGGGAAGAGCTTAAGTCTGCAATTGCGATTTCCTCAGATGCTTTTTATCAAAATATAAAAAATGTAAAAGCTGACGAGATTGAAAAGTTAGATCCAAAAATAGCGTTCACAATTTGGAAATACTTTAACAGAGCCAAATTTCGGTCGACACCGTATGGAACATTTGCCGGTTTTAGTATTTTGGGAGATGCAATAGGGTCGGTAGCATCAAAAATTACTATTCAGGAAAAACAGAATATTCACGATTTTATAGACTGGCCATACAAAAATAACTTAAAATTTTCTCCTTCTGATGCGTTAGCAAATAACGGTCTGTTATTCGCAAATAGTAGTTATTATTTTACACCAACAAGTATCAGATACATAGCCTGCACCGATGGATTGTTCGAATTAGCTGAAATTGATAATGACGATTTTGTTGTACAGATATTGGAAGCATGCGTGCAGCCTATCCGTGTAAATGATTTATTAAGGAAACTAAATATTTCAAAAGATGGACAGGAAGATGTACTCGCTTTGCTTGCAGATATGTTATCCTTACAGCTGCTTCTTAGTGATATTGACCCAAACATTATTGGGGATGACTATTTTAATCGCATTAACATAAAATCTTCTGTTGAGATTCCAAAGTATTTAATTGCTGAACGACAGGTAGTTTCTGGTGGTTTGGATGAAAAAATATTCACTGCAGTTCCTGGTTTGATAAACTTAATGCAGCATATTTTACCAATAGATAGTCGTGATGCTTTAAAGGAATTTGTAAATAAGTTTAGAAAAAAATTTGAGCAAAAGGAAATTCCACTTTCAATGGCACTTGATCCGGAGATGGGAATTGGTTATGATGAATTAGAACAATCGGGCCAGGATGATGATTTCATAGCTCAGTTTTATGGCAAGCAAAACAAAAAAGCTGATGACCTTGCCGATAAATTAAAGCAGAATTTCAAAAAACTCCTTCATCCTGAATCATTCAGCACTACAGAGGTTGTTCAATTAGATAAGTTAGGTATTTCATCTGCTAATAAGCCAAGCGCAATACCGAATTCATTTAGCATGTTGATGTCGATTTCGGATGATTTAATCTGTGTCGACCAGACTGGTGGAAGTACAGCCAATGCACTAAGCGGCCGGTTTACTATGGCCAGTGATAATGTTTATCAGCATTGTAAAAAAATTGCAAGGCTTGAGCAAAATGCGAATCCTGATACGCTTTTTTTCGACGTGGCCTACATGGTTGAAACGAATGTAGATAATATTAACAGAAGGAAATTGGTTTATGATAGCCAACTCTCTATCCTAAACTTTGATACATCTGAAAACCCGCTTACTTTAGATGACATTATGTTATCGGTTCAGGGTAATGAAGTTGTTTTAAGGTCTAAAAAACTGAATAAAAGAATAGTTCCCAGAATGGCTTCTGCTTACAATTATTCTCGGTCAGACTTATCTGTTTTTCGATTACTTTGCGATTTGCAACATCAGAATATTCAAACCAATTTAACATTATTTTTAGAGACTTTATATCCTGAATTACCATACTACCCTCGGGTTCAATATCACAATATCGTTTTATCTCAGCAGAAATGGCAGATTAAAAAGGCTGATATTTTAACGTTAAGTGTAACCGAATTGAGCGTTTACCTGAGTAAGCTTGGCATAAATAATTATTTCAAAGCAGGCCTATCTGATCAAACGCTATGTTTTAGCAAGAACAGCGACATCGATTTAATTGCTTTTAAACAGTATATGCAAAAGCAAGATAAAGTATACCTCGAAGAAGTGCTTATTCCGGAAAGTAGCATTGTTGTAGATGAAAACGAAAGGCCCTATTTAGCGCAGCTGATACTAAATATTTACCACGAAGACAAAATTTATACGAGTTTTAGTAAAGCTAAACTGGATGAAAGTTCTGTTAAGCAGTTTTTTTCTCCAGGAAGAGAATGGCTTTATTTTGAAATTTATTGTCATCAACAACGCTCAGATATGCTTTTGAGTGGACCAATTTCTCACTTTTTAGACGCTTGGAAAGTCAAAATCAAATCTTGGTTTTTTATTCGCTATAATGAAAATGGTTACCATTTAAGGCTTAGAATTCTTTTAAATGATGAAAACGAGGGACAAATTTTAACGGCTTCGTTTTCTGATTACCTGGAAGACTATTTATCGGCTGGTTTGGTATCAGATTTACAGTTGAGAACCTACCGCAGGGAAACACAACGTTATGGGAATGATTTGATTGAAGAGGTTGAAAAGCACTTTTCTTCAGACAGTGAGTTTGTGTTATCATTATTTGAAACTCAGCCCGATGCGACAAGTAAGTACAAATTCTGCTCAGATTTAGTAGGAAGAATTCAAGAAGAGGCTTTGTTTGACGATAAAGTTTTTGCCGATGTGATAAAAATGATGTCCGATTCCTTTAATGAAGAACACCATCTTGAAGCCGCTGATTTCAAAAAAATTAACGCCCAATACCAGATTTACCGTAAATCGGAATATAGCGAGTTAACTTCTAACCAGCTAAATGCTTTTGATTCTTTTGCTAAATCTTTTGTTCACATCCTGAAAATCTGCAGGCCAGATAGAAAGGTACAACTTTTCAGCGATTTGCTTCATATGCATGTGAACCGACTTTTTAATAAAGATCAGCGCACACATGAAATGGTTGTATACTATTTTCTGCTAAAAGATGTGCAAAGAAGAAATGCGCTAAAGAAAGCTTAAATCCGTTAGTTTAAACCTGCCATAGGATTATCTATTTCAACCTTTATTTCTGTAAAGTATCTGTTTAATGGATCTTTATAAAATTTGAAGGAATATTTGTCTTTATAAAAATTATTAAGGCGTTTATCAATGTTTTCTAGTCCAACGTGATGACTTTCAACTTCTTTTTTCTTAACCTCATTAACCATATTTATAGTGGTAAGTGTTAAACTAGCTCTGTCGTAATCTATTTGAACTATAGATGGTTGAGTTGAATGTGCAATGTTTCCATGTTTAAACATATTCTCTACTAAAGTTAAGAGAATAAGTGGGGGAAAACGCAGACCGAAAAGGTCGCCATTAACTATTAAATCAAAATTTATCGAATTTGCCGTGCGTAATTTGTGCAAATTAATCAGGTGTTCGATCTGTTCAACTTCTTCGCTTAGTGGAACCAGTTCCGAAGCCTCCGGCCTTTTTAAAGCATAACGCATCATCTCAGACAGATTCATAATGGCATCAGCAGCTAAAGGCGCCTTTTTTCTTGCATCATTGTAGATAAAATTTAATGTATTAAACAGAAAATGAGGGTTTATCTGACTTCGTAAAAAATTATTTTGAGATTGTACCAAATCATTCTCTAAAGCTTGTTTTTCGATAGTATTAACAAGGTTTTGACGTTCAAGCTTTTGAACTCTTCGACGTTCTTGTAAAGAATTAAGCAGAAATACATAACCTGTACTGAAACCAATAAAGTATAGTGCTCTCCAAACTGACCTCAAAACATACACTTCGGTAACTTTCATTGGGTCTTTAAAACCAGTGCTAATAGTTATCGACATCAAATATTCAATCGGAAATGCTATAGCCATGTAGGCAACCAGTTCAAATAAAACAAACGGTATAAATAGCCAATTTTTAAATTTAAAATTTCTTGAAAGAATCTTTCTGGTACCAAAGGCATGGAAATAGAATAAAGATATATTAAGTATATAATGAAAAATGTAATTGCCTGGCGTTCCCCACCAACTTGTCGCAATACCGGTGATAAATACCTCATAAATTATGAAAAGTGCCCACACTTTAACATGAATGTCGTTTTGATTGTACCAGTTTTTTAATTTAAGAATGTTCATTTAAATGGGTTTTATCTACTAAAACAGGGGTTTTATCTGTAAAAATAGCGGGTTTGTGTAAAAATTTCGGAGAGCCTCGGGTTTCGCCGCACCTTTACAACAGTTAATCCAAACAACAATAATTTAATTATAACAACAATAAAATATAATAATATGAAAGCGCAACACACAACAAAATTAAAAAAGAACACTGCATTTGTTTACAAAAATGTAAAAGGTCAAAATAACTTCAGCACTGACCCAACTGCAAATACAATCTTAATGACTAACTCTTCAATGTCTCAAATCTTCAACAAGTAATCATATGAAAACTCAAAATATCAAATTAAAAAAGAACACTGCATTTGTTTATAAAAACGTAAAGGGTCAAAATAACTTCAGCACTGATCCAACTGCAAATACAATTTTAATGACTAACTCTTCAATGTCTCAAATCTTCAACAAGTAATCATATGAAAACTCAAAATATCAGCAAATTAAAAAAGAACACTGCATTTGTTTACAAAAACGTAAAAGCTCAAAATAATTTCAGTACTGATCCAACTGCGAACACAATCTTGATGACAAATTCTTCAATGTCACAAATCTTCAATAAATAATGTTTACGCCTATTTGGAATATCAATTTTTTTTAATAACTAGCAGTATGAAAACCCAAATCGATAAAAAATTGAAAAAAAATGTAGCTTTTGTTTACAAAAATGTAAAAGCTCAGAATAATTTTAGCACTGACCCAACTGCAAATACAATTTTGATGACTAACTCATCAATGTCACAAATTTTTAACAAGTAGTTTAACTTCTTCCGGATTTTAATAAACTACTTTGTATATAGGCGAAAAAAGCTTCTTTATAGCCTTCCCCAATTTGAATCATCTCATTATTTACCAATCTTATAATGTTGCCATCAACCTTTTTAATGGCCGCTTTAGCAACGATATTTGATTTGTTAACACGAATAAAAGCGTGATTTTCTAAAGCCTTTTCAATCTCTTTTAAAGTAAGATAAGTTGTGTTGGTTTCGGTTTTTGTAATTATTTGAATATAATTCTGCAAAGCCCTGATGTACAAAATATCATCAATCAAAATATTCGAAAACGCATATTTATGATCGCCCTTAATGTACAAGGCAGCAACTTGATCAGTTTCTCTGGCCGCATTTTTAGCGTTACTCGCTTCTTTTTTCAAAATTCTATCAATTCCCAAAGCAAACTTTGCAAATGAAATTGGTTTAAGCAGATACTGATCTGATTGAACATCAAATGCCTGCAATGCATAATCTGGATGTGCCGTAGTAAAAATAAGGTACTTTGCTTTTTCTCTAATGTTTTTCGCAAGTTCTAAACCATTAATTCCTGGCATATCAATATCCATGAATAATAGGTCAATTTCATCACCAACACTAATTTCCGTAAGGGCTTGCACCGGACTTGTAAATGTTTTAAACACAGTCAAACCGGGCATCTCAGCTATGTGGTCAGTTAATACCTCAATAGCATGTTGTTCATCGTCAATAACAACGCATTTTAAATTCATGATGTGTACTAAGTGTGTTTGGAATGATTTCAATGCAAGTTAGCTAAAAAAAGAATTTCTTCATATATCTGTTAGAAAAAATCTTTTTAGGTTTTGGTGTAATATTTTTAGGCCTTGATGTAATATTTTGCAGGGTTGATGTAAAAAATGCAACAACTTCAGGCTATTTTTTAATCTTTAATATGTTTGCCAAAAACGAATGATTAAAAAGGTTCGTGGTTAAAGTTTAATCACAACATTTTTAATTAAAAAAACATCTGCCTGCCCACAGTATGTGTAGCCTGAGAATGCAAAAATTTATCAGGCCATACACACTCTGGGAATAAAAGAACAGCTGTTTTTTGAACAACTGCAATACACAAATACCTAAAAAATATATTAACATGGAACTTAAAGACGAAATCGGGCAGTTTGCCGTAAGAATTAAGAAAATGCTTCCTCAGGTTCAATCAGAAGATTTAACAAGAAATGCATTGGTTATGCCTTTTATCCAAATATTAGGCTTTGACGTTTTCAATCCTTCTGAAGTTCAATCAGAAGCAGTTTTGGATTTTGGTGTTAAAAAAAGTAAAAAAGTTGATTACACAATTATGAAAGATGGTGAACCCGCTATTTTAGTTGAGTGTAAACATCATGAAGATAGTCTGGATATTAATGATTCGAGATTATCTAAATATTTCCGCAAAACAAAAGCTAAATATGGGCTCCTAACTAATGGCTTGGAATATCGTTTTTATACAGAAAAAATGGTTAGAAGCAAGAAAAAGCAAGAACCGTTATTTGTATTTAACATTAAAGATACAAAGGCTGCAACTATTGCTAAAATGTTAGAGGAGCATAAGGATTATTTTAATGTAAAACAAAATGTTGCGAGTTAACATAATTCTGCCTGAAATAAAAAAAGTCCTGATGAAAATCAGGACTTTTTGTTTTTATAAGCTTACTGATTTGCCTCAGCAAATTCTGCAATTAAATTAATTCGACACTTCTGCTTACAAATGCCGTTAACTCTGCACCTGTTAGCATTCCTTGAGCAAGTAAAGCTAAATCTACAGCTTGCTTGGCTAAATTACTTTGTTCTTCGCCTTCTGCTTTTAAAATTTTGCTTACTAATTTGTGGTTTCCATTTATAGCAACCTTATAGCTATCAGGCATTTGTCCGTAAAAACCCATGCCGCCACCCATTGCAGCCATATCTTTCATGCGTCGCATAAATTCATCCATGGTAATGGTTACTGGTAATTCATCAGGATTTAAAGCCACAACTTCAACCTGCATACCTGGTTTGGTAATTGCTTTTTCAAAAATCGTAGTCACTTCTTTAACCTGGTCTTCGCTTAAAACATGTTCGTTAACCTCGTCTTTTTCAATTAATTTGTCAGCAACACTTGAGTCAACACGTTTGATAGATGTTTTTTCTAATTTCTGCTCCAGTTGATTAATAAAGTGATTATCAATAGGAGAATCTAAAACCAAAACATCATAATCTTTTTTGTTGGCTGATTGAATAAAAGCATCTTGTTTAGAGGCATCATTCGAGTACAAATAAACTACAGTTCCGTTTTTATCTGTTTGTAAAGGCGCAACTTTCTCTTTGTATTCGTTTAAAGTGAAAAGTTCGTTTTTAGTGTTTCCAACCAACGCGAAATCTTTGGCTTTATCATAAAATTTCTCTTCGCTAATCATTCCGTATTTAACAAACAAGCCAATATCTTTCCATTTTTCTTCGAATGATTTACGGTCTTTGTTAAACAGTTCTGCTAATTTATCAGCAACTTTCTTGGTAATGTAGTTGTTGATTTTTTTAACGTTGCTATCTGCCTGTAGGAAACTACGTGATACGTTCAACGGAATATCAGGTGAATCGATTACACCGTGTAACAACATCAAAAATTCAGGAACGATGTCTTTTACCTCATCAGTAATAAATACCTGGCGAGAATAAAGTTTGATTTTGTTGCGTTGCATTTCAAAGTCGTTTTTCAACTTAGGGAAATACAATACACCAGTTAAGTTAAATGGATAATCTACATTTAAGTGAATCCAGAATAACGGTTCTTCACTAAAAGGGTATAATTCGCGGTAAAAATTTAAATAATCCTCGTCTGACAAATCTGCAGGCGCTTTTGTCCAGATTGGGTTTGTAGTGTTGATGATGTTATCAACTACGACATCTTTGTATTTTTTCTTTCCTTCCTCGTCTTCGCCGTCTTCTTCTGATTCTGTTTTGGTACCAAACTTAATTGGAACAGGTAGGAATTTAGCGTATTTATCAAGAATTTCCTGCAGCTTCGACTCTTCTAAAAACTCTTCAGAATCTTTATTTACGTGCAGAATAATATCAGTTCCGCGTGTGGTTTTCGAACCTTCTGTAATTTCAAATTCTGTACTTCCATCGCAAACCCAACGGGCAGGTTCTGCTCCTTCCTGGTATGATAAAGTTTGAATTTCAACTAAATCTGCAACCATAAAAGCTGAGTAAAAACCTAAACCAAATTTGCCAATGATTTCGTTAGCATCTTTAGCATCCTTAAATTTCTCTACAAATTCGCTTGCGCCAGAAAATGCAACCTGGTTAATGTACTTTTTAATTTCTTCGGCAGTCATACCTAAACCATTATCGCTAATGGTAATGGTTTTTGCATCTTTATCAACCGCAACTTGTACCAAAGGCTGGCCCACTTCGCCATTAAACTGACCTAATGAACCTAGTCTTTTTATCTTCTGAACAGCATCTACGGCGTTAGAAACCAACTCACGAAGAAAAATCTCGTTATCAGAGTATAAAAACTTCTTAATTATCGGGAAAATATTCTCGGTATGTATTGAAATATTTCCTTTTTCTTGTATGCTCATATGTAAATAAATTGTTTAATCTACCTGCTGCACAACAAGCGCTGTTCCAAAGCATTTTATTTGCCAAAATGACAGCCTTATCTACCTAATTGTTTATGAATTTCCAATCTAATCTATTATAGTCCTTTTTCAGCTTTACCAATCAATTTAACATCAACAAGCTCTAAAGATTTAACCATATCCTTTACAATATCCTTATATTTTTTAAAATGTGCGGTTTCGATATGCAATTTATAAGCGGTTGTATCTGCATATATTTCGAGTATTGTGATGTTTGAAGAATTATTTTTATCAGCAACAGCATAATAAGTTAACACACCTGGCTCAACACGAACTGCTGTAGTCATTTGTTCTTTTAAAGCACTATTATACTTTTGCAACTGCAGTGGATTAACTTTAATTCTGGCCAACCTAACCATTTGGTTTTCACTTTGTGCCTTAACCGTATCACTGAACGATATAAATAATGTAAATAAGCTTAAAGCAAAAATTGGTGTTTTTCTTTGTCTTAGTTGCATGGTATAATTTTAATTTATTTTCATGTTATAAACAAGATTTAAAGGTATTTATCCTTTTACGCTGATTAGTGGTGTTGCGGTGATGTTTCTAAAGCGGGATATTTCTCCATTAAATATACAAGCCATTACGGCTGTATAATTTCAAAAACATAAAAAGCCAAATGCAGATACATTTGGCTTTATATTTTGGGTGTAAGGTTTTAATTTAAATGAAAACTTTGCTCACTTTCCTCAAGCGAGAGGATTTTGCTAATTTTCTTAAGCAATACATCCATTTGAAACGGCTTCGAAAGAAAATCATCCTGACCGTAATTCAATGTGGTAAAATCTTTAGGGTCATATAAACCTGAAATTAAAAGAATTGGAATTTTGGAGGTCGAATCTATTGATTTCAGCTGTTCGCAAAGTACACGGCCGTCTATATGACCTAATGAAATATCAAGTAAAATTAGATCGGGTTTAAAGCTATCAATTCTATCAAAAACCTCTTCACCGTTATTAAGTGCCGAAACTTTAAATCCTCCTATTTCGAGTATTAATTGTATGGTTTCTAAAACCTCAATGTCGTCATCAACTACCAGTATTCTCTTCATATTCTTTTAGCATTTTATATGCTTTCGTAATTATAACAAAATGTTTGTTGTTATGTTTACAATGTTTTAAGATTTTATTAATATTTAAATATTGAGTTCTAATTATATATCTTGCTTCACACCTTCCTTTTGCAAGATAAAATTATAAAGCTCCTGAATTGGTTTTTGTAGAATCTTACCTGGTGTTATGCCATTTTCCCTCAAAACATCTAATAAAATATCCTGGTAATAGTAGGCAATAGACCCCACGAAATGACAGGGAATGGTTTTATAGTTAGGGTAATCCTTAACATTGGTATCTACAAATTCCTGAAAACCATTACGCAAAATATCTTTTACAAAAACATGATCCTGGTTATTTGCCAAAAACCTGCTAAAACCTGCCAGGTAAATATTTGGAAAAGGTTTTTGGTAAACATTTGTTATAATTTGCTCCTTTTCTGCAGGAAATGTTTTTCTAAACTCTGTAGCTAAATCAGCAGGCATTTTCTTGTACAGATAGCTCAGTAAAACTTTTTTTCCAAAGAATGTACCCGAACCTTCATCGCCTAAAACGTAGCCTAATCCGTGGTGCCCATCATGGATTTTCTTGCCATCGAAATAGCAAATATTTGATCCCGTACCTAATATACAGTTTAAACCTTCAGTATCGCCACATGTTGCGTATACAGAGCCCAGTAAATCGTGTTCGACAGAAATAAATGCATTGGTAAATACTGCCGATAAGCCATTAGACACCACTTCATGCTTGTCAGGAGATGAACATCCAGCGCCAAAAAAATAAATTTCTTTAACTTCTTTAGCTAAAGGCGCAATAACGTCATTTTTTAAAATTATGCGGGTAATTTCCTGTTCATTTAGAAAATAGGGATTTATGCCCTGAGTATTAAATTTAATGGTTTCTCCATTAAAATAACCCATCCAATCAGTTTTTGATGAGCCACTATCTGCAACGAGTATCATAGCAATAAATATAAAAATTAATTAGACAAGTTTATATTTCCGCTGATTTCTTTTAGCGTAATTTCAGCCAGCTTTGCCTGGTATTGCATCTCAATAAAACGATTTTGTGCATCGATTGAGTTACGTTGTGCCTCTCTTAATTCTAAAGGAGCGATGCTTCCCAATCGATATTTTGCCAAAGTAATATCCAGGTTTTCTTTTGCGATATCTACGTTTCTCTGTTCCAGTTTAACCAAATCAAGGTAGGTGCTATAATTTTGATAAGCAGTGAGCAATTGCGAGCTTACATCCAGTTTGGTTTTATCAAGATTTAAAGTAGAATTTTCGATCTCGATTTTTGCATTGCGTTCATTTTGTCGCTGGATAAAGCCATTGAAGAGATTCAGACTTGCAGTTACACCGTAAGTAAATCCATTGGCGGCAAATTTCTGGTTAAAACCGGTTGGAGAGGTGCTGTTTGTCCGGCTATATCCTGAATTTAAACTCACCACCGGATAGCGTGCGCCTTTAATTGATTTCAGGTTTAGTGAGGCAACTCTTTGATTGATAAAGGCATTTTGAACATTTGGATTCTGCTTTTCAGCGAGTTCAGCCAGCTGGCTATAAACAAGTGCAGGGTCGATATCGATATTGTTATCAACAGAAAAAGTAAGATTTACGTTTCTAACCATAAGCTGGTTTAAACGAACTTTGGCAACCTGCAGCGCATTTTTTTGTTGTAAATAATTAGAGGTATCTGTGTTATAATCTACTTGTGCAGTTAAAACATCAAGTTTAGAACCTCTTCCAAGCTGTAATTTCGTAGTTGCAATTTTCTCTCTGAAAACAGAAATGTCTATAGCACTATCAGCCGCAATTACCAACTTTTGATTTCTAACAACATCATAATAAGCTGTAATCACATCAGCAACGGTGGTTAAAATTGCCAGTCGCGATGCAATTTCTCCTTGCTTCTGCAGCTCTTTTAACCTATCGTAATTTGCAAACATGCTAAAACCATCAAAAATTGTCCAGTTCAAATCTGCACCAATATCGTTGTTTGTGCTTTTTGCACCGGTAATTACCCTATCATCTCCTGTTGCTGGTGTTTGGCGGGTATTTTGAATGCTCCCACCGTTGGAGTAGCTACCAGTTAAACTTGGCAACATGCCTGCATTACCAATATTCGCGTTATTTTTTGCGATAGCAATGTTATTCTTACTTATTTTGATATCATAATTATTTTGCATAGCGATGGAAATAGCTTCTTGCAAAGTCAATTTTTCCTGTGCTTTCGTGGAGAAAGAAAACACCGCGATTAATAGTATGAATATGTTTATTCTTTTAATCATCTTAATTATTTTACGCCCTCTAAAGCTTCGTGTTCGAAGCGTTCTGCTTCTTTCAAATCTTTATTTGGTTTATATGGTTTTGCCCAATAAGAGTAAATTGCGGGGATAACGAATAAGGTTAAAATTAAAGAGAACATTGTTCCGCCCACAATTACAGTTCCCATACTCATCCGGCTTTTTGCTGCTGCACCTAATGCTAAAGCGATTGGTAAAGCGCCGATCGCAATGGCTAAACTCGTCATTAAAATCGGGCGTAAACGAGATACTGCCGCTTCGCGGATTGCTTCAGGAATAGGTGTTCCTTTTTCTTTAAGCTGGTTAGCAAACTCAACAATTAAAATACCGTTTTTAGTTACCAGGCCGATAAGCATAATGGTTCCGATCTGACTGAAAATATTCCAGCTTTGGCCACAAAGCCATAGTGATAGGAAGGCGCCTGCAACAGCCATTGGTACAGTAAGAATAATAATTATTGGATCTTTAAAACTTTCGAATTGTGCAGAAAGTATTAAATAGACCAATAATAATGCTAATCCAAAAGCGAAAAATGTATTAGATGAACTTTCTTTAAAATCGCGTGATTCGCCACTTAAATCAGTAGAAAAGGTTTCATCCAAAACTTTAGCGGCAATTTGATCCATTGCATCAATGCCTTCGCCAATACTTTTTCCAGGAGCTAAACCTGCAGATACGGTTGCAGAAATAAATCGGTTGTTTCTGTATAATTGCGGCGGACTGCTTTCTTCTTTTGCGGTAACTACGTTATCAAGCTGAACAAGGGTTCCGTTATCACTCCTTACATAAACAGAACTTAAATCCAACGGATCTTTTCGGTCGCTTCTATCAAACTGACCAATAACCTGGTATTGTTTTCCATTCATAAAGAAATAAGAAAAACGCTGCCCGCTTAAACCGAGATTTAAAGTCTGTGCGATTGCAGAGATAGAAACGCCTAAATTTTTGGCTTTGTCTCTATCAATGGTTAAATTGATTTCAGGCTTGTTAAATTTTAGGTTTACGTCAGAAACTGTAAATGTTGGGTCTTTACTTACCGCATCCATAAATAGTGGCACTTTTTCGCGTAATTTTTCGAAATTTTGTGCCTGGATTATATAGCTGATTGGTAATCCACCACGGCGGCCAACAGAAATTGTAGGCTGCTGATTCACAATGGTTTTTCCTTCGGTATATTTTTTGGTTATTTTAGTAAGCATGTCAGCAATCTCTTTTTGAGAACGCTGTCTATCTTCAGGATCAACCAGACCCATTCTAACAAATCCCGAATTTACGGCGCCTGCACCACCGAAACCAGGGGAAGTAATTGTAATGTTTACGTTCTTTTCCGGCACCGAATCAATAACCAGTTGGTTAAGCTTCATAATAAACTTATCAGTATAAGAAAAAGATGCACCTTCGGGTGTGGTCACATTAATGTTAATGGCACTCCTGTCATCATACGGAGCTGTTTCTTTTGGTAAAACCTTCCAGAAGAGAAAAATCATACCCATACAAATAAGAATTATAGGGACTGATAGCCATCTTTTATCTAAAAATTTATTCAGGTTTGATTCGTACGAATCATTTAGTTTAACAAAATATGGCTCCGTCCAGTTGTAGAATTTAGATGGCTTATGACCGCCTTTTTTCATCAGATAGGCATTAAGCATTGGTGTTAAGGTAAGCGATACAAATGCCGAAACCAACACCGCGGCACCGATTACAACTCCAAATTCTCTAAACAAACGCCCAACGAAACCTTGTAAAAATATTACAGGTAAAAAAACTGCGGCAAGTGTTATTGATATTGAAATTACGGCAAAGAAAATCTCATTCGAACCTTTTATTGCAGCTTCAAATGGCGACATGCCTTCTTCAACTTTTTTGAAAATGTTTTCCGTTACCACGATACCATCATCAACCACCAAACCAGTTGCCAATACAATTGCTAATAAGCTGAGTACGTTGATGGAGAAACCAAAAGCGTACATAATAAAGAAGGTAAAAATTAGCGAAACCGGAATATCAATTAGCGGGCGGAACGCGATCGCCCAATCCCTAAAAAAGAGGTAAATAATCAAGATTACAAGAACAAGTGATAACCCGATAGTTTCGGCAACTTCGGTAACAGAACGTTTTATAAAAAGTGTAGTATCTAAGGCAACTTTTAATTTAATATCCTGAGGAATATCGGCTTTAAGTTTGTCGAAACGCTTGTAAAATTCTTTGCTAATGTCCAGGTAATTGGCGCCCGGTTGCGGAATAATAGCTACAGCAACCATTGGTCTGCCTGATTCACGCAGGATTGTTTCCTCGTTTTCTGGCCCCAAAACCGCATAACCAACATCTTTTAATTTAATAACCTGATTGCTATCGGTTTTTAAGATTAAGTTATTAAACTGGGTTTCGTTTGTTAACTTTCCTAAAGTCTTTACGGTTAATTCTGTGGTCTCACCGGTAATCTTTCCCGATGGTAATTCTACGTTTTCGTTATCAAGTGCGGTTACAATATCCTGAGAAGTTAAGCCATAAGCGCTCAGTTTGTTCGGGTCCATCCAAATACGCATGGCATATTTCCTTTGTCCCTGAATTTGAACACTACTTACACCAGGAATGGTTTGAATTCTATCAGCGATTACATTCTCGGCAAAATCACTCAGCTCCAAAGTGTTTCTTTTATCACTTTGAATGGTCATCGATAAAATTGCATCAGAGTTGGCATCTGCTTTACTTACTGTTGGTAAACCATCAATATCTTTGGGTAAAGTTCTGGCTGCCTGCGAAACCTTGTCGCGAACATCATTCGTTGCCTCTTCAATATTCTTATCAAGGTTAAATTCTACCGTAATGTTACTTGTTCCCTGATTACTTGATGATGAAATATTACGGATACCATCAATAGAGTTGATGGATTTCTCCAGCGGCTCTGTTATTTGCGATTCAATAATATCTGAGTTAGCACCCGGATAGGAAGTTCTAACCGAAACAACCGTAGGATCGATTGACGGATACTCTCGTACACCCAAAAAGTTGTAGCCAATTATCCCGAAAAGGACAATAAGCAAATTCATAACTATGGCCAGAACAGGTCTTTTTATACTCGTGGTTGAGATACTCATAATTATTCTTTAACCAAATGAACTTTTACCGGCGCATCTTTCTTCAAAGCCATTGAGCCCGTTGTTAAAACGGTATCGCCGGCTTTTAAACCTGAGGTAATAACGATGTTTTCATCGGTACGGGTTCCGGCCTCAACCTTAACCTCTTGTGCTTTGCCATCTTTTTGAATGTAAACAATTTTTCCTTTTAATACAGGAATTACAGCCTCATTTGGGATAAGAATAGCATCTTCCAAAGTATTTAGAGCCAGTTTAATTTTGGCGAAAGAGCCTGGTAATAAAATATTGCTGGCATTTGGCGCCAATGCACGTATTTGTAAAGTACGTGTTGCCGCGTTTATTCCTGGTTCAATTGCATAAACTTTCCCGGTATTTTGTTTTGATGAGCCGTCGGTTGTAAAAGAAATCTCTGAACCGATTTTTATCTGCCCTGCATATTTTTCAGGAACAGAGAAAGTGATTTTAACAGGATTTGTGCTTACAAGGTTAGCAATCACTGTAGCAGGTGTTAAATAAGTTCCGGCCGATATACTTCTTAAACCAACTCTACCACTAAAGGGTGCACGTATGGTAGTTTTTGCAAGTTGAGCCCTAATTAAATTGGTTTGGGATTGAAATGATCTTAAATCAGCCAGAGCAGTATCATATTCTTCCTGGCTTATTGCCCCCTTCGCCAAAAGCTGTTTAGCTCTGTTTTCATTAGTGCCGGATAGTTTTTGTTTTGTTAAGGCATCTTGCAACTGAGCCTGAATATCTCTATCATTAACTTTTACTAAAACACTACCTTTTGATACGTTGGTGCCTTCCTTAAAATAAATTCCGGTTACTAGACCCGAAACCTCACTTTTTAACACAACAGATTCATTAGCTTCTATTGCCCCGGTAACTTCCAGGTCGGTATCGAATTTCGAAAGCTTTACAACAACTCCATCAACAACCATTGGTGGAGCACCTTTTCCATCTTTACCGCCTTTACCATCTTTACCGGCACCCGCGGCGGCACCACCTTTACCTTCTAATTTTTTGTTAGCGTTAATTCGGTAATACACCAGATAAGCCAGGCCAATTGCCAAAACAATGTAAATTATATATCTTTTCTTCATTTGTATGTGTGTATTCTTTTATTAGAAACATTAATGTTGCAAAATGCATCCAAAAAAGCTTGTAAAAATATTCAATTAGTTTAATCATAAAATTGTTGTATTAAGGATGTTACAGCATATAATCGAAAATATTTTCAAGATCTGAATTTCTTCTTCCAGGTTATAAATTAATAAACCTGTTTAATAAAATCTTCCTTGTATTAATTATTTTACGCCTCAGCACAGAATAAAATTTTAAAGCAAGGCGATAAAATATAAATTTGTGGCAAAACACAATTATATGTTTATTAAAAAATCGATATTAGGTTTAGTTGTATTACTAACAAGCATTATGGCAGCGAAGGCGCAGGTTAAAATAGGTTTCGAGGTTTCCTTTAAAGAACCTCAGGCACATTATGCTGAAGTGCAAATGAATATTTCTGGTTTGGCAAAAGATTATGTTGATGTAAAAATGCCGGTTTGGACACCAGGCTCTTATCTTGTTCGCGAGTTTGAAAAAAGTGTTGAAGGTTTTACTGCATCAGCAGCAGGCAAGAAGTTAAAAGTAGAAAAAGTTAGAAAAAACATTTGGAGAGTTTTCTCCGCTAAGGCAAATGATATTAAAATAAACTATCGTGTTTATGCTTTCGAAATCTCTGTTCGTACAGCATTTATTGATGAATCACACGCATTTCTATCGCCAACAGGCATTTTTATGCACCCGGCCGGGATGATTAAATCGCCAAGTACGATAAAAATTATTCCTTTTAAAACCTGGAGTAAAGTTTCTACAGGAATGCCTTTGGTTGCAGGAGAAACGTTTACTTACAGGGCAAGCGATTTTGATATTCTATATGATAGTCCTATCGAAGTTGGAAACCAGGATACATTTGAATTTATGGCTTCGGGTGTTCGCCATGAAGTTGCCATGTATGGAGGCGGTAACTACGATAAGGAAAAACTAAAGGTAGATATGGCCAAAGTTGTAGAACAGGAAACTGCAGTTTATGGCGAAAACCCAAATAAATACTATTTGTTCATCGTTCACAATTTTGCACGTGGCGGTGGTGGTTTAGAGCATTTAAACTCCACAACTTTAGGGGCAAGCAGAAATGCATATAGCACTGATGCCGGCTATAAAGGGTTTTTAGGCTTGGTTGCTCACGAATACCATCACCTTTGGAATGTAAAGCGGTTACGCCCGATCGCTTTGGGCCCTTTCGATTATGATAACGAAAATTACACCACTAACCTTTGGGTTGCTGAAGGTTTTACTTCGTATTACGAAAATAAATATATTCTTAGAGCTGGTTTTAGCGACCCGAATGGATTTGTAAATGCCCTTGCTGGAGGAATTGCAACGGTTTTAAACACGCCTGGTGCGAAAGTGCAATCTGCTTCGGCTTCCAGCTATGATGCATGGATTATCGGCTATCGTCCTAATGAAAACTCAAAAAACAACTCGATTTCTTACTATAATAAAGGTGAAGTAATTGGTATTTTGATGGATTTGGAAATAATAAACGCCACAAAAGGCGCTAAAAGTTTGGATGATGTAATGAAAGCGATGTACCTGCAATGTAAAACACTGAAACGCGGTTACACAGACGCTGAATTTAAAGCAATGGTTGAAAAAATTTCAGGCATAAGTTTTACAAACTTCTGGGCTAAATATGTTAACGGGGTTGATGATGCGGAATACGTAAAGTATTTTGGTTTTGCTGGGGTTAATGTATCTACCGAAAATGCTACACCAGATAGACCAGTTACCGGAGCTGCGGCACAATTAGGTAACGATGGCTTAACAGTAACGTCTACTACCCGTGGTTCTGCTGCCTGGGATGCCGGATTAAACGTTAACGATGTAATAATAGCACTTGATGATACCTCGGTAAGCGATGCTTTAAGTAATATAAAACTTCGTTCTCCAATGGTTTCTCTGGAAGTTTTACCGTTGGTATCTAAAAAGAATATTGGCGATTCGTTGAAATTAAAGGTTAAACGTGATGGGATTGAAAAAGACATCATTTTAACTTTGAAGGCAAATCCGAGTGTTCGCTTAAAAGCAACAATTGATGAAAACGCTTCGGCTGCACAAAAAACTGTACTAAAAAAATGGATGGGAATTTAATTTGATCCGCCATTTTTTAAAAACAAAAAACCCGCCGAAATTTTCTTTCGGGCGGGTTTTTTGTTTGTAGGTTTTAAATTAAAAAGTATATCTAAAACCTAAACCGAATCTACCGGCGTTGAAATCGCTGTCGTTATCGCCAATATATAATCTAGGTCTCCAATCTAATGCCAATGCTAACGGAGCACCATTAAATTTGTAATCTAAACCGGCCATTGGTACTAAATAAAAACTAGAACCTCCATCATATAGCTGAAGAGAAGGACCACCACCTGCATAAAAATCTAAGCCTGCAGCACCTTTAATTGGTGTATTGTATTGAAGAAATGCCTGGATAATTGTTGAATTACCACCGAATAAAACCTCACCTTGAATTGCACCTTTTCTACTGAAGTGGTGTCTTAATGAAGGGCCAACCAAAGTTGCGCCATCTCCGAAATCAAGACCTAAGCCAACCCCGGTTTTGTAGTTTTGAGCTTTAACTTCTGTTGTACTCATAGCAAAAAGGGCTGCGCATCCGAAAATAGTAAAAAGTAATTTTTTCATAATCTAAATGTTTATAATGTTTTTCTAATTAATATCAGCCTAACAACTTTAATGCCGATTATGTTTTTTAGGTAAAAATTCGGCTGGATAAAAACAATGCTTGCATAGTAATTTTGTAATTGCTAAGTTTATTCAAATATTTTAAACCGTTATCAGATTCGGTATTTTTAAATCGGCGGAAATTTTTCTGATTAAAGAACATAAGAGGTGCTAATCTTTATGTTTGATTTTTTAACTTAACCAAATATTATAATTATATGGCTGCAGCAATCACACGGGTATTCGATCTCTTAAAATATAGCCTTGAGCAACCTCAGCAAGAATTTATCAATGGTAAAATAAACGGGAAGTGGGTAAATTACACTACTTCGCAATTTTGCGAGGCAGTAGATAATTTGAGTCGTGGTTTAATAAAGCAAGGAATTGGTAAAGCTGGTCGTGTGGCCGTAATGTCTCACAATCGTCCGGAGTGGAACATTGCAGATTTTGCAGCTAATCAAATTGGAGCTTACCAAATTCCACTATACCCCACTTTGGCCGATCATGATATTCAGTTTATTTTAAAAGATGCCGAAATCTCAGTCATTTTTGTTGCTGATGAAGAGCTTTATAAAAAGGTAAAACCTAATGTTGAAACAGTAAACCCTGAAATAAAAATATATTCATTTAATGAGGTTGCCGGGGCAGAAAACTGGAAATCATTAATTGCTGACGGAAAGGCAAGTAATGAAATAAATCTTGATGAGTATAGAAACAATGTTGCGCCCGAAGATATTTTAACATTAATATATACCTCCGGAACTACCGGAACGCCAAAAGGTGTAATGCTTACTCACCATAATTTAGTAGCGAATTTCGAAAATTCGGCAGTTGTTATGCCCGAAGGTGTTAAGAAAGGACTGAGTTTTTTGCCTTTATCACACATTTTCGAACGAATGATAATTTATCTCTATTTATTTAACCGTACTGCTGTTTATTATGCAGAAAGTATGGAAACGATTGTTGCCGATATTCAGCATGTTAAGCCGAATTCATTTTCTACCGTGCCGCGTTTACTCGAAAAGGTTTACGATAAGATAATGGAAAAAGGCAAGGCGTTAACAGGCATTAAAAGAGGGATTTTCTTTTGGTCGGTCGCATTAGCAGAAAACTATACAACCGATGCCGGGGGCTGGTATAAATTTAAGTTAAATGTTGCCCGTAAACTGGTATTCAAAAAATGGCAGGAAGCTTTGGGCGGGGAAATTGTCGTAATTGTATCTGGAGGGGCGGCACTCAATCCCCGTTTGGCAAGAATATTCTGGGCCGCGGGCATGCCAGTTTTTGAAGGTTATGGCTTAACCGAAACATCACCGGTTATTACAGTTAACCACTTTGGAGGCACAATGTTCGGTTCAGTTGGTGAAGTTATTAAAGGTGTTGAGGTGAAAATTGCTCAAGATGGGGAAGTTTTGACACGCGGCCATCAGGTAATGAAAGGCTATTACAACCGTCCGGATTTAACCGCTGAAGCTATAGATAAAGATGGTTGGTTCCATACTGGTGATATTGGGGAACTCGTTGATAATCGCTTTTTAAGAATTACCGATCGAAAAAAGGAAATGTTTAAGACTGCAGGCGGTAAATATGTTGCACCGCAAATGCTTGAAAATAAATACAAAGAATCTATCTTTATCGAGCAAATAATGGTTTTGGGCGAGAACCGTAAATTTCCTTCAGCTTTAATTGTGCCAAATTTTGAAACTTTGAAAACATGGGCCGGCAGAAAGGGAATTACCTTTACTTCAAACGAAGAAATTATTAAAAATGAACAGGTTTTAGCCAAATACAATGAAGTAATTGAAACTGCAAGTACCGGTTTTGGCAAGTGGGAGCAAGTTAAAAGATTTGCACTTTTACCAAAAGAATGGAGTATTGATGGCGGTGAACTTACCCCAAAGCTCAGTTTGAAAAGAAAAGTTATCACAGAGAAAAATACCGAGGTAATCGAAAAAATTTATAAAGATGCAGAAGACTACAAGGCGCCGAATTAGTGTTTCTTTTTTAGGCTATTGTTTAGCTGTTTTGTTTATATCTGGCTGTGTTACTGGTCAGTTAGGTAAAAATAATAGCGGTGAATATAAGAATGGGATGGTTGTTTCGGCTCATCCGGAGGCATCGGAAGTTGGCGTTGATATTTTAAAAAAGGGTGGTAACGCCGTCGATGCCGCCGTGGCTGTTCAGTTTGCATTAGCGGTTGTTTATCCCAACGCTGGTAACCTTGGAGGCGGTGGTTTTATGGTCTACCGTTCTGCAAAAGGCGAAATTAATGCATTAGATTTTCGGGAAAAAGCTGCTGCTCTTGCAAGCAGAGATATGTACTTAGATTCTTTGGGCAATCCCATTGTTGCGAAAAGTTTATATGGTCATTTGGCTGTGGGTGTTCCGGGTTCAGTTGATGGAATGGTTGAGGCTCATAAAAAATATGGTAAACTGAGTTGGCAAGAAGTTGTTAAGCCAGCTTTAAATTTAGCTGAAAATGGTTTTAAGATAACCAAACGGCAAGCTTCAGAATTGAACAGCCTCCATAAAAACTTGATGAAGTTTAATCCTGATGGAACCGCTTTTATAAATTTAGAAAGCACCTGGAAGGAAAATGATTTATTAGTTCAAAAGGAATTGGCTGCCACTTTAAAGCTCATTCAGGAGAAGGGGCGGGCAGGTTTTTATGAAGGTGCCGTTGCCGATTCTATCGTTGCTGAAATGCAAAAGGGGAAGGGATTAATCACCAAAGCCGACCTTAAAAATTACCATTCTGCATGGCGTAAGCCCATTACAGGTAATTATCGGGGGTATAAAATTATTACCATGCCGCCAACGTCAAGCGGCGGAATTGCCTTGGTGCAATTGCTTCAAAGTGTTGAACCATATCCACTTAAGCGATGGGGTCATAATTCTGATTCAACAGTTCAGGTAATTGTTGAGGCAGAAAGAAGGGTATATGCAGACCGGGCAACTCATCTGGGTGACCCTGATTTTTATAATGTTCCGAAAAACGAACTTTTGGATGAAAATTACAATAAAAAACGGATGGCAAATTTCAGCTGGAATGCCGCCACACCAAGTAGTTCTGTCCTGGCAGGCGAGGTAAAAGGCAAGGAGCATGAAGAAACTACACATTTTTCGATCGTTGATAAAGATGGAAATGCTGTATCCATAACAACAACATTAAATGGCTCTTATGGTTCGTTAGTTGTGGTTAAAGGGGGTGGATTTCTTTTGAATAATGAAATGGACGATTTCTCGGTAAAACCAGGTGCGCCTAATATGTATGGTTTAGTTGGGGGCGAAGCAAATGCAATTGCACCAAATAAAAGAATGCTAAGTTCAATGACACCAAGCATTGTGGAGAAAGACGGCAACTTATTTATGGTTGTTGGTACTCCTGGTGGCTCTACCATCATTACGTCTGTTTTTCAAACCATTATAAATGTTATTGATTTCAGTATGCCAATGCAGGAAGCTGTTGCGGCGAAAAAATTCCATCATCAATGGTTACCTGATGAGGTATATGTGGAGCGGGATGCCTTAGATAGCGTAACAACTGAAAAATTGAGAGCGAAAGGTTACAAAATTCTGTCTCGTGGTGATATTGGAAGGGTTGATGCAATTCTGAAAACCAAGTGGGGTGCGTATCAGGGAGGAGCAGATCCAAGGGGGGATGATAAGGCAATCGGTTATTAATTCCTGTTAAATTTTAAAATATTTTCTTTAAAAGCACTTTTTGGTATGACAGTTGTAATAAGTCGACGACGCTTATTAACGTTAAACTTAAAAGACATGAAATCAAATTTATTTAAATCCCTACCGGTAGTATTAGCCGGATTATTTGCAGGTACTGCAGCAATGGCGCAGGAGCCCGCAACAACATCTCAGTTCAGAACCTGGTCAATTGGTGTTAATGCTGGTGCTTTAACGCCACTTTCTCCACTTGGTGGAAAAAACGACTTCAGTAACAACAAAACAAGTTTTGGTTACGGTTTGTACGTTAAAAAACAGTTCACCAACTATTTTTCACTTCGTTTAGATGGAGTTATGGGAAAATTGAAAGGTGATAATACGGAGGCTTTCGATAGTGGAATCACGCCATCAAACACTGTATCAGCTTTCGATACTAAACTTAATTATTCTGCAAGTTTAAATGCAGTTATAAATATGTTTAGTATCGACATGTTTAAAAAAGAAAATACACTTCAACTTTACGCTTCTGCAGGTGCTGGTTTAGCAGGTTATAAACCTACAATTACTACTGCTGCGGGTACATCTGCTTATGCAGGTGGAAAAACAATCAGCGAATTAATCATTCCTGTTGGTGTTGGTGCCAAATTCAAGGTTTCTGATGGTGTTAACATCGATTTAGGTTGGACTATCAACTTCGTAGATGGTGACAATTTAGATGGCTTATATAAAGGTGCAAGCAATGATAAATATAATTATGCTTATGCAGGTTTAGAATTTGCTTTAGGTAAAGGCAAACAATTGGCTTTCCACAACCCAGTTGCAGCCACTTATGATGAGGCTTTAGCTGCAAAAAACACAGCAAATGCTTTAAAAGGTGATCTAGATGCTCAAAAAGCAGAGAATGCTAAATTACGTTCGGAAATGGCTGATTTGTTGAAAGATACAGATGGTGATGGCGTAGCAGATAAATTAGATAAATGTCCTGGTACACCTTCTGGTACTGTAGTTGATGGCGCTGGCTGTCCTTTAAAAACTCCAGAAAAAGTTGTAGAAAAAGTAGTTGTTACTGAAGAAGACCGTAAAGTTGTAGCAGCAGCTATTAAAAACCTAGAGTTTGATTTAAACAAAGCAACTATCCGTTCTAAATCTTATGCATCATTAAATAGAGTTGCAGCATTATTAGTTCAGAAAAACTTTAGCTTGAAATTAGCTGGACATACTGATAATACTGGTTCTGATGCATTAAACTTACGTTTATCTAAAGCTAGAGCAGAATCTGTAAAAGCTTATTTAGTTTCTCAAGGTGCAAATGCATCGAGAATTGAAGCTACTGGTTACGGTGAGTCTCAACCAATTGCAACGAACAAAACTGCAGCTGGTCGTCAACAAAACCGTCGTGTAGAGTTTACACTTTACTAGTCGTCAGTTTAAAATATATAGAGAAGGCTCCTGATATCATATCGGGAGCCTTTCTTATTTAAGGCTTTTTATAACCGCTTTAATATCGTATAAATCATTCATTTCAAATTCAGGGGATTGAAAATAAAACTTTTGATAAATGATTTTATCGTCTTTACTATCGTATACGCTAATTATTTTGTCGTTTGTTCGCTGTGTATAAACCAAATATTTAATGCCCGATTCTTTATTTAAAATTAAACTGTCTAATTCTTTAAAAGGTAAAAATTTTAGCTTGTAATTGTATGGCTCCTGTATCACATTGTTTTTGGGCAATTTAACACGTTGTGATGAAAAAATCTCTCTTACATATTCAGGTACATATAGCGTTTCTTTAGCCAAATCGGGAAGTCTTATTTTATTGTAAAATTGATAATCTATTTCCCGGCTCTGCTCTAGAAGCAATCCATCATTTATTTGTTTGAGATAACCAGCTAATAACCCGGGCGACCAGTTAACAAATCTTGAGCCATTATAAAGCATATTAAGCAGTTCTCTTTTATAACTTTTCCTTAACGCTGCCTTTTCACCTTGTTGTTTTACAGTCAAGTTGGTATACACATCTGCAAAGAGTGTTACGTAGGCGTAAATATTTTCATCTTTTTGCTTAGGTAGTTTTGATGGTGTTACTAGTTTTAAAGCGTAAACTATATTCGAATTTATTATTGTATCAATCTTTTCAGTAAAAGCATCAAAATAAAAGAAAGAATAATTAGGCAGTGTGTCATAGCTGGCCAATTCTTCTGGCTTTATAATTTTAAAAGGGGTAATGGTCCAGGTTTTTTTTATGGCCTCCTCAAATTCTTTTAACTCAACATAATCAGCATATTGTAGTGTAAACAAGGTTGTCGTGTTTTTTAAAACACTTAACTTTTCAATATTTTTTGGCTCATTTCCGAAATAGGATACTTGTGCTTTTGTTAGCGCAACAGGAAAAATGAGCGCTACAATCAGCAACATTTTTTTTATTTGCAACATTTTCAATGATTTCATTTGTGTGATCTATTATAAGAATCTTTTGACAAATAATTTCAATTTTCTACTTGCATTAACAAAATACATTCATTAGCTTTGTTATGCAAGCATAATAAAATTAACCAAATGAAACAACAACAAACGTTAGATTACCATGTTAAGTTTGCCTGGCAAAACATGTTTAATAAGTACAATCAAATGGCTTCAACATTTGGTATTACCCAAGCCATTGGTTATATGCTTATTAATATCGATGATGCTGATGGTACAGCTGTTTCAAACCTTGCAGCCTTGCTTGGCGTTAAGGCAACGAGCTTATCCCGGATGTTAAACAATATGGAAGAAGCCAATCTAATTTACCGTGAAACCTCGGTTGGCGATAAACGTTCTGTTAAGGTTTTTTTAACTGATTTTGGTAAAGAAAAAAAACATTTGGCTAAAGGCGTGGTTCGAAAATTTAACGAATATCTTGATGAACATTTCTCGAAAAAGGAGAAGGAAACTTTCATTAATCTATTGATAAAACTAAATGATATTACAGTAGCATATACTGTAGATTAATATATTCTATGATGAAACCTGCTTTTGATAAGTTTAACAACTGACTCAGGTCTTAAAGCAGATTTCATCATTCCAAAAGAAAAATAAATAAATACTGATGAAACGAAGCATTAATAAAGTTGCTGTTTTAGGTTCGGGTATAATGGGTTCGCGTATTGCCTGCCACTTCGCCAATATAGGTGTAGAGGTTTTGCTTTTAGATATTGCCCCAAAAGAACTTACTCCGGAAGAGCAAGCAAAAGGATTAACTTTAGATAAGCCCGCGGTAAAAAACAGGATTGTAAATACGGCTTTGCAAACCGCTGTTAAAACGAATCCTTCACCTGTTTATTCAAAAAAGGTGTTAAATAAAATTAAAACCGGAAACTTCGACGATGATATGTCGAAAATTGCCGGCTTTGATTGGGTAATAGAAGTTGTAGTCGAGAATCTTGATATCAAGAAAAAGGTTTTTGAACAGGTAGAGCAATTCCGTAAACCCGGAACTTTGATAACTTCGAACACTTCAGGCATTCCGATTCATTTAATGGCCGAGGGTAGAAGTGAAGATTTTAAAGCACATTTCTGCGGTACACACTTTTTCAATCCACCGCGATACTTAAAATTACTGGAGATAATTCCAACCTCACATACAAAACCTGAAATCGTTGATTTCCTGATGCATTACGGCGATAAGTTTTTAGGTAAAACTACTGTTTTATGTAAAGATACACCAGCATTTATTGCAAATCGGGTTGGCGTTTACTCTATTATGGCCTTATTACATTTCGTTGAAAAACTTGATTTAACGGTTGAGGAAGTAGATAAATTTACCGGTCCGGCCTTAGGTAGGCCAAAATCTGCAACTTTCCGAACTTCGGATGTTGTAGGTTTGGATACGATGATTAAAGTAGCCAAAGGCCTTTATGATAATTGTCCTGATGATAAAGCACACGAACTTTTTAAACTTCCTGACTATGTAAAAAAAATGGAAGAGAATAAGTGGCTCGGTGATAAAACAAAACAGGGATTTTATAAGAAAACTAAAACAGCTGATGGTAAAACGGAAATCCTGGCGCTGGATTTGAAAACGCTTGAGTATAAACCTCAGCAAAAAGTTAAATCAGCCACATTAGAAATGACTAAGCCGGTTGAGAATCTTCGCGAACGCATGAAGATTTTTGCGAAAGGAAAAGATAAAGCAGCCGAGTTATTCCGCCACTCTTCATTTGGTTTATTTGAGTACGTATCAGACAGAATTCCCGAAATTTCGGATGAATTATATCGAATTGATGATGCCATGCGTGCTGGGTTCGGATGGGAATTAGGACCGTTTGAACTCTGGGATGCCGTTGGTGTTAAAGAAGCGATTGATGGCATGGAACAATATGGAAACAAAGCTGCGACGTGGGTTCATGAAATGCTTGATGCCGGAAATACTTCCTTCTATAAAATTGAAGCCGGCGTTAAAAAGTATTATGATATTCCGTCAAAATCTTACAAAGCCTTACCAGGAACAGACGAGTTTATTATTTTAGACAACATCCGCGAAAATAAAACCCTTTGGAAAAATTCAGGCGTTTCGATAATTGATTTGGGAGATGGAATTTTAAACGTAGAGTTTCACACGAAAATGAACACCATTGGCGGAGATGTAATTTCCGGCATCAATAAGGCAATTGATATGGCTGAAAAGGATTATCGCGGTTTGGTAATTGGTAATGATGGGGCAAACTTTTCTGCGGGTGCAAATGTGGGAATGATTTTCATGATGGCTGTTGAACAGGAATGGGATGAATTGAATATGGCCATAAGAATGTTCCAGAATACTTCGATGCGCATTCGTTACTCTTCAATTCCGGTTGTGGTGGCACCACATAATCTAACTTTGGGTGGCGGCTGCGAGTTCAGTTTACATGCCGACCATGTGCAGCTTTCTGCCGAAACTTATATGGGTTTAGTGGAATTTGGTGTTGGCGTTATCCCGGGTGGCGGCGGAACAAAGGAATTTGCTTTACGTGCATCCGATGAATATAAAGACGACCAAATTGTTCAAAATGCTTTGAAAGACCGTTTCTTAACCATCGGAATGGCAAAAGTTTCCACTTCAGGTTACGAGGCTTTTGAGTTGGGCTATCTGCAAAAAGATAAATTCTCGATTTCGATGAACCGCAATCGCTTATTGGCCGATGCAAAAGCTAAAGCAATTGAGTTGGCTGAAGCAGGTTATACCAAACCTGTTCAAAGAACTGATATTAAAGTGTTGGGTAAACAGGGTTTAGGAATTGTTTATGCAGGTGCAAACAGCATGTACGCCGGTCATTTCATTTCCGAACACGATAAAAAAATCTCTGAAAAATTAGGCTATGTTATGTGCGGTGGCGATTTATCCTCGCCAACAGAAGTAAGCGAGCAATATCTATTGGATTTGGAAAGAGAAGCATTTTTATCTCTTTCAGGAGAAAGGAAATCATTAGAGCGGATTCAATCGATTATAACAAAAGGAAAGCCATTGAGGAATTAATTGGTAGATGTGAGTTTTGCTTAGCCTTCTCGTCATTGCGAGGTACGAAGCAATCTTAAAGCAGTGGGTTAATTGAAATGGCATAAAATTCTGAGGGGTATTTCCCATTGGAGGGGTAGGAGTAGGATTTTGAAAACCGAACCAAGCCTTTCTAAACCCGATAGAAGTGAAAATACTTTTTGATGCAGGTCTTCGACAAGCTCAGACTGACAAACCGCAAAAAGATTGAAACAAATAGCGGGGCCAGTTAAACCTATGAAATGCAGGAATTGCTTTTCTAATAATAAAATAAATAAAATAAAATATTGGCGATTACAAATTTGAGCCTTGGTCTTGATACTCGCTACTTAATACTAATAATACTAATAAGCTACTAGATACTAAAAAAATGGAAGCATATATTATAGCCGGATATCGTACAGCAGTGGGCAAAGCGCCCCGGGGCGTATTCCGTTTTACAAGGGCCGATGATTTGGCTGCAGAAGTGATAAGAGCTTTGGTGGCATCGGTTCCGAATTTAGATAAAGAACAAATTGATGATGTTATTGTAGGCAATGCTACACCGGAAGCTGAGCAAGGCTTAAATATCGCCCGTATGATTTCGCTGATGGGCCTGGATACCGATAAGGTACCGGGCGTTACGGTAAATCGTTATTGCGCATCGGGTTTAGATACCATTGCTACGGCGATTGCGAAAATTAAGGCTGGAATGGCCGATTGCATCATTGCTGGTGGGGTAGAAGTAATGAGCGGAATGCCTTTTGGGGGTTGGAAATTAGTTCCGAATGCTGAAGTTGCGAAAAATAATCCTGATTGGTATTGGGGAATGGGTTTAACTGCCGAAGCGGTTGCGAAAGAATATAATGTTAGTCGCGAAGACCAGGATGCCTTTTCTTTAAAGTCTCATGAGAAAGCAATCCATGCAATCAAAAACGGTCATTTAAAAGATGGTGTTCTGCCTATTACGGTCAATGAAAACTACCTGGATGAAAACTTAAAAAAGAAAACACGCTCTTACGTAGTTGATACCGATGAAGGACCCCGAGCAGATACCACATTAGAGAAACTGGCAAAATTAAAGCCTGTTTTTGATGCTGTTGGCAGTGTAACCGCTGGTAATTCATCACAAACATCCGATGGTGCAGCATTTGTTCTGGTCGTTTCGGAAAAGAAAATGAAAGAATTGAATGTTGAGCCAATCGCAAGGTTAGTGAGTTATGGCGTTGCCGGTGTTCCGCCAAGAATTATGGGGATTGGCCCGATTGAAGCTATTCCGAAAGCTTTGAAGCAAGCCGGTTTAAAGCAAAATGATATTGATTTAATAGAATTGAATGAGGCTTTTGCTTCTCAATCTTTAGCGATTATAAGAACCCTGGATTTAAACCCGGATATTATCAATGTGAATGGTGGAGCAATTGCTTTAGGGCACCCGTTGGGTTGTACAGGTGCAAAACTTTCTGTACAAATGATGAATGAACTGAAAAGACAGGATAAAAAGTATGGTATGGTTACCATGTGTGTAGGTACAGGCCAGGGGGCAGCGGGAATTTTTGAATTGTTGTAAAGTAGTATCGAGATATGAGTATCAAGTATCAAGATGAAAAGCAGTATGTAAAAATATATCTTTAAAAATCATCCCAAATATCCACTCAATTCTTAATACTGAAACAGATGCACAATTTTAAAGATTTAAAGGTTTGGCAAAAATCAATTGACCTTGCGGTTGAAGTTTATAAAGCAGCTTCACTTTACCAAATGATGAAAAATATGGCTTGATTTCGCAAATGAAGAGATGTTCAATTTCAATTCCTTCGAATATTGCAGAGGGTTCAGGCAGGCGAAGTAATACTCAATTTAAACACTTTTTAATGATAAGCCAAGGCCCAGCTTTTGAGTTAGAAACGCAATTAATTATTTCAAATAGGCTTGAGCTTTTGGATGATAGCCTTGCTACTAATCTGATAGAAAAAACCACTGAGATTCAGAAAATGGTTTATTCTTTGGGTAATAGCATCAACACTTAATAAAATTAAAACTTAGAGATATCTGGTTCTCGAGCCCTGTCTTGATACTTGATACTCGCTACTAGATACTAATAAAATGGAAACAACTGAAAAAAAAACAATTAAAGGCGGTGAATTTTTGATTAAAGAAACTGCTTACCAGGATGTATTCATTCCTGAAGAATTTGATGAAGAGCAACAAATGATTGCGCAAACTTGCCGCGATTTTTTGGAAGCTGAGGTTTATCCAAATTTAGATAAAATTGATAAACAGGAAGATCCTGAATTGATGCCGACGCTTTTAACTAAAGCAGGTGAGTTAGGAATTCTTGGTGTTTCCGTACCTGAAGAATACGGCGGTTTTGGTAAAAACTTTAACACTTCTATGTTGGTGGCTGACGTGGTTGGTGCCGGCCATTCTTTTGCCGTTGCGCTTTCGGCACATACCGGCATTGGAACTTTGCCCATTCTTTATTATGGTAACGACGAACAGAAAGCAAAGTACATTCCGAAATTAGGCTCAGGAGAATGGAAAGCTGCCTATTGTTTAACTGAACCAAATTCCGGCTCTGATGCGAACTCCGGGAAAACCAAAGCAAAGTTGAGTGCTGACGGGAAACATTACATCATTACAGGGCAAAAAATGTGGATTACCAATGGTGGTTTCGCAGATATCTTTATCGTCTTTGCAAAAATTGATGATGATAAAAACCTTACTGCTTTTATCGTGGAAAAAGATTTTGGCGGCATCACGATGAATCCTGAAGAACATAAAATGGGTATTAAAGGTTCTTCTACGCGTCAGGTTTTCTTTAATGACTGTGAAGTGCCTGTCGAAAATATGTTAAGCGAAAGAGAGAATGGTTTCAAAATCGCCGTAAATATTTTAAATATTGGTCGTATAAAATTATCAGCGGCAGCGATAGGAGCTTCAAAAGCAACCTTAAATACTGCGATTAACTATTCTAACGAACGAATTCAGTTTGGCCGCCCGATATCGAAGTATGGTGCTATCCGTTTTAAAATAGCAGAAATTGCCGCTAAACTTTATGCTGTTGATGCCGCAAATTACCGTGCCGGCCAAAACATAGATGATACTTATGATCAATTGGTTGCAGGTGGAATGGAATCAGGTAAAGCGAGATTGAAATCTGTAGAACAATTTGCAGTTGAATGCGCAATCTTAAAAGTTTGGGGTTCAGAAGCTTTAGATTACACGGTAGATGAGGGCGTTCAAATTTATGGCGGTATGGGCTTTAGCGCCGATGCACCCATGGATAGAGCTTACCGAGATGCCAGAATAAACAGAATTTTTGAAGGAACGAACGAAATTAATCGCCTGCTTACCGTTGATATGATGTTGAAACGTGCTATGAAAGGGGAGTTGGATTTAATGACACCGGCGACAGCTGTTGCAGCTGAATTAATGAGTATTCCTGATTTCGGTGAAGACGACACAACTTTATTTGCGGCAGAGAAAAAAGTTTTAGCAAATCTTAAAAAAGCAACGCTAATGGTTGCGGGCGCTGCGGTTCAAAAACTTATGATGACTTTGAGCAAAGAGCAGGAAATTTTAATGAATATTGCCGATATGGCCGGTTATGTTTATGTTTTAGAATCTGCTTTGTTAAGAACTGAGAAGCTGGTTGCAACGAAAGGAGAAGAAGCAATAGCCAGCCAATTGGATTTATTAAGAATTTATATGGTTGAAGCCGTTGATGGTGTTGCCAAAGCAGGTAAAGAGGCACTTTGGGCTTTTGCCGAGGGCGATGAACAACGTATGATGCTGGTGGGTTTACGCCGCTTTACCAAAGTTGAACCATTTAATGTTAAGGATGCCCGCCAAAGAGTTGCCCAAAAATTGATTGAAGCTAACAAATACATTTTTTAGCGTAAAAAATTAATAATTAAAAGGCTGAAATTTTGGGGATGTATCTCAAAATTCAGCCTTTTTTGATTTGGTGCCATAGTCTTTTGCTTAGTAATTTAAGCCATTTACCTGTATCTTTCCCGCCTTTAGCCTTTAAGATGTGTTAAAATTGGTTAAAAATTGTAGCATCCGTATTAAAAGCTTATTTTTGCGGACTATGATTAATATTAAGCACTTTTTATTGTTGGTATGCATCGCTGGGTGCTTTGCTGCCTGTAAAAAAGCAGATGTTGGAGATGTTTACGACCCAATACCTCAATTTAAAGCTGATACAACGGCAATCAGAGCCTTTGTAAAGTTAAATAATATTCCTGTGCTGAAAGATGAATCTTCAGGGGTGTTTTATCAAATAATTGCACCTGGAACCGGAACCTATACTTACACTACTTCGAGCCTAATTACGGTTGATTATAGCGGAAAACTTCTGAACGGAACTACATTCGATACATCTGGTGGAACACCACGACAGTTTCAATTAAGTCGCTTAATTGCCGGATGGCAGGTTGCAATACCAAAAATACAGAAAGGTGGCCAAATTAGATTTTTTGTACCATCTTATTTTGGGTATGGAAATTCGGCACAGGGCACTATTCCTGCTAATTCTGTTCTTGATTTTTCGGTAACCCTTAGCGATGTTTCTAACTAATGAATAATATTCTAAAATTTATTACCTGCTGTTTTTTATTTGCGTCTATCGGATTAACTTCATGTAAAAAGGATGAAAACAGTGATAAGCAAATTACTGATTTTATTCAAAAAAATAACATAACTGCAGTTAAACACTCGTCAGGCTTATACTACCAAATCGTAAAACCAGGCTCGGGTTCTTTTACCTATCCGGCAAATACGCAAATCACCATTAAATATGAAGGTAGATTATTAGATGGAACAGTGATTGATAATGGTGGAGGCAAAGAAAATACTTTTGTTTTAAACCAATTAATAGAGGGCTGGAAAATTGGTATTCCGCTTATTCAAAAGGGCGGCGAAATAAGGTTAATTATTCCACCTAATCTAGCTTATGGAAGTCAGGCCACCGGCCCTGTGCCTGCAAACTCGGTTTTAGATTTTACGATACAATTAATAAACGTACAATAATTAATGAAGAACTTTACAAAACTTAGCCTGTTAACCGTTTTATTGGCTGCACTTATATTTACTTCTTGTAAAAAGGAATATGATTCTATACAGACTATTGATGATTCCAAAATAACAAGTTATATTCAAAAGAACGGCTTGAGCAGCGTTATGGTTCAAGACCCTGACAAATCAGGTTTTTATTATCAGGTTTTAACCGCAGGAACAGGTGATACCTTTAAGAACACCGATTCTGTATTGTACAACATCAATATCAGATCTTTGGAGGATGGAACCGGTTACGTTCAAACTCCTTTAACGGGCAATTTTGGAACTTACGTAGGATATACGAATTCTTTTTATAAGTATGAATTAGCAACTACCAGTTTCAATATACCTGCAATACGTACTGCAATCTTGGCTTTGAAGCCGGGTGGCGTGGCTAGGATTTTACTGCCCTCATATCTGGCTTTTGGAAAGAATGGAGCGGGTAATATTCCATCAAACACAGTTTTGGAACTAACAGTAACTACCTATCCATATAAAAAACAGGCACTTTTGGATGATGATCGGATTACTAAGTTTTTAGCAGCTAAAGGCTTAACCGCTTCTGCAGTTAAAGATCCTTCTGGAATTTATTATATCGTTAATACAGCAGGCACTGGGACTGTAATCGCAGATAAAGAAGTTGGTACCGCTATAATAAATTATGCAGGACGTCTATTAGATGGCACTGGTTTCGATTCGAATTCTGCAGGCACCTTCTCAACTAGCTTTTCTTCATCTACAGCCATAATTTCAGGATGGAAAATTATTATTCCAAAATTTGCAGCTGGTACAAAATTAAGGATGATTATTCCTTCTGCGTTGGCATACGCTGGTAATGGCTCAGGTACCACAATTGCTCCAAATAGCCCTTTAGATTTCGATATCGAAATTGTAAGCGTAACCAACTAAGCCAGCGCTTCTTTAAAAACTTTAAGCACTCTATTCCGTGCAAATGTATGCTCAACTATTGGTTGGGCATATTTTTTTGTACCAAATTCAGGTACCCATTTTTTTATGTATTCAAATTTTGGGTCGAAGCGTTTGGTTTGCAATTCAGGGTTGAAAACCCTGAAGTAAGGTGCAGCGTCGTTTCCTGAGCCTGCAGCCCATTGCCAGCCACCAACATTACTCGCCATTTCGTAATCCAATAGCTTTTCTGCAAAATAGGTTTCGCCCCAACGCCAGTCAATTAATAAATGTTTTGATAAAAAGCTGGCCACCACCATTCTAACACGGTTATGCATCCAGCCCGTTTCATTTAACTGACGCATGCCTGCATCAACTAATGGGTAGCCCGTTTCGCCTTTACACCAGGCTTTAAATTCGCCTTCGTTGTTTCGCCATTTAATCTTATCATACTGTTTTTTAAATGAATCGAACGCTGCGTAGGGGAAATGCCAAATTATCATCATGTAAAACTCACGCCAGGCCAGTTCCGATAGCCAAACATTTGATTTGGCATCAATAGCATCCTGTACGGCTTTACGAATGCTCAATGTTCCAAATCGTAAATGTAAACCAATACGTGTGGTGCTATCTAAAGCGGGATAATCGCGTTCTTTGGCATAAGTATACAACTTACTTTTATAGCTTAATTCTGGAAAATCGAGTTTACTTTTTTTAAAGCCCATTTCCTTCAATGTTGGTAAAGAAAGTTTCTTCGGCTGGAAAAGATTTTTGAAATATTTTTTTGTAGGATAAGGCTTGGTATAGAAATCATTTAGTTTTGCATGCCATTGTTTGTAGAAAGGTGTAAAAACGGTGTAAGGTGTTTTATCAGCTTTCAAAATTTCACCTTTTTCAAAAATAACTTGATCCTTAAAAGTCTTAAACGCGATTTTCTCGCTTGTTAAAAACTCAAACATAGTGTCATCACGCTCGCGGGCATAAGGCTCGTAATCATGATTCGTGTACACTTCTTTTACATCATATTCTTTTAAAACCTCTTGCCATACTTTTTCCGGTTTGCCATATTTTATTAGCAGGTCAGAGCCTTTGGACTGCAGTTCTTTTTTGATATCGGCAATAGTTTCATAGATGAAAGTTACTCTCGCATCATCATCAGGAAGCTTATCTAAAATGTTTTTATCGAAAATGAATAAAGGAAGAACAGGGAAATCACCTTTTAATGCGTGGTAAAGTGCAGCATTATCTTCTAAACGTAAATCGCGGCGAAACCAAAAAATACTTATGCTTTGCATGTGTAACTGAAATTGCTGTATATAAAATTGCTGAGATTCGAATATCCCGTTAGTGAACCATAAAAGATTTCACTATTTATAAATGTCTTTTAAAGCGTCCTCTAAACGTGTAAATTTAAATTTAAAGCCCGAATCCAGAAGTTTTTGTGCAGAAGTATTATTGCTCATCAAAACAGCCTCAACTCTTTCGCCCATTAACAATTCAATAGCCGCTTTAGGTACTTTGATTGGCCAGAATGGGCGATGAAGCTGTTTCGCTATGGCTTTTGTAAGCGCTTTATTGGTTACAGGAAATGGTGCGCAAGCATTGTAACAGCCTTCCATTTTACTATTCTCTACGGCTTCAATGTACATTTCAACCATATCATCGTTGTGCAACCATGGAGTCCATTGTTTTCCTGAGCCTATTGCTGAACCTGCAAATAAACGAACAGGCAAATCAAGTTGAGGTAGTGCACCGCCATCTTTGCTTAACACAATTCCGGTACGAAGTTTCACAATTCTCAGGCTTAATCTTTTTCCTTCATCAACAGCTTGTTCCCAAAGTTTACAGCATTCTGCTAAAAAACCAAATCCGTTTGCGCTTTCTTCGGTCAGGATTTCATCTCCACAATCGCCATAATACCCAACGGCCGATGCAGAAACAAAGGATTTTATATTATGATTTTTTGATTCTTTGATAGTCTTTAGCAGCAATTCTGTAGATTTAACACGACTATCAATTATCTGTCTTTTACGCTCAGCAGTCCATTTTTTATCGGCTACCGGTTCGCCCGCTAAATGAATAATTGCATCAACACCATCTAAAGCGACAGAATCTATTTGCTGATTGTAAACATCCCAACGGAAAGCATTTTCACCTTCAGGTTTTCGGGATAAGGTATTAACCTGATATCCGGTGCTTAAAAGTTTTCGCTTAAGTGCCGAACCTACCAACCCTGTTGCTCCTGTAATAAGAATTTTCTTAGCCATATTCTAAAAACACCAAAGATACAAAAGGGTTTTTATGGCTTACCATCATTCTTGCGTGTAAGGGAATCTTAAGCTGAAAGAAATATACCCCAGCGCTTTTAAGATTCCCAATAAAAAAGAAATATAAATAATTAAAGTCCTGCGATAACCTTACTCTTGGGCGCTTTTACAGAATAACTCAATTTTACAATTTTGGTTTCACTTGGCGCAATATTCAACTTCCAGGCAAGCATACCAGTTTCTTTATTCACTTCGGCGCCGCTGCTTTCCAGTAATTCAATTTCAATTTCACTTTCTGTTGATAAGGGATATTGGTCTTTGAGTGATAATTCTATTGCTTCTTTTTTTGTATTTCTGATTTTTATCAGGTAAGTAAATAATTGCTTTTTGTTGCTGCCAATAAATTTTGTACTGCTAAAATCTTCCTGTTTTTCTTTGGTGATGATTATCTTTTTGTCTTTCCCCATACTCAAACTCAAAGTATCCTGAATATTTGCCGGATTTATATAAGATTTGCCTGTGTATGTACCTTCAAAAATTATGTTAGCCTCGCCCGCCTGAAGGTTTAATTTCTCCCAATTGGTTACATCGGCAAGTAAATAGGCGTCGGTGCTTAATCTTGGTGTTGCAAAATATTTATAACTCGCAGGAACTTCATACTCTTTAAAAGATACCGTGTGCGGCTTATTATCACTATTTACATCATAGGGAATATCAATGTTAAACGTAACGCCTAACTGACTCTCATTCACAGAGGTGTAGTTGTTAATGGTAGAAACTGATGCAGTTTCAAGGCTTTGTCGCTCCGCCTTAACGGCTTTTGTAATTACAACATCGTTTAACATTTGTTCATCTTTTTCTACAGGCAAAGCCATGCCTCTTATTCTTAATTGTGCTTGTGGATAGGTAGAAACAAACCATGGATTTAAATTAGGTGCTGTGATGTTGTAATTTGGATTCCCTGTTGACAAAGCAAGCTTAACTTTTTTCCAATCCAGGCCTGTACTCTGGGTAATGGCTGCTTTGTAAACAATACCCAAAGGATTTGAGGTGTTCATTGCCTTAATATCGTAACTCGCTAACCAATTTGCATTCGGCGTAACATAAGAAACATTATAGTTAGCTTCGGTATTTTCTTTCGCCATTAACTGTAAAACCAGCTGGCCTAATTGCTGATTTGGATTATTTCTTAACTCCGCAAGTTGTCGCTGAAATGCATTTAATCTTGCATTCTGTTTCTCTTCAATGAGATTTAAAGCTGCGATTGAATTTCTGACCTCAGCATTCTTGGTTCGATAATATTCAGCAAGCTTAATAAGTTCTGCAACGTTGGTACCATTACTTGTCCCGCCAGATTTGCGGTTTTCATCCAGAAGTTGCAGCGTTTGTTCTTCTATGGTTTTGGTGTTTTTGGTTTTAATTAACTCGCTGCTAACCAACTTTATACTGTCGCTTAGTTTTTTAATTTCCGGGTTAGCGGCCTCCGTATTTAAGAAATCGCGGTTAAATTGTACGGCCAGAATAGTTACACCGGTTGATACGCTAACCTGGATTGAATTTTCGTTAACCCGGCCCGAGATGTTATTAATTACAATTTCAGAAGTGCCGGCTGGCAAACTTATTTTTCCGCTGTGACTCAATTGTGCGCCATTGTTATAAACCGTTACGCTTTCCAAAATAGCTTTGGTTTTAATCTGTTGTTGTGCAAAAACACTTAGGGGGAACAGGAAACTAATTAACAGTTTTTTCATTATCTTTCTTATCATATGTATCGATTTTATAAGGAGGAGATGAAGACTTCAATCATTTTCCATAATATGTTTGAAAATTGTTGGCAATTTGTAAATATTGCCCCTGTTTTTGCTCTTAACAGAAAAATAAGATAAATTTGTAATCGCGTTCTTAACACCCTTTTTTGATAAAAGATGTCTAAAAAAATTCTTGTTTGGTTTAGAAACGACCTTCGTTTGCATGATAACGAGATGCTGGTCGAAGCAATTGCTAAATCGGATTCTATTTTGCCCGTTTACATTATTGACCCCAGGCTTTTTGGCCCAACGAAGTACGGCACCTTAAAAACGGGAAGTATTAGAGCGCAATTCACTTTAGAAAGTGTTTCAGCCTTAAGAAATTCACTGAAACAAATTGGTGGTAATCTTCTAGTTGCCGAAGGTAAACCTGAAGAAATTATTCCTGCTTTAGTTCAGGAATATGAGATTAACGAAGTTTATCATCATCGCGAAGTTGCCGAAGAAGAAACACAAATTTCAACACTGGTTGAAAATGGGCTTTGGAAATTACGCGTAAACCTAAAGCATTTTATTGGTCATACACTTTATAATAAAGAGGATTTACCTTTTCCGATAAAAGACATTCCTGATGCATTTAATCAATTTAAAAAGAAAATTGAACGCGATGCAATTATCAAGCCTTGCTTTCTGGCGCCCGATAGAATTAATGTTGCCGAAGTTATCGATTGGGGCAATATACCCGCATTAACCGATTTGCAGCTTACCCTGCAAGAAAAAGATACACGTTCTGATTTTGAATTCATCGGCGGTGAAACTGAAGGTATTAGCACTTTGCAGAAAGTAATTGTCGCTATGCAACAAGCGGCCACCACGAAAAACTTAATTTTAGCTTCCAAGCTTTCCGCCTGGTTGGCAATGGGCTGTTTATCGCCCCGAAAGGTTTATTGGGAAATTAAAAAAATGGAGGGCATGCCAAATACCAAAGCAATGTTCAACCATATTTTATTAGGTTTGCTTTGGAGAGATTATTTCCGTTTTATGTTTAAAAAATACGGAAACACATTTTTTAAACCTGACGGTTTTGGTAGCCAGGGTATAACCGATGAAGCCAATATCGAAGAAAATTTTAACAGCTGGAAAAACGGACAAACAGGTTTTGCCATTGTAGATGCGGTTATGAATGAACTCAATCAAACAGGTTATATTTCAAATATTGCAAGGCAAACCGCTGCTCTATACCTGATAAATAATTTAGAGGTAAGCTGGGTTTTGGGTGCCGCATATTTCGAAGAAAAATTAATTGATTACAATCCTGCAAGCAATTGGGGCAATTGGGCAAATATGGCAGGGGTTGGCAACGACCAAAAAACAAAAAGCGTTTTCGATTTAGATAAGAATATCAAAAATTTAGATCCGAAAGGGAATTATGCCTTAACCTGGGCATCATAATTGATAATAAAATGGTTAAGTTTTGATTGATAGAATTGGCTTAACAAAGTTTATTATCCGATTCAAGATTCATCCATTTCACAATAATAATTCTTAATTTAATAAATCTCATTTTAATCGAGTTTTTTGCCATTTATATAAGGTAAAATTCTAATTTTGTAATGCTTATAGTAAACAGTAAATAATGGATAGTTTATCTTATCTCAATGGCGCAAACGCCGAATATATAGATTCTTTATATCAGTCGTATCAACAAGATCCTGAATCAGTTGAGTTTGGTTGGCAAAAGTTTTTTGAAGGTTTCGATTTTGGAAGAGGTTCTGAAGCTCAAACAGTAACTGCCGAAACTCCTGAACAATTTTTAAAGGAAGTAAGTGTTTTAAATTTGATTGACGGCTACAGAAGTCGCGGTCACTTATTTACACACACCAACCCTGTTCGTGAAAGACGTAAACACTTACCTACATTAGATCTTGCTAATTTTGGCTTATCTGATGCTGATTTAGAAACGGTTTTTAACTCTGGTGTCGAAATTGGTATTGGTGCAGCAAAGCTGAAAGATATTGTCGCTTTCTTAAAACAGACTTACACCAGCTCAATCGGAGCCGAATATAAATTTTTGCGTACACCGGAAGTGTTGAACTGGATTCAGCAAAAAATGGAAAGCGCACGTAATACGCCAAACTTCTCCATTGATGAGAAAAAACGTATCCTAAGAAAATTAAATGAGGCAGTAAGTTTTGAAAATTTCCTGGGTACGAAATTCTTAGGTCAAAAGCGTTTCTCGCTGGAAGGAGCTGAAGCTTTAATTCCGGCATTGGATTCTGTAATTGAAAAGGGTGCTGATTTAGGAATTGAAGAATTTGTAATTGGTATGGCACACCGCGGTCGTTTGAATGTGTTGGCCAACATCATGCAGAAAACTTATAAAGATATTTTTGCTGAGTTTGAGGGTAAAAGCTACAATCCTGATACTCCATTTGGTGGTGATGTTAAATATCACCTGGGTTATTCAACTGACGTAACAACTGTTGCCGGCAAAAGCGTTCACTTAAGTCTTTGTCCAAACCCATCTCACCTAGAAACTGTTGATGGCGTGGTAGAAGGCATGAGCCGCTCTAAAATTGATTTCAAATATGGTGGCGATAACGCTCGTTTAGCGCCAATTTTGATTCATGGCGATGCTTCTGTTGCTGGCCAGGGTATTGTATACGAGGTAATTCAAATGGCCGGACTTGAAGGTTATAAAACCGGCGGAACCATCCACCTTGTCATTAATAATCAAATTGGTTTTACAACAAACTATAAAGATGCCCGCACAAGTACTTACTGTACGGATATCGCTAAAGTAACGCTATCACCTGTTTTCCACGTAAACGGCGATGATCCTGAAGCTTTGGTTTATGCAATTAATTTAGCAATGGAATATCGTCAGAAATATAAAAATGATGTTTTCATTGATATTTTATGCTACCGTCGTTTTGGCCACAATGAGTCTGATGAACCGAAATTTACACAGCCATTGTTATATAAAACAATTGAAAAACACCCTAATCCGAGGGAAATTTATATTGAACAATTAACAAAAGAAGGCAAACTGGAAGCAGGCCTGGCAAAAGAAATGGAAAAAGATTTCCGTGGAATTTTGCAGGAACGCTTAAATGAGGCTAAAGAATTTGTTGCCGGTAATGCTGAGGTTAAATTCGGCGGCGCCTGGGCAGATTTACGTATGGCTACACCAAAAGATTTTGAAACTTCCCCGGTAACGGCAGTTAAAAAATCTACTCTTCTTGAAATTGGCAAACGCATTACCACTTTACCTTCAAACAAAAAGTTCTTCAAAAAAATTGAAAAATTGTTTGTTGAACGTACTAAGATGGTTAACGAAACAAACGTTTTCGACTGGGCTATGGGCGAGCAATTGGCTTATGGTACTTTGTTATCAGAAGGTAAACGTGTTCGGTTAAGCGGCCAGGATGTAGAACGCGGTACTTTCTCTCACCGCCATGCTGTTTTAACTTTAGAAGACAGTGAGGAGGAGTATATACCATTAGCAAACATTTCAGATCAACAAGCCCAGTTTGATATTTACAATTCTCACTTATCAGAATATGGCGTTTTAGGTTTTGAATATGGTTATGCAATGGCTAATCCTAATGCTTTAACCATTTGGGAGGCACAGTTTGGCGATTTCTTTAATGGCGCCCAAATTGTTGTAGACCAGTACATCGCAAGTGCGGAAACAAAATGGCAACGTGAAAACGGATTGGTTATGTTATTGCCTCACGGTTACGAAGGTCAGGGTCCGGAGCATTCATCAGCACGCATTGAGCGTTTTATGGAGCTTTGTGCAGATTACAATATGCAAGTTACCAACTGTACAACGCCTGCAAACTTCTTCCACGTTTTACGTCGCCAGTTTAAACGCGATTTCCGTAAACCATTGGTTGTATTTACACCGAAAAGTTTATTGCGTCACCCTGCATGCGTTTCTAAATTAGAAGAATTTACTGAAGGCGGTTTTAAAGAAGTGATTGATGATGTAAATGTTAAAGTTGCAGATGTTACTCGTATCGTTTTCTGTAGCGGAAAAATATACTATGAATTGCTTGAAAAACAACAGGCCGACAAAGTTAAACACGTAGCAATTGTGCGTGTAGAGCAATTATATCCAACACCTGTTGACCAAATGGAGGCTGTTAAAGCTAAATATAAAAATGCTGACGAAATTTTCTGGGTACAGGAAGAGCCAGAAAATATGGGTGCATGGCCATATTTATTCCGCAAGTTATACAAAACAGGTTTAAAAGGGATCGATGTTATTTCGAGAAAAGAAAGCAGCAGCACAGCAACAGGTTTCGCAAAACAACATGCTAATCAACAAGCCTATATTTTAGCGAAAGCTTTAGAGCTTCCTGTTAAAAAAGAGGAAGTTAAAGAGGCAACTAAAAAAGCAAGTAAGAAAATGGCGGAAGCCGATTAATTTTGAGGTAAAAGATTTCATGGTTTAAGTTGGAAGGCTCCAGGCCTGAGACATTTCAACTTTGCAATCTTAAAACATATAACAACAAAAATTACAATTTTAAAAATATGAGTTTAGAGATAAAAGTTCCACCGGTTGGTGAGTCGATAACGGAAGTTGTTTTATCACAATGGTTAAAAAAAGATGGCGATGTTGTTGAAATGGATGAGGTTATTGCCGAATTGGAATCAGACAAAGCTACTTTTGAATTAACTGCAGAACAAGCTGGAACTTTAAGAACCATAGCTGCTGAAGGCGATACTTTAGCTATCGGTTCAGTAGTTTGTAAAATTGAAGATGGTGGTGCAGCGCCTGCAAAGGCTGAAGCTCCGAAAGTAGAAGAAAAAGCAGTTGTTGCTGAAGATAAAACATCGGCTCCTGTTGCCGAAAAATCATCAGGCGAGAGCTACGCTACAGGAACGCCATCTCCTGCGGCAGGTAAAATCCTCGCTGAAAAAGGTATAGATGCAGCTGCGGTAAAAGGTAGCGGTGTTGATGGTCGTATTACTAAAGATGATGCTGTAAAAGCTGAAGCCAGTAAAAAGCCCGAAGTACCAAAAGCTACGGCTCCAGTTGCTGCTGCGGCTCCTGCAGGGCCACGTTCTGAGCGTCGTGAAAAAATGTCGCCATTACGTAAAACAGTTGCAAAACGGTTGGTTTCTGTTAAAAATGAAACAGCAATGTTAACTACTTTTAACGAAGTTAATATGAAGCCAATAATGGATTTACGTGCTAAATACAAAGATTCTTTCAAAGAGAAATTTGGAGTTGGTTTGGGTTTCATGAGCTTCTTTACTAAAGCAGTTACCGAAGCTTTAAAAGATTTTCCCGCGGTTAATGCTCGTATTGATGGTGAAGAAATTGTATACAATAACTTCGCTGACGTATCTATCGCAGTTTCTGCACCGAAAGGTTTGGTCGTTCCTGTTATTCGTAATGCGGAAAGTATGAGCCTGGCGGAAATTGAAAAATCTGTTTTAGCTTTAGCTTTAAAAGCTCGTGATGGTAAGTTAACTATCGAAGAAATGACTGGTGGAACTTTCACAATTACCAACGGTGGTGTGTTCGGTTCGATGATGTCTACGCCTATTATCAATGCACCGCAATCGGCCATTTTAGGTATGCACAATATTATCGAGCGCCCAATCGCTGAAAAAGGTGAGGTAGTCATTCGTCCGATGATGTATGTTGCTTTATCTTACGACCATAGAATTATCGACGGTCGCGAGTCAGTTGGTTTCTTGGTACGTGTTAAACAATTATTAGAAGACCCTGCAAGATTATTATTAGGCGTTTAAACCCATAAATTTCTTTAAAGGGAATTATATACTTAAAGCCTTGACATTTGTTGAGGCTTTTTTGGTTTCTAATGAATCCGTCATTGCGAGGTACGAAGCAATCTTAAAGCATTGGGTTATATTGGCGACCGCATTAGGATTGCTTCTTGCCTCGCAATGACGACCGCCTAAATATCTTTGTTTCATCGGTCAAAGATTTTTCCATTTCGCTCGAAATGACGATATATCTATTTCATATATTTGAAGATGAAATTAACATTCAATCTAAAATTCCTCATCATTTTTCTTTTAGTATTTATCGTTGAAGTATTAATTGCGAAATACCTGCACGATGCTTACATCCGTCCGTTTGGTGGCGATGTTTTAGTAGTGGTTTTGATCTATGCTTTCCTTAGGATATTCCTGAAAACAGATTACAAAAAACTTGCTTTAGGCGTGTTAATCTTTTCTTTTGTAATTGAATGCTTGCAGGGTTTGCATTATGTAAATTGGCTGGGTTTGCAGGATAACAAATTTTGGAGTGTGGTTCTTGGTACTTATTTCACAGTTTACGATTTGCTTGCATATTTTGTTGGGTATTTGCTTTGTTTGCTGTTTAAAGATTAAGGTATTAGTTTTCCATCCCGTTATTGCGAGGCAAGATGCAATTTTAAAGAATTGGGGTAGATTGGCGACCGCATCAGGATTGCTTCGTGGCTCGCAATGACGAACGCCTTAGCGTTCCAACTTCAAAAGTTCTTCATAGGGATTGCCTTTTAAACCTAATAATTTGGCAAAAGCAGGTTCTGTTTTATAGCCTTCATTCTTTAATTCTACTATTTTTTGTCTAAAATCTTCGCCTTTTCTCACGAGTATTTCATGTTCAATGAGCATGTGGCGATATGCATTTTGATTTTTTGTGGGCATGTTTTGACCAAAAATCTCGATTTCGAAATCATCAGTAAAAAAGGTTGCTTTTAACGAATCGAATTTAGGATTTTCGGAGATGAGTAAATCTTTCTCGCAATGAAAAAGATGTAATAAATCATTTCTGAAGTTTTCTTTATCCTGAATATAACAAATGATGTCTAAATCGCTGTTTACAATATCGATGTTAATTGGAATCGTTCCAACTAAAATTGGGTTGTATTTGGCCAGCTTATCTAAAACAGCATGCGCAGTTAAAACCTGATGAGCTTTTTTCTGCTTTTCATTTCCTGATTTCAGGTAATCTATATCTAGAAAATTAATCATTTGTGATTGGCGTTTTGCAACTTTTGTTTTTTGCAATTACCAAAGTTAATAAACCCGATAGTATGAATGCTCTCGATTTTTTCTATCGGAGCAGAAAGGATAGCGGGAAGAAATATGGATTTTAGTAGAAGCAGTGCTTTCTAAGAAAGTTTTAGGAAAATCGTCATTACGAGGCACGAAGCAATCTCATTTGTGGATATGCTATAGCATTAAGATGGCTTAGTACCTCGCAGTGACGAAGTTTCGAATAAAAAAGCCCGTTTCAGTTAAGAAACGGACTAATAATATTTAATTTAAAATCTACACATTCTACTGAATCGTAAATCTGAAATCGTAATTCCTTTAATCCTCTACAATCTCACTGTTAATGTTAACCTCGTCTTTTACATCTTCTTTAAAGTAGTTTTTCTGGAAAATGAGAATAAGTATCACACCAACGGAAATCGCCGCATCAGCAAGATTGAAAACCGGTCTGAAGAACACAAATTCATCTCCGCCCCAAATCGGAACCCAGCTCGGGAAATGCCCTTCGGCAATGGGGAAGTACAGCATGTCTACCACACGGCCATGAAACCAGCTTTCGTAGCCGTAAATTTTACCATAAAATACCGAATCGATAATGTTACCTAAAGCCCCTGAAAAAATCAGGGCTACATTTAAGATTAATCCTCGGTGGTACTTGTGCTTAATTAAATAATGCAAGCCGTAACCGATACCTGCAACGGCAGCGATACGAAACAATGATAAAGCTAACTTTCCAAATTCCCCACCAAATTCCATCCCGAAAGCCATACCATTATTTTCAGTAAAATGGATTATAAACCATTTGCCGATGATATTGAATTCCTGACCGAGGTACATGTGGGTTTTAATCCACGTTTTTAGCACTTGGTCGGCAAGTAGAACTAAAAAGATAACAATTAAAGGTTTTGTATAGCCTTTCATTAACTCTGCTTTAATTTAGCTTCCATGCTTAAAGTAGCGTGAGGAACCGCACGTAAACGCTCTTTTTGGATTAATTTACCTGTTTCGCGGCAAATACCATAAGTTTTGTTCTCGATACGAACCAATGCGTTTTCAAGGTTATCAATAAATTTTTTCTGACGGGCAGCTAACTGATTGATTTGCTCCTTTTCCATCGTTGCAGAACCATCTTCTAATGTTTTATAGGCACCTGAAGTATCTTCTGTTCCGTTTGCATTCGGGTTACTCAAAGACGTAGTTAAAGAGTTTAGTTCCTCTTTAGCCATGCGTAATTTATCTTGAATTAGTTCTTTAAATTCCTGAAGTTCACTGTCTGAGTAGCGTGTTTTATTACTGTTTTCCATGTTTTTAATTTAGTTTTCTAATATATGGATTTATATTTTAGATACTGAAATGCTTAACTCAACATCATCTATAGTGATTTTGTTTGCATTAGTTACAGTATCTGTTAATTCTAGTTCATCTGCCAAAATTTCTGCGCAAATGTAAGCCTTGTTTTTAGCAACCGCATTTGCAACAAGGTTATCATTTTGTAAAGAAACTTTTATTCTATCGGTTACTTCGAAATTTAGTTCCTTACGTAAGTTTTGGATTCTGTTAACCAGCTCGCGGGAAATCCCTTCCTGTTTCAGTTCGTCGGTAATGGTTACATCCAAAGCAACGGTTAGGCTGCCCAAGTTGGTTACCTGCCATCCTGGGATATCTTCAGCGAATACTTCTACATCATCATTTAAGTTGATGGTAAATTCTTCACCACTGCTTCCAACTACGATAATGAAACCATCATTTTCTAAACGTTGAATATCATCCTGGTTCGAGTTTTCTAAAGCCTGTTTTACCAAACTCATATCTTTACCCACTTTTTTACCTAGCGATTTAAAGTTTGGTTTAAGCTTTTTCTTAACAATGCCATGTGTATCGGTAATGAACTCGATATTTTTAACATTCGTTTCTGAAAGGATATAATCGGCTACTTTCGAGATTTTTTGTTCAAAATCGCCACTTAAAGATGGGATTAAGATTTTTTCTAAAGGCTGACGAACATTAATGCCAGATTTTTTTCGCAATGATAGAACCATCGATGAAATATTCTGAGCATAAACCATGCGTTCGTTAAGGTCTGTGTCAATTAAACCCTGATCTGCTTCATTCCATAATGTTAAGTGAACAGATTGCTCGGCATACGCATCGGTAATGGTTAAGTTTCTGTATAGCCAATCAGAAAAGAATGGCGCTACAGGACTCATCAGCTGTGCTAAAGTTTCTAAACAGGTGTAAAGCGTTTCATAAGCAGCACGTTTATCATCAGTCATTTCGCCTTTCCAAAAACGGCGGCGACTTAACCTAATGTACCAGTTACTCAAATGCTCATCAACAAAAGCCTGAATGGCACGGGTTGCCCTAGTTGGCTCGTAAGTATTGTAGCTTTCATCAACTTCGTTGATTAAGGTTTGCAATAACGATAAAATCCAACGGTCTAATTCCGTTCTGTCTTCAACTTTACTTAAATTATTTTTGTCGATTTCGAACTTATCGATATTGGCATACAAGGCAAAGAACGCATAAGTGTTGTAAAGTGTTCCAAAGAATTTCCGGCGAACTTCTGCAATGCCTTCAATATCAAATTTTAAATTATCCCAGGGGTTTGCGTTCGAAATCATGTACCAACGAGTGGCATCGGCGCCATATTCATTAATGGTTTGGAACGGGTCTGCAGCATTGCCCAAACGTTTAGACATTTTCTGCCCGTTTTTGTCCAATACCAATCCATTCGAAACCACATTTTTATAGGCGATTTTATCGAAAACCAATGTTGAAATTGCGTGTAAAGTATAAAACCAACCACGGGTTTGGTCTACACCCTCGGCTATAAAATCTGCCGGAAAATCCTCGTTTGCATCAATTGTATCTTTGTTTTCGAAAGGGTAGTGCCATTGTGCGTAAGGCATAGCGCCCGAATCGAACCAAACATCAATTAAATCACTTTCGCGAGTCATCGGTTTGCCTGAAGGCGATACCAATGTAATTTCATCGACAACATTCTTATGTAAATCAATCAAATCATAGTTCTCTTCAGACATGTTGCCGATTTCGAAACCTTTGAACGGATTTTCCTTTTGAAAACCTGCTGCGATAGATTTCTCAATAGCATTATAAAGTTCTTCAACCGAACCGATTAAAACTTCTTCTTTTTTATCTTCAGTTCTCCAGATTGGCAAAGGAATTCCCCAGTATCTTGAACGTGATAAATTCCAGTCGTTGGCATTTTTTAACCAATTTCCAAAACGACCCTCGCCGGTAGATTTTGGTTTCCAGTTGATGGTTTCATTAAGGTCGAACATTCTGTCTTTAACATCAGTTACCTTGATAAACCAAGAATCTAACGGGTAATATAAAAGTGGTTCATCAGTTCTCCAGCTATGCGGATAACTGTGAACATATTTTTCCACTTTAAAAGCTTTGTTTTCTTCTTTTAATAAAATCGCCAATTCTACGTCGACCGATTTTTCAGGTGCTTCGCCAGCGTTATAGTATTCATTTTTAACATATTTGCCTGCAAAAGGACCAACATGTTTTGTGAATTTTCCTTGTAAATCTACCAATGGAACAAGGATATCATTATCATCCATTACCAACATTGGCGGAATTTCCGGAACAGCTTCTTTGGCAACTTTAGCATCATCAGCACCAAATGTTGGCGCAGTATGAACAATACCTGTTCCATCTTCAGTGGTTACGAAATCACCAGAAATTACCCGGAAGGCATTTTCAGGATTTGTGTGAGGTAAGGCATACGTTAAGAGTTGCTCATATTTGATGCCAACTAACTCTGTTCCTTTGCATTCGGCAAGGATTTGGTAAGGTATTTTCTTATCACCAGCTTTGAAATTAGCGAAATCTTCAACTTCGTTACTTTCAAAAAAAACTTTGCTGAATTGTTTTCCAACCAGGTTTTTAGCCAAAATTACATTTGTTGGCTGGAAAGTATATTGATTAAAAGTTTTGACTAAAACATAGTCGATTTTTGGGCCGACAGTTAAAGCTGTATTCGATGGTAAAGTCCATGGTGTTGTGGTCCATGCCAACAAGTAAATATCACCAAATCCCTGTAAAAAGATTGGTAACGTGTCAACCAATGCTTTAAATTGGGCAACAATTGTGGTATCTGTAACGTCGCGGTACGCACCGGGTTGGTTAACTTCGTGAGAACTTAAACCCGTTCCCGCTTTCGGCGAATAAGGTTGGATGGTGTAGCCTTTATAGATTAAACCTTTATCGTAAATCTGTTTTAAGAGCCACCAAACCGACTCCATGTATTTCGATTTGTAGGTAATGTACGGGTCGTCCATATCAACCCAATAGCCCATTTTTTCAGTTAAATCGTTCCACACATCGGTGTAACGCATTACTGTTTTTTTACAGGCTTCGTTATAATCTTCAATAGAGATGGTTTTGCCAATATCTTCCTTAGTAATACCTAGTTCCTTTTCAGTACCCAATTCAACAGGTAGGCCATGGGTATCCCAACCGGCTTTTCTTTTAACCTGATAACCTTTAATTGTTTTGTAACGGCAAAAAATATCTTTAATAGCACGAGCCATTACGTGGTGGATTCCAGGCATGCCGTTGGCAGATGGTGGCCCCTCGTAAAAGGTAAAAGGGTTAGATTTCGGACGAGAGGAAATGCTTTTCTCAAAGATGTTTTCTTCTTTCCAAAAATCCAGTATTTCTTGCCCTATTTTGGCAAGGTCTAATTGTTTAAATTCGCTATACATCAATTAAGTACCTCAAAAAATTAAGGATGCAAAGTTAAAAAAAATGGCTGAATTTTGGTAGTTTTGGTGTAAATACTTTTGATGTGAAATTATTTAATATCGGGCTTTCTTTAATGATAATGGCAGTTGTAGCATTGCCGATTGTTGCCGTTATAAATCCCGGAAACCGGGATTTAGTATTATATGCATTTTATTTCTGCGGCCTGCTCGAACTTATTGGACTCATCTTTGTTTTAGTTCATATCATCAAACTAAAAAGAAACTCACCATGATAAAGCTCCTGAAGTTACAAAAAGCCGTTTTAGTTTTGATTCTTGGCGTTCTTTCTTACATCGCCTACCGTATTTTAGATGCAAATGAAGTGAGCTGGGCTCGTTATTTACAAATATTATCAGGTGTTTTGGTTATGGTAGGTGCGCTTTGGATGTTGTACCCAATCGTTTTCGCTAAAAAAGATGATGATGGAAATGCAGAAATTATTACCGACCCAACGGTTGAAGTTCCTGTAGATGAAGAAGAAAAAAAGCCCTTAACGGAGTAGAAATTAACTTTATTCGTTTGTCAGGCTGAGCCTGTCGGAACCATGAGCTTATATTTTCTTAATTGCCTTATATGGCCTAGAATTATTAGAAAAGCAAAACCCGCATCTCATTTTAATGTCTGCCCTGCTGTCCGCTTTACTTCGCTTCATGAAAATTTCGCTCGTGCTCGCTACCATCAGGTTTAGAGAATTAAAATCAGTATAAGAAACATAATTTGCTTCCTGCGGTATTGCAATAAGATTGTTTCGCATAATTACGGTTTCAGATGTGGGCAATACGCCAAATTTCATAAACTTAATGGTCAAACTCGCCTGCATTCCTGGCTGATTCTTCATCAGAAACCACTTTTCTAATTTTCTTTTTATCAAGCCATAAAACCAAAGCTGGTAATAAGGTTAAATTGAAAATTAAGGCTACAAATAAGGTTATCGATAAGAGTAAACCTAAAACCACGGTGCCGCCAAAAGTAGATGCCGTAAAAATCCCGAAGCCGAAGAAGAGAATTAAAGCAATATGCGTCATACTTACACCTGTTTCTGTAATGGTATCCGTCACTACTTTCGGAACAGAAAAATTTGTTAAATTCAATTCCTGCTGATATCTCGTTAAGAAATATATGGTTTGGTCTGATGCCAAACCAAAAGCAATTGTGAAAATTAAAATAGTAGATGGCTTTAATGAAATTCCAAAGTACCCCATAATTCCAGCCGTAATAATCAAAGGAACGATGTTCGGTAATAAGGAAATAAACATAATGCCCAGGCTTTTAAATTGAGCCAGACGTAAAAGTGAAATCAGTACAATAGCCAAACCAATACTTTCAAATAAATGCCTTAACATGTAATCGGTGCCCTTGGAAAAAATTACACTAGAACCTGTTAACTCAACATCAAATTTATCGGGCGGTAAAATGCTATCGATACGTGGCTTTAGTTCCGCCATAATTGCATCCAATCGTTTCGATCCAACGTCGGCCATTTGAAAACTTATTCTGGTGCTTTGGTTTCCTTTGCTCACAAAATTGGTTAGCAAGCTTGCATTTCCTTTTCCGCCATTGGCAATATAAGCCAGTATGAAGTTTTTCTCCATGTTATCGGGCAAGCGGAAAAACGTAGAATCATTATTGTAAAAAGCCTGTGTTGCATATTTCAAGCCCATGTTAACCGAAATCGAACGGGAAAATTCAGGATAGGCAGAAATCATTTTTTCCATTTTTTCCATCCTTTTTAAATTCGTTAAATTAAAAACGCCATTCTTTTTCTTAGTATCAACGCTAACTTCCAGTGGTAAAATTCCCTCAAAATTTTTCTCAAAGAATTTTAAGTCTGTTAAAATCGTTGAGCTTTTTGGTAAGTCATCTACTACATAACCGTTTACATTAATTTTCATCACACCAATAAAAGCAATAATGGAAATCACGATTGTGCCAATATAAATTAAGGAACTTTTATTTTGAACTAACCTATCTGTTTTCACCAATAATTTGTGCAGAAATCCCGCTTCAACATGCGTTTGTGCTTTTAGTTTTGGGGCTGGCAAATAACTGAAAATAATTGGAATTAAACACAGGCACATCAGCCAGGTTATCATCACATTTATGGATGCCACGCTACCAAATTGCATCAATAATTCACTTCCTGTAAAGTATAAAACGCCAAAGCCAATTGCTGCAGTAATGTTTGCAATTAATGTTGTAACGGCAATTCTTTCGATGGTTACAGCCAAAGCTCGTTGTTTGTCGCCATCTTTTCTAAGTTCGTTCTGGTATTTGTTCAATAATAAAATACTGTTCGGAATACCAATAATTACAATTAGTGGCGGTATCAATCCTGTTAAAATCGTTAACTCAAATCCGAATAACACCAGGGTGCCGATGCTCCAGATTACACCCATGATTACGACCAGAATCGGGAAGAAAACAGCGTAGAATTTTCTGAAGAAAATTAATAAAATTATCGCTGAAACTAAAATTGATAGCCCTAAAAACAACACAAATTCATTGCTCACCAACTTACTAACTGCCGTACGGATGTATGGCAGCCCTGAAATATGAACCTGAATTTTAGTTTTCTCCTGAAAGGATTTTGCTTTTTCTTCAATTTGTTTTAAAATAGGATTTCTTTCCGCTGTATTGAGAATTTTAGTGTCAAAAGTAATTGCCATCAAAGTAGCATTTTGCTTATTGTAAACTAATCCCTCAAAAAATGGTGTATTGAACAAAACATTTTTAATCGAGTCCATTTCAGCATCGGTTTTTACCAGGCTTCCAGGTATCGCTTTCAATACGAATTTTTGGCCGACCGTATCTTTCTCCAATTGGAAAATTTTACCTGAAGATAAAACTGCCTTTATGCCTTTTAGCTGTTGTATATCGTTAGATAATTGTACCCATTGATTGTAGGTGTCTTTTTTAAAAATTTCGGGCGATTGAATACCAACAACCATTACACTTCCATCTTCGCCAAAAGTTTTTTTGAAATTATTATACTTAACAAAAGCACTATCGGTAACGGGTAGAATTTTACTTCCTGTGTAAGAGAGTTTTACGTTTTTGGCCTGATAAGCCATTAAAATAGTACCCAATAAGAAAAATATGATGATTGCAATACGGTTCTGAAGAATAAACCTCGATAGCTTTACCCACATGTGTAGTCTAGTTTAAAATTATAATGATAACGGCAAAACTAATCTTATTTATAAATCAGCGTGTTTTTTTGCGCAATTAAATTTGCACAAATAACATACTTTTGGAAAAATTGTTTTAACCCTATGTTACACAAAGTGAGAGGCATTGTTCTTAAGACTACAAATTACAGCGAAAGTAGTGTAATTGTTCAGGTTTTAACCGATAAGTTCGGAATGCAATCTTATCTGATTAATGGTGTGAAAAAGCCCAAGGCCAAGGTTAAAATGAATATGCTTCAGTCGCTCCATTTGCTGGATATGGTGGTTTACCACAAAGCAAACACAAATATCCAGCGGGTTTCTGAAGTTCGGCAAACGCCGGTTTTTAAAAGTATACCATACGATATAGTTAAAACCAGCATCGTTATCTTTTTAAATGAAGTTCTTTACAAAAGTATCCGTCAGCAATCTGCCGATGATAGTCTGTTTGATTACATTTTCAATTCGGTAGCCTGGTTTGATGAAAGTGAGACGCTCAACCCAAATTTTCATTTATCATTTCTCTTAAAATTAACCCGGTTTTTGGGTTTCTCTCCTAATGCCCAAAGAAGAATTGAGCAGGTTTATTTTGATTTACAAGAGGGCGAATTCGTTTCCAGAGTGCCTGTACATGCTAATTATCTGCAGCTAGATGATGCTTTAGAATTTATCTCACTATTTGATACGCCATTGGAAAAAATTTCTGAAATAAAGTTGACTAATCTCCAAAGACGATTCTTATTAGATAAGATATTGGTTTTCTACACCTTACATACAGCATCATTTGGCGAAGTCCAGTCTCATAAAATACTGGAAACATTGCTTAGCTGAAAAAAAATAAAAAAGATTTGTTAAACAAGATTATAGCGCTATATTTGCATTCCCAAAAGGAAAGGGAAATTAGCTCAGCTGGTTCAGAGCACCTCGTTTACACCGAGGGGGTCGGGGGTTCGAACCCCTCATTTCCCACACAGCCTTTCAAGGAGTTGAAAGGTTTTTTAATTATTAATGCAATCCTCTAAAACAGGGAAATTAGCTCAGCTGGTTCAGAGCACCTCGTTTACACCGAGGGGGTCGGGGGTTCGAACCCCTCATTTCCCACACTAAGCCTTTCAGGAAACTGAAGGGCTTTTTTTGTGATAGATTTTAGCCGTCAATGCGCTCATCTCTTCAAGTCAGAATTAACTTCACCAAGCTTTTTTACTCAGAAATCTCGTAAAATGTCAACTATTCACCCGAAATTGTGTCATTAATTTTGAGGCAATTTGCGTACAACAAATGGAAAGAATAATCCGCTTTATATTTTTCGGCAACTACTTTGTGGGTATTCTGGCTGTTGCACTCACGTTAGAAGCCACTTTGCAATTGCGTTTACCCTTCAATTCAATAAACTATTATCTGCTGCTGTTTTTAGCACCGACAATTTATTATACTTATGCTTATAATAAAGTCTCAACAAGTCCATCAGCCATAAATCCGCGTAATAAATGGTATTATAAACACAGGAAATTTATTGGTTGGAGTCAAGCCATACTTTTTACATTATGCATGGCGCTTTCTATAAATCTTCTCTATCAGAATTTCTATAACATTTGCCACCTTCCCGGTTTTTATTGGCTGGCCATAATCATCATTCTAATAGCAGGAGGTTTATATTATGGCCTGTTACCAAAATCATTTTTAAACTTTAATCTCAGGAATACAGGTTGGTTAAAAGCCTTTGTTATTGGTTTTGTATGGGCCTGCTGTGCTAACGTTTTGCCGCTAATTATGTTAAAAATCGAAACTGGAATTGGTTATCATGATTCAGTTTTGTGGACCTGGCTTTTCATCAAAAACTGGATGTTTTGTACCGTAAATGCAATTATTTTCGATATAAAAGATTATCCTACCGATGCCAATAAACATTTAAGAACCTTCGTGGTACGGTACGGTTTGCGAAAAACAATCTTTAATATTCTAATCCCTTTATTAATTATCGGATTGATATCTTTAGGCATATTTGCCGATTATAAAGGCTTCGGCTGGCCTCAGGTTTTCTGCAATGTATTGCCATTTCTTTTAACCATCTACATAGCCTACTCCATGCATAAACGTAAAAATATTCTGTATTATTTAATGGTAATTGACGGACTTATTTTTTTTAAAGCCATCTGCGGGATTATAGGGATGCAGTTTGTTAACTGAGCATAATTAAAATAACAAATGTTTAAGTTTGATTATAATAAGCCTGAAGTTTGTTAAATAACTACGATAAAATAGCCAATAGTTACGATTTCCTCAGCCGGTTGGTTTTTGGGAAATCGCAGGTTAATGCCCAGGTTCATCAATTAAAACATATCCCCCAAAGTAGTTCAATACTTATTGTTGGAGGTGGTACGGGCTGGATTTTAGATGAAATTGTGAAAATTCATCCCTCAGGTTTAAAAATAATTTATGTAGAGATATCCGCAAAAATGATTGCGCTTTCGAAGGCTAGAAACCTTCAGAATAATTCGATCGAATTTGTAAACATTGCAGTTGAAAATTTTGCTACAAGTACTTATTTCGATGTGATATTGACACCTTTTTTATTCGATAACTTTAATGAGCAAAAGGCCGGTCTTGTTTTTAACAAGCTAGACAAACAGTTAAATACACAAGGGATGTGGTTCTTAGTTGATTTTAGCTTAAATCATAAAAATGGCAAGTGGTGGAAATGGCTCATGCTTAAATCGATGTATCTCTTTTTTAAACTCGTCAGAATTGTAGAAGCGAGTACGCTTATTGATATGAATTCTTACTTTATAAATGCTAACTATAAGCTTGTAGCTGAAAATTTTTATTACGGTTCTTTTATAAAAGCGACAATATTCAAAAAATGACATCTATTTAATGCAACACTGATGCATTTGTAGTTTTATTTCTTTTTTTTTGTTTAAAAAATTGAATATGGATTATGATGTAATTATTATAGGCGGAAGTTATTCTGGTTTATCGGCTGCTTTGGCATTAGGGCGAGCATTGAGAAAAGTACTTATTGTAGATGCCGGTAAACCTTGCAACAGGCAAACGCCGCATTCGCACAATTTTTTAACGCACGATGGTGATAAACCTGCTGATATTTCAGCAGTGGCAAAGGCCGAAGTATTAAAATATCCAACGGTAAAATTTATTGATGGAACAGTAGATTCAGCAAAAAAAATAGCTCATGGTTTTAATATCAGCATCAATGGAGCCGAGGAATATTCATCAAGAAAATTACTAATTGCCTCGGGTTTAAAAGATGTTTTTCCTGATATAAATGGTTTTGCCGAGTGTTGGGGAATATCAGTAATTCATTGTCCGTATTGCCATGGATACGAGGTGAGAAATGAAAAAATTGCATTGCTTATGAATGGTGAGGACGCTTTTGAAATGGCTAAAACTTTAGACCACTGGAATAAGGATTTACTAATTTTAACCAATGGAAAGTCTCAACTAACACCAATACAAACTCAAAAGTTAGAATTTAAATCGATTGCGATAATTGAGGATGAAATTTCGACTTTGGAGCATACCAACGGGCGATTAAAAAATGTTGTGTTCAATAATGGCAGAAAATTAGCTTTGAAAGCCATCTATGCGAGAGCTGGAGTAGAGCAACACACAGACTTTGATATTCAGTTAGGATTTGAACTCACAGAATTTAATACAATAAAGGTTGATGGTGAGCAGCAAACAACCGCGATAGGAGTGTATGCAGCAGGAGATTGCACGACTTTAATGAGGTCGCTTTCGGTAATTACAGCGCAAGGAACACTTGCAGCTGTGATGATAAATAAAAAAATGATTTCCGAAGATTTTTGATCAATTAACGGAACTTAAAACAGTATTGCACCTGCAATAGTTGCGATAAACATTGCAGCCATAACAATTCTGTCGGCGTTAATCCATTGCGCTCTGGTTAAGGGAGTTGCAACTTTTTCTTCGGTTTGAGCTTTTTGCCTGGCAAGCTTGAAAACTGATGTGTCTAATTTAATAATCATCGGAAAATGTTTTTATAGGTTATTTTCCATAAAACAAAAGCCAAGCCAAAAGATTTAAAAAATGTTGAATTGTTGATAACTAGTATTTTTTTGTTAACTAATTGATATTTATATGATTCAGTTGTATTTCTGCTTCTTGCAATCAATAAAATGATGTATTGCAAATGAAACACTTTTAAAATTTTATCTGTATAGTAATCAAATTGTTAAGCTAAAAAGCTATTCTCTGGAATTTAGTTTACTATTCTTTTTACCATACCAGAAATAGATTGCCAAACCGATAACGAGCCAAACTCCAAGTCTTAACCATGTTTCCCATGGCAAAAAAGCCATCATAACTAAACAGACTAAGATACCAAGAATTGGAATTAGCGGAACAAATGGAACTTTGAAAGGTCGTTTTGCATCAGGGTCTGTTTTTCTGAGGATTAAAATTCCAACACAAACCATTAAAAAGGCTAATAAAGTGCCAATACTTGTCATTTCACCCACAACATTCATTGGTACGAATGCGGCAAACAAACCAATGAATATACAAAGCATGATATTGGATTTCCATGGTGTTTTGAATTTAGGATGAACATCAGAGAATATTTTCGGTAATAAGCCATCTTTACTAATAGAATAAAACATTCTCGATTGTGCCATTAAATCAATTAAAATAACCGAAGTGTAGCCTATTAAAATTGCCAAAATAATTGCCTGACTTAACCAGCCATAAGGTGTTTTTTCAATAGCGATGGCTACAGGTGCGCCGCTGTTCGCAAATTCCTTGTAGTTGGCCAAACCTGTCATTACGTGGCCAAACAAGCCAAACAAAACGGTACAAACTAATAATGAACCAATAATGCCTATTGGCAAATCTCTTGATGGATTTTTAGTTTCCTGAGCAGATGCTGCCACGGCATCGAAGCCGATAAAGACGAAAAAAACCAAACCTGCACCACGTAAAACTCCGCTCCAGCCAAAATGCCCAAATGTGCCCGTATTTTCAGGAATGTAAGGATGATAATTTGCAGGGTCGATATATTGCCAGCCCAAAGCGATGAAAACCAAAACTACTCCAACTTTTAAGAACACAATGATGCCGTTCACAATAGCTGAGCCTTTCGTCCCGCGTATTAAAATGGCTGTCATTAAAACCACAACCAAGGCTGCGGGTATGTTTACAATGCCGTTTACGGTAGAACCATCGGCAAGCTTTGCGGTTTCGAAAGGCGATAAAGTAAGCTGCGGAGGCAAATAAATACCTAAACTGGAAAGAAAGCGTGTTAGATATTGCGACCAGCTAATTGCAACAGTAGCACAACCTACAGAATATTCGAGCACTAAATCCCAGCCGATAATCCAGGCAAAAAGTTCGCCCATGGTTGCATAAGAATAATTGTAAGCACTGCCAGCCACAGGAATCATTGAGGCAAACTCCGCATAACATAATGCTGCAAAGCCACAACCTAAAGCCGCGATAACAAAAGATAAAGTTACGGCTGGACCTGAATGGTTAGCTGCGGCTAAGCCGGTTATCGAAAATAAACCGGCACCTAAGGTTAAGCCTACGCCAATCAAAATTAAATTTACAGGACCTAAAGTTCTTTTGAGCGTTCCTTCGCCGCTTTGATTTGCCTCAGCGACAATGCTGGCTATAGATTTTTTCATGAATAAGAATTAACTGGCTGCAAAATTATCAAAATATATTAAATCTACCTTGTTTGTATAGTTTTTGTTTCGCTAAATTGATTTAGCAGAATCGTCATTTGCAATGGAGGCGGGAATCGTAATGCACTTCATCAATTTTAGGCTGTGAATTCCTTGCAAAATCTTAATTACTTTAAACCCGATAAAGCTAAATAGCGCCCGATTTTCTTTTTTCAAATCGGGACTATGGGCGATAGCGGGACTGCTGAAATCGAAGAACTACTGCGCTTGCTTTTCAAAAAAAATAGGCTTATTGGCAAAAAGTTAAATCTTTTAAAAATTTTATTTAAAATTAATATGCTTATTATCAGATATTTATAAAATTTCTTCAAATTATTTTAGTACTATGTATTGCATAGTATTGTATAAAACATATATCTTTGTTTTATGATAGCAGAAAATACGCAAACACAAATGCGGAAGGGAATTCTGGAATACTGTGTTTTATCAATCATCGCAAGAGGAGAAATTTATGCCTCGGATATTATTGCTGAATTAAGGACAGCAAAACTTTTGGTGGTTGAGGGCACATTATATCCTTTATTAACAAGGCTTAAAAACAACGGTTTGTTAAGCTACAACTGGGTAGAGTCTACCTCAGGCCCGCCCCGAAAATATTACACTTTAACGGAAGATGGTAAAGGCATTTTATCGCAATTAGACCAAACCTGGCAGGAGCTGGCTTATGCTGTAGGTATTTCACAAAAAGGAGCCAATTCGTAAAAATTTTATAACCGCAAAGAAATGGAAAAGACCATCATCATAAATATAGGCAACACGATAATCCACATTGAGGAGCGTGCCTACGAGCTTTTGAAGGCTTATTTAAATGAAGTAAAACACTATTTTGCCAATCACGCCGATGATTTGGAAATAGTAACCGATATAGAAAACCGCATCGCTGAACTGTTAACCGAGCAATTGGAAGAACAGAAAAAACAGGTTGTCGATTCAGCTAATGTAAACTCTGTTATCGGCCAAATGGGTCGCGTTCAGGATTTTGATAATACTGATACTGAAGAAGAGCCTGTAATTAATACGGCTTATCAGGCTCAACCTGCAGATAAAAAATTATATCGCGATATGGATGAACGCGTAATTGCGGGTGTTTGTGCAGGTGTAGCGCATTACCTCGATTTCGATGTAAAATGGATTCGTTTGGCTGCCGTTTTAACTGTTTTTATTGGTGGAACAGGCATTTTAGTTTATGCTTTGCTTTGGATAATTATGCCAAAAGCAAAATCTCGAATTGAGAAAATGGAGATGAAAGGTGAGCCTGCAAATCTTCAGGGTTTTCAGAAAAACCTGGATGAGGAATTGCAAGCTGTTAGAGAACGTTTAACGGAAGCTAATAACCATGCAAGACCTTTATTTGCTCAATTCGGTAATTTTATTGGTGAGTTTTTCGAGTGGCTTGGTCGTTTTATTTCAGGAACGGGAAAAGTGATTTTTAAGATTATTGCTATCGTTATTGTAATCTTCGGCGTGCTGTTTTTGTTGAGTTTAATTGTTGGTGTAGCTGCCTTTCAAGGTTTTTGGGATGCCAGCATTTACGAGTATTTCCCTTTCTCAATTGTTAACGAAGGCAATCGCGGGGTAATTTTGTTCAGTGCTTTCATTGTATGTTTCATTCCGATTTTAGCATTGGTTTTATTTTCGATACGTGTTGCTTTTAGTAAGCAAGCTATAAATAAAACGCTTTCTTTTGCGCTGTTAATTATCTGGTTGGCAGGTGCTGCAACAGTTGGTTATCAGGCTGCAAAAATTTCTTCAGAATTTAAACAACATGCAGAACTAACACAGACTACGGAACTGAAAACGCTACCGACATACATCATCGATATTGATAAAAGCAAATATTTCACCAAAGAAGATAGTATCGCTTATCATATCAATGCCAATCAAAAAAATCAGATTGTGGTCGACGATTTTGAGGACGGACCGTTTGTTTCGCCGAATAATGTTCGCATCAATATTAATAAAAGCGAAAACGGTGTAACGCGTATCATCCAAAAATTCGAATCGCAAGGGAAAACTTTTCAAAGTGCCTTGCAAAACGCTCAGAACATCAGTTACAATTACATTTCAAAAGATGCTACGCTAACTTTTAATCCACGGTTTCAGTTAAGGAAAGGTACCATTTGGAGAAATCAGGAAGTGTGGATAAACCTCGAAGTGCCAGTTGGAACGAAGTTGATTATTAAACATGATTCTTACCGTTATGTTAATAATTACGGAACCTGGGATTGCGATGATAAAGAAAACGACTCAAATGATTACAGTACCTGGATAATGACCGAAGATGGTTTAAAATGTATGGCACAATTAAAAGAAGAGGCTATAACAAAGCAAAAACTCGAACAGGAATTGAATGATTTAAAAACACTTCAAAAAAAGAAAGATGTTGATTCAGTTTATCAGGATTCCGTATCGAACAGAATTAAGGAAGTTAAAGAGGCATTAGGTATCAATGTTGAAGAAAATAACAACGACTAAAAATCATCATTTCGACCGGGCCGGGAAATCTTTTTAAGGCTAACAAAGGCTAAAAGATTTCTTAATTCTACTAATCAGGATTAATGGCAAGTCGGGATGATTTAAAGAAAAAATCATGAAAATATTATTTACGCTAATTGCATGCCTAATGGTGTGTGGGGTTTCCTTTGCCCAAAAAACCGGTAAACTTTCGGGGAAAGTTGTTGATGAAAAAGGCCAGGCATTGCCATTTGCCGTAGTAAGAGTTTTAAGTTCTCCTGATACAATGGTAGTGAAAAGCGGTTCTACCAACGTTGAGGGAGAATTTATCTTCGACCAGCTGAAAACTGGAAATTATCAATTGCTAATTTCGATGATGGGCTTTAAGACCAAAAAGACGGTAGCATTTGCATTAAACAGCGATTTGAAAATGGAGAATATCACGGTTGAAAGCGATGCTAAACAGCTTAAAGAAGTTAGTGTTCAAGGTAGAAAGCCTTACATTGAGCACCAGATGGATAAAACCGTTTTAAATGTTGAGAATAGCATTGTTTCTTCGGGGAGTACCGCTCTTGAAGTTTTAGAAAAGGCACCAGGCGTGCAGGTAGACCGACAAAGTGACCAGATAAAGTTGAACAACAAATCGGGCGTAACGATTATGATTGACGGGAAAACCAACTTTTTATCAGGGGCGGATGTGACGACTTTGCTGAGCAACATGAACAGCGAACAAATCGCCACGATTGAGTTGATTACCAATCCGTCATCAAAATACGATGCATCGGGAAATGCAGGCATCATTAACATAAAATTAAAAAGAAACAAAGCCTTTGGTACAAACGGAACGGTATCGCTTAATGGCGGACAAGGAATTATGCCCGATTCGCCAACTGACTTGGTCCGGGCGGGAATCAATTTAAACTTAAATCACCGTGAAGGTAAATGGAATGTTTTTGGCAATGGCGCCGTAGCCAGAAAATCAAATTTTAATAATACGGTTGTAGACCGCACAACTTTTGCAAACGGTTTATCAAGTGCATTTAATCAAAATTTTGATAGAAAGAATAAGGGCGTTGGTTTCCAGGGTAAATTAGGCGCAGATTATTACGCTTCAGAAAAAACAGTTTTCGGTGTAATGGTAGATGCAAATACAGTAAATTCAAAACTTGATAATTTTAGCAATACGTTTATCCGCGAGGTACAATCGAATGTGGCCACCAATAATTCTGTGCTGCAAAATGCTTACTCAAAATCGCCGGCAAACAATTTAACGGCCAACTTTAATGTTAAGCACGATTTCGATAAAACAGGCAAAAACATCACTTTCGATGCCGATTACTCAAATTTTAATAACAAAAAAGATGAGGAATTCAACGCCAGGTATTTAAATCAAAGCGGGCAGCAAACCAATAACACCTTACTTAGAAATAATACCGATGCCAACATTGATATTTTCGCTGCGAAAACAGATTTAACGTTGCCGGTTAATAAAACAATGAAGTTTGAGGCGGGCTTAAAAAGTAGCTATGTAATTACGCATAACGATTTCCTTTCAGAGCAATTTCTATCGGGCGTTTGGCAGAATGATTTAGGTAAATCGAACAACTTTATTTACAAAGAAAACATCAATGCAGCTTATGTAAACTTTGGCAAAGAGTGGAAAGTTTGGCAAATTCAGTTGGGTTTAAGGGCCGAGCATACACACTCGAACGGAAATTCGGTTACGAGCAATAAGGAAGTCGATAGAAATTATCTTTCCTTGTTTCCAACAGCTTTTGTAAATCAGAAACTGAATGAAAATAATAACATCAGGTATTCTTACAGTCGCCGGGTTGACAGGCCTAATTACCAGCAACTAAATCCCTTTGCTTTTTACATGGATCCGTATGCGGTTGACCAGGGAAATCCTTACTTAAAACCTCAGTTTACTGATAATTTTGAAATCGGATACAGTTATAAGGAAGTTTCGTTTTCACTGAATTATTCGAACACCAAAGATTTGATTACACAGATTAGTCAGCAGGATGAAGTAACCCGAATTGTGAATGTAATCAGGCAGAATTTAGGTCGGGCGCAAAATTATTCGGCAAATTTATACTTCCCGGTAAAGGTTGCAAAATGGTGGAATATGCAGAACAACGTAAGTTTATATTACAATAAATTTAGCGATGGAAACCTGGAGGGTGCGGCTTATAGTGCAGGTAAGTTAGCGTACAATTTCAATACTTCGCAATCATTTGTTTTACCGAATAACTTTACGGTTGAAGTAAGTTTCTGGTACAACTCGCCAAAGGTTTATGGCGTAGAACAGACTACAATTCCGCAGTACGCTTTAAATGCAGGTATCCAAAAAAGTATGCTGAACAAGAAGCTAAAATTAAGATTGAACATGGATGATATCCTTTTAACAAATTACTGGAAAGGAGCGCTTGATTATCAAAATGTTAACCTTCGTGTTACCAATCATTACACCAGCAGACGGGCGAATTTCAGTATCAGCTATGGTTTTGGTAATCAGAATGTGAAATCGGCAAGAGCTAGAAACACAGCAACAGATGATATCAAAAGTAGAGCAGGAGGGTAGCCTGAAGAAATAGTATTATTTAATACATTAATTATAAAGAAATGAAAAAAATTATCTACGCCATTTTGCTCTTAACAATAACGTTAAGCTTTGGCTGTAATACAAACGAAAGTAATTTAAGCATTCGTGTGAAAGACACCGAAAATGCGTTTACTTATGATGCAGTATATCCTATAAGTAAAACCGAAAAACTAAAAGATTATATCGCCCAACAATTGAATAATGATTTACCAATGGACCAAAATATTGATACAGCTATTAATTGGGTTGATGGTGAAAAATTTAGTTTGAAAGCTTCTAAAGGCGTATTAAGCATTCAGTTTGATAAGCGAAACAGTTCGGTAACAGGTTATGTTAAAATTAAGAAGTTTACAGATGGAATTAGTGATGTACTTTCTGCCAAATAGCTTCTTGCTGTATTGATTATTAGGGTGATGTATTTATTTATATCACCCTTTTTATTTTATATTTGAGTGTAATATTTGACTTCTTAGCTCAGCTGGTAGAGCAACAGACTCTTAATCTGTGGGTCCAGGGTTCGAACCCCTGAGGGGTCACTGAAAACAAGGTCAAAAAACACTAAAATACTGTAAATCACATGATTAGTGTTTTTTCGAAAGGCTTAAAAGACCTAATCTGTGCATTAAATCACATATAAAAGGTGAGTCATTCGGTGAGTCATTTGAAATTTGAAAATGACTCACCGAATAGCTTGTAACTTTCTGGTAATCAAGTAGTTCAAATGATGAACATCTTGTCGTTTTTAGACTGTAAGGCTAACTTTGTTAACCTTAATTCAGTTATATGAAAACCAATTTCAGTCTGCTCTTTTATGTTAAGAGGCCAAAAAATCAACAAAAAAGAATTGTTCCTGTGTATGTCCGCATCACTGTTTCGGGACGGCGTTCGGAAACAACTACCGGTGTCAATTGTGATCTCGACCGTTGGAATCCTAGAACAGGTCGCCAGATCGGAAGCAAGGAGGATGTCAAAAACTTTAACGCATACCTCGATAATATTCAATCTGAAATCTACCTTGCTCATAAATCTCTTTCCGAAATGGCTGAAGAAATTACAGCAGAAAGTATTAAGTATAGGTGGTTGGGAACTGAAACGAATGGTCATACAATAATGGAAGCTGTTAAGCTTCATAATCAAAATATGGAAGCTTTAATCGGGAATGGTTATGCCGTTGGAACCCTCAAAAGATTTCAGGTATTGGAGCGTCATGTTTTGGCATTTCTTGAAAAGAAATATTGCTGCAAAGACATGAACATTAAGAAAATTAACCGTGCTTTTATAAATGACTTTGAATTCTTCCTGCGAACAGAAAATAAATGTTCTGGTAATACTGCTGCGAAATACATAAAGAACTTTGGGAAGATTCTCCGGATTACTTTGGCGTCAGGATGGATCGAAAAAGACCCAATGTTTGGATTTAAAATAAAGATGAAACCCGTCGAACGTCCTTTTTTGTCACACGAAGAGCTTAATAGCTTGGCCATAAAAAAATTTTCTAGTGATAGGCTTTCTCAAGTTAGGGATATTTTTCTTTTTTGTTGTCTTACTGGACTTGCATATTCAGACGTAGAAAAACTCAGCTTATCTAATATCCAGATAGGAATCGATGGTAGCAGCTGGATTTATACCAACAGGACAAAAACAGGTGTGCGCTCTGCTGTACCTTTACTAGCCTCGGCTGTTCTAATATTGGACAGATATAAAGATAACGCATATTGTTTAACTAAGGATAGGGTACTACCAGTATCAAGTAACCAGAAGATGAATGAGTATTTAAAGGAGATTGCAATTCTATGTGGAATTGATAAACACTTGAGCTCCCACATCGCAAGGCATACATTTGCAACAACGGTAACTTTACTTAATGGAGTTCCGATTGAAAGCGTTTCAAAAATGCTGGGACATACTAGTATTAAAACAACTCAAATATATGCCAAGGTCTTAGATATTAAGGTGAGCGCAGACATGGCATTATTGAGAGAAAAGTTTTCTTTTCTACAATAACCAAAGATTGCGTACCTCCTAACGAATGTTATTGTAATTCCTCTGTACCGACTATTAATCAGAGGGTCGCTGGTTCGAGTCCAGCATAGTAAGATGATAATTAATCAGTTAGCTCCGCTCCGTCCGAGCGGGGCTTTTTTAGTTGCACAAAGTTTGCACAGTTGATTTTTTATTGCAAAAATATCTAATCATGGTCATATAACTATTTAGAGTTTGCGACTTCCGTCGATGGAAAAGAAATTGCTATGGTATGTTTAAGAATTGTGGTAGTGCAAATTCTGAATTGCACGGATTATATCGCCGGTTGCGTAGAGTCGACCATACGTCGATCTAACTATTATACCGACTTCGAAGACACGATTCATCGAGTGGAGGCTTATTACGAAAAGTATGGCGACAAGGATTAAGAAAGAATCCTATAATTTCTTAATGAAAAAGTATCGGTGTGAGTATGACGGCGAACTCAAGAGATTACATGAAAGTTTTTCTATCGGTCTACTATTGCCGAATCCCAAGTATATATCAAGGACCAGTGTTCTTTTGGGTATTTGTTTTTTCTATCTTTAGGCACACTTTACCTTTTTTAAAATGAGCTCTAATATTAAAAACGAGTCACTAAAAATCCTGGAAACTATTCCAAATAGCTATTTGGTAGTTTCAGCTTCATTATTTATAATAACAGCCAGTAACAAGTTTTTGGAAGCTACGGGAACGACACGGGAGTTTTTAAGAGGTAAACACATTTTTGAAGCCTTTCCTGACAACCCCGATTTACCTGATGCAGATGGAATGAAAAATATCAATGCCTCACTTCAGGAAGTGCTTCGTACAAAGCAGCCTCATTTCATGGATATCCAAAGATATGATGTGCCTGACATGCGACATCCCGGTCAATTCATTACCAGATATTGGGAGCCTAGCCATACGCCTGTATTAAACGAGGCCGGGGAGATTGAATATATTATCCAACATGCCAATAATATTACCGAAAAGGTCTTACGCCTTTCAGAACTTGCGGAGAGCAGGAAGCTGGAGCTAAATGCGCTTAAAAAAATTGAACTGCTGAACCTTGAACTTGACGTACTGAGAATATCCGAGCTTGAACACTTTAAAAACGAGCGACATTTCAGAAGGTTGATGGATCTGGTACCGGCAAAGATCAGCAATGCTTTGCCAAGTGGTGAGGTTACTTACTTCAACAGGAACTGGTTGGAATATAGTGGGATGAGTTTCGAAAATTTGAGAGACTACGGCTACCATCAAATGATGCATCCCGACGAGATAGAATCCTTCATGGCTGGTCTGACGGAAGCCGCAAAGTCAGGCATACCGTTTGAGTCTGAAATGCGTTTTAAGGATTTGTCGGGGAATTATCGCTGGCACCTAAATATAGCTGCTCCAGTTATGAACGATGAAGGGGCGATGATCATGTGGGTGGGGTCAACAACTGATATACAAAAAATAAAAGACGAAGAGCAAAAGAAGAACGACTTCATCGGAATGGTAAGTCATGAACTTAAAACACCATTAACATCGTTAAAGGCTTATCTTCAGCTCATAGAATTCAATGCAATAAAGAATGATGATCAGATTACCACAAAAGCACTTGCGAAGTCACTTACCCAGATTAGTAAGATGACCAATATGATCAATGGTTTTATGAGTGTGTCTAGGCTAGAGAATTCCAAAATTATAGCCGAACCAAGTGTATTCGTAGTTTCGCAACTAATGAGCGAACTGGAAGAAGACTTTAAAAATACTACTACAAGCCACCTCATAATATTAAATTTTCGCGCGGAGGAAAAAATGATAAGGGCTGACAGAAACAGAATTGAGCAAGTACTAAAAAATCTAATTGGGAATGCTGTAAAATATTCGCCAAGAGGAGCTAAAATCGAATGCAATTATTTTTACACCGATAATGAGATTACTTTCTTGGTAAAAGATAACGGGGAGGGGATAGCGATAGAAGAGCAGAGCAAGATCTTCGAACGTTATTATAGAATAGAAAACAGTGTCAGCAAAACAACAGCGGGTTTTGGCATTGGACTTTATTTCTGTTCAGAGATTATAAACCGTCACAACGGCCGGATCTGGGTAGAAAGTGAAGTAGGAGAGGGTTCAACCTTTTGTTTCACAATTCCAACGGAACTTACTTCACAATAATGGTTGCACGCATGATAAGTTCTCAGTCTCGGATGTATCGAACCTACTACTAACGGTACAAAACTGCATCCCAAAGAAAAGGTAAGGCCCGGAGCCTATTAACCTATTTCTTATTGACCTATTGCTGTTAATCAGAGGCGCACAATAAAATTAAATACAGTAATTGATAAGTACATGCTTGATCGTTCCGTCCTTGCATTTAAGCCTGGCAGAATAATCATAAAGGGTTTCGTTATTAATCAGGCGATTGAGGATATCTGTTATTATTTCCGCGTCCGCATGAAAATCACTTATCGGATAGCCTATATATTCCTCTTTGTTATAGCCAAGAGCATCGAGCTCGGCCTGGTTGGCCCAGATGATCACGCCGTTCCCATCAACCCAGTGAAGTGGAATGGAAGCGTTTTCGAAAAAATCCGTGAGTTCATCAACCCTGTTTCTGAGTTCTTCGTTTTCCCTCTGATAAACCAAAAGCTTTTCCTCAAGTTCAATTGTATTTTCCATGCCGATAGCACTGTAATATTAAACTTTTAAATCTTTGTGAAGATAACAATTAAAATTTACTTATTCCTTTGATACTACCGCGGTCGACAATCATGCTACTGGTAGACCATACGTTTTTGTAAATTCAACTTAATGAGAATTTTAAACCGTCAGCACTCTGTTTTCCTAGCCCGTTATTGGAAGAAACGTAATATTCTGGAAAAGACAAGGGCAGCGGATCATAGATGTCAAGCAATTGATCCAGCTCTTCGCATATGGCAGAGCATGTTCAAATATCGAAAAATATGTAAGCGTGTTTCTTGAGATAGTCTGATAGAATAGAACCTTTCGTGTCAGTTAAGATCATACCACTTTGGCAGTTCGACATACTCTTCGCTCCATTCAATATTTCCTTTCCCATTTAATATTCCGGTAGAAGATATTCGATCTCGGGCATTTTCTCCGCAACGTGTTTCTTAAAGTCAAATACGTCAATGCTGAGATAATGGTGGAGACGCTCCCGGTCAGCTCCGTCTTTTGATAGCATAATTAAAACTTGTTCTCCCCTTTGTGAGGTGATAACAAGGCTTCCGAAGATTTTCATTTTGAAATAATTAAGGTGTTTCCTTTTTTTCTAAGGTAGCCTACAAGGTAAGCGTCAGATGCTGACCACCATTGGTAATAGACTCGATATGGCCCTCTGGCGTTCTTTTGAAGCTAAGTTTTGATCCGTCTTTCAGGGTAAGCCGGAAGTCTGATGTTTTGATCTGACCGTCCCCAATTACCCTCAGCCGGCAAAGTATACGGGAATCTCCGGCGATCAGAAAGTCAACTTTTCGTGTCCCGTCTTTACGGACAAAATCTAGCGGAAAATCGCAGTACAAGATGAGGCCATCTGTTAATCTGTGGTAATGGCGCGGCAGAATGCCAAATGCATTTCCTGCCCCGTAGACCTCCTGACCAACCTCCCCGTTTTTTTCCCATCCATCGTGTAAATCTTCCAGCGCCACCCAGAGTTTTCTGTCTACTTCACCGACTTTCACCTTTTCTGACAATGAATCTTCAGGTAGCATGGGCGGATAATAGAACGGAGCCCGGTCTACAAGATGTCGGACGTATTCGCAAATGAGGGTTCGGATGGAGGGTAGTATTCCTACGCCCCTAGAGTGTTGGAGGTAATCGTGAAACGCACAGAACACTTCCTGTTCTTCATATGCCGCGGTATAAGGTGCATCCGATAAGGGGAACAGGGCAAAAAATGACGGAAATCCCTTTCCATAACCATATTGACAGTCCCATAGCTGGACGTTCTGAAAGATACTTGCAAGGCATAGATTGGAAAGTTCGAGGTAAATTTTCTTTCCCGTCAGTTTAAATAAACGCAGTAATGCACCTGCGGAAAAGGCTGTATTGTTGGCCTGGTAAAATAGCTTAAAGCCTTTTCCCTTAAGTGTTCTCGCTGCTTTTTCAGCCTCTGCCAGATATTTTTTCTCATCCGTAAGCTCATAGGCCTGTATCAATATATGGGCATAAAGCCCGGCAACATCTTGCTGCCCGCCTTCGCCCTCTTTGGTTTCGGCCTTGACCACCTCGAGGCTGTCCATCTTATAAAACACGGGCCAGTTGTAGCGGAAATGCCTGGCGACTTTCATCGCATAGGGAAGTGAATCCAGAAACAGTTTTTCCGCTTTCTTATCGCCCAGCAGGGCCAGTCGAGAAAGATTCAGAAGCGGATGGTGCAGGTACCAGGAGTCCATGATGTTCGGCTTTTTCTGTTCTTCTTCTCCCTTGAGCTTGCCTTGCGCAGCGGGAAGCCAGCGTACAATGGTTTTTAATTTTTCATCATAAAATTCCCCCAGGCCAGCCTTTATTTTTTCAGTAACCGGAAGTTTCCGGCCTCCCCATCTGGTAAAATCGATCAGTGGAAGGAGTACGGCAAGCTGTACCATGATTTCCGGCGGCGTGTCGTAGTCTGATACATAGGCATTGAAGTAGTGTTTTCCCTCGACCTGGCACCAGCAACCAGGAGATTCGGTAAGGTCATGCAGTCCTTTTTCCAGAATATCCGGCCAGTGTACATAGTTAGTGTCACGGGGAGGAATCTCGATATACACCGAGGCAAGCATATTTAGGTACTGATCGGTAAGTTCAGACTCAGTTTCGGGTGTCCTTTCGTCAAACGCGATTAAGGCATCAGTGATCGTATATTGGATTTTCTTTTTTAACGGATAATCAACGGTAGGGGGAAGAGAAAACCCGATCTCGGGCCAGCTTCCGCCAACGGTCTCTGCAGCCGATGTCCGGGTATCCTGGTTATAGCGCTGAAGATTGGTCAGGTTCTGAAAATAAAATACGCTGCCCTTGTTCTTCTTTTCCAGTGAGAAATGCACAATGCCCGAACGGGTTCCCACCTGCTTCACATGTACGGTGCCCATCGCCTTATCCTGATTTTTGTTTTCGGGAAAAATAATATCCCTTGGCCAGAAGGGAATGTGCATATCCGTTTCCGGCACAAAAAACGTTGTAAACTTGAGAATCGGATATTCTTTGGCTATGATTTCTATCCTCGTTTTGAAGGTGCCTAATATGGAACGCATGGATATATCGATTCCTTCAACGGTTAGTTTTTTTCTCACTACCTTAAGCTTTCCCTCTGGTGAATAAGCTGCTCGGAAGGCCACATCCCCATTAGGCCACTCAGCACGTATGTAAAGGGCAGACGGCGAACCGTATACCGAAAAACTGTATAAGCCGATCGATTTGCTAATTAGCAGTGGCAGATTATCATTGGAAAGCTCAGCAGATGCAGCCGCTTGCCATGGCGAAATTCCGTTCATATTTTAATATCTGGTATAGAATGAAAACACATCCGCTGGAGAAATGGTTTAATCTTTTTTTGTTTACAACAGCCATTGTACAGTAAAACATTAGCAGTTCAGCCGGTGTTTAAGATTTATGAAAGACCTCGCCAAAAGATTTCCTTCCAATCCGATCTTATTGCCAAAAGATATCGCGCCCAGTGACAGCTCCCTTCAGGTGATCTGCCTGCTCAATCCGGGCGTTTTCCGTTTTGATGGCAAGATCTGGCTGTTGGTCAGGGTAGCAGAAAGCAAGGCGCAGAAAGAAGGGTTTGTATTTTTTCCCGTTATCAGCGAATTTGGGAAGCTCGAAGTTCTGGAAGTCGATATAAACGACCCCGACCTGATTTCCACCGATGCTCGGGTGATGAATTACCGTGGATTGGACTATCTGACCACGGTCTCGCATTTGAGGTTCCTGAGTAGCGAGGACGGCATCCATTTCACCCAGAGCGATGAATATCCGCCGCTTTTTGGGATGGGGGAACTCGAGCGTTTCGGCATCGAAGACTGCAGGGTCAGCAAAATAGACGGCGTATTTTATCTGACCTATACGGCAGTTTCCGCATCAGGGGTGGGCGTGGGACTTCGGACAACGACAGACTGGAGGAATTTTTCCCTTCCAAAGATGATCCTTCCTCCCCACAACAAGGACTGCGCGATGTTCGATAGAAAAATCGATGGAAAGTTTTTTGCGCTCCACCGTCCGAGCTCGAAAGAGATCGGCGGTAATTTTATATGGCTGTGCGATTCGATCGACGGGGAACGGTGGGGAAACCATAAATGCATCATCAGGACCAGGGGCGGCATGTGGGACAGTGGCAGGGTCGGGGCTGGTGCCGCTCCAATATGGACCGATAGCGGGTGGCTTGCGATTTATCACGGAGCGGATGAAAAAAATCGGTACTGTCTGGGCGCATTCCTGCTGGATCTGCAAAATCCTGCGATTGTTCTGGGAAGGACAGTGGATCCCATTATGGTTCCTAGCGAAACGTATGAGCTAAGCGGTTTTTTCGGTGAGGTGGTTTTCACCAACGGACACATCGTTGAGGGAGACAAACTTATAATCTATTACGGTGCCGCAGACGAATTTGTATGCGGCGCAGTGTTATCCATTGCCAGAGTTCTGGAGCAAACAATTTCAGTTAAATAATTTACAGCAATTAATTGACCTTTTCTTTATACATCTGAAGTTTACGGCTGAGGATGCGTCTAGCTTCATGGATTCTGGTCTTTACCGTGCCTAGCGGAATCGAAAGTTCAGCTGCGATCTCCTCGTATTTATAGCCCTCCACATATCTGACGAACGGCACACGGTACTGCTCGGCTAGGTTTAAAAGCGCCCCTTGTATATCGCCCAGCACAAAGGCGCCTTCCGCTGTATTTTTTGTTGAGCTTGTACTGAGCTGAACAGAGCTGAGTTCCTCCGACTGGGTAATAAGTTCGCCCGTCCTGCTTAATTTTCTGTAATTGTTTATAAATGTATTTCTCATGATGGTATAAAGCCAGCCTTTCAGGTTAGTGCCGTCCTGATACCTATCCATATATCTGAAGGCTTTCATCATGGTGTCTTGGATGAGATCGTTTGCATCATCCTCATCTCTGGTAAATTTTAACGCAAAGGATCTGAGCGAGCTGTCGTAATCGCTGATCAGGGCAGTGAACTGGTTCGTAGTCATAATTTTTCGTTTTAGGGATGTAATTTTCAGACAGCAAGAACAATACCAAACCAAAGGATAGATCATAGCCCCTACAAAAGTGACATGAAAATTTGTAGAAAAACAAAACCAAAGCCAGCCCTCCTCGGTTGTCAAAAAAGATGGTTAAAATGTGAAATGAATCCATGCCATATGATTGCAAAACAGAGACAAGATTGGTATTTCAGCTTTTTAAAGCTTATAGACACCAGGTGAATGTTAAGGTACATACATGAATAAAGACGACATCAAGCTATCCGATATTCAAAGAATCCTCTTTGGCGAGGCGCCAATAGAGTTTCTGGTGGAGACCTTCGTTCGCACTTTTCTGATCTATGCTTTTTTACTACTTATTATAAAATGGCTGGGCAAGAGGATGAGCGGACAGTTATCAATAAATGAGATGGCGGTCATGCTGGTTCTCGGGGCTATTGTCTCGGTACCGATGCAGGTACCGGGAAGCGGTCTGGCGCAGGGCATCTTGCTGCTGATATGTACGCTGAGTTTCCAGCGCGGGATGAGCTGGATGGGTTTTCACAGCAAACATTTTGAGGAGGCAACGATGGGCAAGACAATAATGCTCGTGCGCGACGGCCGGTTTGAGTTGGAGGTTATGGAAGAAAACCACATCACCCGCCAGCTTATCTTTTCTGAGCTGAGGAGTAACGGGGTTTCCTCCCTTGGACAGCTGGAGAGGCTTTACCTTGAGGCCTCCGGTATTTTTAGCCCCTACGAGCTAGGCAACCCTGTTCCCGGTCTTTCATTATATCCACCCAATGATGGCGGACTTTTTAATGAACAGAAAAAAGTCGACCATTTGATCACCTGTAAAAATTGCGGTCATGTCCAGCATCAGAGTGAGATCGGGGTTTGCGGAAACTGTGGCAAAAATGAATGGAGTAAAGCAGTTAAATAATGAAAAAAGAAGACATCCACCTAACTGACTGGTTGAGGATACTCATTGGCGATCTGCCGCCGCTCTTTTATGTTGAGCTCCTTATCCGGGTTAGCTTTATTTTCTTTATCCTTATTAGTTCCATGCGGCTTATGGGCAAGCGTATGTCCGCACAGATATCCCGAAACGAAATGGCCGCCTTGGTTTCTCTCGCTGCCGCGATAGGTGTACCGTTGCAGTCCCCCGATCGAGGACTGCTCCCCGCAGTCGTCATTTCGGCAGTGGTCGTCCTTGTCCAGCGCTGGATAGCATCGAGAACCTTTGCGGACCAAAAGCGCGAAAAATCTTTCCAAGGGGACATTAGTATTCTGATCAGCGAGGGAGTGTTGGATATGGAAACTATGCTCGAGGTGAGGATGACTCGCGAGCGCTTTTTGGCACAGGCCCGTTCCCAAGGGATCCGGCACCTTGGAGAAGTGAAGCGCATGTACCTTGAGGCTAACGGAAGCTTCACGCTGATCAAACAGCGAAGTCCGTCCCACGGTCTGAGCGTTATCCCGAAATGGGATCTTGAAATGCTTGAACGCGAAAACCGGGCATCTGATCTTGGATGCGGGAATTGCGGGCTGCCAAAACAAAGCGACAATCAAGGAACATGTACGAATTGTGGTGGCGAAAAGTTTGAAAGGCTATCTGTTTCGTAAAGCGATCAAAAGCGCGATTGGACATACACTGACTCTATAATACGCCAAAAGTATTCCGGCTTTAACGGGTGATCTGATTAAGTGCCCGTAATTAAGAGATTGTTACAACTTAAAAAAACCTGTCTATGGAAAATAATTATTCTATAACACCGGGGAAATCCTTTCCCCTTGGCGCTACATGGAAAGAGAACGGAACCAATTTTTCGATCTTCGCGGAAAACGCAGACCGGGTAGAGCTATGCCTTTACAACGATGCCGGAGACGAAACCGCCCGTATCGAGCTTACCGATCGCGATCACCATATCTTTCACTGTTTTGTATCCGAGGTGTCCCCCGGCCAGCTATATGGATATAGGGTATACGGTCAATATCTGCCACAGGAGGGAAAGCGTTTCAATCCAAACAAGCTATTGCTAGACCCGTATGCAAAGTCTATCTGCGGTGAGGTAAAATGGAACCCCGCCATCTTCGGATATGAACAAGGCACCGACGATGGTGATCTTGGTTTTTCAAAGGCCGAAAATGCTCCATATGTCCCGAAATCGGTAGTTGTAGATCCATCTTATAACTGGGAAGGGGACACCGCGCCGGATATCTCCTATCATCATACCATTATATATGAACTCCATGTTAAGGGGTTCACCCGGCTAAATGCCCTTATTCCTGAACACCTTCGCGGAACCTTTGCAGGCTTAGCCCATCCCGAAAGTATCCGATACCTGAAATCACTTGGCGTTACAGCCGTTGAACTTATGCCCGTCCACCAGTTTATCTCCGATGGTCATCTGGAAGAAAAAGGACTCCACAATTATTGGGGCTACAATACCATTGGATTTTTTGCCCCGCATGGACAATACAGTGCCTCGGGGGACCAAGGCGGACAAGTGAGGGAGTTCAAGGACATGGTAAAAGAGCTTCATCGAAATGGCCTGGAGGTTATACTTGATGTTGTCTATAACCACACTGCTGAGGGCAATCATTTTGGCCCAACTCTTTGTTTCAAGGGCATCGATAACGAAAGCTATTACCGTTTGGAAGAAAAAAGTAAGCGCTACTACACGGATTACACCGGTACCGGAAATACCCTGAATACCCGCATGCCTGCCGTTCTCAGGTTTATTATGGACAGCCTTCGATATTGGGTAACTGAGATGCATGTGGACGGTTTCCGCTTTGACCTCGCATCCACTCTGGCCAGGGGCCTTCTCGAGGTAGACAGACTTGGAGCTTTTTTCGATATCATACATCAGGATCCGGTGATTTCGCAGGTAAAGCTTATTGCGGAGCCTTGGGATGTGGGCGAGGACGGATATCAGGTTGGCAAGTTCCCTGCAGGGTGGGCGGAGTGGAACGGTAAGTATCGGGATACGATGCGCAGGTTTTGGAAGGGAGATGGGGGAATGCTCGGTGAATTTGCCCAGCGCTTTATGGGGAGCCCGGACCTTTATATGCAGGACTATAGAAGGCCGACCGCGAGCATCAATTTTATCGCCGCACATGATGGCTTTACGCTAAACGACCTGGTGAGTTATAACCAAAAGCACAATGAAAACAATATGGATAACAATACCGATGGGGAACAGGATAACGATTCCTGGAATTGTGGTGCGGAAGGCGATACGGATAGCGATGACATCAATTATCTTCGCGCGAAACAGAAGCGCAATTTTCTGGCTACCTTGCTACTCTCTCAGGGCGTACCTATGATCAGCTCGGGAGATGAAACCGGCAGGACCCAAAGGGGAAACAACAATGCCTATTGCCAGGACAACGAAGTTTCCTGGGTAGACTGGACATCGATGGACAACGAACTATTGGAATTCACAAAACAGGTCATCAAGCTGCGCCAGCAGCATCCCAGTTTGCGCAGGCGTGAATGGATAGTGGGTGACCGGGTGGATTCTGACGGACTGCTGGACGTGGCCTGGTTTTCAGCTCAAGGTGAATTTATGGAAGAACAAAGATGGAGGGATGAGGAAAACCGCTGTGTGGGTATTTTTCTTCATGGTGAGGGGATTCAGGGAACCGATGAAGAGGGAAAAGAAATTTCGGATTGCCACTTCTTTTTGATATTTAATGCCGGATATTCAGATATTGATTTCAAACTCCCTGAAAGTAAGTTCAGTAAGGAATGGAGAAAAATACTCTCGACAGGCACCCGGGCGCACCTAATGGATGTTTATTCGAGCGGGGCAAATATTAACGTTGAAAATCGAAGCGTCGTTTTGTTCCGGGCAGCTTTTTAAGCTGCCCCGAAAATATCAAAGCAGTCCGAGAAGCCCGTTCTTTGGCACAATCCTGTTAAGCTCTCTTATATCGCCTATTACTGGCGCTGGCTTGGATTTTGTATTTTCCGGGATGATGCTGATCGACCTTGGCGACATTTTCGCAACCTGACCGCTGTTCCTACGATGATAAATACCGTCGTTAGTTTTGGACCTTACTATTTGTAGAAAGCCCTTTTCGTTCACTACTCTTTCTGACAATCTTTCCATCTTTTTCAGTTTTAAATAGAAACATTTAAAATGCTTGCTTGGTTTTGTTTTCTTTGGTTTTTGCCACGTAGCTATCTTGTGCATCTGATTTATGGAAAACAAATAGCGCAACTTCCGGTTTTGAAAATAAAGGCGAGGCGTTAAAATCTGAGAACATATGATCGTGAATTACACCCAAAATGGCTGGCAGGTAATTACCCAGCGGTCGCACGGACTTCTTGCTGCGCAGATCTGTGCGATGTGGAACCATTCTGAACGACCAGTGCGCTGGGTAGATACCCTGATCGCAACTGCTGAACACGATGATGTATTCAATGAACTGGAAACCGGACCGCTGGTCAATCCAACAGGAGGACCAGTCGATTTCAAGATGAATGTCTTCGATCAAAGCCTTTCCCAGGAGCTCATCGGGCGTGCTGAGATGAAGGGTAGCTTCATTGCGCTCCTGATCTTCCGGCACATTGCCTTTACCCACGGAGGAGAACCCCGTGCAAAACCATTTCTTTCCAAGCTCAAAAAAAAGGAAAGTGGTTGGCTAAAAATAACAGGAGTTTCCAAAAAGGAAGTAGATTCCGCCTATGAGCTACTGGAGTTCTGCGATGCGCTATCCCTTTTGATCTGCCAGGACCGCGTTCCCCCGCAGGGAAGAAAGGTAGAGATCAGCACCGGGCCGACCGGAAAAGTGTACGCGCTCTATTGCAGCGAAGGATGTCTTACCGTGTCCCCCTGGCCGTTCGAGAACGATACTTTTACGGTTGTCTATGAGTTGCGGCAATTGCGCTGGCTAACCTATAAGGACGATGCAGACTTCCGGAATGCCATGAAAAAAGCGAAACCAATCCAGATACTGCTTAAATTCAAAAAACAATAGTTCGCCCAAGTTAAACTTTTCTGTATGGTGAGTGTTTAAAAGAAAACTAGCCGAATGAGAAACTATTTTATATGTGCCGTTTTCTGTTTATTCGGCCTTAATGCACTTGGGCAAAACAAGTATTCCTACTCCGTTTTCAAGCCTGTGCCACGGGATAGCTTGCGGGAAATGGAAACCGACCGGCCAGATGTAAGTGAAAGTCCCAAGACCGTAGACGCAGGTCATTTCCAGATTGAGACTGATCTGTTCCGTTTTCAACGGCAAAAAAAGGAACAGGGGAGAACAGATGAGTATCTTTTTAATCAGATGAATATCAAGCTGGGACTGACCAGATCAACAGCCATCCAGTTGAATTTTGGAAGCTATGCGGTTAACAAAGATTTTGACAATGAGGGGCAGGTGCAAAGAAGCAGTGGATTTGGCGATCTTACCCTGCGGGTGAAACAAAACCTGCTGGGAAACGATAGGGGAATGTTTGCTGTCGCCGTGCTGCCTTACCTCAAGTTTCCGACTTCCAGGGCAGAGGTACAAAGGGAATATGAGGGCGGAATCATCATTCCCCTGAGCTTCAAAGTCGGCGATGAATGGAAGCTGGGCATGCAGGTGGAGGCGGATCGGCTGAAGGATGATGAAGGTAGGGGGCACCACAATGAGCTCCTGCAAACATTAACCCTTTCCCATTCCCTTAACAAGAAACTGGAGGCTATTCTCGAAACCTATTACACTTATGAAATCAAGGCAGCGCACTTCGAAAATTTTTTGAATGCTTCCCTGCAGGTTGAACTGGCTAGGGATATACTTTTAGATGGCGGACTGAACTATGGCCTCCAGCATGAGGCGCGGAAAAGTTACTTCGTCGGGCTGTCCATCCGGCTTTAACCTTACAAAACCAGCAATGATCATGGAAAATAAAAATAAAAACGAAAATCAATTTGCGGGGGATTCTGCACCTGAAATCGATGAGGCTGCAAGACGGCTCAACGAACAAATTCTTTGGGAAAACGCAGTCAACGGATCCTATAAGGAAGAAGAGGATGCAAACCAGGATGGACCCTCTGGTGGTCAATAGGTAACATGTTCTGTTAAACTGTAGGGCCTGCGGTTTTTTCATTTGACCGCAGGCCTTGCTCTGAAAATAATCGAGTGATTATTTACGCTTTATCATTTTGCAATTTCATCTCCGGAGATATTGACTCTCCCAAGTGCTTCCCTTGGAGGACCTGTGATCACGCATCCATCTGTAGCAAACCGCCCGCCATGGCATGGGCAGTCCCAGCTCTTCTCGCTTGGGTTCCAGTTGACGATACAGCCCGCATGCGTGCATACGGGGTCAAGTGCGGTAACCTTTCCATTGCTATCCTTATAAAGCGCCAGCTTCTTGCCATCAAATGAGGCAATTTTCCCCTCGCCATTCGCTAAACCGTTGAGCGTATCCAGTACCGCTCCGCCAAATCTGTCGGCTATGAAATGATAAGCGACATCTGCATTTTCTTTCACAAATTCGCTGAACCCTGAGACAGGCTTTATTCTCGAGGGCGAAAGGACTTTCGCTAGTGCATGTTCCTTTTTTAAAATCAGGCTAGTGATAATTTCTCCCGACAAGCTTCCGAAGATCATGCCATTTCCATTGAAACCAGTTGCGACGTAGGTGCAATCATCCATTCCAGGCATTTGGCCAATATAGGGAAGACCGTCTACCGGAACGTAGTATTGAGAGGACCAGCGGAATTTTATTTCAGTGATCTCAAAAATTTCCCTCGCATATTTTTCCAGATCTGTAAAGGCTTGCTCTGGATCATCGTGGCCCGTCTTATGGTCGGCGCCGCCTACCAGTAAATAGTTTTTCCCGTCTATCTCATGGCTCCTGAAATAGTGGTAAGGTTCCTGCATATCATAGGAGAGGCATTTTGGATAATTTCCGTCTTTAAGTTCAGCTGCAATCACATAACTTCGGTATGGTGCATTGCGAAGGGACAGGATGTTGACTCCTGGTGGAATGTGGGTAGCCCAAACCAAGTTCTTTGCCTTGATTTCTCCATTATCGTGAACCGCATGGTGGATTCCGTCTCTGAATTCTGTAGAAGTTACCATGATCCCTTCGGAGATCTTTCCGCCAAGTTTTGTAAATCCATCAGCAAGACCGGCAATGTATTTTAGTGGATGAAACTGCGCCTGTTCCTTAAACCGAAGGGAATGCTGGAAATCAATGGGAAGGCCGTTTTCAGTAGATTCAGAGACAGCGGTTCCCGCCGCCTGAGCAGAAGTGAGTATTTCACGGAGCTGCCGGGTTTCGTCCTCATTCTGTGAAAAAAGGTAGCCGTCCTTAAATTCAAAATCCGCATCTATTTGAAGTTCATCTATGTTGGCCTTGATCTTTTCTATCATCCTCTTGGAAGCATCGGCCAGCATCCTGGAAACATCCTGTCCAAAGTCGCTGTCGATTTCTGGATAGGTGGCATCCAGAAAGGTATTCAGGTGAGCGCTTGTTCCCCCGGTAGTTCCAAAGCCAAGATTGTGGGACTCGGCGAGTATGCATTTTTTTCCTTCTCGTTGAAGGTCAAGCGCCGTAGTCAGCCCGGTAATGCCGCCGCCGATAATCAGCACATCGTAGATCTCATTAGCATCGTTTATGCTAGTGGACAACACTTTTTTGCCTGCCTGCCATAGGCTTATATTTTTTCCGTCGCGGGGGTTTATCGTATTATCTTCCATATGTTCCAATAAAGAAAGTCTTTCAGAGTCTTAAGCGATTCCTTTACTTGCTGAGAACTGTTGATTCAAAAGTTCAAGCGCCTGTTCATTTCCCTGCATCGCTGCAAGGTCAGCCGCGCTCTGTCCCCGGATATCGGTGAGGCTGGGATCTGCTCCGCTTCGAAGCAGCAACTCAAATACTTCATTGCGTCCAAACATTGCAGCGAACATCAGGGCCGTTCCGCCGTTTCCATGCTGGAGGTCCAGGTTGGCATGGCGGGAAATCAATAGTTCCACGATTGGAAGGTAGCCCTTGAAGCTTGCGCCCATCAATGCTGTGTTTCCGCCTCTATCCCCCTCATCGATATTTGCTCCGCTGTCAAGTAAAAGCCTGGCCGTTTCTAACCTGTTATTATAACAGGCGATGATGAGCGGGGTGTAACCTTTTTCGTCCCGAAAGTTTAGGTCGGCTCCTCTTTTGATGAGCTCCCTGATTACTTCGTTTTCGCCCTGCCTGGTAGCCGGGATAATGAGCTGGTCAATATTTTCCATAAGTTTTTGTTCTGTGAGCCTAGATTATAGTCCTGGATAACATGATGTTTTTTTATAAATGCCCGGATTGAAAAAGGCTCCCTTAAGGAGCCCATTGATTATTCTGAAACGGCCTGTGCATTAACTGCTCCGACCGCAATTTCGGTCAGGGCTACATCAGTTGCCTTTTCGTTTTCAAGTGTCTGGCTAAGCAGGTCGGCTATGTCATCGCGGCCCATGTTCTGCGCAAACACCCTCAACGTGCCATAGGTTGCGATCTCGTAATGTTCGACCTTCTGCGCGGCGAGGATAAGTCCGGCATCGCGGATCATGGTACCTTTATCGGTATCAGAAATAATTCCGTCTGCCTCTTCGAGTAGTCCCTCCATCGCATCGCATTTCTTGGCGGTGGCTTTCTCTTCTAAAAGTTCGAATACCTGCTCAAGGGTCGTAATGTGCTGCTCGGTCTCTGCGGTGTGTTTGTCAAATGCCGCAGCAAGTTCGGGGCTGGTAGCAGCTTTTTTCATCTTAGGAAGTGCCTTTGCGAGATGTTTTTCTGCCCAGTAAATATCCTTAAGCTCATCTACAAAGAATTCATGGAATTCTGTATCCTCAATCTTACCCGCTTTTGGAGCTGCTTTTTTTGCCGCTGGTTTCACGGCTGTTTTTGTAGTTGCCATATTGTTTAATTTTTCTAAAGGTATATATGCAATAACCCTTTGGTCTGCAGTTTGGTTTTGAATTTTTTAACTTTTGAATATCACTCTTACCTGGAAGCAAAATGCCAAACATTGTCTATTTACCTGTCTCCATGTCCGGCGCATCAACGGGCTTGGATTCGGGAGAGCCCTTCTGCCTTAAGAATATGGTGAGAACGACGATCGAGGCTACCGAGAGAAACTCGCTCTGCCAGTTCTGAAAGGTTTCAAACCAGAAGTTTGCCTCACCTAAATACTCTAACATACTTTCTACAGGTTTCCCCTTTAGTGCAAGCTCTACGTTGTTATCCTGCCAGCTTCCGTAAAAATGCAGTCCCCAGCTCACCAGGAACAGGATTCCAAATGCAATCGAAAGTGAATGGCTATAAAGTTTCAGCGCCAGCCCGCCTTTTCTCACTGGCCATGGGGCCTGGGCGGAAGGTGTTGGCTCGCGGTTCACCTCTTCAGGCTCATCGAGTTTTTTGGACTCCGCAGAGCCGATCTGGCGAAGCGAAATAGTTAGTAGCACATATAGGGCCATCTGCAAAAACTCGCTTTCGAAATTCTCGAAAGTAGCTGATATGAAATGCCCGCTGCAAAGGTAAGTACCCAGGTCAAGGGCTTTTGCGCCAAGATCCTGAAGTTCAGAATTATGTTCGTTCCAACCAGTTATTGCCTGTGCTAACAGAGTTATAAGAAAGATGCTTATGAAAAACACCGATAGCCCGTTTCGGTATAGCCATGTTTTTTTTGGATATTTTTTTTTTGTTGCCATCATGGTTGTTCGTTAAGGTTTAGGTGTTGTACCATCAGAACGGCTGTCCGTTCTATAGTTTGGGATACAATTTTCTCCCGGTTCCCGGAAAAATTCACCCGCTCGGAAAATAGGTGCATGCCACCTTTGAGCGCATAGATGAACATCGTGCCCACTGGTTTTTCTTCCGTTTCGCTGCCCCCTGGGCAGGTCAGCCCGGTTATGCCGATATGGATATCGGAGGGGATCAGACGGCCCAGACCCTCGGTAATCGCTTTGGTAACCTCCATTGATTCCGGCGTAAATTTTTCGATCAGATCATGCCCGACTTTTAAAAGATTTTCCTTGATACAGGCATCATAGCAGGCTATGCCCCCCTTAAGGAAATCCCCGGCATCATCAATCAGTGAAAATTCCGCGCTAAGCCGGCCAGCTGTAGCGCTTTCCGCAAAGGCCAGGGTCAGCCTGCTTTCAACAAGCAGACGGCCGACCTGTTTTAATGTATCGCTAACCATAACTGCAATTTTTATTATAAAAATAGATTGCTCTATAAACATCAATTTCCGGTTTCTGGTTTTGCCAGGCTTTTGATATTTGGCATGTCCTCATCTGGAATCTTTTCAGCTCAAAACTCCGAATTCAAAATTTCGGGAATCTTAAAACCATTTCCGCTTATACAGGGTTATGTATTAACCAAATAAAAAAAACAAGTTATTGACCTATTACTTTATATCATGGAAACTAGTTCAAAAACCCAAAAGCTCAAAACTGGCTTATCCAAACCGACTGAATTGCCTGAGGACACAGATTATCGGGGCATCGCTGGAAGCGCCAGCCTAAACGCAACATCACCTGAAGCGCATAGTGATTCCACCGAAGATGGAGTTACATCCGATGAAACAGGTGAAAATAATCCCCTTGTCCGCGGCATTTAACATTATTCAACCTTAACAGAACATACATGAAAAAACAAGAAAGCGGTAGCTCACCAAACTTGAGCACCAAACCTTCTGAGGAAAAATCAACGCCATTAAAAGAACTTTTTACAGATGGCATTCGCGATCTATACTGGGCCGAGAACCACCTGGTCAAGTCTTTGCCTAAAATGATCTCGGCGGCAAGCTCACAGGAGCTGGTTTCAGCTATTGAATCACACCTCATCGAAACCAGGGGCCATGTGGAGAGGATTGAACAGATTTTTGCATTACTGGGCGAAAAGCCCGTAGCAAAGAAATGCGATGCGATGGAGGGACTCACCAAAGAAGGAGAGGGGATAATTGAGGAAACTCAGGCAGGAACGGCGACCAGGGATGCAGGAATTATCATGGCCTCGCAAAAAGTGGAGCATTATGAGATTGCATCCTACAACGGCCTCTATCAGCTGGCTACAACATTAGGGCTCACCGAGATAGCGGATATCTTGGAACAGACGCTCTCGGAAGAAAAACTTGCGGATAGCAAGCTGTCGGACATCGCAGGTAACGAAATCAATTCTAAAGCTGCTGAAGAATTATAAACAATATTATGGCAAAAAAGACAACAGGCAAAGACGGGCAACCCGCTCAGCCTAAGAACGATAAAACAGGTAAGCTGGAAGAATTTGTAGCGGACAGTACCTCGCAGCAGATGACAACCAATCATGGAGTAAAGATAAACGATGATCAGAACTCGCTAAAAGCGGGAGACCGTGGCGCAACACTTCTGGAGGACTTTATTCTCCGCGAAAAAATAACCCACTTTGACCATGAACGCATACCAGAGCGCATCGTTCACGCAAGGGGATCGGGAGCCCATGGTGTTTTTAAGGTATATGAAGATATGTCATCTTTGACCAGGGCTGCATTCCTGTGCGATCCGGGAGCCGAAACTCCCGTTTTTGTGCGGTTTTCGACTGTTGCCGGCTCAAGGGGGTCAACAGATCTTGCAAGGGACGTTAGGGGATTTGCAGTTAAATTTTATACCCAGGAAGGAAACTTTGATCTTGTCGGAAACAACATGCCGGTATTCTTTATTCAGGATGCCATCAAGTTTCCAGACCTGGTGCATGCGGTGAAGCCAGAGCCTGACAACGAAATGCCTCAGGCAGCCTCGGCGCACGATACCTTTTGGGACTTTATTTCCCAGATGCCGGAGTCCTCGCACATGATCATGTGGCTGATGAGCGACCGGGCAGTCCCGAGAAGTTATCGTATGATGGAGGGATTTGGGGTGCACACCTTCCGTTTTGTAAATGCTGAAGGGGTGGCGAGTTTTGTAAAGTTTCACTGGAAGCCACTTTTGGGTGTCCATTCGGTCGCCTGGGACGAGGCCCAGAACATTTCGGGCAAAGATCCGGATTTTCACCGCCGCGATCTCTGGGATGCAATTGAGGCTGGCGCTTTCCCAGAGTGGGAGCTGGGCGTACAGATCGTGCCGGAGGAAGATGAATTCAAATTTGAATTTGACCTGCTGGATCCGACAAAGATTATTCCTGAGGAACTTGTACCTGTACAGCGCATAGGAAAGATGACGCTGAACCGTAATCCGGACAACTTTTTTGCGGAGACCGAACAGGTTGCCTTCCATGTCGGACACGTTGTTCCTGGAATCGACTTTACCAACGACCCCTTGCTCCAGGGAAGGCTTTTTTCCTATACCGATACCCAGTTGATCAGGCTCGGCGGGCCAAACTTCCACGAGATCCCGATCAACCGTCCAGTAGTTTCGGTGCACAACAACCAGCGCGATGGATATATGCGCCAGACGATAAACAGGGGAAAGACCAGTTATGGGCCGAACGGTATTGCGCAGAATGACCCTCAACAGGTGAAAGCTTCGCAAGGGGGATTTGTAAGCTATAATGAGCGGATTGATGCTAGGAAAATCCGGGCCAGGAGCAGAAGCTTTTTTGACCATTTCTCGCAGGCAAGGCTATTTTTGAACAGCCAGTCTGAAGCAGAGAAAAACCATCTGATCGATGCCCTGAGCTTTGAACTGGGAAAGGTTAAAATGGTTCAGGTCCGCGAGCGTATGCTTGGTCTTCTTGCCCATATAGACAAAGGGCTTGCAGCAGCTGTAGCGTATGCACTGGGCCTGCATGTACCGGAAATTCCTTTGTCGGAGCTCAACGGAAGCATTCCAGCGGATGGCCTTCAGGAAGATTATATTCCAGAACAGAAAGAGGGAGAGCTGGCGAGGTCTGAACCTTTAAGCATGGCTGGGACGATTAAGGATTCTATTGCTACCCGAAAGATCGCAATACTCGCTGCAGACGGTGTTGACGGAAAGTCATTGAGCAATATTAAAGACAGTCTGGTAGCCAAGGGTGCTGTAGTGCATATCATTGCACCTAAACTCGGCGAGATCATTTCTGCGGATGATGAGCGCATTCAGGTTGATGAGAGTTTCCTGACCGCCGCTTCAGTATTATACGATGCGGTTTATTTACCAGGGGGAACAAACAGTTCGGCTGCGCTGGAAGCTGAGGCCAACGCAGTACATTTTCTGAATGAGGCCTTCAAGCACTGCAAAGCAATTGCCGTGGATACGTCCGCCATACAGGTTATTGAGGCAACTTACTTTTTCAAAAAATTGCCCCCAGAGTATACCGAGGAAACTGTGCTTCGCGAAGGGATATTAGTTTCGGACAAGCTTTCCAACTTGTCGGCAATGTTTCCAAGAATGATTGCCATGCACAGGTTCTGGGATCGTGAGGTGCCAAGAAAAATACCAGCTTAGTTCAATCTTTTTTTCTTTTAAGCCAAGCCGGAGCAAGTCTCCGGTTTTTTTTGCTTTTTTATTTACAATATATTTAAAACGTAGTTTGTCAACTTTAATTTTTCTATGAGAAAGAGCGTGCTTTTTAATTTGCTGTTATTTTTCGCGATATCAATGCTCCTGTGGTGCTGTAAAACTGTACAGAGTGTGCCGGAGATTCCATCAGACACCTACTGGATTCCAGCCAAACAATATCCTTACAATGGCGCATCGACCGCAAGCTATTCAGGTCAAAAAAAAATCGCTGCAGAAATATCCCAGCAGGACAGCATATTGGAAATTACGCCGCTCTCCCAAGAGCTGAAGCCTTTGCGGATTGGAATGAAGTCTCTTAATAATCTGCAAATTTACCGGCACACCTTTGACGTCGATATTTTAACGATCCCCTTTAAAGTGAGGCCCTCAACGTCCGGCTTTCCCGAGCAGCTGAATGCTAACTTCAGTGCAGCCATTTACCTCGGACGCAGGAAAGACCTTTACCAGGTGAAAACATCTGGAACTAAAAGAAAAAAAACATTAAAAATATTTGGAACCGGTTTTGGATACGGGGGATTTTTTGGACTTGGCACAGTCACTATGAACCCCTTTGTAACGCAGAAGCGTATCGACTATGAATATGATGGCATGGTCGTTAATGCAGGGCTTGCAGGCATTTACGATGCAAAGAAGTTTAACATCGGACTGGCTACCGGAACCGATTTTTTGCTCGATGGGAATAGGCGCTATTGGCTGTATCAGGGCAAGCCGTGGTTTGGGATCCTCTTCGGGATCAACTTAAACTGATGATACATCCAATGCACTACCTGTAATTGGGATTAAGGTTATACATCGTTGTTAGAGAAAAACGGTATTTAAAAAAACCGGGACTGATTCAGGGCGCCGTTGCGAAACAATGTCTCCGTTTATGGGTTATTTAACTGATATATAATTAAAATCTTATCTCATTATCAATTCAGATAACTCATATGTCGAAATATTTGATAAAGTCCTTAGGTACCGGTATAGCTGGAACCGCAATGATGACCCTTTCGAGTGCGCTGATGTCGCTCGAAGGACAGGAATTCCGTGAGCCGAGTCACCTCGCCGCTTTGATTTCCAGACTGGTGCCTGTACTTTCCGGTGAGGGCAAAAAACTTGCGGGATGGGCAGCGCATTTTTCCATGGGCATGGCTTTTTCGTTTGTATACGTAACACTTTGGGAAAGAAGAATGGTAAGGCCCACCCTAAAAAACGCATTGGTAATGGGCCTGATCAGTGGAATAATCGGGATAGGGATCTGGAAAACTACATTCTGGTTTCACCCCTTATCACCAATCATGAATTACAGGCGTTTTTACCTACAGCGCATTCCTGCACATCTATGCTTTGCAATCTTTGCCACGATAGGTTATCTGCTGACAAAAAAATACTTTAAAAATACACATCTGAAACCTGTTGTTAGGCAGGGTGCCTTAAAGCAGAACAAGCTATGAGCGAGACTATAATTGCCTATCATGCCTCACATGAACAGTTTCCTCCGAGTGAGCTCCTCCGACTTGCGGTTGCCGCGGAACATGCGGGGTTTGGCGCTATATCCAGCTCTGATCATTTCCACCCATGGAATGAGCGTCAGGGAGAAAGTGGCTTTGCCTTTTCGTGGCTGGGGGCGGCAATGGCTCAGACTAATATTCCTTTTAGTTCGGTGTGTGCTCCGGGACAGCGTTACCACCCGGCGATCGTAGCACAGGCGACCGCAACATTGAACGAGATGTTCCCGGGACGTTATTCCATTGCACTTGGCAGTGGAGAGGCCCTTAATGAAAATACTACCGGGGCGCCCTGGCCGACAAAACTAATCAGGAATGAACGCCTGTCCGAATCTTACAACGTAATCCATCGATTGCTGAATGGGGAAAGAGTCAACCATTCCGGGCACATAACGGTTTCTGATGCGAGGCTATTTACCAGGCCGGAAGCGATGCCCTTATTATTGTGCGCCGCGGTGACAAAAGAGACCGCTTCCTGGGCCGGCAAATGGGCCCCGGGACTCATCACCACCTATCGTCCTATCCCCGAGCTCAAGGAAGTTATCAGTTCTTTCCGCGCCAACGGTGGGAGAAGAAAACCGGTATGGATAAAAGTGCAGGTGTCCTATGGAACTGATTATCAAAAGGCCTTGACCTGCGCTCACCAACAGTGGGCAACCAATATATTTTCTTCCGATATCCTGGCAAACATCAGCAGTATCGCGGAGTTCGAAGCTGCCGCAGATAAGATAAGCGAAGGGGAAATGCCTGCTCATGTGCTGATATCCAGTACCCCCTTGAGCTACGTTGACTGGTTGAACGAGCTAATGGAACTTGGCTGCGAGCGCATTATCCTGCACAATGTGAATTTGGACCAGGACCTATTCATTCGCGATTTTGGAAAGCTCGTTATCCCAAGGTTGAAATCAGCCCCACAACGATAGTCGGATCTGACTTACTGCGCTTTTGTAGCTAAAATCTGAAGGGCATAGGTGAAAATTTTGGTAGCCGTTGTAAAAACATATTGTCAAATCTATGGTTATTTCAATATGCAATTAGGAGAGGAAAATATTATTAATGCCAGCGCTAGAAAGCACAAAGCTTTTTATTATCAGCAAAAGGATATTGAAAGACTGATCGGTTTGATCGATACGGATGGCTCAAGCAGAGTACTCTACCAACTTCCGACTGGCGGAGGGAAAACGTTCATTTTCTCCGAAATCGTCAAACGCTATCTCCAGGGAAAGAAGAAGAAAGTCATTGTGCTTACACACCGCACCGAACTAAGCAAGCAAACTGCTACGGCACTGAAAAAATGCGGTGTTGGCAATCAGATCATTGACAGTCGGGTAAGGCGCATAAATAAAAGAGATTCGGTAGGGTGTTATGTAGCTATGGTGGAAACCCTAAAGAATCGAATTAACGATGGAAAGATTAGTCTAGCTGACATTGGCCTGGTGATCGTGGATGAGGCGCATCATAATTCATTTGCAAAGCTTTTGACCAAGTTTCCAAATGCGGCAGTTATCGGCGTCACCGCGACTCCATTGTCTGCAGATGTTACGCTCCCGATGAACCGGTTTTATACCACACTAATACTTGGACCAAGTGTCACATCGCTTGTTGCCGAAGGCTATCTGGCCGCTGCTAAGGTACAGAGCTACGATATTGAACTTAACAGCCTGGAGGCAAATGCAAACGGGGATTTCACCATCAATTCCTCTGATCTGCTCTATAGTTCTGCCCCTATGCTAGACTTGCTCTTAAAATCCTACGAGCGCCACTCCAAGAACAAGAGAACCCTGATTTTTAATAATGGTATTCTGACTTCGAGAAAAGTTCTTGAATTATTTTCAGGTGCCGGATACCCAGTTCGCCATCTTGATAACCGCACGCCACAAAATGAAAGGGCTGAAATACTCAAATGGTTTAGAAAAACAAAAAACGCAATCCTGACATCGGTATCCCTTTTGACTACTGGTTTCGACGAGCCCTCCATACAATCTGTAATACTTAATAGGGCCACAACTTCACTGACCCTTTACCACCAGATGATTGGTAGGGGCGCAAGGATCGTGAACGGAAAAAAACGCTTTACGGTAATCGATCTGGGTAATAATTGTGAGCGCTTTGGAAACTGGGATGCCGAGATAGATTGGCAGCATATTTTTGAGAATCCCGAGGCATACCATGCGCATCTGCGACAGTCAATAACCGAACTCCACCATATCCCATCTGCCCTGCGGGAGAAGTTTCCTGCAAGCCTCAATGTGGATTATGATGTGCTGGAGGCTTATCAGCAGGCAATCGCGAGAGGGCAAAAGCCGAAAAGTGCCCTAAAAGGCTCAATAGTTCAGCACGCCATAATGTGTACGGAAAATAGTGGTAGCACGCCCGAGGCTTTTGCCCTTAGCGGTGAGCTTTCCAAGGAAATAGATTTCAGAATCAAGCAGTACTGCAAGTGCCTTGGAAATGTAACCCGAAACTATGCACTTTGGCTTAAAGAGGACTACATGCAAAAACTTCACAAACAGATCGAAAAAATAATGCTTAGAAGGAATATCCTTGGAAATGCAGGTTAACCGAACCATCGGGCCATAACAAACATATCTAACTGAGTGCCTTTACAGTTTTTTTCTGATATTTACCGCTGTCAGACCATACGCTGTAAGCAATATATCGAAAAAGAGGTGGTCCCGGACTTCTATGCTCGCTGGGAGATCTACGATGCAACAGCCGATTCCTCACCGTTTTCGTTGAGGATAGTACCGGTTGCACTACCCGGGTCTCTTTTAATCAAAATTCCTTTTCTCATCTGCTAGTTTTTATATTGATACCCAACGGTCAAGGCTATAGAAGCTGCGAGCGTAATACAGACCTATTCAAAATCATTGTTGCGACAGAATCCAATCCTATTTATTTTATCATCCAATTTTTTTAAGCTTGGACTATTTCGCTATCAACCGCTCGACTGTCTCTATCAATCCGATGATCTCAAAAGGTTTTTCAGCAATTGCATCAGCCCCGCATAAAATATCCTCTTCCCGTATGTATCCAGCAGTCATCAACAAAACAGGCAGATGGGTGGTTCTAGGATCGGCTTTTAACCTGATGCACAATTCCGTCCCGCCGCCCTGTTCGAGATTTATATCCAATAATATTATGTCTGGATTGAAGGATTTTATCCGCGCAAAAATGTCATTGGCGTTCTCAAGGGTCATGACATGATGATCTTCGAAAATCAGTGGCGCAACCTCACGCATCGAGGGCTCGTTATCGAGGAATAAAATATTCAAAATGGTGTTTTTTGGTAGGAACAAAGCTAATAAAAGATTTTTTATCTATCAAAATCGTGGGCAGTGTATCTGCAAACGGTCATTCACAAAACCTCAAGCCACCGAGTTTTGTATAGGGCATGTTTTCAAAATGTTAATTGCATAATATCTTACCGTTAACGATATTGCGGAAAAATCGCAGACAATGCCAGTTTCCAAACACGGAGGATTCATACGGATCCAGAATACATACATAAAGATCGATAGTGTCATCATGATCCGTCCCAAGGATATGGTGCAGTATGATCACGAGGATAGAATTATGAGCAAGGACTTTGCCTAAATATTAATGGATACACACAAGGGATCTTTTCCATTTCTTATTATTTCACTGATCGATCAGGCTGCCAGGAATGCCGGAAAAGTCACATCGCTCATCGGAGATCTGCTCAATGCAAGCCAGATGTCACAGGGACAGCTGCACCTGAACAAGAAGGAGTTCAGGATTTTTGAAACCATAAGAGACTGTTGCAGCCATCTCGATGAACGGACGCATCCCGTTGTAGTTCAATGCGATAAATCACTGGACTGTTATGGCGATGAGGATCGTATAACGCAGGTAGTCACGAATTTCGTAAACAATGCGGTGAAATATGCGCCGGCCTCTAAGACAATTACCATCCGTGTTGGAAAGGAAAATGGTTCCATCAAGGTGTCCGTGATCGACAAGGGGCCAGGGATATCCAAGGAAAAACAGGGGCAATTGTTTGACAGATATTACCGCGTTGACAGCAACGGAGCGCAGGTTTCCGGACTGGGACTTGGCCTGTACATATCAGCGGAGATTATAAAAAAGCATGACGGGGAAATCGGCGTAGACAGTACTCCGGGCATGGGCTCTACTTTCTGGTTCACGCTGCCAGTAAAAAGAATCTGATGCCAATAGCAACATCGGACCTGGCACACTACTTTCCTAATTATTTTTTCAGTTTCCAGGTAGTCAATTCTGAACGTTTCTATCCACCTGAGCAATTAGATTGTATATATCAAAAGGTTTGGCAATAAACCCCTGTGCAGCGCAGGAGTTTTCCACTTCTCCCTGACTCGAATGTGCACTCATCATCAGAACCGGTATTTTACTTGTATTCTCATTTCTTTTTAACAGTTCGCAAACGTTTATACCGTTCCCGTCCGGAAGCATTATATCCAGGAGGAAAAGGTCCGCCTGCTCGTGTTTGTCCCTTTTCATAAACTCACCAACACTGGAAAAGGTCAGTACCTCATAATTTTCTTTAATAAGGATCATTTCTAAAATATCTCTGATATCCGGGTCATCTTCAAGTACATAAATCTTTCTTGCCATAAGTTCTGCTCGCTTTATTTGTATATCTGCCCGCTCAGGTAGATAGTTCCCTTTTTATTATATAAAACGTATAATGGGCTTATCTGGTTTTTTCTTATTGATATTTAAAGCAGCCCGACACCAAGTTCACTATTGAAATTACCCAGCAAACCAATTTTCATCTCAATCTTGGTTTCCGGGCAAATTTACCTTTACTTCGTGTCTGACGAAATTCGAAATATCCATCGACTTTTCCAGTCGCAACAGGGAATGCGGGTAGAGACCAAGTGGCAAGTGTTCTGGATAAGCGGATCGTTATTTTACAGCGTGCTAACCTTTAATGTACGAACGAAGATTTCTTTCTGATCCAGGGCCTTTTCCAGATCTGTCTTTAATGCTGACCAGAAGCTAAGATCAAGACAGCATAGCATTGTCTCGACGATGATCGACTGATCAAATTCAGCACGTCCCCCATATTTCCAGATGCCCTTGACAGGATTGTGGGGATAGATACTCGTGCCTCCGAATTTCTTGGTCAAGGTATTTTGCAGCCTTTCCAGTGTGCGCCCGAATTTCGGCTTTTCGGAAATGGGCAGAAATAATTGCACCAGGAAACCTTTTTCGTTGCTTTTGCTCTTCCCGTTCTTTATAATTTTAAGTGCTGCTGCGGGACCGGCCAATTGTTTGATCTTAAATTCCCTCCCTGCGAGACGGTTATAGCCAACAAAGAAATTTTCTATCTCTGAAATGAGTTCCCTGCCAAGCTCGGCTATGGCCCTGGTGGACTTATACAAATCCGAGATCTCGGGAACCGCAATGATGCGGTCATTTTCTATCTCGTCACCATTGCGTTCCCGCTGAGTAGCTCTGAGAACTCCAATAATTCTGCAGTCCAGGGCGCACCCGGTAAAGGTTCCGGATTCCGAAACCACCATGATATCTAGCGGATCGCCGTCCTCACCAAGTGTACCGGGCAGAAAACCAAAGTCGAAGGGGAAAACGAGTCCGGCCGGCATAATTTTGCTGAGCAGAAAAATTCCCTGCTCTGGCTCAAAATCAAATTTTTGGCTGCTGCCCTTAGGCGATTCAATGATCGCCCTAAAAAGCCCATTTTGTTTTTTCATGTTGTTATGTGCATTAATGGTCGGTTACGTTATCAAATCAAGCTTTACGGATGTGGAGTTTGATTCCAGCTTTGTGCCAGGGATTGATAGGTACCCGGACCAGTTGCCACAAATTCTCTTATTCATCCATTACTTTGGAATAAATTCAGATTTGACAATGCGTTATTTGTTATCACAAGGATTAATTTCACGGATTCCCTTTCCAGCCTTATGTTCGTTTTAGATAAGGTATTTAACGCCTTAATTTTTTATTAGTTTATGTGTAGTTATGTTTTTCCTATGGCTCTTTCATGATTGTTTTCTTTTGTTGTGATAACAGCGTCCGAATAAAAATGGTTCGCTCGTTGTTTATGAATTTTGGCAGACACAAACATCGCTTCGGACCATTTCGCATTATTTCCAAACCATATCAATGCGATACATGTTTTGTATTAAAAAAGATATTATGAAAAATAACTATGACCCAAGAGATGCCGAGGATGACAAAGGCCTCTCCGGACAAAGTCCGAACGAAGAAGAAAAAGCTGATGATAACGAGGTTCAGCGTGGTCTTACAGGAGAGACCGATGATGAAGAAGATGTAGGGGGAGACCTTGCCGGCAATGCAAATGGCAACGATTAGCAAAAAAGCGGAAGTCGCGCAGCTTGTTAAAATTTAATTTTTTACTGCCTTGATATGGAAAATACAGAACAGAAGAACACCAACCTGGGCGATCCACGAGCCGAGACTACTGTGGACCGCGCGAATATGCCGGAAAATCAGGTGCCCAGATTCAGGAGCAACGAAAACCATGAAAAAAACCGGGTTAAGAGTGAAGCCGGATTTCTGAGCCGTGAGGTAGGGGAGGGCGATTTTGGATCAGAGGAAGCCCGTGCCGATTGGGAGAAAGGAAACCAGGGCGAGGCCGGGAATATGCCCAACTCGGTCGCAAGGCATGTGGCCGAAAAAAAAGAGGACTTTCCTGCCAGGCTTCGTGAAGCTAAGCTGGAAATCACCAGTACGGCATGGAAAACGAGCGAAACGCTCGAAATCATTCTCGCAAAGGATACAGATCTGGAAAAATTCGTAAGGGAACTTCAGTTGGAGATAAACGATTTCATCAGGTTCGGTGAGCACATCGATCTGGTTATAAAGAAGGAAAACGATGCCTATTTCAGGATCCTCGAAATAAACAGGCATTCGACAGGAGTCGGTCAAAATGAACCCGGTGCTTAAAGGAGTAAATATAAATATTTAGGCCAGTACCGATTTCGGCTAGCCATGTTCTATGGGGCAGGCGAAACTGACGCTGCCCGCTTTGAAGCGTTCCCTCGCTTTGCCGGCCCCAAACTAATAACACCTTGCCTTATGGGTATAGGCGCTGTTCCAAGCCGGAGGGGAATGTTGCATATTGCTGAAATACCAGTCCAGCATTAACCTCACTCACCAAGCTCCTGACCACTCCTTGTCTTTCATATTCAGGATTGACAAATGGTGTTCAAATGCTTGGTCTAGCAAGGTCCACGATGGAAAAACCGATCGATTCGCCATCCACTTCGATAATACCCGACCTGTTCCGCAAATGTAATAAGCAACATTCCGTTCTTATATCTGCCGGACCCTTCAAAAACTTTTTCCTGACCAGGTTGCGTACAATCTGTATTTGCCTGACATCGAAGATCTCTGTTTTTCTAAAACCATATTCAAATGTAGGATAATTCGAAAAAATTGTTAGGCACTATTCATCGGCTACTATCCGGTCTTCCCTTACACTTCCATACTATTTTGAAACGAAATGCCTGACCAGTTTGAGGACAGGCCAGGTGGGTTTGTCGTAATACCGGTTTCGCAGGCAGATTTTACTCCTTGGCTGGCTCCTGCGCCTTTTTCATCTGGGCAGCCTGCATACTGTCCGGTGTGATGTTGCCTAATGCGACCTGCAGCTTGTTTTTGAATCCCGACACTACCATATCCTTTCCTGCCAGCATTGCCTCATAGCCATCCCTGGCCACCTCTGCCGGATCGGCGAGTTCGCCTTCCTGCACAATTTTTGAATTGAGCATACCTGCCTTTCGGAAGAAGTCGGTCTTCGTCGCGCCGGGCAAAAGTGAGGTTATAGTTACGCCTGTATCCTTCAGCTCGACGCGGATGGCCTCGTTAAAAGAGTGAACAAACGCCTTTGTGCCATGGTACACAGCCTGGTACGGGCCAGGTGCCTTCCCAGCCACTGAGGCAAGGTTAAGGATTTTTCCGGTTCCCCTGGAGACCATCTGCTTTGCAAAGGCCTTGGTAAGCGTGACCAATGAAGCGATGTTCAGCTGAATAATATTCAGTTCCCTATCCAGTTCGTTTTCGATAAATTTGCCGTAAACACCCTGCCCTGCGTCATTGACAAGTACATCTACCCACAGGCCACGTTCGGTCACTTCCCTGTAGACCTCGCTTGCTGCGCCGGTCTCAAAAAGGTCCTTAATGATCGTAATGACCTCAATACCCTCGGTCTCAAGAAGGCCGGCGGTCGCTTTCAATCCTTCCTCGCCCCTGGCGACCAGTATCAGGTTGAATTTATCCTTTGCGAAAAGCTTGGCCAGTTCAAGGCCGATCCCACTGGTTGCGCCCGTAATCAGCGCGTAATGCTTTTGTTGATTTTCCATCTGTATTTTCTTTAACTATTATTCTAACAAGGCCCCTTCCGGAAAAGTTTGGCCGGTGTCGTCATTGGTCATTGGAACCGGGGTTTAATCTGCTTGTTTGCAGTCTGCCACCACAGATTTTGATATCTGGACTGATTGCTATGTGGTAGCTTCCCTTGCTTTGGTCAAAGTCCATCCGAAATGGGGTGATTTTTTTTTCCAAACCAAATCTTTTCGGGAGATGTTTGTTTCATAGGGCAGTGAAAATGACGGTCTTCGAACCACTTGACCGACCGGACACTCTATCCAACTTTACTAAAAATTTAACCTACTTCTATGAAAGCAGCAGTATTCCACAAGCCCGGAGACATTCGGGTAGACACAGTACCGGATCCGCAGATCCTGGATCCAAGAGATGTTATTTTACAGGTCACCTCAACCGCAATCTGTGGTTCTGACCTCCACATCCTAAGCGGGGCAGTTCCCCAGAAAGAGCCCATGGTCATGGGCCATGAATTTATGGGCATCGTTGAGGAGGTCGGCTCAGCCATCACCAACCTAAAAAAAGGTGATCGCGTGGTTGTTCCCTTTCCAATTGCCTGCGGCAAGTGCTTTTTCTGCAACCATGAGGCAAGCCCTGCCTGCGAGAATTCCAATTACAAGAACTATGGCCCGAATGGTGATGTGGCCGGTCAGAAAGGCGGTGCGCTTTTCGGGTATACAGATCTGTACGGAGGCTATTCCGGCGGTCAGGCGCAGTATGTGCGTGTCCCTTATGCGGACATCAGTCCGAGGATTGTTCCCGATCACCTTAGCGATGAGCAGGCACTCTTCCTGACCGATATATTTCCTACAGGCTGGTCAGCTATTGATTGGGCACAACTTAAAGGCGGGGAGGTCGTGGCTATTTTCGGCTCTGGTCCCGTGGGATTAATGGCCCAAAAGGCTGCATGGATCAATGGTGCCAGCAGGGTCATTGCAATCGACCCGCTCGACTACAGACTTGAAAAAGCGAAGGCTGTAAATAAAGTTGATACCCTAAACCCGCATAAGGTCGATGTGGTGGAGGCGATTCGCGAAATGACCGGAGGACGCGGGGCGGACGTTTGTGTTGATGCAGTAGGCTTTGAGCCCGAGCGTACACTTTTTGATAAGGTAAAGGCCACTATAAATTTTGAAAAGGGCTCAATGAAGGTACTTGAAATGTGTTTTGAGGCGGTGAGGAGAATGGGAACCGTGTCGATTATGGGTGTTTACGGGTCTCCGTACGATAACTTTCCGCTGTTCCGTATTTTTGATAAGGGAATTACCATCAAGCAGGGGCAGGCGCCGGTGTTAAATTATATAGACAAGCTGATTGGGCTGGTGGATGAGGGAAAAGTTGTACTAGATGATATCATCACGCATACCTTGCCACTGGCTGATGCGGCGCATGGCTATAAGATCTTTGATGAAAAGGAAGAGGACTGCGTGAAAGTGGTGCTTAAGCCATAAAAAACTTTTAACGTCCTAAATGGAGAGGAGTGGCAGCAGTAGCCACTCCTTATTTTTCTGCGGTACGGCACGTGAAAAATAGCTAATTTGCACCCGCTATGGGGCACGGAAATAATTGCAAATCAAAGTCATATCTGAAGCTCGATGAATAGCTCATCATTGCTTTGCTGCTCGAAAATGGACAGGACCTTTTCCAAAACAAGTTGTTTCAAGGCGAGTTTCAGATCGTCCGGCGCCATTCCTAAATCCTTTGAGGTTTGAGCCATGCTGAAGACTCCCCTGGTTGAATCTCTAAGTTCTTCTGTCAAATATAATCTCACAACTTCTTTGTTGCTCATCTCGCTAATATAAAGGTTATACATGAATTTTTTAATCGATAACCGCAATTTATCTTCTAGTTACGCGTTGAGGACGACAGTAATCACAGTCTGACCGCTTCAGGAAATTTCGGCCGTAACTTTAAGGAGTCAAGGCTTGATCGGAATCGCTGTGTTGGGATAATAAAATAAATCTTTTTTTGATATGATATGTTATCTTATAAAAGATACAGCGACATGGAAAAAAATAAAAAGAATAGCACACAGGAGGAGAAGGTTGGTGTTATTCCCGCCGAGGATATCCAGGGCAGCGATGCTGACCTCGCGTTTCCCAAAGATGACGAAGCAAAACAATCACAAGAACAGGCCGGGTCGGATAGCGAAACAGATAAAAACAATTAAGGTATGGCTGATTACAAAAATCTTGTTGCGGGCCTTGGCGGAGCCATTGCACTCAACCTATTACATGAATCTTTGAAAAACAGGGATAAAGATATGCCCCGTGTTGACCTGCTCGGGGAGGAAGCACTTAACAAGGGTTTGTCCTGGATTGGAAAAAGAATTGAATCTCCAAACACGCTGTATAAAGCCACGCTCGCCGGTGACGTCTTGGGAAATACACTCTATTACAGCCTGATTGGCGCCAAGGGAACAAAGGGCTTAATGTTAAAGGGGCTGATTTCCGGGCTTTCCGCGGGAGTTGGTGCAGTTTTACTTCCCGGTCCGATGGGCCTGAACGACCGGCCGGTGACTAGGACGCCCAAGACCAAGATCCTGACAATAGCATATTATCTGACCGGTGCTGTCGTTACCGCGGCGATACTGAAAACACTTTCGAAGAAATAGGGTTCCTTTCGTATCTGCAATAGAGGAAATACGATTGTATATATCATGTTCATTTACCGCCCGTATACTCGAACAGTGCCAAAAGCCGCGTAAATGCGAACAATGCCAGGCAATATAGGAAAACCCGGGGCGATTGAGGCACCAAATACAGGGAAGATTCGGGGCGAGGCATATAAGAGGTCATGAAAATAAGTTTTTAACCACACATGCGTCGTAGCAGTATCACCGGAAAAGTTGTTTGGGCAATTTACCCTGATATCGGAAAGCATACAGGCAGGATAGTTGTTTGATTACCAAAACGCATGCTGATAAAATTTAAGCTTTCAATGTACTCGTTTATAAAAGGGCTAGGCTAGTGATGGTCAACCGTCAATTGGTATCGAACAATAGCTTAAAATGTTTATTCACTTGCCTTATTGACCCTGTGAAATATTTGTATGAAACAATCCGACAGAAAGTATACCTGCATGGTGATCGATGACGATCCAAACAGCCTCTCGGTCATTGAGGAGCATATCATGCTGGTGCCAAAACTTAATTTGCTCAAATGTTACCTCGACCCGGTCGAGGCCATTGATGACTTTGGCAAGATTGAAAAGCTCGACTTTTTGTTTTTAGACATAAACATGCGGCTTTCGGGCCTGGAGCTAGCGAAACTGCTAAGGGACAAGGTTCGTTTTATTATATTCGTAACAGGACATCCCGAGCATGCCCTTGCAGCCTTTCAGGTACATGCGGATCGTTTTCTCCAAAAACCTCTCGGGTTTCCCAAATTGCTCATGACCATAAACCAGTTGCTTCACCACCATATTAATTTTCGAAGGTAGCATACTGTGGTTTTTTGCATCTTAAAGCCCTCTGCAATATTTACAACCACATGTCGAGGTATTGATGCACTGATACACTTTTTAAATATTTTTGAAAGTACTTTGAAATTCAAAGTAAATATTTATCTTTGTCCTGTAAACAATTATAACGCTATGACCGGTTCAGAAAATTTAACCAAAAAACCTTTGTTCACCCCGTTTCTTGGAAGACGGGTATTGATGGGTGCTATTATCGCTCTCGCCATGGTTGGCGTCTTTGTTATCGGCGCAGGTCCGGGCAAGCCCGAATGGGGCGCTTACTGGCGCTTGAAACCCCTATTGTTGACCCCTTGTCTTGGCGCGATTGTTGGATTATGCTATGATATCACCCAGCCTCTGCGCAATATTAATGGATGGCCTGGCCGGGTATTTCTTATACTGAGTATTGTAGGGGGCCTGATCGGTCTTTGGATGAGCATGATCCTTGGCCTCGCGGGCACGATGTGGGACTAGGCTCGTTGCAAATTAATATATGCTTACCACTTTTCGAGCCAGTGAATTTAGTTGTTTAATGCGCTTATCGCCGGTAAATATTATTTGTATTGACAATTTGCACCATATCACCGCCGCAGAAAAAATAACCGCTTTCCATACGGTGGCCGAAACTTCCTTATTATTCAGTCAGATTGTGTTTTTTGGTCCTTTGAAAAAAAATTACTTATCCTCCCGTTTAGGTTTTCATGAAGAAATTGCCCATGCTGATAAAGGATTACTTTTTGCCCGAAACACATTCCCCGAATTTTGTGCTAACACTCGTTATTCAGCCTAATAGCCTGTGTATCAAAACGATTCCGCACTTGCTGCCATAGCCGGCAAAAAAGGTGATGCACCAACAACTGCCCTGCTAAATACCGCGCCCAATAAAATAACGATAATGTTATCCAGCGGACTCCTTAGGGCAAAGGAGCGCCTACCGGAGACACAAATCAACAAATAGGCCAGAATAAATACGACTGCTGCCAGTCTACACATTCCTAATCAGGAAAGTTCCGAATCGGATTCTGGTAATAATTTTTCCGGTCCATAACCAATTAAATTTCTCATTTCTAACATTTCTTATTCTCATCATGTTTCCCTTGCCACATCTTTTGGGAAAAGAGATTCATTTTTTAAAACTTTTCCTTTTTCGATGGGTTGTTTAGAACAACAATATATTCTGGCATATGGAACAAGAAAATTTCAACGATCCCGGAAAGCAATATCCGAAGCCACCTTTTCCAAAGCAGGATCAGCAGCCACCGGGAAAGGAATCCGAGCTCACTCCCCAGGCAGATCACGGGGAAGAATCATATAAGGGCTGCGGCAAGTTGACCGGCAAAAGGGCTATCATCACCGGTGGGGACTCTGGAATAGGGCGGGCAGTAGCCATTGCGTTTTCAAGGGAAGGCGCCGATGTCCTGATCAGTTACCTTGACAGCAGCGAAGATGAAGACGCAAAAACAACTGCCGCACTTGTAGAGCAGGCGGGACGAAAGGCCGTATTGATGAAGGGGGACATCCAGAATGAATCGCACTGCAAAGCGATCATTGACCGTGCCCTGGAAGAGTTCGGGGGAATTGACATTTTGGTCAATAATGCCGCATTTCAAATGGCACATAAGGAAATCAGTGAAATTTCCAGTGAAGAATGGGACCGGACCTTTCGCACGAATATCTCTGCAATGTTTTTTCTGTGCAAGGCTGCAGAGCCGCACTTAAAGCCTGGAAGCAGCATCATTAACACCACATCGGTAAATGCTTATTCGCCAAGCGAACAGCTTTTAGCCTACGCATCAACGAAGGGCGCTATCCAGAATTTTACCGCTAACTTAAGTCAGATACTGCTAAAAAATGGGAAGGGGATTAGGGTCAATGCGGTTGCACCGGGTCCGATCTGGACGCCACTGATTCCATCTACTATGCCAGATCATGAAGAATTCGGCAAAGATACGCCGATGGGGCGGGCCGGCCAGCCCGTCGAGGTAGCACCCACCTATGTGTTTCTGGCATCTGCGGAAGCTAGCTATATTGCAGGGGCGACCATACCGGTAACAGGTGGTCGAATTACAATTTAGAGTACAATTAAAAATTGACCATATGGCAAAGTATTCAAAAAAGGCGGGCGAAAAAGTAGAAAAGGCCCTGCACGAGGAGAAAGAAGGCACGTTGAAGACCGGAACAGGAAAGAAAGTCACCTCAAAGAAGCAGGCAGTAGCGATTGGTCTGTCAGAAGCTAAGAAAGCGGGCGCAAAAGTGCCAAAGAAAAAATAACATTTTATTGGTTCGGGTGGACATCTAAGATATTAAAGATTCAAAATGTCACTGAACGTGAACTGGTTTGGTATGTCAAACTTACTTGATTTTTTTTCGATTTTTCGCTGCCGCACTCTTATCGGGTTAAGCGTCATAATCGGATCCGTGCTATGTTCTAGCAGTTGTCATAAAGAAGATCCTAATGCCTATAGGCTTTCTGTCAATGAGTTTATAATCAGCGTCAATCATGAAATGCAGTTCCAAAAGGCCATTCTAGCAGAATTCAAAAAATATCCCTATGCCCTGAAAAATCTTAATGTCCTTTCCGATAGGGAAATAACGGCTAATAAATCTTTACAAAAATTGAGGATTTTTGCTGAGCAGTATCAAATCCTGCTTTCGGATTCTCTCGACGATAATTACAATCGGCAATTACAGCAAATTGCCGGATCAGACAATGGATTGATCAGACTGGCAACCCTTTCGGACCAGGAAATGATTCGTCTGCACATCAGGGCTTCATCCAACACCGGAGTTAACGATGCTGCCCTGAGATCCTGGGCGGAATCACAGGTTGCCATTTTCAGGAGGAGTTTAGATAATCTTCAGGAGCTGAAGTAATGGCGAATTATTTAAGCGGCGGAAATTATGATTCGCAAAGAAGTGCGCCATCAGAAACTTTATTCTGGTGTCGATATTTTTTATTTCAGCCTGTCTACATACATTCTTAATTGGTATTGAAAATCAAGCTACGATTAGTAGAATTTTTGCAGAGGCTTTACTTATAGGCAGGGGACATTTATTCATTGACCATATTCCGAGCCAGTTGAATATGACTTGCAAGATCTCGCCAACTTAAAATCCCAGCAACGAGCTAATCGCTGTCTGGAAACGTGTTCTCAAATTCCTTCATGGCGACTGGGTTTTGTGTTATCTGCTGAACTCAAATTATTCAGTTAACCATTTCTTAAAATATTAAGTTAAAATCGTCCTCGATTAGGTTTATAATCTTCAGATTCAATCATGGTAACGTTTAGACGGGAAATTACTGGCATAAGGGGGCATACATTTTATCAGGTTGCCTCGATGCTGCGTCAAACTTCGCACGGTTACAAACCCTTCTGGTATATTTTCGTTATTAATATAGTTTTTTAATTTTGGGAGAAAGTTGGTCCCTGATACAAAAAAGTCATTTAATGGTAGTTACACAATCATCTTCAAACAGTGCGTACCCGTTTTTTATTGGCGGGGGCGAGATAGGGAAACTTTTGCTTGAGCACAATTGGCAGGATTCGCCTCTCGGAGATCCGGACTATTGGCCGACCCAGCTAAAATCAATGACGGCCACCATATTGGCTTCACCGTTTCCAATGCATATCACCTGGGGAGATGAATTCCTTCAGATATATAATGAAGGCTATCGTCCCATACTCGGGTCGCAAAAACATCCGGGGGCTATAGGCAGGCCTATTTATGAGTCCTATCCCGAGATTTGGAAGCAGATAGGTCCGCTTTTTCATCAGGTGATGAAAGGCGAATCCGTACGATTTACCGATTATGAGCTGACACTCCTGCGAAACGGCTATCCGGAGATCTGCTATTTTGATTTTGCATATAGTCCCATCATAGATGAGAAAGGCAATATCGGCGGCGTACTGACTAACGTAATTGAGACCACGAGAAGAAAAAAAGGGGAAACGGATATTCAAAAGCTTTCTGAGGATCTAAATGCCATCAACGAGGAGCTCACGGCTTCGAATGAGGAACTTATACAGTCTAACGAAGAACTCCTCGAATCGAAAAAACAGCTGGAGGACACCTTCAACCAGTTGGAGGAAAGCGACACCTCACTGCGACTCGCCGTGGAGGCAGCAGACTTCGGTATCTGGCATATCCATTCGGTGACCAGGGATTTTATAACCAGCCAGAGGCTCCGCGACTTCTTTGGCCTTGGCCATCTGGAGAAAATTACCATAGAGCAGGCCCTTCAGCAGATCCGCGAGGACTTCCGCGAATATGTGTCGCAGACACTTGAAAAAGCCATCTATAAAAATGGAGAATATGATGTAACCTATCCGGTCATAGGCCTGAGCGACGGAAAGCTAAGATGGCTAAGGGCAATGGGAAGGTTAAGGGCAGACCCTTCGGGCGCTTTTTCCGATTTTACCGGAGTGGTTATGGATATTTCGGAATTTAAAAAAGACGAGCAGCGCAAAAATGATTTTATCGGGATGGTAAGCCATGAGCTGAAGACCCCGCTGACTTCCATAAGCGCCTACATGCAGTATCTGCAGATGCAGGTGAAAGAAAAAGCGGATGACAGGCTCCTGCGGCCGGTCGAGCGCTCGCTGGGCCACGTAAAAAAAATGACTGCAATGGTAAACGGATTTCTGGACCTATCCAGGTTTGAGTCGGCCCAGATACAGCTTAATAGAGACAACATTGACCTCACCCTGTTAATTGAGGAGCTGGCCGGGGATTATGAACAACACATGTTGACCCATAAGATTCAACTGGACGTTGAACCGGGTATAGTGGTCTTTGCGGATGGTGATAAAATAGCACAGGTAGTAAACAATCTTATCGGCAATGCAATTAAATATTCGCCGCTTGATTCCATTATAACAGTTTATGCTAGGACGGGGCAGAATATGGTAGAAATAGCAGTCAAAGATCAAGGGATTGGCATTGATAAAAGGGAGCAGTTAAAACTTTTTGAACGCTACTACCGTGGAGAAAGCCATGGGACTATTTCAGGGTTTGGTCTGGGCCTATACCTGAGTTACGAAATCGTGGAGCGTCACCATGGAAAGATCTGGGTGGAAAGTGAACTTGGCAAAGGCTCTGCTTTTTACTTTACGCTGCCACTGGCAAGCCCATAAATTGGTAGCCGGCCAAATTTATTACATGCCCAGTGTGGGTTTTGCAGCCGATGAATAAAACAGATTTTTGTCTGTTGCATAAAAAGACTATACAGATCGCGATTATTATTATTATGAAGGAGGACACCGAAAACGAACGTAAAATAAACATTGCCTACGCGGAAGACGAAAGATGGTTTCGCGAACCTACCGTGGAAATGCTTGTTGAAAGTGGGTTTGATGTGATTATAGCCAATAGTGACGGGGACAAACTTTTAAACTTTCTGGAAACCTGCCAGGCCTTTCCAGATCTTGTTTTGACAGATTTGCGGATGCCAAATATGAACGGGCTCCAATTGACACGGGCAATATTAAATAGGTGGCCGGAATCAAAGGTAGTCATCCTAACCTCGGAAATAGAAAGTTTTTATGTTTCTGAGGCTAAGGAGGCCGGGGCGGTTGGATTTCTGCATAAAATTATTGATTACAAAAATATAAAAGCCGCACTGGAACAGGTCTACCGGACTGGCTCTACGACTTTTGGAAAGCTCCAATAATCATTATTTTTGACAGACCTTACCAGCACCTGTCAAGGGGAAATATTCAAAGACGATCTTATAGGGAACTTTATTGCCGATGAAACCAGCGAAAAGTCATTTTATTATCTGCATACAAGTTAGCTTTAGGCAGAGGATAATAAAGATCATTTATTTGTAATTGTTATGCACGAGGCTATCTAATTTACTTTTGAATAATATTGTCTTAGGCTCGCACAGAATTTGCACATATTTATAATGGTGTAACGTAACAGAAAAATTTGGTAATGTATATTACTTACTTTTAAGTTTGCGCATGTCATGGCTTAATGGTCGATAGGAACAAAGATTATGAGTCTTCTAGCCTAACCATCCTTATATGAGGCAAAATGTGCTTTTCTGACTTACAGAAGCAATTTACGAACTATTTTTGAAACCTCAAAATTTTGCTCCGTTACGTATTTGTTACGGTTTTTTACCGACAAATCGAAATAGCACCAATGCAATATTGTATTCGGACATTACGGTATTAAAACAAAAGAGACCTTCGACTTATGCTATGACTTTGTAAAGGTTGGTCTGAATGCACTGAATTGATAGAACTAGTTAATACGGAAAAAGCTACTCAATATTCTCAGAATATCGGGCGGCCCTTGCATGCATTACGTTCTTAAAGTATATTTAGAATATGCTATACGTGCTTCTCAAATTCCTTTAACGAGATACCAGCGATCTTAAGTAATTGGTTTAAAAAGGGCTTAGTAGAATTCGGATCATCGAGTTTTTCAATCATTCGAGTATTGTATAATTGATCAAAACTTAAATGGGCATTTAAAAAATCATCTTGCCTTGCTGTCATTTTAAATTTTGACTGGCCGTCTGAAATAAATTGGTGATACTCATTGATAGCAGATTCCAGATAAAAGATGTCCTTGCTACAAACCGCCATGTCCAAAAGTACTTCAAGATTAATCAAAGTTACCTGATTAATTTTTAAATCAGTTTCCATCTCTTTTAATAAATCGGAAAACTTATCGTTTAGATAGTGGTTCACTCCGGGCAAAGTGAACTGAAAATCCTGGTGGATTAAAATCGGGAATATTTCAATCTGTCCCTGTATAGCATTTACCGCCTTGTCGAATTCGAAACCCTCAGCATTCAGGATGTCAATTTGGGTTTTGAGCTGACCTATCCCTTTTGCCTTGGACTTTTCACTGGAAATGAAACGCTGATCAATATATTTTTTGATTTCTTCAAAATCGGGGTTGCTGGAAAGTCTTTCAGGAAACAAGTGATCCTTATATTCGAAAAGAAAGATCTTATTTCCTATTCTAATATAGCCATCGGGTACATTTTCGGTTTTATCATCGAAGTGGACTAGGCATTTATGTGACTGTGCCAAAATTGTCAATATCGGAACCAGGCAGCTTCTTTCCAGTTCGTCAGAAACCTTTGAACTGTATGTATTAAACGCCTCATTTTTGCTAAGTGAGGTATTGTGGAATAATTCGAAAAACGGCCCACGGTAATTTTTCCGTAAATACATGCTCTGATCAATGACCATATATCCCCTGTCTTTTTTCAGGTATAAGGGGTTAACCCGTAATTCGGTTAGGGTGATAGGTTTTCCCAGTTTTTGATTGATGGTCTGCTGAACTAAGTGCTGTTGGTTAACTGTTACAGGAGGGTTTATATAGACCAGCCTTCTCAACATTGCATGCTCATCATCCATATAGGTGCTTTGATTCACCTAGCTGAAGCTTCCCAAAAGCTGTGCTATGGATTTGAAATTGAAGGCTTTTAGATATTCTTTTAAATATTTAGGGTATTCTAATCTAACGAATTTGAGAAAGCAAAGCAATTTGAAGGTCTCGAAAATTATATTGGTCTTTTCATTCCATTCCCATTGGTTCAATAATGGAAGCCAAAGCATTCGATAAATCCATGTTGGACTGGTCTTATCTAACTTGGAAAAATCAATAAAAGTGTGGTCTCTTAAGTTGACCTCATCGATTACCTTTAAGTAGGCTTTAAAAATATTATACTCGTCGATTAGCTGATCTTCATATTCCGGGCATTCCCGATAGCTATTCAGTTCCTTTATGATAAATTCAATTAAGTACCGCCTTCCAAAAATAAGTCCGTAATAACGGTTCCCTGTTTTTACCCTAAACTTGTTAAGTGTAGTGAAAAGTTCATTTTTTTGTTTCTTCGTGAACCGTTTTGTGAATGAAAGATAAATCCTTTTCTGAAGTTCAAACCGCTCTTCATGAGAATTTAATTCGTTGTTCAATGCAATAAAAACACAGATTAAGATGTCGGATGGAATGTCTTTGACGAAATCCGAATATGATTTTGTCCCATTCGGAAATAGATCCTTATATCCTGCAACTGTACTTGGACGTATCATAAAGCATTTCTGATTTTTGTAACCGCCCTGGTAAATACTTAAGGAATCGCTGATAACCGACTCCATTTTTTAATAATTATCTTGCGGTGGATAATTGTAAAGATATGATATTAAGGAGCAAAAGAGCAGCGCTAGATTTTAAACAGGATATCAGCATGATGGCCCATGAGTTCGGTTACGAATGTGGTTATTTAAATAAATATCTCCTGGATTCAATTGCTCTGGTTGACAAGGCAGCTTTTCTGTCAGATGATGCTAAAATCTATTCAATGGAAGCTGACAACTACTTTTGGAGTGTAAACCATAATTTTTATTTCAGTTGTTCATATATCTCGATGTTAATGCAGATTGCCGAAGACTTGGTTAACCAATACATTGGGCATCTGGATATATTATTGGCTAGTGAAGCGTTGAACAGAAAGATTAATAAGAAGACTTATTATGAAAAGGTCAAAATATCTCTGGAACAGAATTTTGATTTGAAAATCAAATCAAAATGGTGGGACGAGTTGATCAAACTTTATCAGGTTAGGAATGCATTTGTTCATCAAAACGGGGCGCTTGACCATAAATACCCTGATCGGGTTAATGCAATCCTGGAGGTGTCAAGAAAATATCGAGGAATTGAAGTCATAAGTAACAGGATTTGGATTGACCAGAATTTCTGCAGGGATGCCTTGAGGATATTTGAAAATTCGATAAGCGACCTTTTTAAGGAAACGAATGCGCATATTAACCTTTTAAAAAAGTCACTCTAGCAGGCATGATAAAATATAATAACCTGGTCACAGATAAGCTAGGTGATATTACCAATGGTACACTTGAATCCTCTAGACTCGGGTTGGGTCTAAGAGAGGAGGAATTCCGGAAGCTGCTTAGCGAAGAAAACAAGGATATATTCGAGATGATTGATGATACATTGTCTGATTTTATACTTAACCAGATCGATCAGGATTATATACATACATGGCTAAAAGGAACCGCGAAAAACCAGCAGACAATAGTAAAAGAGTTTCCAGATTTCTTCCGGTATTATTTCATTTTTGTTCACGCTGCTAATAAAATCTTTGGCCGGATTGAAGAAGAAACGACTGGTATATCTGCCGACATAAAGGAAATCATTTTATTTTGTATGCTTGGAAATCTGTGCAGGATGGCAGATGAAATAGGCGTTTTACTAACCAATGGTTCAACAAAGGCGGCACTATCTTTATGGAGGGTTTTTTACGAATATGCCGTGGTTGGTGTTTTTTTAATGCGGCATGATTCTGAAGAATTGTACCAGCGATATGCTGACCATGGGCAAAAGAATGTTGATAAGCAAAAAAATAGCTTCATCAAGCACTTTGAAGAGCTAAAGTTTCCACCGCTAACGGATTCAGCTATTCAGGATATTGAATTACGATCAGCGGAATTAAAGGAGAAATATGGGAATGATTTTTTGGGAGAATATGTATGGGCAAAACTCATATTTGGCGATGATAAAAAGCGGGTTAACTTTTTTGATATTGAATTGAATGCAGGAATGAGCCGCTATAGACCTTTTTACATATGGGCTAGCGGTGTTGTCCATCCGACCTATAATTCGATGACCGACTATTTCGACAAGGAGGGCAAGCTTATTATTGGTGACATTACACGGCAAAAACTGGATCTGCACTCTTACATTGATCCAGCGCAACTAACATTAGTGGTTTTTTATTCATTTTTGGATTATTTTCTATATCGATACTCGTCTGATGGAGAATATGATACTAATATCTTAGTGTTAAAGAAAATCATTGAACGATTAAAACAGACTTTTTCCGAAAAAGTGGATTAATTAAATACGATTAGGCCGCGGGAAGTTTTTTTTGCTGTTTTTTGTTAAAGCATTTTCGGTATTTTCGTAATAACTAAAGCAATTATATGAAGTATGATATAAATGATTTCATTTTGAAATACCAAGATGCTGATTTTCTTACACTGATAGTGGAAGTTACAAAAGAGGTTCAACATTTGGATGCGCGTTACATGCGACTTAAACGAAATGAATATGATGAAGGACTAGGCTATTATCGGGACCATGTTGGAGATTTTTTATTTTATTTGAATTCTGGAATGGTGCCAGCTGGTATTAAGTTAACCGGATTGCAAAAATTTCTACCAATTATTGAAAACTTAGTAAATAAGGGTCAGTTTAAACCTGAGGCATTAAATGTATTTAAATAGCTCGGTAAAAGACCAATTTATATTAAATGAACATCCATTTATTTTATATCACAATACATGAAGCGTGCTTTCTTATACGTTGATATTTTAGGTTTTGCTAAACTTGTACAAACAAATCCCGGGAAAAATAGACCAAATTTTTGAGGTTGTTAATTCACTTAATGTGTTTAGGCACGAGGCATTACAAACACTTGTTTTTTCAGATACCCTTTTAGTTTTTAACAAAAATGAAAGCTGGCCTTAGCATTATTATTGTACATTTTTAGTCGAATATGCTCAACAGCTATTTTACAGGTTAAATTTGATTGGTGTGTATTTCAAGGGAATTCTAACTTTTGGTGAATTTAATTATACTAAGCTTTCCAATATAGATGCATATTATGGAAACGCCTTGATTTCTGTACCATTGCGTCGAACTCCTCATTTTCTGTTAAGTTATTAAGCGTACAATTGCCCTCTTGATCCAAATCACCGGATATAATATCCTCTGCACTTATTTCGTTCGTATCCAGTAATTCAAATACGGAATAACTTCCGTCTGAAAGTTGGACTGCATACATTCCGCGGTTATTATTTAAAATAGCTACTGTTCCTTTAGGCATCTTGAGAATTGTTTAGTTGACTGTATAGATAAAGGCTGGTAAAAAAGGACTCCTGCCTAATTCAAACTGGTATAATTGCTGTATGTATAATCCGCACCTATTTGTAATACATCATTTAAGTTTACAAACCGCTCGGGGTTTCCCTGAACCTGATATTGAAGTTCGTTTGTTTGCGGGTCATATCCTATAAAAATAGCTTTAAAAAGATGGGGCTGATTGGGCTTGATACACTGTAAAGCTAATTCAAATTGCATTCCTTCTGCTAAATAAATCTCGATGATATCATCCTTGCTGTAGTATTGTCTTGACATGGTTTAATAGTTGGCTGACCACTAAATTAATCTTTTTATGCAGTAATCAAAGTAACCGATAATTTATACTTTTTTATCTATTTGGAATCGTTTAACTAACAATACTTATTCTGAATAATTGTACACTACGTCGAGGTCGAAACTTTGACTCAAAGATTCTAAGTCTTTTAGTCTATCGTCTTTATTATCATAATGTCTTGGTGCCTTGATGCATAGAATAATTAACTGACTATTTTTGAGAGCTCGAAATTTTTCTGCGTTACATATTGTTACTATTTCGACAAGGTGCCATCAAGCTTTGCTTGCAATGAAGCTTTTAGAAGATATGGTACCATTGAATAGCTATAATCATTCTTTATGTTCAGTCTTTAATTTTGGCAACTATGATTTTAAAAATGAGTGTATCCAGATTTGCTAGGCATCTACTAATTTTCTACCTTTTGATTCTTGTTATTATTCGTTCAACAATACTATCTAAAATTCCTCCCGCTATGGAATGCCTTTTTTGACGTATCCTCACGAACTTGTGACCGTTTATTCTGAGCAGGGTATGGTGCCGTTTTTTCATCATCTTGAGCTAAGGTGAGTACGGGTAACTCATCGACTTCGCGCTGCACTAACTTGCCAAGCATCTTTGTTAAATCAAGACATTTGCTCACAATTACGTGTATGACTTGTCCTTCGCGTTGTAACCGCCCTTCGACCATGAGCAGCCGCGAATGTAGAATTTCTTTCCTGTAAGTTTCAAAAAGCTTTTCAAAAACAACCAGGTTAGAGTATCCGCTTTCATCTTCGATAGTAATAAAGCAAACGCCTCCCGCTGTTCCGGGACGCTGGCGAACCAATACTAATCCAGCTACTTTCACCAGCTGACCATCTGTCGAATCATTGTTAATGTGATGGCAGGTTTTGATGTTGAGCATATCGAGCTGTGAGCGCACAAAACTCACCGGATGTGCTTTTAAAGAAAGACCTGTAGTGGCGTAATCCTGTACCACATGTTCTCCCTTGCCCATTAGCGGAAGTTCAACCTGCGTTTCCAATACGCTTTCAGACGGTTGACCCTTGAATAGTTCCTCCGGCATATCTTTTAAGGCAGAAACTTCCCAAAGTGCCTTTCGCCTATCCATTCCCATCGACCGAAACGCATCTGCATCGGCTAACCGCTCCAGGGTGGCAATCGATATTCCTGAATCCCTGATTGCGGTAATACTTTGATAACCACATCCACGCCCATTCACCAAAATATCCATGTCATCTCCTCTGATGCCATTGATCTGCCTGAACCCTAACCGAAGCGCAAAATACTTCCCTGATTTTTCTTCGAGTTTGTTGTCCCAAAAGGAATGGTTGACGTCAACTTCGCGAACTTGAACCGAATGCTTCTGCGCATCAATAACGATTTGTGCCGGTTGATAAAAGCCCATCGGCATACTATTTAGCAATGCAGCTGCGAAAACGTCCGGATAGTAATGTTTAAGCCAACAGGATACATAGACTAGCAGGGCAAAACTGGCAGCATGGCTTTCGGGAAATCCATAACTCCCAAACCCTTCCAGCTGCCTGAATATCCTTTTTGCAAATTCCTCTGTATATCCCTTGTTCATCATTCCGTCGACGAGTTTTTGCTCATATTGGTTCACCATTCCCTTAAACTTAAATGTTGCCATGCTTCGACGCAGCCCATCGGCTTCAGCAGGGGTAAAGCCCGCCGCTACTATGGCAATCTTCATCGCCTGTTCCTGAAATAATGGAACGCCCAACGTGCGTCCAAGAATCTTTTCCAGTTCCGGCGACGGGTAAACAACAGGTTCCTCGCCGCTGCGCCTGCGCAAATAAGGATGGACCATATCTCCTTGGATAGGTCCCGGGCGCACGATTGCGACCTCTATCACCAGATCATAAAATTCCCTTGGCTTCAATCTTGGGAGCATGGACATCTGTGCGCGGCTTTCGATCTGGAATACGCCCAGGGTGTCGGCCAGACAGATCATATCATAGACTTCCGGATCATCCTGTGGTATGTTTGCCAGGGTATATTGCACCCCGTAATGATCTCTGCATAGATCAAAAGCCTTTCGGATACAAGTCAGCATCCCAAGAGCAAGCACATCAACTTTTAAAAAACCGAGCGCGTCAATATCATCCTTGTTCCATTCGATATTTGTTCTGTCCGCCATCCTTGCGTTTAGAATAGGGCACAGGTCGGTAAGTTTTCCTTGTGTAACTACAAATCCTCCGGTGTGCTGACCAAGCTGGCGGGGAAAGCCCATCATCTGAGCGGTAAGTTCGAGCGTCTTCTTTAGATGCGGGTCATCGGGATTTAGTCCCTGTTCCGTCACGCGTTTTCCTTCGAACCATTCATCAGTAAATTCCCAGATCGAAGTTGACAAGCGGTTAATGGTATCTACAGATAGCCCCATAGCCTTGCCCACATCCCTGATGGCTCCTTTCTGGTGTTGCTGTGTGACCGTTGCAACGATTGCCGCACGGTCACGTCCATACTTGGTATAGATATACTGAATGATCTCTTCCCTGCGCTCATGCTCGAAGTCGACATCAATATCGGGAGGCTCGTTTCTGGCGGGTGAGATGAAACGCTCAAACAGCAGATCAAACTTCATCGGATTAACAGAGGTAATACCAAGCACGAAGCAAATTGCGGAATTAGCTGCAGAGCCCCGACCCTGGCAGAGAATCCCACGGGATCTGGCCTCACGGACAATATCCTCCACAAAAAGGAAGTAATTGGCATAATCCATCTGCTTGACAAAAGCCATCTCATGATGGATCATGTTCACGACTTTTTCGGGTATCTCTTCGCCATAAAATTCATGAGCACCTTTCCAGGTTAAAAATTCGAGCTCCTCCATTGGACTGCGTCCGCTCGGGTTGATTTCTTCGGGGTAGACATATTTGAGCTCGTCCAGAGAAAAATTACAGGCTTCGGAAATGACCATCGTATTGTGGATTGCGCTTGGATATTTTCTGAAAAGCCTGTCCATCTCTGCCACCTCTTTCATGTACCGCTCAGCATTTTGATGCAAACGAAATCCTGCTTCCTGAATGGTACATTTCTCCCTTACACAGGTCAGTACATCCTGAAGCTCTCTTCGTGAAGGATCGTGATAGTGGATGTCGCCTGTTGCGACTACCGGTATTTCATAGAATTTGGAAAGCTGTGAGGTTCGAAAGATAAGCTTATCGTCATTCCCTAAATAAGATCTTGTCGCAGCAAGGTAAAGCTGACCGCCCAAGGCTTCACGATATTCAGCAACGGAGGCGATAAAGCTAGCCTCATATTCAAAGCGGCGGTTCAAAGCGCCAGGCATTACAAGGGCAAAGATGATCCCTTTGCTGTGGGCGTAAACATCGGCACGGGAAATATGGCAGCTGCCTTTTTCTGCCCTCATATTACCCAATGTCAACAGTGCAGATAAGCGTCCATAAGCCTCCCTGTCCGTCGGATAGGCGATCAGGCTTGGTCCATCCAGCAGATCCACCCTGCAGGCGGGAATCAGTTTTATGTTTTTCTCCCGGCAGGCAGCATGCGCACGTACCATTCCGGCAAGTGTATTCCTGTCGGTTATGGCTATTTTTTTATAACCGAAGATTTCGGCCTGGTCGACCAGTTCGTGCGCATGGGAAGCGCCGCGCAAGAAGCTGAAGTTTGAAGTAATCTGTAATTCACTATAAGCCATAACCCATCTCTTTAAGCAAAAAATCCATGAATAAACCATTTGTGTTTTTGTTCCCCGCCATAGTGTCCGGAACGGAAAAGCCAGTAGCGGCATCCATCTTCATCTTCCACCTGATAATAATCCCTATGCTCTCCCTTGTCCATCCACCACTCGCGCTCAATCCGTTCGGGACCGTCTGCCTTTGAAACCAGGTGGCGGACGCCTTTATAAATAAAAAACTTTGGCGGATGATCCGGAATGAGTGCCATTACCTCGATAGGGGCGGGAACCTTAAGCATTTCGGTCGGCCGGGGCTTATCTATTCGCCATGGAGTTGAGGCCCTTTCGGTTACCGAAGCTGCCTTTGATATTGCACGTTCCGGCCAGTATCTGGTTGCAGGCAGAAAGCGATGGATGGCCTGAGAACCAACCTTTCCGGCAACACGGTCCAGAAACCTGATCACACTGGTATCATTCAGGCCGGGCCTGGATGACCACATTTCTTCCTGGGGCACATCGACATCCTCCACCTTTGGCGCATCAAGAACAAATAGTTCAATTCCCAGGGCTGGTCGGATCTGATCGATCTTTAACTGAAAAAGTTTGAATA